>JGI24025J20009_10001587_pt1 | contig 17078 bp, 14 predicted proteins | sample Cruoilmetagenom3_FD_20009 | JGI IMG/M metagenome (IMG submission 20009) | reverse complement strand
AGTAATACACCCTTCCATTTTTAACAACGAAGGCACTCGTTCGCCTCCTCTATTCGATAGATCCTGAACGATGGGTCTCACGCGCTCGATATCAAGATCGGGGATTTTGGATGAAACCCTCGATCTGACATGAGCGCGCGGCTCCGAAGGCTTATCGGCCTCTCTTTGATCCGGGGAGGAGCACATCGTGGGGATTGATCTCCTCCGATCCCCTCTCCGTGACCAGGGCGAGCTTCGCCTTCTCCCACATCTCGGGGATGTCCTTGGCGCCGACGTAGCCCATCGCCGCCTTGAGGCCTCCGACGAACTCGGCGGTGATGTCCTCCACCCCTCCCCTGTAGGGGACCCATCCCTCCACGCCCTCCGCGATCGTCTTGGCGGGCTGGGAGTAACGGTCCTGAGCGTACCTCTTCTTCCGGGCGGCCGCGCTCCCCATCCCGTAGTACTCCTTGTAGTATCGCCCCTCCAGAGCTACCAGCCTCCCCGGGCTCTCGCTGCATCCGGCGAAGACGTTTCCCATCATCGCGCAGGACGCGCCGACGGCGAGGGCGACGGCGATGTCGCCTGGGTTGCGTATGCCGCCGTCTGCTGTGATGGGGACGTTGGACCCGTATTCGCGAACGGCGTCAGCCGCCTGGGAGACGGCGTAGAGGGTTGGGGAGCCGGCCCTGGTGACGACGCTGGTGGTGCAGATTGAGCCGCTGCCGATGCCGACCCTGAGGCCCGCGACGCCGTCGAGCTTGGTGAGGCAGTCCTCCGCCGCCTCGTAGGTGCCGATGTTGCCGACGACCACCTCTGCGGAGACCTCCTTCATGACCTTCCTCGTCGCCTCGAAGCAGTTCCTGTTGTGGAAGTGGGCGACATCGGTGACTAGGACGTCCACGTACTCGTCGAGGGCCTCCGCCCGCTTGAGGTCGAAGGGCGAGATGGCGGCGGCGCAGATGAGCCTGCCCTGATCGTCGCGGACGGCCTCCGGGTAGGTCCCCTTCAGGGTGATATCCCTCATCGTTATCAGCCCCCTCACCCGCCCCGCATCATCGACGATGGGGAGCTTCTCGATGCGGTGCCTGTGGAGGGCCCTCTTCGCCTCCTCCAGTGTGATCTCCTCGCCAGCGGTGACCACCTCCCGGGTCATCACGTCCTCCACCCTCAGGCCGCGGTCGGCGAGGCGGACGTCCCTCCACGTCACAATACCGACGAGCCTGCCCCCGTCCTCAACCACGGGAAAGCCGTGGATGCTGTGCTCGTCCATCAGCCCCAGGAGGTCCTCGACGGTGGAGTCCGGGTTGACNGTGACCACGTCCCTTATGATCAGCGCCTCCGCNCGCTTGACCCTCCGGGCCATATCGACCTCCTCCTCGATGGAGCAGTTCCTGTGGAGGACGCCCAGGCCGCCCTGGCGGGCGACNGCGACGGCCATCTCGGTCTCCGTGACGGTATCCATCGGCGAGGAGATGAAGGGGATGTTCAGCTCTATCCCCAGGGTGGCACGGCTCCTCACATCGGCCTCGGCGGGCTCAACAGTCGTCCAACCTGGGAGGAGGAGGACATCGTTGAAGGTGAGGGCATGATCCGCGTTCTTGAACTTGTCGCGAAAACCCATCCCCTGGCACTCTCGGTTTAAATCGAAGTTGCAGAGGCGGGGTTTATTAACATTTGGATCAACAGCCACCGATAGGCATCGCGGTTAAGCGTTGAGTGCGGTAATCTTACCCGCGAAGTGTCGTAGGTCTCTGGATAATGGTTCTGATCGTGCTTGAGGGGAAAAAAAGTGTTAGTCAGGGGACAGGATCTCCTCGATATCTAGAATGTCCTTTGCCCTGTTGAAGTATCTCACTACCTTCAACCCCTTATCCGTGATCTCGTACCGCTTCTTTGTCCTCTTGCTCCCCGTGTTCTCGATCTCCCTCAGAAAGCCCTTCTCGACGAGGGAGCGGAGGATACGCTGCGTCGGCATCCACGAGAGATTGGCCGCGTACATGATACGGGTTGGCTTATCCACCCCATCCCTGACGGCGGAAAGCACGCTCAACACGATGTCCAGTTTCGATCTTCGAGGCATAAGGCGCCCCTCTCAAATCAGGCGGTCACCATCTCTACGGGAATGTCTTATTTAACTAAAATCTAGCGATGATATAGGTCTGGAATAGGTATCGGGAGACACGCCTCGTTGGGGACATTCTCGGCAACCACCCTGGGCGGCGAGCCTGTTCCCTCGGGCTCAGCCAAGCTCTCTGTAGGGAGTTGATTCAGGTGCGATCCCGTCATGGGAATGTAACCGCGTTCTTAATCACGGAGTTAGCTCAGGCCGCCGTCGAAAAAAGGGAGTGATGTGCTGGCTCTCAGTCCTTTGGCTCCGGATCCCTGATGAGCGACCCCGTCGCGCAGTGAATGGTCCCGCTGTTCTTGGGCGTCACAAGGCTCGGACACTCCACCTCGACCACCTCGACGCCCATGCTCTCCAGCCATTTCGTGGCCCTGGGATTTCCCGCCGGCACCAGAACCTTCATGGGTTCGAGGACGACCCCTGTATCCGGCCCGGTCCTCCAGCCCCTTGCATCCACATGCGTCAGCTCTTCGGGGGGCACTNTGAACCGCCAGTCCATCTCCGCCCTCATCCAGTCCACCAGGTACNGGTCGAGGTATTTNGGNTCCTGGATCGACGTGTGCCTGTCTATCATCGCGTAGTGGCTGACCCCGAGGCGTGTTCCGTATCCCGGNCAGATCCTGATGTCCACCTCCGGGTCCTGCAGCTTCACTATCCTCGCGAACTGGAGGTGACCCGACTCGTTCGCCCTCATCACCTCGGGCTCCCTGGTGTTCGCGCGGGGGTAGTGGACCGCGATGATCAGGTGCTTCTCGTCGAGCCAGCCGATGGGGCCGCCCTCCGCCATCCCCCTGCCGACGACCATGCCGACGACGGGGCACCCGATCTCGGCCAGGGTCTGGTAGGTGGGGACCTCCTCCCCCCTCCGTATGTGGTCGTACATGCGGAGGATGATCTGGCCATAGACCGCGGGGTGACATACATCGTCGGTGTATATCGCCTTCACCTGGTATGGCGGGTCGTTCGGATCGGGCTTCCTGATGACTACCTCCACCCCCTCATCCCTGTAGGCCTTCACGAACCTCTCATGATCCTCCATCAGCTCGTCTAGGTCGGGCTTGAAGGACATCCTCCACGCCCCCAGCGATCTCAGGTGGGGCGGCCAGGGCGTCGGCTTTCCCACACTCAGGAACTCCCCTCCGGGGCGGTGCAGCAGCACCATCCTCAGCTTGCCGATGGTGGTGTTCGCCTTCCATCTCCTGCCCCAGTACCTCTCCATATCCCGCTCGAAATCCGTCAGGACCTGCGGATGATATTTTTTATATATCTCGTCGAGGGTCTCGCCGGTNTCCCTCTTGTAATAGANCTCTCTTGTTGTCATAGGTATACCCGATAAGGAGGGGCCATTTTGATAAATAACTTTGTGCCCTCTCGTTTTGTCCTACGACCTGCCTGGTTGCGACTATCTCCGCTGTAATCACGACACTTTCACACCCTAGTAACGAGGGAATTGGAGCCGGGCGAGGGATTCGAACCCCCGTAGAGCTGCTCTGCAGGCAGCCGCCTAGACCGCTCAGCCAACCCGGCAGGCATAGAAAGAAGCGGAGGAGGGGATTTTAACCTTTACTGCTGGCGATGGTGGGGTCGCCCGGATTCGAACCGGGGATCACGCGGGCCCAAGCCGCGTATCTTAGACCAAGCTAGACCACGACCCCGCCAACTCAGAGTCACGGACGCCGTTTTTAACCTTATCGAGATGTGTTAGCCGTACCTCTTCTTCGCCCGCTCCAGCGCCTCTATGACTGGCATCTTCCCCCCCGCTAGGAGGGTGAGCATCGCGCCGCCTCCTGTGCTGACGTGGCTCATCCTGCTGTCCACGTCCATCATCGACGCCATCCCCCCGAGGTGGCCCCCGCCCACGACGGTGAAGCCGCTGCACTCCGCCATCGCCCTCAGCAGCTCCTTCGTGCCGATGTCGAAGCCTCGGCGCTCGAACATGCCCAGGGGCCCCTCTGCGACGACGGTCCCCGCCCTCTTCACCCGGTCGCAGAACCGGGCGATGGTGTTGAGGCCGATGTCGTAGATGTTCGTCTCGTCCGTAAGCCGCTCGACGTAGACCTCGATCCTCTCCCCCTTCACGTCCAGTGCCATGTCCACGGGAAGCTCGATGAGGTCGCCGTATTTTTCAAGCAGCTCCCCCGCCTCCTCTACCAGCCCCCGCTCCTCCTCCCTCAGGCGCTCAAGCCTCTTGGACATGTGGCCCCGGGCCATCTGGAAGAAGTCCGTGATGAGCCCCCCGACGAGGATGCCGTCGGCGATCCCATCTCGGAGGACGCGACGGATGACGGGGAACCTGTCCTCTACCTTTGCCCCGCCGAGGACGAAGACGGACGGCCGCTCGGGGTTATCGAGGACGCGGTTGAGGGCCTCCAGCTCCCGCTGCATCAGCCTGCCGGCGACCATTGGGAGGACCTCGCCGAAGCCTATGAGGCTCGCCTGGCTGCGGTGGGCCGCGGCGAAGGCATCGTTCACCACCAGATCGAAGTAGGGCGACAGCGTCTTGACGAGCTCCGTCTTCGCCAGCTCCTCGGGCGACATGATCCTGTTCTCCTCGTCCAGTATCCGGAGGTTGTTGAGGACGAGGACCTCCCCCGGCCTCAGCGTCTCTATGGCTGACCGCGCCCTCTGCCCTATGATGTCGTCCACGAACTTGACGCGGCCGTTGAGGTACATCTGGAGCACCCGGGCGTGGAGCTCCAAGGAGGTGAAATCGTACTTCCCCGGCCGGCTCTGATGGGCGCCGAGGACAACCCTCGCCCCCTCCAGGGCGCGCAGCGTATCCACCGTCGCCTGGATACGAGAGCCGTTGAGGATTCTCTTAGAGCCTGGGTCGAGGGGCGAGTTGATATCGACGCGGAGGAAGACAGTCTTCCCCTCAACGTCGATGTCGTCGAGAGTCAGGAAGTCGAAGACCATGGAAGCCCTCCGTAACTATTCTGTGATCATTGAGGGTAAGGCGTATAAATGTAATTGGAATCGATTTGAGCTGGTCATCTTTCGGAAGGGTAGCGGTTGGCCCCTGTGAGGACATGTACCTATTATCCATAAACGAGATCCGGCGGAGAAATGATAAGGAACGCGCAACCTGGAAATGGGGCGGGAGGTTCAGAGGAGACCCTTGGGGATCAGCTGGAGAGATAGAGGTTCAGAGGAACTTCTGGATCTCGATTACGTAGCCCTCGGGGTCCTCCAGCAGGAACGCCCTCAGCCCAAGTTCCTCGACATTGTGCGGCTCGTTGAGGGTCTTCACCCCCTTCCCCCTCAGGTATTGGTACCAGGCGTCGACATCGGGCACCACAACCGTCAGCATCACCGGTTTTGTTGGGCCTGCTCTGTGGTAGCCGCGCCTCTCGTCCACTAACCCAACATGCGCGCCCCCCGTCACCCTGTATATCTTTGCCCACCCCTGGTCAATCGTCAGCTTGAACCCCATGACCTCCTCGTAGAATTTCGCGACCTTCTTCAGGTCTTTGTAGTATAGGAATGTGATCAGTCCCTTGACCCCGACCTCGGCCAAACCTTTAGCACCCACTTCAATTTGGAAGCCCCTCCCTTTAATAGTGTTCTCCAGTGCTCGTGTTCGTTTTGGGAATTACTCATCGAATATCACCTGTTGATGTTGAAAGAGGGAATGATATGGCAAGTGCACAAAGGTTTTCCCGAGGCGATCAACCCTATAGATTCAGCAGGTCCGCATGAGCGCCTACCAGAATGCCTGAAGACCTGACGCCGAATTAGATCCTCGACGTTCAATTATCCGCGGACCACATTTCTTGGTGTATATGCTCGGTTTTGTCGCGCCCTTAGAGTGCATGTCTTCATTTAGAGAGAAGTATCCGCACGCGTTCACATCCACTGTGCATAAATGTTTTTAAATCCTACAGAAAAAGGATCTTTTGGAGAAGGCCAAGAAATGAGGAGCTTGATCAAGATCTACGGTCCGTCCATCGCGCGCGAAAGAGGGCATAAGGGAAAGGCGGAGCCTTATCAGACATGCTCCTAGATCTGTGCCCTCGGATTGTCCCGAATCGACCCCGAACCCTCACCGCAGGCTGATGGTCGACGAGGTCGACTTTCTGAGCTGGCAAGAAAGTTCAGGCGTGTTTTCTCCCAGACGAGCCCGGCTCTAAGCATGCGAGAGACGCTCGATCATCTTCTAGGTCAGCCGAACTCGACCTCTACGGCGGCCTCGAGGTTCCACTGGCCCATCCACTCCCCCTCGCCCTGGTATGCGATGGTGTACTGAGGCTCGATCTTGAGCCATCTCCCAGGTTGCAGCCCCAGACGGGCGAGGTCATCGTAGTGGAAGCAATCATATTCGCCCAGGTTCTCGAGGTGGACGAGGACCATGCAATGGGCGTCGCCCTTATCGTTCTCGAAGCAGGCTACCGCGGTATCGATCCCCTCCGCCTCGAGGAGGGCAGCCGCCAGGATGGAGTAGTCGTCGCAGTCCCCGGACCTCAGGCTCAACGTCTCGACGGGAGCCCGGCGGACGTCGTCCACCTCGAACTCGTATGTGACGTGATCGCGTAGGAACTCCAGGATGTTAGCGATCCTCTCAACTGACGTATCATTCTCCTCTATCTCGGTCGCCGACAGAGCCACCTGTAGCCTCCCCCAAGCCGCCTCGTAGCTGTGGTTACCCGTTACCGCGTAGTAGTCCTCCTCGATGGAGGGCCAGGATGGCTGACCGAGGTCGTGGCGCGCGAGGTCCGAGGCGAATTCCATCTTGTCCCTGTCCGTTGCCCAGCGCCTCGCATCGCCCGAGAGCCCGTATTTGTACCTCACAGCGTCGTAGAAGGAGGTCAGGCTGTTCCCCACCCTGAGGTCGTTTTGGAGCTGGTACGCCTCTTTGATCGAGTCGTAATCGTCCTGGAGCGATTGATAGCCCGTTTGAAGCGAGGTGTACTCGGCCTCGACGGTGCTCAACCTCGTTTGAAGATCCTCCTTCTCACCCAGCAGGGTCTCGGCCTCCGTTTGAAGCACCTCATACTCCTCGGTCAGGGTGATTATCCCGTTCTGGAGTTCGGCGTTCTCGTCCTGGAGGGATTCCACCTCAAGCTCGCGTTCGGTCAGCAGAGCCGTGATCGATTCCATCTGGGTCTCAAGCCGAGAGACCTCACCTATCAGGTAACCCGATAGACCGAAGCTGGAGATGACGAGGACGAAGATCAGGACGCCCTTGATGTTCATGCCCCTCGGAGGGCCTTCGGCTTCAACGCTACATAAGCTTTCAGAATCTCTGTTCTGGAAGATCCCGCTCTGATCGACGTGGGTCTCAACGCGAGGATGGACAAGGAGTTCACGGTCTCAATCTAAGATGGTGACCGACAACCTCAACATCCTTCATTGAACCGAAGCCTCCCCTCCACCCTCATTTTTTTCAACATCGCTCGAATCCACTCGGAAAGGGGACTGCCTCCCGTATCCCCCTGCCAGAACCGATCAAGCCTTGATGGATCGATGCCCGCCTCCTCGTACTCCAGGGCCTGGAGGAGCATCTCCGCCCTGTCCGCCCTGGCGACGACCTCCGCCTCGGGAGAGGATACCTCCCTGAACTCCGTCCAGAGGGACCAGTATCTCTCCGCCAGTGGCTGGGGAAGCGTTGAGAGGATGCCCCTCATGGCCGCATCCTCCTCCCCCCTGTGCTCCGCCCCCCGCCGCCTCTTCTGCTCCGGCGTCAGGTCACCGATCTCCGCCTCGGCTAGGTCGTGGAGGAGCGCCATCCTCACAGCCCTCTCGGCGTCCAGCCCATGGAGGTCCGCCAGCACCATGGAGAGGACAGCCGTCCTGTAGCTGTGATCCGCGACCGACTCTGGGCTCTCGACGCCGGCCTCCAGCCAGCCCGTCCTCGGCAGCCCCTTCAGCCTCCCCGCCGCCCTGAGGAACTTCATAATACCGTACAACCGCAAGCCTCCGAATTGGACAGATCCAAGCGGGTCTATCCCCTCGCGAGACTTAACTATGATGGCATTTGCGCTCCTAATGGGGAACGAGGCGTGTCCCTATCTGGGAGTGGCTCCGGTTCCAGAAGCAGGTTCATGTAGAGGTTGAGGTCCCCTGATGGCATTGATCATCTCGTTGTGGGGTAGACATCGACGTAGGCTTATCCGCCAGACGCGCCAGGCAGGTGACATGATGAGCGGCTTCCGCCTCAGATTCCAGGGCAGCTCGACCTTGGGTCCAAGGTCGTTGATCGCCTCTAGTAGTCCCATCTGCTCATGGTCTTGAGATGCTACGTGCGTTACCCTGGCACAGGGTCGTATCCCCTCTCGATGATGTTGACCCCTTTCACCGGTACTCGCCACGACGGCATTCATATCGAAGATATCCGAGGGGTGGGCTCTCTTAGTGTCTTGGATACGTTGACGACAGTCAGGTCGATTGGGATAGCCCTTCCTGATTTTGAAGAAAAAAAGGATCATCCAGAAATTCCATGTAACCTATTAACTGACGTTAATCGGTGATTTTCCATATTGTCTCTGGGCTGAGATTATCAGCTTAGCCTCTTCCGTTAGCCTCACTGGAATGCCCTTTGTTTTCTGATCCCCTGCGAGAATCAGCTTTGCGCTTCTGAGCTTGTTCATGTTCCATCTGACCGTGGATGGGGGCAAACCGTATTCCTGGTTTAATTTCTGCACCAACTTATGGTATAGCAAGCCCTCATGCTTTTCTATCATCAAGAGATACCCAATTTGTTTGTGAGATATGCCGCGATCTACCAGCATCACTAACGTCTTTAATAGCCTCCTTCTTCCCATGAACGCTGATCTAAAAGAACTAGCCACAAAGGACCTGTTCTCTATAATTCACCTTATCTACAACAGTTAGAGGGTCAATTATTTCGCCGGATTTGACGATCCCTCTCAGTCCCTCGATTTCCCCGCACTTCGCTTTCCCTCACACTTTTTGGTGTGGGGGATATGTTTTAACGGTATAAATGTCTTTCGCTGATTTTACCGCCGATGGGCAACTAAACTTGCCCACAACTTTCTTTGCTCAAAAAACTTATTTTTATCTCAATTCTTTCTTTGTAGTAAATTCGAGGGCTGAGGGAGATGAGAGAAGAGGAGAATGCCGTGGTCGTCAAGGGCGGTACCTTGATCGATGGAACTGGCGCCGAACCCGTGGAGAACGCCGTTGTCGTGATATTGGGCTCAAAGATAACGGCGGTGGGAGAGGCAGGTGAGGTCGAGGTCCCCGATGAAGCCAGGGTCGTAGACGCGACGGGAAAGACCGTGATGCCGGGTCTGATCGACTCGCACCTGCACCTGATGGGGATGAAGACGGACAACTTTATTGCAGAAAGCCTGATAGTTCCTGATGGGGTCAAGCTCCTCAGGGCTAGCAAAGATGTCGGTCTCCTCTTGGATGCCGGTTTCACCACCGTGAAGGACTGCGGCGGTACAAACGCCCTCCACCTCAAGAGGGCGATAGCGGAGAGAACCCTGCGTGGTCCGAGAATTCTGGCCGCGGGTTACGCCCTGAGTCAGACATTTGGTCACGGAGACACGCATTTCCTGCCCATAGAGATGAGTGACGTCAGAACGGCGCATGGTAGGGGCATGGGTCTAATCTGCGACGGCGTTGAGGAGTGCACGAAGGCAGCCCGCTACGCGTTGAGAGAGGGCGCCGATTTCATCAAGGTCTGCACCACCGGAGGGGTCATGTCGGAGAGGGACAGCCCGGAGAACACCCAGTTTAACCTCGACGAGATAAGGGCGATCGTCCAGGTGGCGCATCATGCCGGAACGTTCGTGACGGCACACTGCCAGGGAACTGAGGGGATGCGTAACTCCATAGATGGCGGCATCAAAACCATCGACCATGCGTTCTACCCGGACGATTATTGCATAGAGATGGGGAAGAAAAGGGGGGTCGTCTTTGTCTCCACGCTGTCGATAATGAAGCGCATAAACGAGGGCGGCGTGGAGGCGGGGTACCCTCCATGGGGGGTACGGAAGTCGAGAGCTGCTTGGGATAAGGTGGTGAAGAACATCGCGAGGCTCAGGGAGGCGGGCGCCACCGTGGCCGCGGCGACGGACTTCTGCGGATCGAAGCTGATGAGGCAGGGCACGAACGCGCTGGAGCTGGAGCTTCTGGTGAAACACTGTGGCTTCACGCCGATGGACGCGATAGTCTCGGCCACGCTCAACGGTGCGAGGGCATGCGGCTTAGAGGCGAGGATAGGGACGATAGAAAAGGGAAAGCTGGCCGATGTCCTCGTCGTCGATGGAGATCCGCTTAGGGACGTCACTCTCCTTCAGAATCCGGATAGGATCGAGATGGTCATGAAGGAGGGCGTCATCGAGGTGGAGAGGAGCCGCTAAATCCCCCTTTTTTTCAAACCAATTCCATGAGGAGAAACGAAGAATGGTAGAGGTCAGTATGGAGGTCACGGACGCCAGGTGGAAGTACTGGCGTTCATACTACCCGGTCCTAGAGGGGCTATTCTATGTCTTCCAGGGGCTCTATCTCACGGCCCTATCGGTGTATCAATCGGTCTTCATGACGAAGGTGTGGGCGCTCCCATACACAACGATCGCGATGCTCAGCTCGGTCCTCATGATCCCAGGGTACCTGAAGTCGTTCACGGGCCTTCTGAGCGATAGGGTGCCTTGGGGCAGATTCGGACGGAGGCGCCCGTACATCCTGATAGGGGCGATCGCCTACCTGCCCTGCTTCGTACTGTTGGCATCGATAAAGGAGTTCGGCCTGCCCTGGATGGCCATGATAATACTCGNTACATGGGTCTGGGTGCTCGTGGACGGGACCCTGGACGCATTGACGGTTGACGTGACGCCCCCGGAGAAGATGGGGCTGATGCAGGGCACCGCTTGGGGCTGCAGGGGCATAGGGGCGGCCATAGGGAGCGTGATGATCACCCAGGTCGGGCTAAAATACGGCTGGGCCACGGGTATTTACCTGATAGGCGGGTTGGCATCCCTGATGGCGGTATCCGGCCTGTTCATGAGGGAGCCCCCGGTGAGGAAGGAGGTCCTCCCGGGCATCAGGGATTTCAAGGAGACGTTCTCCAAGCGGCGGACTTGGGTTGGATTCGCCTACACCATACTGTACTTCGCATCCAACGGCATGATGATGATCTTCGCTCCATTCATGCTGAGAAACGTCGGCATCAGCGTGGCGGATCTGGGGATAGTCATGGCGGCCGTGCAGATCGGGAACTTTATCGGATGCATGGTCGTCGGAAGGGCATCAGACGCATTCGGTGCCAAGAAGATCGGCTACGGGATCAGCGTAGTGTTCTGGTGCGGGTTGGCACTATGGATGACGTTATCCTCTGGGGCGTCGTGGACATGGATACTGGCCGTTTCAGCGGTCTACGGGTTCGTCAGTGGAGGCCTAACGGTACCGATGCTGCGCATAATCATGGAGCTCTCTCCCCCCACTCTCGGGGGATTCATGTTCGCCACCTACGCCTCCGCCGCTAACTTCGGAGCGGCCACCGTCGGTGCCCTTACGATAGGTCACTTTGTGCCGATGCTCGGGCTCCCTATGGCGATATTCACCTTGATACCGTACACCATCGTGGGTTGTATCCTGCTGCCCTTCACGGAGCCATGGGCTCCCTCAAAGGGATCATCAGAGGAGCCCCCATAAAATTCCCTTTTTCTCTAACGCGCGCGCATCGCGTCCGGTGACCTCAGAGGAGGGATACCGCGGGGATAATTATCTACCGGGTCCATCCACGGCTCTAACTCGTTTCTGAATGAAAGGGATTAAATCACTATGGCCTCAGTTAGCCATGGGCGCGCGCGGCTTGTTTTTAATCGGATTTCTCATAGTCTCGAACATCCAGTTAAAAAGAAGCATAGATTAGGAGTAATATACCAAAGTTCCACAAATCCAGCGTAAGCTAGCTAGCTCTCGTTTCATGCGTATCTTGAATGGAGGTCAATCACTTTTCCTTTGATTCTTTTATGAAGGCATACAGGATCAGGGGGGCTATAAATCCCATAACTGTTGAGGCATAGAAGGTGACCTCTGGAGCATAGTTGTCCCAGAGGTATCCCCCGACCCAGGATGAAGGAAGGCCCAATAGGATCTGGGCGCTACCCATCACCCCCATTATGCGCCCCCTATCGGAGGGAGGGACAATGTCCGCAACCAGTGCCTGCCAGGCAGGGCCGCCCATCAACAGCCCCTTCATGATTAAGCCCCCACCTACACCTCTTCCAATTGCGGAGAAAGACTGTACCGCGAGGGCCTGGAGGAAGTTATTCGCATGGATGAATCCAAGTCTCGAGGCGGGCTCGATGAGCCTGGAGGCGAGTAGACATGGCTTCCGCCCGATCCTATCAGAGAGGGCCCCTCCAACGGAGCTCAAAGTGACTGACAGGATGCCTGAGACCATTGATACAAGACCCCACTCCGACTTGGTCAGGCCTATCACCTCGACCGCGTAGACTACCACGAAGGGCATCGCCATCCGGGCAGCGAAGCTTGAGATTCCGCCAATCGCGATCAGGGCCAACATGCTTTGGGGCATATCGAAGATGTTTAGTTTAAGCCTGTGTCCGCCCCTGCACCGATCTCCTTCCCCCAGGGTCTCGTAGAGGCCCCATGCCCTTACTGCCAGGATCAGTATTGATGCCACTATGCTCCATGTCAGGATGATGCTGAAGCCCCGAGCCAAGCCAAGATAGTCTAGGACGACTCCGCCAACGAACTCCATGACCATGCGGGGGAGCCAAGTCACCAATCGGTATATCCCGATGCCGGTGCCCCTTATATCCTCTGGGAGAGATTCTACTACTATGGCGTTTAGGGCGGGCATGCAGGCCCAGCTCATCGACTGGCTTATAGCGCCAAAAACTAGGTGTGGCCAGGACCTCGCCAACATGTAGAGAAGAGGGGTCAGAATCTCGAACACGGTGAAGAAGACTATCACCTTCTTCCGACCCAACCTGTCAGCAAGCAATCCCCCTGGAATCTGGCAGACAAGTACGGAACCCGCCTGCACCACAGAGAGGAGGCCCAGCACTTCCTTGCTCGCCCCCAGATCGAGGGCATAGAGGCTCCAGTATGGCATCCAGAGCCGGAAGGATAAGGCCGATATGAATTCTGATAGGGTGAGAACTAGGATGTTTCTGTCGGAGAGGATTCTCCTCAGCGTGTACAGAGACGATCCCATCCGGTCCTCTCAAGGTACTCTTGGAATGGCGTGGAAAAGTCTTGTGGATGAGGAGGGTTCTATCTATCTAGCTAATGATGAATCTCTTTACATGGATAAAAACGCGAGCATCACATCGCGCGCAGGCCGATTCAATAATTGTGAGTTTTTGGGTCAATGAGACACTTTTCAGCTGGCCTCTGCTCTCCTCCCAGGGGAATCCAGCTCAAGACTCATACGACTACCGTGAACAGAATAGAACCCATGCCTCACAGGGCCTCCCCGAACTAGTAGAAGCGGGGCATCCTCTAACCAACCCGTCCCTCTCCCTCTCCACCCTCACGCGAAGTAGGCGACGCTCTGCCGGAGATCCAGCTTCCCTATGCCGTAGGCGGTTATGCAGACGGCGTAGGCCACACAGAGCACCAAGCTCACGTGGATGCCGGCGTTATCCCGCCCCTGCCATGTCAGCCGCTGATACGCCAGCCTGCTCTTGACCCTGCCGTTGAAGCCCTCCACCACCGCCTGGAGTCTCTTGTAGACGACCCTCATCGGCTCCAGCCCCTCCACGTCGATGCGGTCCTTTACCGTGAGCACGTCCGGTGGGTTCTTGCGGCCCCTCATCCGTCTCCACGCGATGATGTACCCCATCTTCAGGGCCTCTAGGAGGTCGAATACGTTCCGAGACTCGAACCCGCTGTCCCCGGCCACGAGCTCCACCTCGATGCTCTCACCTAGAACCCTTTCAAGCAGCGGCTCTACCAGAAGGCTCTCGTTCACGTTCGCCGGGCCCTCCACGTGACCGAGCGGGAAGCCCTCGATGTCGGTGAGGAACAGAGATTGGTACCCGAGGTAGAAGCCGTGCTTGCCTCTGCCCACCTTCGCGTCGGGGTCGCCGAGACCCCGGCAGGCGTCGTGAGGGTCTCGGCTGCTCCACGCGGGGAGGCCTGTGCCGTCGAGGCCGGCTGCCTAGACGAGGCCGACAGCCGTGAGGGGCTGGCTCCGCCGTAGCCGGAGGGCTTCCCTGCGGAGCCAGGCCTCGATGATGCGGAAGCCCTCGACGCCGATTCTCCTCTTCATCTGACTGAAATGGGCCTCGCAGGGAGCTCGGTCGCCGTAGCCGCATACCTTTCTGAGATAGAGGTTCCGCCTCAGTCGCTTCACCAGGTCCTTCACGTACGGAATCTGCTCCAGCTGCCGGTGCATCAGAGCCCGGAGGTCCCACTCGGGGTTGTACTCAATGGGCCTTCCCGGGCCGTACCGGTGGAGCCCGGTCCATAGGATGGGATGGATCGGAGTTAAATCCAAGTTCTCGAACAACAGCTTGGGAGAACCGATCTCCTTCATCCGTCCTCAAGATGAAAGAATCGGTCCTCCCAATAAATCTCAATAATTATTGAATTCGCCCGCGCGGGCATGGGGGGACGTCACTCACCGGGGTCTTCGCCTGCCGCAGCCCATCTAGGCCGAACCCGATGGGCCTGACTGTTGTGAGGCTGGAATCCGTCGAGGGTTGCAGGCTCAGGGTCAGCGGCCTGGACGCCCTTGAGGGCTCCCCCATCGTGGACGTAAAGCCTTACTCGCCCCATGGAGACTCCGTCCCGGAGGCGCGGACCCCCGACTGGGCCAAGCGCCACCTAGATGATTAAGGGATACCGGTCACGGTCGAACTGTAACTTCGAGCAGGGGTAGATGGCAACCGACGCCTGATCGCCGTGGAGCTCCCACAGCCGCCTCAGCACCGCATCCCAGCTCGTCGTCCACTCGACCCTGTTGCTGTATCGGAGCATGTGCCTCCTGGACAGCCTATTCGTGTAGACGATGACGTGCCCAGCCTGCTCGACGGGCCACCGCCTGTTGGGGTAGCCCCGCATCCGGTCCCACGGCGCGCCAAGTTGCTCCGCCCTGTAGTGGAGGAGCGCGTTTCCCGGCGTGAAGTTGTGGACGGCCACGGCGGTGCCCCCCTTCCTGAGTAACTCCTGGGCGCCCCACCAGTCGATGTCCTGGTCAGCCGGAGGTAGGTGTTCACCACGACGACATCGGCCTTCCCAGCCCGCTTCCACGCGTGGGCCGCGTAGCACGCCCTGGCGGCCTCTCGCCAAGCGTCATCCACATCGCCCGCGGCGAGTCCGATGAGTTGGCAGCGGTCGTTGTAGACGCAGTTGACGGAGACATTGAGGTCGGCCATCCTCGCCGCCTCCTGCATGTCGAGCCTCTCCGGGTTCTCTCTGATCCACCAGATGCGCCTGTTCAGGGGCCGGTGCCCCTCGATGACACCGTGGTTGTAGAAGATGGTGTCGATTGAGGAGACGCCGGGGAGGACCGCCTTACCTCCGCCGCCCGCCCCCGCCCAAATGTGCTTCTTGACACCGGAGATGCAGATGCGTAGGTCGGCGGAGGCGAACTCCTTGTTCACTAGCAGCGGCGTCCCCCGGCTCGTCCTGCCCAGGTTCTCGAAGTTACCGAAGGGGTTGTGGTTGACGCAGTCGTACCGGGCGACGGCATCGTCCCCGAGCTTGCGGGCGAAGGCGTCGAGGTTCATCGGGTTGTGGCAGCCGAAGGAGCCGAGGATGAAGACCTGGACGCCGGAGACGCCTGCCTCGTGTAGCTGCTCGATGATGAATGGGAAGACCCGGTCGGCCGGCGTCGGGCGGGAGAGGTCGTCACATGTGACCACGATCCTGCCATGTTTGCCCCTTGCCTGCTCCGAGATGTTGGGCGCGCCCACCGCATCGTCTAGGGTGGCGCGGATCTCATCGTCTGCCATCGGGGGAGAGCCGTTGCACCCCATCCCGACCTCCTCGACGCTCCATCCGTCTGGAAAGGCGAGGGGGATGAGGTTGTCCCCGTGGTGCTCGTTGATCCTGACCTTGAATTCCTGCATCTTTTTTGGCCCCCCTCTGATCTTTGTGAAGATGTATTTGAGGATGGAGGTAAGTCGGTCCCGAAACAAGGTTAAATATCCTATACCGACTATTCCTTTGGAGGCACATAGGGAATGGTCAAGACCACCGTGTCGATCATAAAGGCGGATGTCGGGAGCATCGCGGGACACACATTCGTCCCCAAGCCCATCTCCGACATCGCCAAGGGGAAGCTCGCCGAGGCGAGGGAGACTGGGCTCATCAACAGCTTCTACGTCTTCAACGCAGGAGACGACCTGGAGCTCTTGATGACCCACTTCAAGGGGGAGAGCGATGAGGAGATCCACGGGCTGGCGTGGGAGACCTTCGTGGCGGCGGCTGAGAAGGCGAAGGCGCTGAAGCTCTACGGCGCTGGACAGGACCTGCTCAAGGACGCGTTCAGCGGCAACGTCCGGGGCATGGGGCCAGGCGTCGCCGAGATGGAGTTCGAGGAGCGGCGCTCCGACCCGATGATCGTCTTCGCCGCCGACAAGACGGAGCCCGCCGCCTTCAACTACCTGCTCTACAAGATCTTCGCCGACCCCTTCAACACCGCCGGTCTCGTCATCGATCCCAGGATGGCGGACGGCTTCGAGTTCGATGTCCTCGACGCCATCGGGCACAGGAGCGTCACCCTCAAGACTCCGGAGGAGGCCTATTTGCTGCTCGCCCTCATCGGCACCACGGAGAGGTATATGATATCGAGGATACGGAGGGCGGAGGACAAGGAGATCGCGGCTGTTTCGAGCACCACGAAGCTATCGCTCATCGCCGGCAAGTACGTCGGCAAGGACGACCCCGTCTGCCTGGTCCGCGGCCAGAGCGGTTTCCCCGCGATGGGTGAGATCACCGTCCCCTTCCTCCACACCTACCTCGTGGCGGGGTGGATGAGGGGAAGCCACTGGGGTCCCTTCATGCCCGTGGGGCTTAAGGA
>JGI24025J20009_10001586_pt1 | contig 17079 bp, 13 predicted proteins | sample Cruoilmetagenom3_FD_20009 | JGI IMG/M metagenome (IMG submission 20009) | reverse complement strand
GAACGATCTGTAGTATCAGATAATAGACTGAATTTAAATAATTTCTCGTGAACCTGCCAGAACACTGGGGCCGAAGTAGCCGAAACGATGATCATGGCCGAAAGATGATGTGTGCCTGTTCGTAGATGGTCGTGAGATCTCTTTAAATAACTTTGTTCGCAATTCACTAAAGGGTATAATTTTCGGCTTTATTAACTGCCTGAAATTTACCCAAGGCGCAAAAACCCTTGTGGTGCATAAGATGCAGGACAACGGATGGCATCAACAACCAAACAGGAATACTGGGCCCTTGGCAATTCGACCTTTTTCAGATTTGGGACAATTGATCTTAAAGGCGAAAAAGCACGCACTTTTAACAAAGGAGAATTCTTCAGCCAATAACAGACATTCGAAATACCCGGAGAAGGAAGCCTCATTGCCGGAGCTGACTCGTGAATATCAAGAAATAAAACTCTTTCTCCAGGCAACAATAGACGTAAAACCGCTGGACTCGACCAAAATCAAAGAGGCCTCAAATCCATCTCCAAAGAAATCCGCCCTTATGCATGAGGATGAACAAACCTTGATATTCAAGGAGCTTAAGGCCCTTGTTGACGGCACAAAGCCTTTGCCTGTTCATCACACTCCTGAATATGTGGAATGGACCTGGACCGGTGATAATCCTGAACTTGCGAGCAGACTTCACAAGGGGGCCTTTGCAGTTCAGGCCTATTGTGAATTGCATGGCATGGACTCAGTCGCGGCCCTTTCAGCATGTGAGGATTTTCTTGCCCAAGCCCTTTTAGAGAACAAGAGATGCGTTGCCTTTGTTCACGGAAGGGGACTATCATCCCCAAGGGAACCTGTCCTTAAGGGAGTCGTGATAAAATGGCTCACCAACGGGCCTTACAGGCGCTTTATTCTGTCCTTTAGCAGTGCGCCCATCTGGGATGGCGGTGCAGGCGTTACTTATGTGCTCCTGAGGAGGCGTCCGGCAAAGCGCAGACGCAAAAAAACAGGCAGGAAGGTATGGTGATGTCTCGTAGGCACAACCCACACGGATTCTTCGTTGTGGTCGAGGGTATTGACGGCACAGGTAAGACTACGCTGGCCCGCAATATATACCTCCGTCTTAAAAACAAAGGGTTTCCTGCCATCTTCACCTTTGAGCCCACAGACGGTCCCTGGGGAAAGAAATTGCGCCGGAGTTTTTCCGCGTCCGGGCGGCTGACTCCGCTGGAAGAGTTGGAACTCTTCCTCAAAGACAGAAAAGAGCATGTGGAAAAGATTATCCGTCCGTCTCTCGAACAGGAAAAAATCGTGGTCTGCGACCGCTATTACTTTTCCACAATGGCATATCAGGGAGCTAGAGGTCTTGATCCGGAAGCAATCAGAAAAACAAATGAGACATTTGCGCCGATGCCTGACCTTGTGCTTCTGCTGGAACTTGACCCGGAAGCAGCAATTAAGCGGATAGAGGAAAGCCGTGGCGAGGTACCGGACAATTTCGAACAGATTGAATATCTGAAAAAAGTAGCCGGTGTTTTCAAGAGCCTCTCTGACCCCTTTGTAGCACGTATTGATGCCGGCCTTCCACCGGAGGAATTACTGAACTCAGCGTGGGACCGGATATCAGATCTGTTGGGGAAAAAGATTGACTACGCATAACACGTGTCTCCCAGTCCTTTAGCCCTGCTGCTTTTCCCTTTCGGGCTCGGGATCTCTGCTGCCCACACTGGATATCCTGAGTTGTCCGGCTGGTTTCTGTGCATCATTGGCGCATTCGGATCCGGATTGCTCCTGTTTGGTGCGTGCTCAAAAGATGCATCCAGGAGGATTTTAAGAGTCCTTTTACCCTGGATCGGGGCAGCCCTGGTACTTTTTGCCATGGGCTTTTGGCATCTGGATTTGTCTTGCAGGTCCCTGGAAGACAGATCTCAGGATCTTCTCAGCCTTGCAAACATACCGGGAAAACACATAATCACCGGCCAGGTGATACGTGCCCCACTCCCTGCAAATGATGGTGTGAGGCTTCTGGTGGCTGCTTATGAAAGTCACACCCCTTCAGGCGATCTTTCCGTCTCAGGCATCATGAGCCTCACGGTATTGGGAATACGTGCCCGGGACGTCTCTCCGGGAGACTGGATACGTTTTGCCGCAAGCCTTCGCCCTGTAAGAAATTTCAAGACGCCGGGGGCCTTTGATCAGGAGAACTGGTGGGCCATAAGGGGGGTGAAGGTAAAGGGTTTTGTAAATCATCCACTCAGGTTTTCCCAAGTTGGGCACAGCCTGAGCTCAAGTGACATGTCTTTGCTCCGGTACTGGCTGGAATCAGGACGAAGAGCAATCATGCTGGGCATAGACCGCTGTCTTGACGGACCTGCCAGGGGTATTGCCATGGCCCTGTTACTTGGCGAGAGGGCATGGTTATCCAATAATCTCAAGGAGGCGTTTGCCAGGGCCGGAATCGGCCACCTGCTGGCTGTATCAGGCATACACATGGCCCTGGCCGCCCTGTTAATCGGAGGTCTTGCAAGGATATTACTTCTCAGGTCAGAGTGGGTTACGCTCCGGTTCCCCGTGAAGAAGATTGCCACATCCATGGCACTGATTGGAGCGGTGACTTATGCGGGTATGGCCGGTTTTTCGCCTTCTGCCGTGCGGGCAATGGTAATGATCCTTGCATTCGGTACTGCCTTTCTGATTGACAGACCGCAGACGCCTCTTAATTCTCTTGCCTTGGCAGCATGGGCTTTGCTCATCTTTAATCCCCTATACCTTTTTGGCATATCTTTTCAGCTCTCCTTTGCGGCAGTCTTTTTCTTGATCATGTTTTCTTCATACCTGAGATCTGTGCCGGAAGAGAAAGAGCGAGAAGGTCAAAAGACTTTTTGGATCTATATAAGAGGCTTTATCCTGGTAACCCTGATTGCAACACTTGCCACGGCGCCTTTTGTGGCATGGCACTTTCAGCGTATATGCCTTGTGGGATTGCTGCCCAACCTTTTGGTAGTACCGGTGACAAGTTTTGTCATTCTCCCTGGTTTGTTGTTTGGAGCAATCCTGTTGCCCTTTTTCCCGGAATTGACATCAGGCCTGTGGCAAGGAGTGGGCCTGCTTCTGCATTATCTGGTTATTTTCATAAATTTTGTTTCGGGGTGGAGCTGGTCTGCTGTATGGGTCCCAAGGCCAAGTATTTTGCAGGTATCTCTGTTCTATCTTTTTCTGGGATCTTTTGCCTTGATGAGGCGTTGGAAGATATCCAGGGCCTTGGCCATACTGTTCTTTATTCTCCTTTTGTCAGCTTCTGCATATAGGGAGCGGGACCTTTCCCATCAGGACAGCTTGAGACTTCACGTGTTGGATGTCGGCCAGGGGACATCACAGGTAGCGGAGCTGCCGGAAGGGAAACTCATGGTAATGGATGGGGGAGGTCTGAGAAGCCCGTATTTTGATATAGGAGAAAGGATAGTTGCGCCGTTTATCAGACACCTTGGCTACAGGAAAATAGACGTTATCGTATTATCTCACCCTGAGCAGGATCACATGGGCGGCCTTGCCGCCCTTGTGAGGCAGTTTCCCGTGAGAGAGCTCTGGACCAATGAAGATATTTCAAAAAATCTTTCCTGGAAGCAACTACTTGAGGCCTGTGCTCAGCGCGGGGTCAGGCACAGAGTGTGGCGAGAAGGCGGGACGGAGTATGTAGGTGACGTCATGGTAAAGGTCTGGCCTTCCACAGGGTGCGGGGGCGCCCGTGGCAAAAATGGCAGATCCCTGGTGGTTGAATTGGACTACGGTATGCGCTCGATACTCCTTACAGGGGATATAGGCAGGACCAGGGAGCAATGCCTGTTGAAAGAGGGACTTGGACCCGTGGATGTATTAGTGGTGCCGCATCACGGCAGCAAGACATCCAGCAGTAGTGAATTCGTTGGGCAAATTCGACCTGAAATAGCGATTGTGCCCGTGGGGTGGAGGAACAGTTTGAAACTTCCAAACCCTCAGGTCCTGGAAAGATACAGGAATGCCGGAAGTAATCTCCTGAGGACTGATCTGGACGGAACAGTGTGTGTTGAAATAAACGGTAATGAGATTTCGGTTGATACTTACCTGGCTCATAATTTGTAAATTCTGGTCATACGATTATATATACAGAAACGATATCCCGGGCGGAAAATAAATTGACAGAGACAAAACCAAACAAGGATTCAGGGCTCAAGACAGCACGACGAAGGGCAGCCTTCTCTGTGGGGCTTAATCTCTTGCTCTCTGTGGCAAAAGGCCTGGCAGGAGTTTTTGCAAACAGCACGGCCCTGATTAGTGATGCCATACACTCTGCCACGGACGTACTCGCCTCCGGGGCAGCGTATGTCGGCCTCTGGGTGGCCGGGAAACGCCACCCCTCATTTCCTTATGGCCTTTACAAGGCGGAGACCGTGGCGACACTGGTGATCTCTATGGCTGTGCTGTTGGCAGCCTATGAGATTGGGCGAAATGCAATATTCGGCCCTGACAAAATCCCGGATGTCTCTCTGGCCTTTCCGGTTGCTGCAGGTTCTCTGGTGGTATCGTGGCTGTTTGGTTTTTTCCAGCTCCGTGCCGGTAGAAGGCTGAACTCTCCTGTCCTGATTGCGGACGCCAGGGATTATCTGGCAGACAGCCTTTCAACCGGAGTGGTCCTTTTGGGTCTGATAGGTGCCCATTTCGGATATGCTCTGGATAGATGGGCAGCAGCCATTGTGTCTATTTTTGTCTTCAGGTCTGGTGGACAGCTTTTGATAATGGCATTGAAGGACCTTTTAGACGCCTCAATAGACAGGGACACAGAGCGGGCCATCATAAAGCTGGTGGAGTCCCATCCACTGATCTCAAAAGTTGAGCGCTGTCTCAGCAGGACTGCCGGCGGGCGTTTTATTGTGGATCTTGATGTGGTTCTCAGGACCAAGTCACATGAGATTGCCGACCGGGTATCAGACCGCCTGGAAGAGGACATATTGAATCAGTTTCCAAGGGTGGTTATGTCGAGAATCAGGCCCCATTACAGCCACTCCCCCATTTTACATTCTGTTCGGCCGGTTACCGGTCCGGAAGGAAAGATGGCTGAAAATATTGCCAGGGCTCCATGGTTCCTGATCGAGACAATGGAGCGAGAGACAGGAAAGGTCCTGGAACGGGAATTTATAGAAAACCCATACTGGCGTGAAGAACGCAAGCGCGGATATCTGGTGGGGAAATGGTTACTTTCTCTTAAACCGGATCAGATAACAGTGGCCAGTACGCGTGAAGGTACAGCGATAGCCCTGTTGAAAGAGGCCGGGGTCGAGATAATCATATCTTCAGTATAAGCCGGTATGATTGCGAAAAGGGGCATTTGGGCGCTTCAATCCGTGTTCCAATGTACCTTCTAAGGTCAATTTGTCTTCGATTTGAATTCTTTTATCATTTCATGAGGCATGACTCTGATAATCTCTGACAATGTTGTTTGATTCAATTTTAAAATACAATCGTCAAGCATTGTCTTCATACCACCTTCTATGGCCATCCTCCTGATTTCTTTTTCTTCGGCCCCTCTAATGAGGGCCAGTGAAATTTCCTTATTAATTATAAAGAATTCCGAAATCAGGGTACGACCGTTATATCCTGTATAATCACATAGTTCACAACCTTCTGCCTTATAGAAAGTAAGATCAGCAGGATAGTCTTTAAACAATAGGCTCCATTCTTCTTCGGTGGGAACATATTCTGAACTGCATGAAGGACAGATTCTTCTTACAAGCCTCTGGGCAAGGGCTCCCATCAGGCCTGAAGCAACCTGGTTACGTTCAACGTTAAGGCCATAGAGTCTGGAAATAACATTTGTAGAATCAGTTGTGTGAAGTGTGCTCAAAAGAAGATGTCCTGTCTGAACGGCGTCAAATCCTATGCTTGCCGTTTCACTATCCCGGATTTCGCCAATCAGTATGATATCCGGGTCAAGTCTCAAAAAAGATCGAAGTAGTCTTGAAAATGTAAGATTAATCTTGGTGTTGACTTGTGTCTGCATAATCCCTGGAATGCTGTATTCGATCGGATCTTCTGCGGTAATGATCTTGAGCCCGGGGTCGTATATAAACTGCAGTGCGCCATAAAGGGTTGAAGTCTTTCCACTTCCTGTCGGGCCTGTCAAAAGGACCATTCCTGCGGGGCTCTTAAGGAGCTGCTTAAGCGGTTCCAGGATATGTTCGGAAAGACCCAGATTATCGAGCCCCTTATTCGCTTTCCGGGGATCGAGTACCCTTATCGTTATGTTTTCGCCAATTATAGCCGGGCACACGGCAACCCTGAAGTCGATATGGACTTTATTATTTTTTGTCTTGTCAGAATAAGTTATCCTGAAAGCCCCATCCTGTGGTAAGCGTTTTTCAGCTATATCAAGGTTAGACATGATCTTGATTCTAGAAATGACTTCTCCTATTGTATCCCGTAGCTTTGTATCAAGCGGTGGCTGCGTGAAAGTTTGAAGCACTCCATCAATTCTGTAGCGGACTTTTACGTCTCTGCGGTCCTGCTCTATGTGAATATCGCTGGCATTCTTCATTAGGCCATACCTGATTATATGATTAACAAGTTCTTGTACCTGCATGTCTGAGATACCGTAGATGTCTGACCGTGTTTTCTTGATATCGGCGTCTTCGATATCGATTACTACACTCTCGACATCCTCGACATCCTCGACATGCTTTATCTCATCCACCGTTTCGGTATCCATTAACCTCTCGCCGTAAAGAGTCTCGAAAATTGCTTTGAATTTTTCATCAGTTATCAAAACACAATCAATCCTGAATTGGGAATACATGAAACTTAGGTCATGGACAATCTGGAGACTGTCTACATCTGATACTGCCAGTGTAAGCCGGTTTTTTTCACAGGATAGCGGCAGAATTCGATTTTTTGCTGCATAATGTTGACTAATAAAAGCTGAAAGCGTGTTTATCTGGCTTTGGCTTAAATCAAACCCGTCTAGTTTTCTAAACTCAATATTATACTGCCTGGATAAAGCGGCATAAAGCTGCTCAGGAGTAACAAAATTCTTTTTTATCAATATGTTGCCCAAGTACCCAACCCTATGTTTCTGCTCATAAAGGGCCTCTTTAAGCTGTCGCTCATTAATGATTTGCTGTTTTACCAAAACATTTCCAAGCCTTTGATGCTTATTGTACTTCTGGAGAATACGATTGAGATCTATAGGTGTAATGATATTCAAATCACATAGTATTTCGCCAAGGGTTCTTTGATATGTCTTGAGATTTAGAATGTTATCCAAATCTTCTTCACGTATCATACCGGATTTTAGCGCAAGCTGACCCAGTTTCGTTCCGCCAGCTTGTTGAATCAGCAAACCTTTCACATCATTAGCCGTGGCAAGTCCTTCTTTTATCAGGGCATCGCCAATCAGCTCATTCGGTTTCTTGTTCTTGAAACATTCCTCCATCTGTTTCTTATCAACTAATCCCATTTGAATCGCCAATTTCCCGATATGTTTTCGCAGACAGGGATGATCCAGAAGGTATTGGAGTTGATCTTCTGAAATCAGCCCTTTTTTGACAAGCAGTGTACCTAGGGGATGACTTGCTTCTTCAATTTCTTCTTTTTGGATTTTAAGGGCCTTTTCAACATCCTTTTTCTTTACAAGGCGTTCTTTGACCAATAGTTTCCCAATCTTGGAAATAACCTGTTTTTCAGTTATGTTCTTATCCATGTCTTTACCCCGTATTGACGCGAATGTGAAAATGGTCAGAAATGGCCGGAATAAATATGGTCAACTCTGACGTTAAAGCATACCCTTACGTTATCAGCAGAGGCTAATTTTGAATTTTTCTATTAATTTTAAGGTGTTGAAAGCGAAAACGTGTAATTTTACCCGCTAATGCTACCTCCAATGTAAGGAACCCACGCCAATTATGAGCAGGTTGGCAAACCCTACGACCGCAGAGGTTAAAGCCACTCTACCTTCATTTCTTTTACAGTTTCACCATGCTGAAGGAAGTCGAAACTTTTCATTCTGGCGGTGGACAGGGCAACTTACGCTCAAATCGACATTAAGCTCCGCAATTATAAAATCATGAATTTTTGTCACAATATAGCATAAGAATAAAAAAAAGAGCCAAACTAAATTCAAACTAAATGAAAAAGAAGATCAAAATTACTTTTTTTGAATTTGGAAAAAAAATACATCCTCCCTTTGGTCAATGAAAAAAAATGGCGGAAGGGCAAGCAGTCTCAATCCCCTGAGCGGGGCAATGAAATCCCAACGACATCATTCTGCGGTTCGATATTCAAAATAGATGACTAAAGAACCAACCTCGAAAAGTGTAAACCACAAAATGAAAGACGCCGAATTTCTAGTAGAAAAAAGTGGTGAGGTCCTGCCGGTAGAGGTAAAATTGGGTTGGGTAACTCAGGCAAAAAGCTTAAATGTCTTTACAGAAAAGTTCAACCCTTTGTATAGAGCTGTATTGAGTGCCAAGAATCTGCAGATCAATCATTACAACCGGCTACACCATTACCCATTATACCACGCGTCACGATTTCCCTTAGGACACGTAAAGGAATAAATCATTGGAATTCGCGAACGGTAATGTGTTTTCAGCCATGTTCAAACGTAACAGAGTAATACTGTAACAAGTCCATAAGGCAATCAATGTACATAAAAAAATCTTCATGCGACGGCGAAATGCCCCATGCTATTGGTTAAACGCGAACGAGTTACAGCAAATTGCAATAGGAAGATATCCTCTATGATCATTATTGTCATTTCTTGACCCCTTCAAGCCCTCAACGTATAGTCTTTACATGTCAAGAAAACTCAAAGCAAAATCCAGCCGGAAATCCGAGAAGCTTCCCCCTCTTTCCCCCGAACGTATTCTGACGGTAATGCGCAATGTGGGGCGGCCCCTTTATCTCCGGGAGATAATACATTTATCCCACCTGAGGCCAGAGGAAAGAAATAAGGCAAGGGCCATAGTGACCGGCCTTGTTCGTGAAGGCAAATTAGTCCTGCTCAAAGGCGACAGGTACGGCATCTCCGACCTTATGAAACTGGTTACCGGAAGATTGTCAGTCCATCCGGATGGTTTTGGTTTTGTACAACCGGAGGCAGGGAAAGGCGATGACGTATTCATCCCTGCGCGCGCTCTCAAGGGTGCTGTCCATGGTGATCATGTGGTGGCAAGGGTGGAAAAAACCAGTGGAAAGGGCATTGAAGGTTCCATACTAAGAGTGCTTGAACGGGGTGTGGATCGTGTAGTGGGGACATTTCAGAAAGGCAGAAGCGTATCAACCGTACTCCCTGAAGATAACAAGTTGCTCTATGAAATCATGGTTCCCAATAAATATACAGCAAAGGCCAGGAACGGCCAGGTTGTATTGGCGAAAATTGAAAACTTTCCTTCAGAGGGAAGGAACCCTGAAGGACGGGTTGTGGAAGTCCTTGGGAATCCTGACGACATGGGTGTGCAGACCAAGATAGTCATACATAAGCACGGTCTTCCGCACATCTTTCCACCTGATGCCATGGCTCAGGCCGAGGCATTACCCCGGGCTGTTGTCCCGGACGACATCCAGGGCCGCAAGGATCTCCGGGATCTACCGCTGGTAACAATAGATGGGGAGCAGGCAAGGGACTTTGATGACGCCGTATTTGTCAAGAAGACCCGCACAGGCTTTGTTCTCACTGTGGCCATTGCCGATGTAAGTCACTATGTGCCGGATAATAGCCCTGTTGACCAGACAGGCATTGAGCGAGGCACAAGTGTATATTTTCCCAATGCCGTAGTACCCATGCTCCCAGAGACGCTGTCCAACCACCTGTGCAGTCTGATTCCCGAGGAAGACCGCCTGGCAATTGCGGTTAATATTTGTTTTGACAGAGAGGCAAATGTCAGGCGTGCCAATTTTTTCAAGGCCGTAATCAGGAGCCATTGCAGGTTCACCTATAAAGAAGTGCGCTGCATACTGGTCAACAAAGACAAGGACCTGATAGCCAAAAACAGGAAACATATTGAGCACTTAAAATGGATGGCAGAGCTGGCAGAGGCCCTTTCCGAAAGACGCCGCCAGAGAGGGAGTATTGACTTTGATCTTCCGGAGCCTGAAATGATCCTGGGGATCAGGGGGAATCTGGAAGAGATCGTCCGGCGGGAAAGAAGCATAGCCCATCGTATTATCGAAGAATTCATGATAGCTGCAAACGAGGCCGTTGCTCTCTTTTTGACTAAAAAAGACATACCTGCAATGTATCGTGTTCATGAGTCACCTGCACGGGATAAGGTAAACGAGTTTGTAGGCTTTGCTCGGATTCTGGGAATGAATATCAAGGCGCCTGAGGAAATAAGTCCGAAATGGTGTCAGAAAGTGCTCAAAGAGGCATCAGGCAAGCCCCATGAGTATATAATAAACACGGTACTACTCAGGACCATGAAACAGGCAGTATATTCATCCCAAAATATCGGACACTTTGGCCTGGCTTCCCCCACTTATTTGCACTTCACATCGCCGATTCGCCGTTACCCTGACCTGATCGTCCACAGGATTCTGAAAGCCAACATGAAACTGACAAGGAAACGCCCTGTTTACACTGGAGAGCAGCTTGAAACCCTGGGACAGCATTGCTCGGTTCGGGAGAGAGGGGCCATGGAAGCTGAAAGAGAGATGTTTGACAGGCTCAAGGTCCGCTTCATGGCAGACAAGATCGGTGAAGTATTTGAAGGTATAATATCCGGCGTGATCTCCTTTGGTTTTTTTGTTGAACTCAAGGACATGTTCATATCCGGAGCTGTCCGCCTGGTAGACATAGTGGATGATTATTATGTGCTCGATCAGGACAGACAGCGCCTTGTTGGGCGAAGGACCCACAGGATCTTTCATCTAGGACAAATGGTGAGGGTCAGGGTTAAGGCTGTCAATGTCGCCCGGATGCACATCAACTTTGAGGTGGTAGCAGGGGAGTGAACGTTTAACGTGCTGCTGGTGAAAGGAGGTTCAACATGACAACGCCTCTTGAAAACATATCGCGCAGGGATTTTATGAAGTACTGTGCAGCTACAGCGGCTGTTTTGGGCCTTTCAGAATTCGAGCTGGCAACCAAGGTTTCAGAGGCCTTAGTTGCCACTCGCGCAAAAACCCCGGTCCTCTGGCTTGAAGGCCAGGACTGTGCAGGATGTACCATCTCATTTGCCGGGGCACTCAACCCACCCATTGCCTCCTTGATTCTTGACACGTTGTCGGTGCGATACCATGAAACTATCATGGCGGCTTCAGGGTATGAAGCAGAGTCAGCCTATCACAAAATCGTCAAAGCAGGCGGATACGTGTTGTGCGTAGAAGGCTCGATTCCCACTGCCGATGACCGGTTCTGCATGATAGGGCGGCGCCCCTTCAGGGAAATGGTAGAAGAGGCAGGGGCCAGGGCAGATGCAATTATCGCTGTTGGTGCCTGTGCTGCATATGGTGGCATCCCGGCAGCCGGCCCAACCGGTGCTGTCGGGATTAACAGGATCATCAAACACAAACCCATTATAAATCTTTCCACCTGCCCGGTACATTGCGATCACCTGGTAGGTATCATCCTGTACCTTCTGACCACAGGCACAGCACCGCCTGTAGATGAGATCGGCCGTCCCAAGATGTATTTTCGTGAACTTATCCACGACAACTGCAGGCGGCGATCCTATTTTGACAATGAGATGTTCCTAACGGACTGGAATGATCCGACTCAAAAGAATTGGTGCCTCTATATGAAGGGCTGTAAGGGGCCTGAGACCTATGCTGACTGCCCTGTCCGCAGATGGAACGATGGGCTGAATTTCTGCATTGACTGCGGGGCCGGTTGCATGGGGTGTGCCGAACCTGACTTTTATGCAGGGATGACTCCTCTCTACACGGCTGAGAGTGGACGTTCACGAAACAATAGGTCCCGAAAGCATGCCAGTTCAGTTTTCCCTCTTAAAAAACAAGATATGAAAGGTGGTGGTCAGAAATAGGAAAAAAAATCGTTATTGATCCGGTAACAAGGATTGAAGGTCACCTCAAAATAACTGTTGAGTTGGAAAACGCCAAGGTAAAAGATGCCTGGAGCAGTGGCACCATGGCACGAGGTTTTGAGGCCCTTCTTCTGGGCAAAGACCCCAGAGATGCGCCTTTTGTGACAAGCCGCATATGCGGTGTGTGTTACAGTGTGCATCAAATAGCGAGTGCACGGGCGCTGGATGAGGCATTTGGGGCCGAGGTACCATGGGGCGGCACGCTTTTGAGGAATCTTGCCATGGCTGCACAATTTATCTATGACCACATTCTCCATTTTTATCATCTCAGCGTCCTTGACTATATCGATATCATGGCTGTTGCCGCATACAGGGGTAAAGACAAGGCCCTGAATGCCGTGAAAGACAAGATCGCCGGCATGCTCAGGGCAAAGGATACCTTCCCCCTCACACCACGGTATAAACCAGATGAAATCTCTGTAACTGACCCGGACACGGTGATTTCGGCAGTTAAGCACTACATAGATGCCCTGACAATGCAGGCCAAGGCCCGGAATATGGGTGCCATCTTCGGAGGCAGGCAGCCGCATTATCAGAGTATCGTAGTGGGTGGTTTTACCCAGTTGCCTGACGTGAACCAGGTGGCCAAATTCCGGACCATGCTGGACGAGCAGGCCAAGTTTGTCAATGAGGTCTATATTCCAGATGTGCTCGCCTTCGGGACAGGTCCTCTCTTTCCCCTGGCCAAGAAAGGTCTGGGCGGCGGTCACCACAACTATCTCGCTTATGGGGCATTGGAGCTGGATAGAACCGGTAAAGAGCTGGTCTTCCCACCAGGCGTTATCATGGGCTTGAACCTGAAAAACATCAAGATCAATCGGTTTAATCCTGATAAGATCACTGAACCGGTCAAGTATGGGTGGTACAGGGAGAGCATATCTCAGCATCCATATGATGGTGAGCAGGTGTTTGATCTGGATAAAAAGGACGCCTATTCCTTTATCAAGGCGCCCCGATATCTTGGTAAACCAATGGAGGTTGGACCACTGGCACGGATGCTGGTAGCCAGAAATCCGGATGTGCTGGGATTGCTCGCAAAGGGCGTAAAACCCGGTGCGATTGCGCGCCATGCAGCCAGGGCCATTGAGACTAAGCTGGTCTTGGATGCCTGCTATAAGTGGCTGGACGATCTCCTTTCCGAGATGGCCAAGCCCGGATTCAAGATCCATGATACGATACACTGGGAGCCGCCGGATACTGGCATGGGTACCGGATTCTATGAGGCGCCGCGTGGTGTTTTAGGTCACTGGGTAAAGATCAGGAATAGGAAGATTGAAAAATACCAGGTCATCGCACCTTCCACCTGGAATTTATCGCCCAGGTGCGAGAAAAAGGCCAGGGGCCCGATAGAGGAATCCCTGTTAGGGGCGCCAGTACCAGATCCGGATAACCCGATCAATGTGGTACGCATCATCCGTTCTTTTGATCCCTGCCTTGCCTGTGCCATCCACCTGATCGATCCCACGTCCAACAAGATCAAGAAGTTTCCTGTGGAATGACTAGGCCAACCCAGCCTGATATCTCTAAACAAGTTGAGGAGAATGGCAATATCTTCCCAAAGCACACTGTTGTGTTAGGTGTGGGCAACTTGCTGCTCTCAGACGAAGGCATCGGTGTCCATGTGACCAAAAGGCTCATGGAGATGGATCTGCCGCCAGGGGTAGAAGTGGTTGAAGGGGGAACCGATGGTTTCAGGCTCATGAATGTGGTAACAGAAGCAGACCGGCTTATTGTGGTGGATGCGGTAAAAGGGGGTGCCTCCCCTGGCTCGATCTACCGGTTTGACATCAGGGATGCGCCTGAATATCTCAATGCATATAAGACCTCGATTCATCAAATCTCTATTCTGGAAGTTGTCCATCTTTCGGAACTTATCGGCCAGCCCCCTGAGACTACGATCATCGGGGTTGAGCCAAAATCTCTGGATATGGGCATGGAGCTCTCACTCGAGGTACAGGCCAAGCTACCCAGAATTATCGAGCTGATATTGGAGGAGATCAAACGTCCTGCTGAAACCCCTATCTGAACCAATCCTTATAGTGTGCTCTAATGATACGTAGTTGTCTCATTCTTTTACTTTTTCATCTTTTCTGGCACTTCATGGCCAGCGGCTCATTCACGGCGGGACAGTGGACAGAATACTATTCGTTGGGTATATCGGGATCAAGTTGGTAGACTTTACTCCTTGACCCATTTCATGTCCCCATTTATAATTTCTATGTTTAAAAAACAGCAGCCAATCACCAAATTACCAAATCCAAAATGAGCCTCCCTTCTGAAATACTAAAGCGCGTAGAACAACTCAGGGAAGAGATCAACCACCATAATTACCTCTATTATGTCCTTGACCAGCCCATAATCAGCGACGCCGATTATGATGCCCTGATACGCGAGCTCAAGGAGATCGAAGGCGAATATCCCGAGACAGTAACTCCTGATTCGCCTACACAGCGAATCGGTGCGCCACCTTCAGAAAAATTTGCCGGTGTACCCCACAGTGTCCCTATGCTGAGTCTGGATGATGCCTTCAGCCAGGAAGAGGTGCTGGAATTTGACCAACGGGGGAAGAGATTCCTCCGGATCGATGAAGAGCTTGAATACACGGTTGAACCTAAGATGGACGGCCTTGCAGTAGAGCTGGTTTACGAAAAGGGCAGGTTTGTTCTTGGATCAACCCGCGGAGACGGCTATACAGGAGAAGACGTAACTACCAACCTGCGGACCATTCGATCCATACCTCTCAGGCTCATCAGCAGATACCTTCCCCCTCCCAGCCGCCTTGAGATACGGGGCGAGGTCTTTATCAATAAAAACGCATTTGAACGTCTTAATAAGAGACGCATGGAAGAAGGTGATCCTCCTTTTGCCAATCCCAGAAATGCCGCAGCTGGTTCTCTTCGCCAACTGGACCCGAACATTACCGCCGGCCGCCCCTTGAATATTTTTTGTTACGGGATCGGAGTAGTGGAAGGTTACAGCTTTGGGACACAATGGGAGGCGCTTTCGTCTCTCAGGAAATGGGGGCTAAGGGTCAATCCCATGGTGGGAAAGCTAAAAGGCATCCATGGAGCAATACGATATCACCAGCGCATAAACAGAAAGAGGGAAGAGCTTGATTATGAAATCGACGGAATAGTCATCAAGGTCAATGACATTGAACTCCAGAAACGCCTTGGGGCAAAGGCCAAGAGTCCACGTTGGGCCTTGGCTTATAAATTTGAGGCAGCCCAGGCCATAACCAGAATTATCGAAATTCAACTCAGCGTGGGACGTACCGGTGCTGTCACCCCTGTGGCCCTTATGGAACCTGTAAAGGTGGGGGGAGTGGTGGTAAGTCGCGCAACTCTCCACAACGAAGACGAGATCCGCCGCAAGGATGTCAGAATAGGCGACTGGATTATTGTCCGGAGAGCAGGTGACGTCATTCCTGAAGTGGTCAGACCACTGCCGGAGAGAAGGACTGGAGAGGAACAGGTATTTGTGATGCCGCAGACCTGCCCGGTCTGCAGTTCCAGGTTGCGCCGCAAACCAGGAGAGGCTGCGTGGCGGTGCCCGAATCCCGGATGTTTCCCCAGGCTTGTGAAGCAACTCACCCACTTTGCAGCCAAAGGGGCCATGGACATAGACGGACTTGGTCCAAAGGTGGCGGAACAACTTATCAGCGCTGGACTGGTCCGGAGTATTGCAGACCTTCACTCCATCAAGCTGAGTGATCTCCTGTCACTTGATCGTTTTGCTGAAAAATCCGCAAGAAATCTCCTATCTGCAATAGATTCGAGCAAAAAAACAACCCTTGCACGATTTTTCTATGCCTTGGGGCTCAGACACGTTGGGGATGTAACCGCGCAGCTCCTTGCAGACCATTTTGGATCAATGAAAGCACTTATGAATGCCGGTGAGGAAGAACTCAAGGCCATAGAAGGAATAGGTCCGGAAGCAGCCTCCAGCATCAGATCATGGTTTGGCGATGACCACAACATCGAACTCGTGAGGCGTCTGCTTGATGCCGGGACCAGTTTTACGGATCTTCACAGGGAAAAGTCCTTACCTCTAAAAGACAAGGCCTTTGTTTTTACCGGTGGACTCTCTTCCCTCACCCGGGAACAAGCCAAGAACATTGTCCGTGATCTGGGTGGCCAAATCGCTTCTACAGTCGGGCGCAAGACAGATTATGTGGTTGTGGGAAAAGGTTCCGGGTCCAAACTACAAAAGGCGGTAGAACTTGGAATACCTACCCTGAGCGAGGAGGAATTTCTGGCATTAAAAGTGCCTAAAGAAAGTGATCCATTAAAATGAAAGACGCCGGACATACTGCTGAGCAGATACCAATATCTCTCACTATTGACGGACAGAGCATTGCCACTCCTTTAACTCTCAGGGAAAACGATTCCATCTGCGAAGGACTATAGTGCTTGAACGAAAACCATCCAAGTTACAGTTTTCCTGTCTTTGCAAGGGAGATACGACCGACTAAAAAGTACGCCTTTCAAGCCACTGCCTCTGGAAGTGGATGTTGACTATTTCGGAACTAATTGTATAAAATAATACTTGAATTCTGCATCACGTTAACCTGGAGTTTTGGTAATCTGTGATAAAAGGAGATTGATTCGTGCTCAATAGTATCGAAGGTACATATCGCAAAGGAAAGGTAGAGTTGGCAGAAATTCCTTCGAATATAGACGACGATACTCGCGTTATTGTCACATTCCTGAGGTCGCGGTCTATTGATTTAAGGAAGCGTGGCATTGACGAAGCACAGGCAGCAGACTTGCGTGGCAGACTGTCCACCTTTGCAGAGGATTGGAATAGCCCCGAAATGGACATTTATGATGACTATGATGCAATGTGAGACTGATCACAATAATTGAGGGATGCGACGGCAGCCGAACCACCGAGTGAGCAAACCGTAAGGGGCGCCTATCGTGTAGCGGGAGTCAGCAGAGGGCATATTAAGCCGGTGGAAACGAGCCGCACGAATAGAAAAGTGCGGAAGACTCACCCCGGTGAAGGCCCGAACGGT
>JGI24025J20009_10001585_pt1 | contig 17080 bp, 28 predicted proteins | sample Cruoilmetagenom3_FD_20009 | JGI IMG/M metagenome (IMG submission 20009) | reverse complement strand
ACGCTCTTGATATCTTACTAAAATATCCTGGCGCCATTGGCATGATCTGTAGACATAACCACGCGAATTCTGTTTCCAAATAGGAACTCTAAGCTCTCGATTTTCAATCGCGCGAGCTCTTTCATATCGGTGTTGAGCTTGTACTGGAATACAAGCAGTTGCTGTCATAGCAATCAACATGGTAATAATAATTTTCTTCATACCGATTCTCTATGTAATGTATTTTGCGCTTCAGCATATTTAGAACAACAAAACCGATATGCGAACTTAACTGCTTCATCATCAGCATTAGAGCCCATCTTCTTAAGATACTTAGACTTTTTAGACTTCCAGTATTCAATATTAGACATCATAATCTATTCCATTGTCAAAAGCTCGTTCGAGTAATAATTTAAGCCTTACTCTATGAGAATGGTCTTGTGAACACTCGATCACTAACGTAATTTAGCACCTTAACTCACTTTTTGTCATTATGATGCTTGTCAATATCAGACAGATGTTTAGCCGCCGATGCTTTATTAGCATGATCTCTTTGATGCAAGCGCTTTCTCTCAATTCCGTTCGGAAGAGGTTTAGTCTTTACATAAGTAGATTCGGCGTTCTTAATCTTGCCTGTTTGATTATCAACCTTTGATCTAATATATTTGTTAGTGGTAGTTCCATCACCATCGGGTTTAGATTTAGCGAAGTCTGTAGTAGTACTGTCCTCGCCTTTTCTCTCGCCTGTTTTCTTATATCCTTGTGTTTTAAGATTAGCTTCATCGCTCTCGCGCTTCTTTAAATTTTGAATATATTCAGATGCTTCATTCATATAATCTTTAAATTTACGCATTAGCATTTCTCTTATTGTGTTGGTGCCCTTGGAGAGACTCGAACTCTCACATCTTACGATACTGCATTCTAAGTGCAGCGTGTCTGCCATTCCACCACAAAGGCACATTATCTAAAATCTGGAGCACCGGACAGGACTCGAACCTGCATTCTCTTGGCTTGCAACCAAGCGCGATAGCCATTTCCACCACCGGCACATTTAAATCATGGCACTCCGAGAGAGAATCGAACTCTCGACACGTGGATCTTCAATCCACTGCTCTACCCCTGAGCTACCGAAGCATACGATATATTTATACATTGAGAACGTTGAGATTACACGTTAATAAAAGTATCTTTGAATCGTACCAAACCCTTGCGAGGCATGTTAATTCGTTATCCACTACTGCCAACTTGTGCAATAGTAATACTCAGTGCTGCGATTTTTAAGGTCTCGCGTTTGACCTATCGCGTTAAGCTACTCATCTTTCAATCCTGCGCCAGCCTTGCGAGCTGTTCGAATGTGCTAACACTCTACGTTCTCAATCCAAATAAACACTTCTGCCTTGCGAGCTTCCGTGCTCTTCATTCCCCTAAGGGTGAAGAATTAAGCACCTTTAACTTAACGCTGGAGCAGTCTTTGCGTTTAAAATAACATCCGTTCCAAAAACAGACGGCTTTACCATTTGCCCACTCTCTATCTCTAGAGAGGCAGGAATCGAACCTGCAACTTTTTGAAATCTACTAAGACGTGCTACTCCAGTCGCTTCATGTTCTGTTGAACACGAAATACAACACATCTTCTGTTTTTCGGCTTGCGGCCTAATCAACCATTCTTCACGACTCCGGTTATTAACCCATTATCGTTTGAATTGCTACATTGCTCTCCCCTGCAAGGTCGAACTCTGCAACTACCTATTAGACGACGAGTGTTAATCGTTTTGGCTGAAATGGTTCGGACGCCAATCCTCTTTATCTCACCGAGTGGCTCTGACTTATCCTTTCGGACCATTCCACGGCTTACCACCTAATGCCAGAAGTTTGACTGACATTGGGTTGCTTTCGATCTAACGACCGAGTCAACCCCATCCTAGGTTTGTATAGATAGACCGTTTCCGGCGCAGGTACGTAGACTTTCCTGCTTTGGGGTCGGTTACCCAACCTTATCTTAATGACGCTATACCACCATCATTTAAACTCTAAGAAGGGGAACCGAGTTCAGGCTCAAGGTTCCCCTTCGAAATCCAGTTTTTTTGTCATGTAAACTTGAATTCGAAAAACATGTGAAACTATAAAGTTTCGTAGTATACTATATATACGTTTTTTACGAAAACGTCAACATATTTTGTCGATAATTAGTAAATTCTTTAACAAACGCATCAATTACTTCATTATTCGCATTCTGCAAAATTGGATTTACGATATTTTTAATAGTGTCATAAATGTCGCTTCCATCTACACCATTCATGCTAAGATAATCGGCGAAAAGCTTAAGTTGATATATATCACCTTTATATTTTAGTACAGATTCATCTAGAGCATGATTTACAATGTGGTCGCATGAACCGACCTGTTGTTTCTTCTGATTGAAATCGATATGAATTACTTCACCCATCTAAAATCTCCAGGACCAAAAAACTTTGATTCGACTTCAGCTTTATTTCCACGGGCTACTGAATAATAGCTCACTTGATCAGGTCTGTTTCGAATTTGTCTTGTTATAGTAAACTGATAGTATTCCATTGTCAACAAAGCATATACAATATAGCTACAAATAAAATCCATCCAGAATATGGGATAGCTAATGATGCAGCAACAATATAAAGAACTACTAAAACCATACCGAAAATATCTGATGTGTGGGCGTCTAAAAACTTTTTCATGCTATATTCCTAATTGGTCGGCCCGAGAGGATTTGAACCTCCACCAATCGCTAATCAGGCGACGATGCTACCATTACACCACGGGCCAAAATACATTTTAATGTCTAGGACTCGAACCTAAGACGGGTGCCCAAGGACTTCCCTACCATATGACAGAGAATAATGGTTTCGAACCATCCACCGTCACCCCCATGGGGCCAACACCAAAATGTATATAAGACATATCAAATATTACTTCGATCTTCCATGCTAGCTACACACTTCTCAATCGAGTCTTCACTCGATTGGCCTCAAATATAAATTGCTTTACGCTACATACGAAACATATGCTTCGACTATAACTTCAACCTGAATCCACCCTCATCTATACGATTTGCCGCGCTGCTTTTCATGAAAGCTCGCTTGTTCCACGCATTGAATCCAATTTCTTCCGTGCTATTCTTACACTACCATACTTTCAATGTTTGCAACCATAGTTCTCGTATGTAGCATAAAGCAACTTTCATACATTATGGTAGGGAATATGGGATTCGAACCCATACTGGAAGCATTTTAAGTGCCATGTCTCTGCCAATTGGACTAATTCCCCTTAAACCGGTTTTTCAAAGTGTTACTTATTTATTTTTGCCCTTATTTGCTGCAGGCCTATTAGAAATTCCAGCTAATCTTTTAGCTTCTTTTAAACCATATTTTTTTACCCTTGATTACCAAGGAGAACGAAACGTTCCATTTTGTTTAGAATCTTCAATGTTTTCTTTTCTTGTTCCCCAATACTAATGTTTGGGGTTTGAACAATCTAAAATATAATCCCTCTGCCGTTGGGTAGTAGGGTACACTGTTTATTTATACACAAAGTGCATACTGGAGAATACTAGAACCTAATCTCTAGTGTCTCCCAACCGAATATATCAAGCTATGATCATCTCGCTATCATTCAGTATGCACTTTGTATATATCTTATACATCAATTCCTAGAAACTGTCAACCATTTTTTGAATATTCTCATCGTGTTTTTTCTTCTTCAAGTGTAGCCAAATGCTTACTAATATATCTCATAAGAAGCAAAGATTTTTCCATTCTTGAAAACGTAGCATTTCCAATATCTTCAATCGGTACTGGAAAAGTAAAACTGCCAGTATTAGTTTTATACCATAGTTGGCTATCTTTGTAAAATTGAAATTCACTTTTACCTATAATAAGTTCTTTAAGTTTCATCTTTTCTCTCCATAAAAATGGTTTCAGCTACATCCCAAGGAGCTTTTTGCAATTTGCTTTTCTCCTCGGGATGTAGATTATCATACCAGACCCAAAACTCATTCTTGAGTTCGGGGTCTTTAATACTAATGACGGGTGGCAAGACGATCTGCGCAATGGGTAGCTGCCCACGCATCTGGTTTCACATGAGCCTCGAAGCCCATACCAATTGCCCAACCAAGGGCTTCTTTAACGGCAACACTCGACTTATGACTCTCATCAGGATTAATATCCATGTGAATGACGACCGATCTAGGGTCATTGTCAGCATCAAGAACTTCACGTATCTTTACGCCTACCTCAATAGCTTCTTGGGCTTCTCTCATCATCCTTGGGCGAGGATCATCTTTTGAACCCCAATCCCTTTCAGTAAAAGTGCGGTGGAATAAAGAGCAACCTTTGCTTTGGTTATCAACGTTGTTGTGGAGAACCACAACAACAGAATAACGCGCCCACCATTCAGGTGTTTCGCCCTTCTTCTTTTTGCCCTTTTTGAAACGGACGGAGTCACAACCTACATAAATCGCTGTTTCTTTCGTTGATGCTTTAATAGCTTTGATGGCTGTTTCCAACCAATCTTCGGTGCTCATTCTATCCTCCTATAAATATAGTTAATGTTATTTAAAATTCAGGAACATTACTATGATTGGTACCAAACTAGTAAAAATAACTATAGATGCAGATAAATCTACTAAATGGGATAATGTCAAAAACAACATATCTGTTCCTGAGTGTATTTATTTACAAATCAAAGATCTAAATACACTTTTCGATATTAATAGATATGTTAATGAAAATTTTAAATATGAAAGAGAAGAGAAAGATCTTTGGAAAACACCAAGCCAGATGGTAATCGATGGCGGTGGTGATTGCGAAGATCAAGCCATTTTAAAAATGGCGATTCTTATTGAAAAGGGTTGGGATCAAGATGACCTATTTCTGGTTGTCGGATACGACCAACTGTTCAATAATCATCATGCGATGCTTTTAGTAAAAACTGATTTCGGGTATAGCGTATTAGATAATACTAAAAACACAATATTTAAAGATGCTGACTATTCATCTTTTTTCAATCCTAAAGTAAGCTACACCATGAATGACACATTCATTCATGGTCGAAAACTTTAAAATCTTGTCTGTTATACTTTGTACCTTTTCCTTTTCGAGGCGAAACGCGGGACCCGTCAGGAATTTTTGCTGCATACGGATTGCGCGTTTTGTATTTTCCGTCCTTTGCCAAATATCGCATAATAGGCTCCATATTTCAATGTGGTTGTTAACATTTCATTATACTAAAAGCCATCAGCCGCTTAGTACGAATAAGATTTATCACCTGTGTAGGTGATATGAAGTTATCAGCTTTTTTCTGATTACATTTATTACAAACCGCAACTACATTGTAAAAAGTATTCATACCAAATTTACCAAGTGGAATTATATGGTCAGCAGTTCGCCTGTTGTTTGGAAGTGCTTCGCGCGACTTAATCTTAGACATTGACATCCGAGTAAGACAATATGCACACCTGTGGTTTTGAAGACCTGCGTGATAGTCTCTAAAGTGAATGCTAAGTTTCTTACTTGCTGATTTGGTGCGTTTGCGATACATACTATTTTATAATATAGTACGAATAAAATGTCAACTCTAACTATAAAAGTTAGGACTTGAATTTTTAGTTCCTACTCCAGTTGATTGATAATGGATATCAATCAACAATAAAAACGGACTTGAAGACATAGTATTAGTATCTAAATACGCTCTAGTGTTTATAATGCCATCTGGTTCAATAAGATCAGTATCCAATTTTGTAGCATCACCGCCATTTACTGATAATTGCACTTCAGAAAGCATATGCATATATTGATTAGAATAATCTTGTGAAACTTTGACAGTTTTTGCTTCCGTAAAATTCATTTGATTATGAGATTTTGCATAAGAGTGCTCAAATGCCCAAGTAACAGTTCCAGGTGAAACATCTTTCGAGAACCAATGAGCATGTATGTATAAGTCTGTACCTGGAGCATAATCATGCGGTATATGATATTTTATATAAATTTGATCATTAATGATGAATTGATATGCTTTAGTGCTACCTTTGCCTGTCAGCGCATAAGTAGGCTTATTTGATGCTGCAGATTCATCAATATGAACCTGTCCGAGCAAATCTACCCAAGGCCAAGTTGGGTTTTCTGTATCAACTTTAATGCCGTGCGATTGTGCTTTATTAAAGATGATCGTATCTGCTTTAGGAGTAACTTTAATGCCATCCCATTGCATATGATTTTTAATCATTTCTGTCACATCCGAAACCCAATCTTGGTCGGATGCTGCACTATTTGCTGTAGAGTGTAAATATGTTTTTGCCATATTTTTATTTATAATAACTATTACTACATGCAGGGGCGGCGAGACTCGAACTCGCGTTTCACAGTTTTGGAGACTGGTATAATAGCCGCTATATCACGCCCCTATATTTCAACAGGTTCATTTTTTTACGTTGCTCTACCAGTCTGAGCTACTGTCCCATAAGTGGTGGGACAGGCAGGACTCGAACCTGCGACCTACGGCTTCATATGCAGAATGTGTTGCTGAACTGAACCTAAATTTAAAAACTCTGGAACAACTTGGGTCTTTTACCCCGTCATATACTTGGCGCGTTCCACACTCCAATACTCGATTTCTACTAACATGTATCTCGAGTACTGTGTTAGCATATGCAATATTATTACGCGTTGGCCAAGCATTTCTCCAACAGTTAAACCAATGGCGCGCTTCGACTCCCCGCTATCTTATAGTAACATAATATGGCGCCCCTGAGGAGAATCGAACTCCCCAGCATCCCGTAGACAGCGGGCTCCCGTCACCAGCTGGGTCCAGGGGCATTATAATAAATCCATATAAAGAGGCTCCAACATAGTCGTATATGTTGGCATCTAATCCTCATCACTACCTTCACCGCACGATTTGGTGATATGGAATATGGTGCCGCAGAGAGGAATCGAACCTCTGACATCGACATAATATTTTTGGTGCTCTATCAAGGAATCGAACCTTGTTCTGAGGTTTACAAGACCCCTGCATCACCATTTATGCTTATAGAGCTTTAATAATTTCTTTCCATTCTAAATAATATCTATTTAAAATAATAACTGTTATATTATTTTGTGTTATTATGCTCAATTTCTTGAGCAGCTTTATATGCCCAATGCATAACTTCTCTATCATTAGGATCTTTTTGTCTTAAACCTAAAGCAGTAATGAAGAATATCATTGCTCCCCTTGCTTCTGGATATCTATCTAACGTAGTGCTCAGGGCATCATTCAAATGATCTTTATCAATTTGCATTATTAAACTTTCATATTATCACATAGGAAGCCTCTGAATGTTAAACCCGATAAGTTCATTTATACATTCAGAGGCTTCAAGGGCTGGCTAGGTAGGACTCGAACCTACAACCGCCCGGTTAACAGCCGGGTGCTCTACCATTAAAGCTACTAGCCAAAATTCTGGTCGAACGAACGGGACTCGAACCCGCATTCTTCTGATTGAAAGTCAGAGCTATTAGGCCAATTATAGGACCGTTCGATGTTGTTGACATTATAATATGAAATCATCATAATGTCAACTATATTTTTTTCTTAGTATACACAAATAGGTTTTACCTTCCTGCACCTACTTATAACACTAAGTTCTATGTCGAGAATGAAGGATTCGAACCTTCGACCCCCTGCTCCCAAAGCAGGTGCGCTACCTGGCTGCGCTAATCCTCGTATAACAAATGGTACCCTCGGAGAGATTCGAACTCCCGACTTCCAGATTCGTAATCCGGCGCTCTGTCCAGCTGAGCTACGAGGGCACACTTAAAATGGTGGAGCCTATCGGGATCGAACCGATGACCCCCTGCTTGCAAAGCAGGTGCTCTCCCAGCTGAGCTAAGGCCCCAATTAAAAGTGGTTGCGGAAGTTGGATTTGAACCAACGACCTCCAGCTTATGAGGCTGACGAGCTACCGAACTGCTCCATCCCGCTACAATACTCTTTATTTATAAAGAACTAAGTTTTATGAGCGGATAACGAGATTCGAACTCGTACTTTCAACTTGGAAGGCTGCTATGCTACCGTTAACACCATACCCGCATTTACATATTATTTATAAACCTTTTCGTATTCTTTTCTAAAAACTTGCGTTTAATTTTGAAGCTGGTAGATTGAATACCACCAAACATCTGTGCATTGGCATGAAGTTCAGCCCATGCAGTAATCAAAAGTGTCGATGCTCTTACATCTTTCAGAATTGAAGCAATTGCTTCACCTTTAAGTGTATGAAACACCATATCATTTAAGATATACCATGCGGTTTCTTGTGAACCACCGACCTCCAACCATTTATTATAACTAACTTTAGCATGATCTGGAAAATGATGTCTTCCTTGATCATCTACAGTTCTACAATATGGTTTACCGCAGTCGTGGTAAACATGATATGATTTTATATACACTGAGTCTAATGCGTTGTCAACTATTTTGTTGATATATTTTTCGACAGAACCAAAATCCCATTCATATTTTCTATCAGTTTTAATGTCACTATACCAATCATGGACCATTTTACCGTGATCTAGCATATTAACGTCTTTAAACTGATAACAGGATTTCATATCTCTATTAAGTTGATCCCACTTACCTTTAAACTCTTGCAGAGCATTTAAATCGCTTTTCTAATTACACATGCATATTTCCTTTAAATAATGTGGCGGAACCGAAGTCCCGCCACATCTTAGTGTTGGGACTTCATTACTTAATATTTACGAATGGAACAGCTCCACCCTCACCGTAAATACATGTTGAATTTGATGGGCAAAGCTTACCATTCCATTTCTGTACGGCTTCGTATTCGACCAGTTTAGGATTAGAGGCCAGTGCATTCGCGCGAACTCTCATTGCCTCAGCTTCGCCATTAGCTGTAATGACTGCTTGGCGTGCTTCTTCTTCCTTTTGAACTGTTACGTTCTTGGCACGTTGAGCATTCTGAACAGCAACTTCTTTTGCTTCTACTGCGTTTTCGTATGCCACACTAAATGACACATCCGTAATCTCGAAGTTGTCCACATCAATATTACGTTTTTCCAATTCAGGAACAATAGCATTCTTAATCGCGGTCTGAACATCTTGACGATTGGCAATAACACCAACGGCAGGATTTTGACCAAACACTTCTTTGATTTTCGCAGTTACGATTGGCGGAATAATGCGTTGCTGCCATTCTTCACCGAACTGTGAATACATGGCAGGAGCATTTTCTTTAGTCAACGCGTAGTTGAGTGTAAAATCTACCGTTGCTTGCTGCAAATCGCGGGTATATGTTTCTGTCTGCGAACTCCATATCTGAGTCTGTGTATTTACTTCTTCAATAGAAGTGGTAATTGGGTTATACCAATACATACCAGGCGCAAGACCAACTTTATCCATTTCACCCAAGCGTTTTTCAATACCGACATGACCTTCTTCAACAACTTCTGCACAAGCGGCGGAAAGTGGAATCAGTAAACAAGCGAGAATCAATTTAAGTTTATTCATAATATATCTTTCTTTTTAATGATCAGCCAAAAGGCCTTTAACACTGGCAAACATAAATTTTCTACCTGGGACACTGATAACGATCAGCGGCCAAAAGATAGCACAGAAAAGTCTCGTGCCAAACAATCCTAATCTACTTTCTACAGGATTTCGATGCCTATCAAACCCCGAAAACATTAGATGACTAAATGCAGTTAATACAAGAACAACTGCCCCAATCATGTAAATGGGAATTAGTAATTTTAAAAGTCCATACATTATCCAATCCTTCCAATTCGATGCAATAGATTTGCAACATTTTTCATATCTGGATGAGCCTGCCCGCTTGTTTCCTCATCAATGACTATCTCTGCAACATATGATTGCAAGGCTCTGCGAAGAATTCGCATATCCGCTGGAGCGAAGGTTCCTCCTCTTGCTTCTTGTATTATTATATACTCCTCTTATCTAAATGTCAACTATTCGTGTGAACATTCTTCAACAACAATTTCTTCTGGTGTGAGAAAGACGTTAGAGTGATCACCAAACGTTGCAAGCATCAAATCACTATTCTTTTCAATGAACAACTTAAAGGCATTACAATTGTCATAAGTATTCTTGCCAACCTCTAGAAGAGCTCCATGTTTAGATTTTGACCAACTATCAGGCTGATCTACATACTCTTCTAATGTATCTTCATACGACTGATTGTAGTAACTCACCGGAATTATATGGTCATCTTCAATCTGATAGATATGCGTGATATCCTGCAGATTTCTCTCGGTTGTTGAGAAAAAGATTTCATTTACAGAAAATGTGCAAGTTTCACCATCATTAAAGTATGGCGTATATTGATCCCAAGCGACCAACTTAACTGTCGGATTCTGTAAAAAGAATCCTTTCACGATTTCTTTAAAGAGTTTTTGATTCGACTCTAAAAACTCTTGCTTCAGTTTTTCGAGCTTTATTCGCTGTTCTTCTATATTATCCATAATGGTAGTCGATTTATTCATAACAATTTTCCTTAATCAATTAGAGAAATTTTTCTAGTTTTCTTAACGGAACCAGACATCCAAGTTTCAATAGGAAGTTTCTCTAACCACCTCTCAACCGTCGGAATAAATCCTAAATCATCAATGACATGCTCTTCTGCGATGTCTCTGACAGAGACATCTTTACCATCGCTATTAACTATATAAGTACCAAACACCTTTTCCACAACAAAGCACCCAAACGAGCTATGTAGAAGCGCGCGGTGTCGAACATCGGGCATATTAGATTTTGTAGAATCAATAAAGTCGTGGATAGGAAGATAGTCTTCGACTGTTCCGCCGTGTCGCTTTACGGATATCTTAGAATGAATTAGTGGTTTCATTGTGCTATTAGTGTAGCAAGTATTAAAAATGTTAACCAACCGACCACAAACCATGTAAGGGCGGCAGAGATAGTGACGCGATTGTCACTGTAATCCCGGACTCCAAAACATATATTAATCAGAAGCAAAAATATCAAAAACCATATCATAATAAAATCCTTTTGGTACTCCTGCAAGGAATCGAACCTTGATCTACCCGTTATGAGCGAGGCAGCTTTAACCGTTAAGCTACAGGAGCAAATTGGAGAACCCGGTCGAGTTTGAACTGACGGCCTGAGGAGTAAAAATCCCCTACTCTACCTACTGAGCTATGGGTCCATGTAACTGCTCAGTCTCGGCTGTAAATCAAACTTAATTGATCAATGTACTTAAATATTGTATGCCCTGCAGGCCTCTTCGTCAGTAATCCCTAGATATTCTTGAGTACCACAGATTCCTCCGCACCATTGTGCCTCGGAAGGATCTTTACATTCTATGTAATAATATTTTCCGTCATTAAGTATTCTCCACCTCGTGGATTGACTTTTAACATTTATACACGACGGGGTCCAATTTTTCGACACAATATTCCTAATAATCTCTCTAAAATTTATGTGGCGCTTCTTCGGACTCTTACCGCCTTTTGAGATAATTCGAACCGCCTCCAGCGAATTATCGGCTTTCTCGTATACTTCTTATTTATCTTTCAATTCTCGACCATTATATCTAATGGTTTCAATTCGACCATCTTTATGAATTCTGATGGTAACAGGTTCTTCATAACCAAGATAGTGAAGCTCTTCCTGTGTCTCTTCAGAGAAAATGTCCATAGGAAATTCTTCATAAAGCTCTTCTGTGATGGCACCCTTTTGAGTATGAACATAATATGTGTATTCAATAGGCCAGCTAATATTGCTGCGGAGTTTGTCTACCCATTCGTCTTCCGCGATCTGCTCACAAAGAGCTTTAGCGACCTTAAGACGGTCAACTTCAGCTTGGGCTACTTTAATTTCTTCATCAATATCCATAATATACTCTGAAAGTGGTGAACCGCCCCGGACTCGAACCGGGAACCGCCTAATTAAAAGTCAGGAGCTCTGCCAATTGAGCTAGCGGTCCATGTGTGGTGCCCCTGGAGAGATTCGAACTCCCGACCTAACGCTTAGAAGGCGCCAATTCTATCCACTGAACTACAGGGGCATTATTTATTTATAGTGATTAGTACCAATGTTTCTGAAGTTTTTTACCATGTTGAACATCAGAAATGCGATGACGAATAAAGCGTCGATCAACATCAGACATATTTTCGCTGGCGATGGCTTTAAGAACATTCACTTCAGCTGTCTCAAAATCATCTTCCGACGCAGTACGCGTAATATAAGCATTGAGCTTACGTTCGGAAACAGTTGCATCACCAAAAGCAATTTTCATCAAGTTTCTCCATTGTTTGATATATTCTTATACACTAAATAGAAAAATGTGTCAACTATTCTTTTTCATGTCGCGAATAAAGTTTGAATATCATACTTTCAGGATAATTGATAGTACTTGACATTCCATCTTCGCGTTCTGCTATGACAGAAACTGAAGTAGTATTGTAAGAATCTACAACATAATTCCTAATGTGGTACCTACGGCGAGATTCGAACTCACACTGGAACGGGTCTAGACCGTTTGTCTCTACTAGTTGGACTACGTAGGCATAATCTTATTTATTAATTTTTCTGGGCCATACTTTTCAATAGCTCTCTTAAGAAGCTTACCAGACCCAAGATAATCATCTTGCAAATCTTGGGTCTAGTGTTTTCCGATGTACTCTTTTCCATCGATTTTATTTACAGTTCGGTACACTGTGCAGTACATTCTTAATCTCGATAAATAAGTCTTACTTTTATTTGCTCATTTATAAAAACTAAGTTTTATGTACGCGATGACGGGCTTGAACCGCCGACCCCTTCCGTGTAAAGGAAGTACTCTACCAACTGAGCTAATCGCGCATAATTTTGGGGTGTCTAGGGGGTATTGAACCCCTCCCTTCCGGAATCACAACCCGGCGTGCATCCATCAACACTTTAGACACCATAAACTTAATGGTGGGTGGCAGAGGACTCGAACCTCGCCGCGGTTAAGCGATCGGGTTTACAGCCCGACTCCAGAATCCAATCTGATTTTACCACCCAAAGCTCCAGTGGTTTAACTTACGAGAAACCGCTAGCCTGCCGGAGCAACCACAGGAATTAATTTATATCAAATTGCTTTGAAAAAGTCAACTACTTTTTGTTGAGCATTTGCGGCCCAAGTTGGTTGTGGAAGATTCCATCCAACAAAAATACCAATAGCTACCCAAAATGTAATAGTAAGCATAAATTCTACTCCTTCTGAAAAATATATTTATAGTTTATTTTACTACCAACGTAACCGTAGACCATTTTTTTAATAATTTGTCGTATACGTCATATGAAACATTAATGCACCCATTAGTAAATCGTCTTTGAGTAGAATTCTTGTTGTTTAAAATGAATTCTCTATCTTTATTCGGATCCTTCCACACCCTATGGACAGCGAATATTTTATCTTTCGTCTCACGATATGCTAAAACATTTCCGCCATATCCTTCTGAAATTACGATACGCTTCTGCAAATCGTAAGTGCCCGACAATGTGTCTTCCCCGACCAGCGCAGGATAACACTGGCCAAGGAAACATATAGTTGCTAGAAGTGTATTTACTTCTACGATCATTCTGAGATTGTCTTAGGCGGAACTTCAACCATAACTTCAACAATCTTTGGTTCAGTGTTAAGAACACCTACCTGACAATACCGAAGTTGGATGCTTGTGATCATGCGCTGGTTCGCAGAAGACGTGCCCATTCCACCTTGACCCCAATCTCCACCAGAACCACCACCAATACTAACATTCCTATTAGATGAAACACCTACAATAGTAGTATAGATTACTGGTTGATGGCCCATCAGCGAGATAGAACCATCTGGCATTGGATACTCAAGATACATTCTAAGATTGCCATTTTCATCGGTAAGCGGAACTAATTCATCAGTCCAACCCTGCGGGACATTAGATGAACCGAAGATTCGATAAAACTTGCCGTCTACAGCAGTACGTTGAATAGCTTGAAGTGGACCACAAGAAAGAGTTTCTTTGATGATATTACCTACACCTAGAGAAGAAGATGGAGTTACTTGGGTGACGGTGGGAATGTAAGTTACACGAACATTATGCCGACTAGAAGCATCAATTATATTTCCACTTGTCGCTGAGCCTGCAGTGCTAGTGCTAGGACCTGATCCACCAACCGCAATATCACCAACGTTACCACCATTTGCAGCAGCACCAGATGCTGAAGTGGAAGTGGAATTGCCACCTGTAGCATTTGATGCTGAAGTGGAATTGCCACCTACTGCATTATTATAAGCCTCTAGTGCAGAAGTGGTACTCAAATCGATGTCGCCAACCGCAGATGATCCGCCATTGCCACCGTTTCCACCGGAACCACCACTTCCACCGTTTCCGTCATCAGCCGGATCACATGGGGAATTAATATTTCCGACACCATTACATCCGGTGTTGTTACCTTCCCCGCCTGGATTAGCAATTACTGGGGAAGATAGAACAAGTGCAGCTGCACCCAATAGTATATATTTTTTCATAATATTTCCTTATCAATATGCAAAATTGCACATTATAGTTATATCATAAAAGTGTTAATAATGGGTAAAGTAATATGGTTAAAATTAAATTTATTCTGGTAAAATTGATTTTGTAATTTTGTTCACAATCGAATTCCAAAAATGGACGTAACATCAGCGAAAATGAAATATACCGTAGAAAGTGGCGGAGTAGGAGAGTTTCGAACTCTATACTCTTGCGAGCACCCTTGGTTTAGCAAACCAGGACGGCAACCTCACCGCTTCTCTACTCCATTTTTTCCCAATCATGATCATACATCAACGATGCTTCAATGCGGCGGATATGTGGCACTAGTTCAATTGGAAATTGTTTATTTTCAGTAGGTTTATTTCCAATGAGAAAGATGTCGGTAAAATTAAAAGCTTTAGCCATACTTTCGTATGACTTGATAAGTTCTTTGCCAATATATTTTGCCAATTGAAAGTTTTTATTTTTTTGAGCTTCTTTCTTATAGACATGAAAAGATTCTAGTTCTCGAGAAATATACTTTCTATTTCTGATATACAAATCACGCATACTTTCATTTAATTCAAATCTAAAAGATGCTAATTGATAAAGGTCTCTTGCAGTTGCCCCTATTTCGTCATTGTTCTTACGATCTATCTTTTCAAGGTGCGCTATGTCTTTATCATTAGGAAAATAGACTGACGTTAGAAAGCTCAACTGATATTCCATATCTTTTCTCACTTAAACAAAATGGCGGAGGGTAAGGGGATCGAACCCTTAAGGCCTTTTATAGCTCAACGGGTTTCAAATCCGTTTCCGTCGCCAACCATCGGATTGACCCTCCATTTATTTATTTAAATATTTATCATACGCATTCAACCCGTCGAGCACCATTGGATAGTTTTTCGATATGTCTTCAGCAATAGCAATAGATGCCAATGCTTCTAACTTTTCTCTATCTACCTTCTTCAAATCTTCATGGAAAATAGTTTTAATATCTATCATTCTCAACTGATTCGGGTCTTCACATATAATCTAGCATAAAAATCCTGTGGATGGCCCGGGAGGAATCGAACCTCCATTAGATGATTCAAAGTCACCCGTCCTACCGTTAGACGACAGGCCATCAATTTGTGTTATATTTATACGGCATTAGTGATAACATTGCCAAATTACACATTATATTCTTCATGTGACTTAATTCTTCTATCTAAACATCTGAATAATATCCCATGATTTATCCTCTATGTTTTTACTTATAACTAGAAAGCAGAACTCTGTCAACCCCTATAGCAAAACCACAGCCTTCTGCATAAATGCCTCCGCCTGCGACTTGCTTCTGAGCACCAAGATTTTCTGCTCTTGCTTCAAACCCATTACGTGTGTAATAGGATAATCCTCTCACAACTTCATCATCGAATTCATAATCAATGTTCGACATGTCTAAGAGACCCCGAAGTATTTTCTTAGATTCTATTTCATACTCTTCGGGTTTTGGTCCAAGGATTTCAACACCAAACTGTGTAAATTCTCTATACCTTCCAGCTTGGGGTCTCTCATATCGATAACATCTAGAGACATAAAATAATCGTACCGGTTTAGGTAACTCATATTTCCAATTCTTATTGTACAAATCTTGGATTATTGCCGTAGCTTCTGGGATAAGGGTGACTTCCCTACCCCCTCTCGAGTTAAAGGTCCACATTTGATTTCTGATCTCATCACCGGACCTTTTAACCCAGGACTCAGGCGAGTAAATCGCGGGAAGGATTACTTCTCCAAATCCTGCATCAATGAAGATGCTCTCGATATTTGTTAATCAGATAAGTATAATCTTTAGCCTCTTGACCAATTAATACACGAGTGCCTTTAATCATTTATTATTCCTTATTAGTATGCTACATTTATTAGTGCTTTTATTCGGCGGATGCGTTCATCACCACCAGCGCTTTTTAGACTTTCGCAAAATGTCGAAAAGTCTGCTCTCATTTTATCAATATCATCATCAAACTTCACATGATATGTGTATTCAACATCGTCATGATATACATTCTTTGAAGTATATATTCCCGTTTCGTTAATGTTATACATCAGTATGCCGCGATGCCAGCTGGCTTATCTTTATAAATTTGAATAACATGACAATCATCATAATTGCCTCTATTAACCTGAGCTTCAAATCGCATATCCGGGTTAAGTGACAACTTAGTAAATTGTTCAGCCATGCGGACTGCTTTATCATACCTCATATTATTTTCCTTCTGCTTTGGTTTCGGCAATTACCCAAAGCGGGCGCTCACCTTCTTTTATTTTAAATTCTAAATCATCGTGGTTCCCACGAATGTGTCTTTTAAGACATTTAACCGCTTCATCATAACTGGCATATGACATAGAACAGTGACTGCATCGATATATCATAATATTTATTCCTGTTTAGGGGCGATGGGTGTTTCGTCGCCGTATTGCCGGCGCAAGGAATCAAAATCTATTTCGCAGCAATCTCGGTCAAGTATAGATGTCACCCCACTACAGGTATCAATATTTAATGTGATATATTTACATTGAGTATT
>JGI24025J20009_10001583_pt1 | contig 17092 bp, 15 predicted proteins | sample Cruoilmetagenom3_FD_20009 | JGI IMG/M metagenome (IMG submission 20009) | reverse complement strand
CACCTCAAAGCCCTAAAAAAATCTTTCGTCGACGCCCTGCTGCGCATGGTTGCTTGAATCTACATGGTATAATTTCGGTGAAACTTCAGTTATTAAATATTGCTTGTAAATTTCCATATATTGTGAGATTGTCATATCCACCATGGAAAATAAACCAAAATTTCGACCAGACCCGGATGCCAAATTACTGGACCAGGTGCGGGAGGTACTCCGTTACTATCATTATGCCTATCGTACCGAGTCCACTTACTGCCAATGGATTCTCCGCTAGAGCCTCTCCAAAATTCCGTCTTTTGTCCGATGGCTACTTTGCTCGTCGGTGAAAAATGCTCATGTACACCCAGTACACTGCGCTTTTTCACCTCCTCGCGCCTTGCCCTCGAACAAAATCCATGAGTTTTGCAAAAGGCTCGCTATATTCAGTTTTTCGGAGGTAAAACTCAACCCCGGAAACTTGATGCAAAGCATATTGAAAAATTTTTATCACACCTGGCGACCAAAGGCAATTTTGCTGCCTCCACTCAGCGGCAGGCCTTGAACCCGGATTATGCAGTTGCCGAGTTTGCCGAAGATGCGAGGCGGAGGGTGCGTAGACGTACTTTGGTACTTCAAGCGCGCGGCAACAAAGCAGATTCGGTGAAATCGGCAACCCCTTGCGGCTTCAAATGCCAAAAAAACATATCAAAAATCAACTTCACCTTTTGGGTGAAAGATTTAAATACATTTGTAACGTATAATAGACCAATATTAAAGATAAAATTTTCCTTTTCGGCATTTGAAGTGCATAATTCAGGTTGAATGCTCTGGTCTTCCTCTATCGTGATGTCCTTGATCAGCCCCTTGATGGAAAGATCGCCCCTGTCCGTTCAAAACGAAAACCGAGCCCTCCGACAGTTCTGACTCAAGAGGAAGTTCAACAGATGCTCCGGATGATAAGCGGCACTCATGCCTTAATGGCAAAACTGCTTTATGGGGCTGGCTTGCGTCTCATGGAATGCGTCCGATTACGTATCCAGGACATAGACTTTGGCCAAGACATCCTCTATATCAGGGGCGGTAAGGATCGGACAACCATCCTCCCCCAAAATATCCGTTTACAGGAGGTTGAAATGGAGAAAAATGGTTCGCTGCAAGGTTGAGGGGACGCGATCATTTAAGCCCAAGCGATAAAAAGCGGACCGCCCGAGAGATAGCCACTTCAGATCCGGAATGTAAGTGGACTGAATCGGCCCTGGCAGAAAAATTAGGCGTTAACCAGCAAACAGTCAATACCTGGATCTCGGATATCCGTGCCCGGCAGAAAACAAGCCGAAACACCATTATCCTTCGTTTGAGCCGCCTTGGATGGACACAGGAAATTATTTCGGAAACGGCTGGAATAACACGAGGAAGGGTAACGCAGATTGTTAATAATACCAATTTTAGTGAAATTAACACTTTGCTCTCTCAGGACCATGACATGGATTATATCGCTAGGCATTATCACATGGATATTGCACTTGTATGGGCATTACGGCTGGAAGGAAAAACTGACCAGGAAAAATTCAAAGAACTTGGCTGGGGCCTGCGCACATGGGATCAATGGAATTTCAACGAATGTGATGAACGATTCGGAGACGACTGGCCCACAAGAACACCGGAGAAACGACCAGGATGGCCTTCCTGAATGCTGACTGGCGCGATTTTGAATCCACACCCGCTTCAAAAGAGAAACCCGACAGATCAATCACAATATTTGACTACCACAGGATTTTATCTAAAACAGGATGGAAAGTAACCCATCGAATAGAGTGCCTCCTGTCCTCTGAACGTCTGAGCGGAAACCATGTGCATAAAATGCAGGACAAACGTATTTTAGGAACTGTCGGAAGAACCCTGCTGATCGCAAAGAAAATATAATGAAACAGTCCCCCAGATCACTACCGAGCCGCATCGCGGGCAGGTAAAGAAATCAATCTCCTAGACCTTTTTGATAACCTCCCTCCAGGTCTTTGAAGGTGCGCGCGGCAGCTCATAGCCAGGGACATGCAGAATGGTGAAATCTATTCTGAAAATGCTATTGCGCAAATATTGCGCCAAGACGGAGAAAGGCGGGGACTATAGCGGAATTGATCCCTGACCCCGGGGTGACGGCGGTCACAAAGAACATGAAAGAGGTGTGTTGGACAGTTCGAATCCTGGTGAGATATGTACTCCTCCAGGTACCCGGTACGGCTCTGCTGGTCTTGATCTTGATCCAGCTTCGCAATCGGTTCGACCTTCCTGCGTGGTCTATGTGGGGCCTCGTCGCTATCTCGGTGGCAAAAGATGTAATCTTGTTTCCCTTTGTCTGGCGCGCGTACGACTGGGACCGTCAGGAGGAAGCGCACTCGATGGTCGGCAGACGAGGAATTGCGAAAGAGCGGCTCGCGCCGTCAGGCTATATCAATATCCGCGGGGAGCTGTGGAAGGCCAGAGTGGTGGAGGGTGGTCCTCCTATTGAAAAAGGAGAGGCTATTCTGGTTGAAGAGATGCGAGGCTTTACATTACTTGTACTGCCCTACAAAGAAGAAAGCAACGAGTAAACTGGTACCCCTTTCTTTAAGAATTTCCAAAGGCAGACCGAAGGCCCCAATCACTCGTGCCGCAGCGCTTCGATCGGGTCCATCCGCGCTGCCTGGCGGGCAGGAAAATAGCCGAAGATGACCCCGACCGCGGCGGAAAAGAAAAAGGCGATGACCACAATGCCCGAATTGAAAACGAAGGGTACCTGCAATACGCGGGCGAGCCCGACAGACGCCGTAAGCGCCAGTACGATACCGAACAAGCCGCCAAAGGAGGACAGCACTATAGCCTCCACCAGAAACTGCATGAGCACCTCCCGTGTCAGGGCGCCGATGGCGAGACGGACGCCGATCTCTCGGGTGCGCTCCGTCACCGATACCAGCATGATGTTCATGATTCCGATTCCGCCCACCAGCAGGCTCACCGCTGCTACAGCTCCCAGCAATGCGGTGAGCACCTGGGTTGTTCCGGTAAGCATCTTGGCGATTTCCTTCATATCCCTAACGCTGAAACTATCATCCTCAGAGGGTGAGATATGACGACGCACGCGCATCAGTTGCTCGATATCCTGCTTTACCTTGTCCGTCGATACACCGTCCTGTACCGAAACCTGGATGAGACCGATGTCTTGATTGCCCGCGATTCGCCGCTGAAAGGTCCGCAACGGAATCAGAATGAGATCGTCCCGATCCGTGCCCATGGTCGATTGCCCCTTGGCCTCAAGAATCCCGATTACCTGACACGAGACTTTCTCCATTCGGATGTTACTGCCCAAAGGGTCTTGCCCGCCGAAAAGCTCTTTGCGCACGGTCGCACCCAGAATGCAGACGGCCTTGCCGGCACGCAACTCGCTACTGACAAATTCCCGTCCGCTTTCTATTGTCCAGTTCCTCACCTTGAAGTACTGGCCGTCGATCCCCGTAACTTTGGTGGACCAGTTTTTATTGCCGAATACCACAGTGACACCCTGAGAAGAAGACGGCGCCACGGCACTAATGGAGCCGATGTCCCTGGCAATGGCTTCAGCGTCATCCACATCGAACGCCACAGCGGCGGACCGTTGGCCCATACCAATTCTCTGACCGGGAGTGATCATCAACAGATTGCTACCCAGGCTGGCAATCTGCTCGCTCACCTGAACAGTGGCGCCACCACCGAGAGTCACCATGGTGATGACCGCTGCTACCCCGATTCGGAGTCGATGACGCCATCGAGGAAGCGGATGATTCGTCCCGCGTAGGCCGCCATGTCCGGTTCGTGAGTTACCATCACAATCGTGATACTGCGCTCACTATTGAACGAGGTGAGCAATTCCATGATTTCACGACTGTGGGCGGAATCCAGGTTGCCGGTAAGCTCATCGGCCAGCAAGACCTTTGGGTCGGTGACGATGGCACGGGCAATAGCCACCCGCTGCTGCTGCCCACCGGAGAGTTCGCCGGGCGTGTGAGATTTCCACCCTTTGGGACCAACCGCCTCCAGGGCCTTAAGCGCGCGCTCCCGCCGTTCAACTGCAGGGGTGCCGCGATAGATTAAGGGTAGTTCCACGTTTTCCAGCGCCGGGGTACGGTTCAGCAGGTTGTAGCCTTGAAACACAAACCCCAGATAATTGCGGCGCAACAGCGCACGCTGATCTCGGGACAGCTTTCCGACGTCGACGCCTTTGAATAGATAAGCTCCTGATGCCGGTGTATCTAGACAGCCCAAAATGTTCATGCAGGTAGACTTGCCCGATCCGCTTGGTCCCATCACGGCCACGAACTCGCCCTGGTCTATGCGCAGGTCGATGCCACGCAGTGCGTGCATGGCCGCCCCGCCCGTGCCGTATACCTTGGTCACGCCATGGAGCTCGATAAGAGGGGAGTGACTGATTTGTTTGGAGACGACAATCGTGTTCATCGGTTTGCACTCACTATATCAACTACTATCGCTGTCCCAGGCCCAACGTCGCCGCCTGTCACTTCGGTCATGATTCCATCAGTGGCCCCGGTCGTGACAGCAATGGCGACGAGTTGTCCATCCTGCAGCGTCCAGATGATCATTGCCGTCACGGCCACAAAGATCAACGCAGCCACAAGAAGCCATCGTTTCAGCTTACCAAGGCCTGAACCTTGATTGATGCCCAAGGTTTGGGTGATATCGGATTCCGGGTTTTTCTTCGATTTCATTTCGTCTTTATTAAAAGCTATTTCTTCTCATTAGGCACCAGGGATGTCCATCCACCCCCAAGGGCCTTGTAAAGGGTTATCAGATTGGAGGTGACTTCGCCCTCGATAGTCGCTAACTGATCCTGGAGTGATAATAGTGACCGCTGTGCATCCAGCACGACTTGAAAATCGATTAGCCCTGACACATACTGATTTTGTGCAAGATCAACGGCACGCTGCGCGGCCTGTGACGCTTTCACCAGCGATCGCCGTCGAACTTGCTCATCAGCGTAAGCGACGAGCGCATTTTCAACTTCCTCCAGTGCCGTGAGAACCGCGGCCTCATACTGTATCAGTGCCTGTTCCTGCACTGCGGTTTGCACTTTAATATTTTGCCGTATGCGGCCCGCGTCGAAGATCGTCCAACCTATATTTGAACCGATCGCGGACGTCCGGGCGCAGGACAAAAACAAATTTCCCGGTGACAGGGCCTCTAATCCGATTGACCCGATCAGAGAGAGCTTGGGATAAAGGTCGGCAGTGGCAACACCGACCTGCGCTGTCTGTGCGGCCAGTTGGCGCTCGGCACGCCGGACATCAGGCCGGCGCCGCAAGACATCGGCCGGAACACCGACGGCGATCTCAAGGGGGGTTACCGGAATGGCTTTGGGTTCAGCCAGTGCATCCTTCAGGAAACCAGGGTGATGTCCCAGCAGCACTGCGAGCCGGTTCCTGGCCCGCTCAAGCCCGGTCTGCAGCGTGGGTATCTGCGACCGGGTCTGCTCCAGATTGTACCTGGCCTGTTCCACGTCAAGCTGTGTCGTCAGGCCAGCTTCGAAACGCCATTGGGTAATATTGTAGGTCTCGGTCTGCGCATCGAGATTCGCCTCCGCAATCGACAGCTGGGTCTGAAACGAACGTACTTCAACGTAATTCAGGGCAACTTCGGCAAGAAGGCTGACAAGTACATCCCGCAAATCTTCTTCGCTCGCCCGCAGCTCCGCCTCGGCAGCCTCGACGGATCGCCATATGCCGCCGAACAGATCCAGTTCCCAACTGGCATCGAAGCCCGCGGCATAGAGTTCACGTGTCTCACCGCTACCGGTTTCTTCGCTGCTATGGTTCTGGCTTGCAGAAACGGTGGTGTATATAGTAGGAAAGCGATCAGCCTGGCTGATGCCCCGGCGGGCGCGCGCCTCGCGAACCCGCGCCCGCGCCTCCTTAAGATCGAGGTTGCCTGCAACCGCTCGTTCAATCAGGCTCGACAAGATTGGATCGTTGAGTGCCGTCCACCAATTTGCCAATGCTTGAGTATCCACATGCTTGGCAGTCAGACCGCCCTCTAACTCAGCGGTCCAGTGTGCGGGTGCTGAGACCTCAGGAGGGACGTAATCCGGTCCGACTGTCACACAGCCTGCGAGCAGCAAACAGCGTGAGTCCTGAGGCCAATCGCTTCATCTACCAATACTTACCAATCAAGGTTTGTGCCCTTCCCGGGACCATGGTGACCTCTCCAGTCCCTTCCGTGATGGTGTTTCCGGTCGCCCCCCAAGGCCAAGAATTTGGACAATTGTTCCGGCGTTAAAACGCTGCGGAACGTCAGGCGAAAATCCGTTGTCTTTTTCAGAACCTGCCATTTCAAGTCGTGGATTTTCTTCTCTTTGGCCTTAATCCTTGCAGCATCAGGTTCCATCTGCATCCATAGTAACCTGAGTTCAGCCCTCTTTTCGAATATCTGGATACGAAGCGGTGTGATGTCCTTCTGGGATGATTCGCGCAGGACCCGGATTTTCTCCGTCTGTTCAGCTGTCATGTTTAGCTTGGAGAAGATGCTATGATCCATTGCCCATCCATGGTTTCCCCTCTCACCGCCGCCGCAAGGGCCGGCTACGACAAATGTTGCTGAAGCCAAAATAGTTACCAATGCCGCCAATAGACTGAATTTTTTCATCAAGTTGTACCTCCGTATTTCTTGTTATTTTGGTGTTTCCGTCTTGTTATCTTTCAAGCTCCATGCCAAGTTCTGATTGACCATACTAACCTTTTGAAATTAAAGTAGATTTGCAACAGGAATAGTCTGTGAAGCCCAACGCCTTTAGGCAAAAATTGTCGAAAATGAAAGAGCGTATTCGACAGATTCGTCGAAATGTGGTCTAATAGTAATCCAACTGAGAAAGTAAAGAATCGACCTTTTTTGACGCAGATAGAACCTTAACAGTCTATTCTTTTGCTATTTTCTGCAAAGAATGAGTTTGTATCCTCTGGACGCTGCCGCGGGGACAGAATCCTATGACTGAGCGTATGGTGAAATGATAGAGACAAATTGACCATGAACGAGAAAAGGGAAACCACTGACTCACTGGAATCTCCCGGATCGGGCCGGCGATTTCTCCAGCCCTTGGCCGTAGCCTTAGCCTGTTTCGTTTTCGTTTGCCTCTTTATTATTATGGGATCCATGAATCTTAAGAGGGTCGATGAAACTCTAATTGCATTCATGGAAAACAAAGGCCTCACCATTATAAAAAACGTTCAGCGGGTTGCTGAAGGGTACTTCCAGCAATTGATGCAGACACAGCAAGCCGTTTTTGACCCTAAGGCAGGTGTTCCCGTAACCGAAGAAGCTTTTTCTGTGCAGGAATCATTTCTCATGGACCTGACAGAACTAGCCGGGGAGATTGATGTCAAATGGGAGACAAATCGCCTCGATCATAAGCAACTCACATCTTTGATAAATAAAGAGAGTCTTTGGCTTATAGCTTTTTTGGATGAAGAGGGAAACACTGTTTTCAAGAACAGGTCAATTCCCAAGGGGATTCTGGGTTTCGCCGACCCAGTGGTCCGAGGATACGAGGGATTCAAGATAAACGTTTTTACCCGATCCGAGAATACTGAGGGGTTAGGCTTTGTTGCCCTTCGTCGGAAATCTGGAAAGGGTACGATCATCATGTGCATAGATGAAGAAGGTTTTCGATCCAGGAGCTTAAGCTTTTCAATTCAAAGGGCTATTGAGGAGATAGCTCAAGATTCGGACATAGCCTATTTGTTCATGACAGATGAACGGGGCAGAATTCTGGGCCTGTCAGGAGAACTGCCGGAAAGCCGAAAACAAGAACTCCGAATGGGAAGCTCTCCCGCAGTCACAGCCAGTATAATCACCAGTAAAATCGTATTGAAGGGGCATAGTTTGCTCGAAATTGTAGCCCCTGTCCTCGTCGGCCAATACACGGGCACGATGCGATTGGCGCTTTCGACAGATGTTGCCGGTAAGATTCTTAGGAAAAACCGGGGTGGCATTTTCATTTCTGTGGCCTTTATGGTGTTCATTACACTTTTCTCCATGTGGTTCCTTTACAAGAACCAAACCAAGCACCTGTACAAAATGCGCGAAATGGAAAGGCGAGTTCACCAAGCCAAAAGGCTTTCGGCACTTGGCCGTCTTGCCGCTGGGCTAGCCCATGAAATTCGGAATCCGCTAAATGCCATCAGCATGGCAATCCAAAGGCTTCAAGCCGATAGTCCTAATAAACTAATGTACGTGATCCGGGACGAGATCAGAAGGCTTAACAATATTATTGAAGAATTCCTTAGTATTTCGAGAAGTCGAAGGCTGGAATTCAACCGGCACGACTTGAAGGAACTCATTGAGCAGATCGTGCTTGTTGTGCGGGATGAGGCTGAATCAAAGGGGATTGAGATTAAGACCCAATGGCAGAAGTCGCCTTTGATGGTTTCCATGGACCTGGATAAGATGAAGCAAGCTCTCTTCAATATCATCAATAATGCTTTGGAATCCATCTCCGACGAAGGGTCAGTCACTGTTTCCGTGGAACGAGAGAGCAAAGATTCAGTAAGCGTTAAGGTTTCTGATACGGGCTTTGGGCTGAGCTCTGATGAAATAGAGCATATTTTTGATCTTGATTACACGACCAAGGACAAGGGTCTGGGTTTGGGTCTTGCCCTTGCTCACAAGATTATTGAGGGGCATGGCGGCGAGACCCACGTCACCAGTCAACCTGGCGAGGGAACAAAGTTTGAAATCCTACTTCCTTTTGAACAGCGATAAAAGGGATAATCACCCATAGATGTAACGGAGGGATTTTGACCCTAAAAAGGTTTTTACCCTATACATAGCTGCGGGCTTTGAATCCAGTTAAAAAAAGGAACCGGTCCATGGGAAAATTAAGTACTTTGGTGGTGGAAGATGGTCAATCGCAGAGGGAAATTCTGCGAGACTTCCTAAGGGACGAGGGATATGACGTTGTGGAGGCAGAAAACGGGGATAAAGCTATTGAGGCGGTAAAAAATGGTTATTTTGATTTAGTACTCCTTGATTATAAGATGCCTAAAAAGGATGGGATGACGGTGCTTGAGGAGGTCAAAGACATAAATACGGAGATCGACGTGATAATGATGACTGCCTATGGGAGCGTCGATACGGCAGTAAGGGCCATGAAGGCAGGTGCGGCTGATTACATCACCAAGCCTATTGAATTGGAGGAACTGCGTATCCTGATAGACCGGATTGCTGAACGACAGACGCTCAGAAAAGAAAATGAGATTCTACGTGAGGAGTTGAGAGGGAAAGGAGTTACCACAGATCAGATCATTTTTAAGAGCGCTGCCATGAGTGAAGTCGTCAACCTCTCGGGCAGGGTGGCAAATAGCAGTGCAACAGTATTAATACAGGGGGAAAGTGGTACAGGAAAGGAACTCCTTGCCAGGCTCATCCATAATCTCAGTCCCCGTTCGGAGAGGCCCATGATCGTTGTGAACTGTGCAACTCTGTCTGAAAACCTGTTAGAAACTGAGCTTTTTGGTCATGAGAAAGGGGCCTTTACAGGAGCTTCTCGAAGGAGAATTGGACGATTCGAAGAGGCGGACGGAGGGACACTTTTCTTAGATGAGATCGGGGAGCTTTCCCCAGCGGTTCAGGTGAAGCTTCTTCGATTTCTGCAGGAACGGGAGTTCCAGCGCGTTGGAGGGAACCAGACAATCCGGTCTGACGTTCGAATTATCAGCGCAACCAATCGGAATCTGCATGGAGAAGTAAAGGATGGGACGTTTAGAGAGGACCTTTTTTACAGACTGAATGTGGTCACAATTGCAATTCCGCTATTGAGGGAAAGAAAGGAGGACTTATCTCCACTGATAGACCATTTTTTGAATCGCTTTGCCGTTGAGAATGGAAAAGAGATCCAGGGAATCAGTTCTGAGGCAAGAGACCTTCTCTTAAGATATGATTATCCGGGTAATGTAAGGGAACTGGAAAACATTACTGAACGGGCCGTTGTGATTACCAGAGGGCCGGTTATAACGAGCCGGGATCTTCCCTTCTCCAGAAGCTCTGTACATCCCCATATGAGTGAGGTAAAGACTTGGAGATCGCTGAAAGAATCTGTGGAAGACTTGGAGTGCAAAATGATCCAGAGGGCCTTGGAGGAAACTGCGAGTCATCAAACCAAGGCGGCCAACCTCTTGGGCATCAGTGAACGGATGCTGCGATACAAGCTCAAAAAATACGGGCTTAAATGATGGACTTAGCATCCGCTGCAAAATTTGATGGCATTTACCAGCAGGTTTCAGTGGATGCCATTTCGTTCAGACACTCATGAGCTTGTGACATGGCTACGATACCATTGTACCCGAACATATTATCCAAAAAAGGAGGTTTTTGCAAAAGATCCTCTAACTGGCCTGCCAAAGTTATTGGTCTTACCGGGGGAATAGCCTCGGGGAAAAGCACTGTGGGAAGGATGCTATCAGAGCAGAATTTCCCAGTCATTGATACTGATAAGCTGGCAAGGGAAGTCGTGGAACCTGGAAAGCCTGCTTTGAAGGAGCTTGTCAAGGTCTTTGGAGCAGAAATTCTAAAGGACGACAAGACCCTTGACAGACACCGAATGCTTGAAATGATGTTGACCGATGCTGGTGCCAGGCAGCTTGTAGAAAATATTATTCATCCCTATGTATTTAAACGGATGGATCAGATACTTCAACAACTGGCCGCCTCAGGAAACAATGTCGTAATAGTAGAAGTGCCTTTACTTTTTGAGACTGGTTGGCAAAATTTCTTTGATTATATATTTTCAGTTGTGGCACCGGAACCGATCTGTATCAAACGACTGGCAGAACGTAAAAAGATGTCCATTGACATGGCCTCCAGGTGGATGGCCACTCAGATTCCTCAGGAAGTAAAGGCCAAAAGGTCTGATTATGTAGTCCACAATAATGCGGGACTATATGAATTGCAGATCCAGGTAAATCGCTTGTCAGAAATATTGAAACAGCTATAACCGTTTACGAAGGGGGGCGATGCCTAAATTTACCACAGAGGTCTCAACTTTGAACGTACAAGGCGTAGAGGGCACAGAGAGAAACCTTTAATTTAAATAATTTAAGCCAATCAACTCTTTTTAAAATCATAAATGAAAAAAGCGCGCGTTGCTAAAATCTTTGTCTCTGTTCTTGCGATCGTTGGGCTGCTTGTGTTTCTCACCCCATACGTTTTGAATTTAGAACAGGTCCGCTCCAGGATAACCTATGAGATTACCCATCGACTGGACAGTAATATTGACATCAAGACTATCTCCTGGCAGTGGTTTCCCCTTCCCTGCATAGTGCTTACTGACGCTCTGGTTTCCAACAACCAGTTAGAGGCAAAGGCCCCGAAGATCCTGCTTTTCCCCGACTGGCTGGGCCTTTTTCGTGGCAAGCCCGGAATAAGCCGAGCAGTTCTCAACAATCCCGATCTCCATCTCAAGTCCTTGGCTCCGTCTGCTGATAAAGAGTCATGGTCGCTACCCCCTCTTTCAGTCACACTTGTTATAAAAAATGGTGGCCTTGCTTTAGATCCGGAGGGTGTTTTCCCGGGACAGCTCCAGCACACCAATAGCCTTAACTTTTCAAATGTCGAGGCCAAGATACATATAGAACCTGACAGGGTTGATGCATCTCTCACATGCATACCCCCTTATGCCAAAAGCCTGGAGACCAAAGGCTATTTTATTCCGTCAAAAGACTCTTACGAATTAAGGATAGACTGCCAAGACTTCAAACCGCACGAAATCCTCCTCACTTCCCTGAACAAGAGCCCGGTTAAACCCTTAGACTCAGACGTTAACATAAAGGTTGCCATCACAGGAACCGGTCTTGACGATATAAAGGCCTCAGTAAAAGGGGACTCCCCTTGTCTAAAAATCGAGTTACATGACAAAGAAATGCTGTTTTCATGTGGTTATACAGACCTGAGTTTTAAAAAACAGGGGCAGCAACTTCACGTGTCGGTAAATGCGTTGGAGCTTACAGATCCCGGGCTTACTTTATCAGGAGTGATAGAAAGGCGTCAGGCGGCTCTTACTGATGAGGCCCTCTGGCATATCGACCTCAAGGCAAAGGAAGTAGATCTTTCAGGAGTTAGAGAAAAAGTCCTCGCCCTGTTTGGCAGGCATGATGTGGCAGACCTGGTATGCAGCATAGTCCTGGGAGGAAAGGCCAGAGAGGCGACGTATTTCTTTGAGGGAACTGTGCCACGCTTTCGGGAACTAAAGGCAATGGCCATCACAGCCGACGTGGATGGAGCGCCGATACACGTTCCAAATGTGGATCTGGATCTCGATGAGACATGTGGGCAGATTGAGATCAGAAACGGGATACTGACAGGGCAGAATCTCTCAGCCGAACTGGGCGATTCCATGGGCAGTAATGGCTCTCTTGCATTGGGCCTGGTTGGTGAAGACAAGGTCTTTAAATTAGATCTGGAACTGGATGCAGACCTTTCAAAACTCCCTGCCCTTTTGCACAGGCTTGTTAATCACCAAGGGTTCAGGGATGAGCTGGCCAAATTCAGCAATGTCCGGGGCAAGACCTCAGGTCGTCTTATCCTGGGTGACAGATTAAAAGATATTTCAGTGAGAGTGGAAGTGTCGAGCATTGATGGAACGGCAGATTATGAGCGGATCACATGGCCCATCAAGATCAAGAAAGGTCAACTCCAGGTCCTTCCTGACGAAGTGAACTGGAGCAATATTCAGGGAGTAGTCGGTCCCAATTCTATTCACGAAACTGAGGGATCAGTCAGATGGAAAAATGAGGTTTTTCTCGACATCAGACTTAATGCCTCTCTGGACTCAGGCCCTCTTTTCGCCGAGCTGAAGCGCTATCCCGTGCTGCAAGAAGTTCTCTCCAAAGTACTCCTTTCAATTGATGGTCCCTTGGAAGTAATGGACGCATGGCTTAAAGGACCCGTGAAGAAACCTCTGAGCTGGAAATACAGCATAACGGCCAACACAAAAGGCCTTGATTTCCACAGCCCCCTGCTTCCCGGACCATCCAACATCGAACAGGCCTCTGCACAGGCTGATCAGGAAAACGTTCGAATATCCAGTTGCAATATGCGCCTTTCAGACCAACAGATAAACTTAAATGGAGATCTCAAACACAAAAAATGGCAAGACTGGCAGGGCCGGCTTGATCTGAGCGGGACTGCGAGAGAAGGTATTTCCCAGTGGGTAAAGGCAAAGGATTGGATACCCGCCCTGTACTTTCCCAGGACCCCTTGCACACTGAACCATTTAAAGGTTGCCTGGGACCAAAAAAAGACTGCCGTAAAGGGAGAGATCATCTCAGATATAGAAAACAAGAAGGCCATAAAGGTAAAACTGGATCTCAGCTCCAGTCCAAAGGAGCTCTCTATAAAAGACCTTACTATTATTGCTCCAGCGGAAAAGGCGAGCCTTTCTCTGAATTTACTTCAGGCTCCCAGGGAGAATTTACTGCTGAATTGGGAAGGATGCCTGAAAGGAGACACGCTGGACAAAATCCTGGAAAAGAACAAAATATTATCAGGCCATATAAAGGGCTCATGCAACCTGAGTTGTTTCCTGGAAGATCCGAGTTCTGCCCGACTTAAGGGCTCTATAGAGTCATCCGAACTAAACTGGCACTGGGGTGTTACAGAGCCGATAGCTGTCAAATATGCCAACCTGGCAGGTCATAACTCATGGACAGACATAGAGGAACTCTCTTTGGAGATAAATGGCGAATCAGTGATATCTAAGGGACGGGCCTCATTCTCAAAGCATAATATTGATCTGGACCTGGATCTGAAATCCGATTCCATTTCCCGGAAAAATCTCTCCCGATTCATTGACACATACAAAGAAAAACATCCTTCCCCCGACCTTGCACCTACTCCCAAATCACCACATTCTCACCTTTCTCTTACAGGCAGAATCAATTTCGATCTGGATAGGTTTAAATACACAAGCATAAAAAAAGCGGCCTTCCCTGATAAAGACCAAAAAGTTACTGACTATGTCTGGCGACCCCTCACAGGTCAGGTGAAATTCTTGCCCCAGGGAAAAACAGCCATCTCTATATCCTCCGGAACAATCTGTGGTCTCAATACCACCGGCACCTGGCGTTCAGGACCCGGCCCCGGTATGGCCAATCTGCTCATTTCTACTGATCACGAAGAGAAAGTGCTTTTCCAGGACGTGCTTTCATGCCTCGGCCATGACCAAAATATATTAGAGGGGCCATTTGTCTTGGACGTAAGCCTTGAGGGGACACTCAAAAACTGGCAAAGGGGCACGGCGGAACTCCATTCCGCCAATGGTAGGATAAGACGTATGACACTGCTCTCCAAGATATTTAGCGTCCTCAATGTCATAGACCTTTTTTCCAAAAACGGATTCCCGGATCTCCTTACTGAAGGCTTTCCTTTTTCACAAATGGAGATTAAAGGAAATATAAAGAACAACAACTTGTATATTAATCAGGCAATAATTAAAGGGGAAGGGCTAAACTTCTTTGGTAGCGGAACAATTGATCTGGACGACATGGATACAGACATGATTGTACTGGTAGCTCCATTGAAGACCATAGACACCATTGTCTCAAAGGTACCTTTGCTGGGGAAGGCCATAGGAGGAAAGGACGCTGCCATCGTAGCATTTCCGGTAAAAATCAAGGGACAAATAAAAGACCCGGAGGTCACGGTCCTGTCACCTGACGCAGTAGGCGGAGCCATGATAGACCTGGTCAAGAACACGCTAATGCTGCCGTTTAATATTTTAAGCCCGATTTTTCCATAAGGATCCAAAGGAGACACTTGCAGAAAGAAGCGCGTTATATCCACGTCTATACCGGGGACGGAAAGGGAAAGACCACTGCTGCTCTTGGGCTGACCCTCCGGGCAGTTGGAGCTGGCTGGAGGGTATTGTTTTGTCAGTTTCTGAAACATGGCGAATTCAGTGAAATAAAGGCCCTTAAAAAACTTGGGGAACAAGTCACCATTCGTCAGTACGGCTCAGGCAGGTTTACTAAAGGAAAGCCCTCAGAGAAAGAGGTGGAAATGGCCCGGGCCGGCCTCAGTGAAACAATGCAGGACATGGTAGATGGAAAATATGACCTGATCGTACTTGATGAAATAAATGTGGCCGTTCACTTCGGGCTCATTCCGTTGGAAGGCGTAATAAGCCTTTTGGAAAAACGGCCTCAAGATGTAGAACTCGTACTTACCGGGAAATGGGCGCCTAAAGAAATAATGGCGCGAGCCGATCTGGTAACAGAAGCGCGAATGATAAAGCATTATTTCAGCAAGGGAGTGAGGGCAAGGGAAGGGATAGAAAAATGAGGGCCGAGAATGTCAGTCTGGAGGTCGTGACCGGTCTTTCCGGGGATGAGATTGAGGCCAGGAGTATGGAAATAATCGCTCAGGAACTGGGTCCCACCACTTTCAATGACCAGGAACTCCCTGTAGTTTATAGGATTATCCACGCCACGGCTGATTTTGATTTTGCTGAAAATGTCAGATTCCATCCTGCTGCAATAAAAAATGGGGTAAGGGCCTTGCGGGCAGGCAGATCCATACTCGTGGATGTTGGAATGGTAGCTGCCGGCATAAGTCCCGGTTTCACAAAACCTTTGGGGGTATATGTTCTGGCCCCTATTAAGACCAAGGAGTGCATAGAGATGGCAAAAGACCTTGGTTGTACCAAAGCTAAGGCTGCCATGACCCTTGGGGTGCGGGATGATGTGGGAATTGTGGCAATCGGCAATGCCCCCACCGCCCTTTTACGGATTATAGAACTGGTATCCTCCGGACAGTTCAGGCCGGATCTAATAATCGGCGTACCTGTAGGATTTGTGAACGCCGCTGAGTCCAAGGAACTTCTGTTGAAGCAAGANGTTCCCTACATTACGACCCTGGGGCGAAAAGGTGGCAGTACTGTGGCAATAGCAATAGTCAATGCCTTGCTCCGTATGGCAGTGAAGAAATAATTTGCCCTGGAAACCGCTTGGAAGTAATTAGTGTCTGAACGAAAAGGCCGTTTAGACACAATTTTGAATTCTAAATTTTGAATTTTGAATTAAAAAAAGGAAATAACCTTAGGATTTTATAAACATGAAAACAAAGTTCATTTTTATCACAGGAGGTGTCCTCTCATCTCTGGGGAAAGGTCTGGCAGCAGCTTCCATAGGTGCATTGCTCGAAGCCAGGGGGCTTCGGATCACCATTCAGAAGCTTGACCCATACATAAACGTGGACCCCGGCACTATGAACCCCTTCCAGCACGGTGAGGTATTTGTGACAGACGATGGTGCCGAAACAGACCTGGACCTCGGACATTACGAGCGTTACACCCATGCAAAGCTGGGACAGAGGCACAACTACACTTCAGGACGTATTTATTATAGCGTTATCACAAAAGAACGAAGGGGAGACTACCTTGGAGGTACTGTCCAGGTCATCCCTCACATAACTGACGAGATCAAACAGGCGATTCTTCAATTAAATAGTGAAGTAGATATAGCCATTATTGAAATAGGAGGCACGGTAGGGGACATTGAAGGTCTGCCGTTTCTGGAAGCTATTAGACAGTTAAGGAGCGACCTGGGTACTGAAAATACCCTTTATATCCATTTGACCTATGTGCCCTATATCCAGGCAGCAGGTGAACTCAAGACAAAACCAACACAACACAGCGTAAAAGAACTGCTATCCATAGGTATTCAGCCGGACATCCTGCTTTGCCGCACTCAGATCGATCTTTCACCGGATATTAAGTCCAAAATATCACTATTCTGCAATGTAGAAGAAGACCGGGTTATTGCAGCTAAAGACGTAAAGTGCATCTATGAAGTGCCGATACGATTTCACGAGCAAGGGCTGGACGAACGAATCATCGAATCCCTTAACATGTGGACAAGGGCACCTGTACTTACCGAGTGGGAGGACCTTATTGCCAAGATTAAGGAACCACAGCACAAAGTGCGGATTGCTATGGTTGGCAAGTATGTAAACCTCAGGGAGTCCTACAAAAGCCTGAATGAGGCCCTGTTCCACGGGGGTGTTGCAAACAGCTCCGAAGTCGAAATAGACTTTGTGAACTCAGAGG
>JGI24025J20009_10001581_pt1 | contig 17105 bp, 20 predicted proteins | sample Cruoilmetagenom3_FD_20009 | JGI IMG/M metagenome (IMG submission 20009) | reverse complement strand
TGACCCCGACCCCAAAAACCCCCGCTCCGCCCCGCCCGCCAAAATTCCAATCACCCACCTGCCTTTCCACTTTACTTACCATAATCCAATGTATGGTTAGTAAGGAGGTATCGGTGCAACTCCGCTTTAATTTTAGCCCCTTGTTTTCTAACCTCGTCTCTTTCCGCCTCACCCATTTGACCGAATGTTTTTTGTATTTTTGGTATAATGAAAACGATGGAGAATGTCGGGCAAGTTTCCACCTTTAAAAGATTGCTGGTCGTCGGTGTAGTTGTGGCCTTGGTAGGCGGAGGAGGTTATTGGGCCTACCGCCCGGTCTCGGGGGGAGCTGAACAGTGCATCAGCGACGCCGACTGCGCCGTCTTTGGTGAAACTGGAGATTGCAACTGCGGGTGCTATCACAAAAATAATATTCCTTCGGGGACGGGAGGCAAATGTTTCTGTGCCGCACCAACATCTTGTCGATGTGTAGACGGTGAATGTGAAGGAGTTTTTGGGGAAGAGTACTGTCACGAAATGAGTTTAATCGAAGCTCAAAATATCGCTGTCAGTAGCGAGTGCGGAAATTATCTTGAAGGACAATCTATGTGCAACGAAACCACAAAAACTTGGTGGCTTGATTTAAATATAGAAAAAGAAGGATGCAACCCCGCCTGCGTCGTCAATGTTGAAACGAAGCAGGCTGAAATAAACTGGAGATGCACCGGTCTGATACCTGAATAGCTCGAGCTCCCGAACTTCTGCGCTCGTCTTCGGGGACGCTTTTCCCTACCCCCATGTTTCCCAAACCCTCCCGCCGCTGTGCTACAATCAACCAACCGCCACCGAAATTTCTGGAGCGGTTCGTGGCCGGAATACCATGTTTCACTTCTACATTCTCCGTTGTTCGGATAATTCGCTATATTGCGGGGTAACCACCGATCCCGAAAGAAGAGTTGAAGAACATAATTCGAATAATTCCAAAGCCTCCAAATATACCCGAGCCCGGCGGCCGGTGGAGTTGGTTTACACGGAGAAACACAAAGATCGGGAAAGCGCCTCCAAGCGCGAAGCGCTGGTTAAGAAGTGGTCAAAAGTGAAAAAAGAGGCCTTGGTTAAAGTGAAAGACCACTCAGCCATCCTGTAGAAAACGCTTTTTGAAGATTATACCCTCCGGTGGGCCCATCTAGAGCAATCACTTCACCGCTAAAATAAAGATTAGGGACGATTTTTGATTCCATACTTCTCGAATCGATTTGATCGACAGCAACTCCGCCGCTGGTAACAATCGCCGTCGAAAACGGGGCAGTGGCGTCAATAGAAAAAGAGAATTCTTTTAAGAAGTTAATCAACCGTTGGACCTCTTCTGTGGCCAGATGGGCGTTGATAGTTTTTTCATCAATCCCAATTGTTTGAGAAGTAAAAGGAATTAACAACAGGGGAAGTAAGGTTCTTAACAGGCCTTTAAATTGTTTTTTGGGCATTTTATGAATCTCTCGAAAAATTCTTTCCTTGAGTTGGTTCTCATCTAAAGCGGTTTTTAAATCCAAAAAAGCCCCCACCTTTTCTTTTTTGGCCAGAGCTTCATAAACTGTTTTGCTACTTTCAAGGACAATCGGCCCAGAAATCCCTTGATGAGTAAAAAGCATTTCTCCAAACAAACTAATTAAGACCTTGTCCCCTGTTTTAAAAGAGAGCTGGACATTTTTCAAGGACAACCCGGCCAAGCCTCTTATCGTTTTGTCCTTAACAATGAGTCCGGTCAAGGCGGGTTTTAGAGGGGTGATTTGATGACCCAAGTTTTTGGCTAGACGGTAGCCGTCACCCGTAGAGCCGGTTTGAGGATAGGACTTACCGCCGGTGGCTAAGACAATTCTTTTCGCTCTGATCGTTTCTTTCTTTTCGTTAAAGATAGTAAACCCGCCTGCCCCTCTTTTTATTCTTGTTACTCGGTAGTTATAAACAAGCTCCACATTGCTTTTTCTGAGCTCTTTTGAAAGGCAATCTAAAACTGTTTGGGACTTGTCTGATTTTGGAAAAACTCTTTGACCCCTTTCTACTTTTGTTTCGACACCCCTCTTTTCAAAAAAAGAAATCAGGTCTTGGTTTGAAAACTTGGTTAGGGCGCTGTATAAAAAACCGCCCTTTTTACCAAAGGCCTCGACCAGTTTGGGAATTGAGGTATTGTTGGTGAGATTACAACGGCCCTTTCCTGTCAGCAAAAGCTTTCTTCCCAGAGAGCTATTTCTTTCCAGAAGGGTTACCTTTATCTTTCTTTGACCCGCAGAAATTCCGGCCATCATTCCCGCCGGCCCGCCGCCAATTACAACCACATCACGAACTTTCATACTCCCCATTGTAGTCTAATATCTATCTGGAAGATAGGCGAGAAGGACCGCCTAAAAGTGGTCCAAAGTGAAAAAAGTGTATAATGGGCCGGAGATGATTTACCTGCTCCATGGGGAAAATGTTGGCGCCAGTCGTCAGGCTCTCCTAGGTCTTAAGGAGAATTATTCTGCCGATTCCGTCTCCGTTTTTGACTCCAAAAATTTTGATGAGGACGAGTTTGTCCGCGCTTGCGAGACCCCGTCCCTGCTTTCCGATCGTCGTCTTATTATTGTCGAAGGTAAGTTACCAGTTACTAATTACCCCGCCCGCCTCGCTACGCGAAGCGTTGCGGGCAGGCAGTTACCAGTTACTTCGGCGACAGCCGATATTGTTTTCTGGCTTGGAGAAGAACTTAAACCCTCGAATAAACTCTTTAAACTGGTTAAGAAGGCGGGTGGCCAGATTACCCACTTTAAGCCCGCAATCCCCAAACACGTTTTTGGCTTCCTTGACGCTCTCGGTTACCGAAATAAAAAGAAATCTTTCTTAGAACTTCATCGTCTTTTAGATCAAGGCGAGGCCCCTCTTTATTTGTTGAAGATGATGGTTTGGGCGGCGCGGAACTGGTTGAATGTCAAATTCCAAACCCCCGTGGTCAAAAAGATGCACCCCTTCGTTCAGAGAAAAACTAAAAGTCAGGCCAAAAACTTTGAAGAGGAGGAGTTGGTGGGGATTTTCCGCCGCCTATTGGAAGCGGAAGTGACACTTAAGACTACCCAGCTTGCTTCGGTGTTGGTGTTGGATAGAGTAGTTGACGGAATAGCAAATCCGAAATCCTAAATCCGAAGCTCCAAACAAATTCTAAGCACCAAATTCCAAACAAGCGGAATTTGAGATTTAGAATTTAGAATTTAGTGTTTAAGCCTTACAAATACATAAAACAAGAAGTCTCAGAGAAACCTGACAACAAAGGCTGCGATGTCTGGGAAGTTAGAATCCACATCGAGCCTTTGGGCCTTGAGTTTAGGCGGTTGGCCTCAACGGTAATGGTGGTCAGCGGGTTGTTCCTGATTACCCAGCAAATTATTTGGCCCTTGTTGACAACCCCCCGAGCGGAGAAACCGATCCTACGCCCCACCTCGTCGGAGGTGGCCGGGGTTCATTCGGAGGGAGTCAAGGTCGAGTTTGAATTTGAATTTACCGAACTTCGCCGAGAGCGAGAAGACGACAACACTGTGGTTGGAGGGGTGCCGGGAACCGTTCCCGGCAACTCTTTACCTAAGGTTTTTCACATCTCGGTTCCGGAGTTGGGGATTGAGAGGGCGGAGGTGGAGACTAATAGTTCTAATCTCAAGCCCGACGAACGGTTGGGGCACTACGCCGGTTCGGCTTTGCCTGGTGAGGTGGGAAACACTTTTATCTACGGCCATTCGGCGGCGCCGATGTTTTATGACCCCAAGAACTACCGCACTATTTTCTCTACCCTAGACAAACTTGAAGAAGGTGACGAAATTGCCGTTGAGTTTGGAGAGAAGCGCTTTAAATATGTGGTTGAAAAATTGGTGGTCTTAAGTCCCAAAGATGTCAAGCCGTTAGAGCCCATCGCCCCCGCATTTCTGCGTCAATCCTATTTGACTCTGATGACCTGCGTTCCGCCGGGAATAAGAACCAATCGGTTGCTGGTCCAGGCAAGACTACAACGCTAACCCGGCGCCAACCAGAATTAAACTGAGAAGCGAAATAAAAACGGTTGGTCCTAAGATTCCCCCTCCGGGCGCTTCTCCTCCGTTGCCAGCACTCCCTGCCGGCGCGGGGGTGGGAGCCGTGTCTCCTCCGCCGTTTCCGGGAGGGGTTGTTAGCGGAGTCGGCACCTCCGGCGTCGGTGTAAATTCCGGCGTTGGCGTTGGCTCTCCGCCAGAGACACAACTGGGATCCAAACTCGGGTCGTCGTTGCCTTCTTCGAAAGTGTAGGAACCTCCACTGGTGGAGGTTAAAGCATCGTCGTGCGTTTCGGCGTCGGCCGCATTGGAATCAGTGGTCGAGCCGAGGGTGAAATCAAAAGAAGGGGAAGCGCCGCCAACCTGCAGGGCTTCGAATTTAATTACCCCAAAAGTCCCCGAACCGGTGTGGTTATCCGGGTTAGCGAAGTCAACTCCGGCGTCGAGGCGCAATCTCCCGGCGGAGGAATCGATGGAGTTGGCCAGTTCGAAGGGGAAAATGTCCCCGTTGGTTAGACTAACCGCCTTCAAAAGGCTGGGATCGTATTCAATGATTGCGGTGGCTCCGCCAATTTCCACATCACTAGTCAGAATAATGTCCACCTCAAAAGTTCCGTCGGGAACACAGACCCCCGACGAAGGGGAGAGAGAAAAAGAAGCATCGGCCAGAGCCGGAGCCGCCGCAACAATAGAAAACAGAGAAACGAAGGCGGCAGTGGGGAGCAGTTTATTCAATGACATATTGGGCGTTGACTACCTCCTTTAGGATATCGACTCCTCCAGCTCCCGCCAGAGCCACATTGGAGTCTTTGGTAGCTCCGGGCAGGAATTCAAAAAAGACCGTCGTTGACCCTTTTTTAAGGGCTCGAAAGGCCAGACGGCCTAGGGTTCCGTTTTTCTTTCGGGGGGAAAAGGTGACTCCGGCTAAGGTGATTTCGCCGTTTTCCCGGTCCGCCTCTTCGGAAATATATTCTTCAAAAAGGGTCCCCCTTTCTAAACTGAGAAACTCAAGCATCCGGGGATTGTATTTCAGAACGGCGTCGGCACCGTCGACCTTGGACTGCTCCGTGTCTAGAAGAATGGAGACCTCGAAAACTTCTCCGGGAGTCAAGGTCGCTCGCGACGGTGAGAGACGGAGCGAGGCGTGGTATTCCGGCTCCGAGGCGGTGGAAGTGGTTGCCGGCGGTTGGTTATGAACGGTGAAGGGAATCGCCAAAAGAACTAGGAGCGGTAACAAACTCACGGGCCATTTTTCTAGGAAATCCAAAATTCTTGTTTGTTTCTTCATTATTGACTGGGTGCGGTCAGGGTTAGAATGACATTCGGGGAATCGGTGGTTTCGTCGCCGCTGTTGATTGAAATCGCGCCGTCAGCGCCCGCGGCCCCCTTGCGTAACTCCTGCCGGACGCCTAGAAGGACGACCGTTAAAGGAATAGCAACCAGAATGATTAAGACGCCGACGAGAGCGAAGTTCTTTCGAGTAATTTTAGTTTTTAAAATCTTCGGCAGGTCCATTGTGATTCAAATTTACCCTATTGCGGAACCTGTGTCAACCCCTGTTAGAAGTTCCCGTTTACCTAACTTCCACCATCCTATCAAAAAACTTCTAACGGGGTCAAGTGGTAAATTTTTGCTCCTTCGTTCTTGAAGACCACTTCTCCTATTTTAGCAAGTTTTTCTTCGTTAAGTTCCGCGTATTTTTGCCGTTCCAGCTCACCCACAAATATATATTCAATCTTGTATTTTGTCAACAAATTTTTAGCGTCTTTCGCCTCTGCCGATTCGTAAATTTTTCTCACCTCCTCGGCCCTTTTCCCCGGCTCGTCGTAACCTCCCCGCCAGAGCCATTCGTGGACCGTCCAACCAACCACCGTTGGCAAGCCGGTGTTGGCTGAAACTCGGGCAAAATCGGTGTAGGACTCGCCAACGGCTTCCAAAATTACCGGTTGGCCTTTAATATTTTCTTTAAGCCAGTTGACCGCTTCAAAGTCATCAGGATATTGTTCTTTAAACCATTTCAGCCCACCCAACCCTTGATACCTTTTCAGGCCGTAATTAGAGCGCACCGCGTGGAAGGGGTAGATAAAAACAAAAATGAGAAGGGTGAAAAGAGCGACGGCGTAGAGAAAGTGAGGGAGTTTCTTTTTGAGATGGGAGAGGGTTTGGACGATCAGGTAGCCGCCGGCGAGGGAGAACATGATGAAAGATTGATAGGTCAGTTTGAACATCGTGTTNGCCCGTTGGAAGGAGTTAATGTAGATATCCTTGACATAAATNATTTCGGGGATGAGAATTAACAGCCAACCGACGGCGAGGAGGGTGGTAATGTAGCTGCAGCACTTTGTGCTGCCTCCCTTAGGGGCAGAATAAAATTCTGCAGCTACACCCCGTCGAAAAATAAAGAAAGTTACAGTCAAAAACAACGGAAACCCCCAAAGGACCAAAAGCATCCAGGGCGGCGAGTGAAAATCGGTCAAAGCAATCCCCTGGGTGATGTTTTGAAAATTTAAATGGAAAGGTAGGCTCAGTAAGCAAGAAAACAAAAAAACAAGAGAACAAAAGGCCGCGGCTCTTTTTAAACCTTCTTTCCACCAGACTACCAACCCCGTGACTAAGAAATAAATGGGAAAGTCCCAGGCGTTGGTCATGAAAGTCGTCGCGAAACAAAGAGCCAAGAATACGAGAGGACAGAGGACTGAAGACTGAGAACGGATATTAGAAAACAGAGGACTGAAGACTGATTTTTCTGCCCTCTGTCTTCTGTCTTCTGGATCCGTCTTCTGCCTTCCACCTTCCGTCTTCAAATTCAGAAGTAAAGCCAGAATTAAAAGAACGGTGGGAATATTAAGCAGGTGGCTATGAAGGTCGCCAATGACAAAACTGCAAGCGGGGAACTCATTAATCGTGTTATCTGCGGCTCCAAATTGTTGGCCAATGAAGCGAATGGCATCGTAATACCAGTAGGCCCGGAAGTTGCGGTTTTTGATAAACCAATAAAGAGTATGGAGGTTCCCACCCAGAGTTAGCAAAAAAGCCGAAAGCAGACCTGTGGCTAAAATCCTAAATTCTAAATTCGAAGCTCGAAATTTGAAATTCTTAAAATTCGCGTACATTAAATTTCCAGCTAACGAAAATGTTGTTGTGAAGGTGAGGGCGAACACCGTCGCGATCATTAGATTGTAGGTAACGGCCGAGTCGAGAGCGGAAAGTTTGGTTAAGACTGCCGTCATTAAATGGCCAAAATAGTAATAGTTGATCGTTCCCCCGGCAAACCAGGTGTCCTTGGGCGGGAAATAGGGGGAGCGTAGGAGGGAGTTTAAAAAACTGAAGTCCATAAACTTTTCCGCCCCGTGAATATCGGGTTGGAAACCGCGGACAAACGCCCAGAACGCTAAAGCCGCGAAAAAGAGGACCTCCTCGAAAATAATGATCTTGAGAATTTTTTTGGCGTCTTTGGCAAAACTTTCGCGTTTTTCGCGTTCGCGGAGGAAAAAAAGGTTGAGGGCGATCATTCCGACGACCACCAACCAAACCGCCTCGGGGACAAATTGCAAGATCTTCAAACTTCCCAACAGCCAAACGACATAGGAAACAATTAGAATTCCAATAATCTTGGAAAAAGCGTAGCCCCGGTCGAAAAATTTGGGGAACAACTTAAAAGTCAGCGGCGCAAAGACCACCCCCAGCCCCGAAACTATCAACCACCAGTAGAAAATTGTGAAAAAGTCGTTAAACATTACTGATTGGCAATCCTGAAGATCTTGACCCCCCCGTTTTGGAAAACTACTTCTCCGAGATTTGAGAATTTCTCCTCGGAAATTTGGGGGTATTTTTGCCGTTCCGAACCCCCCAGATAAACGTATTCTACCTCGTATTTTTTCAGCAACCCCTTAGTCATCTTTAAATTCGGACTTTCGTAAATTTCCTTCACATCCTGGATTCGCGGCCCAATTTCGTCAAAAGACCCCCGGTGGCCGAATTCGTGGTCCGACCAGCCGATGACCGTAGGCAGTCCGGTGTAGGAGGAAACGCGAGAAAATTCAGAGTAACTTTCGCCGGCCGCTTCCAGAATAATTGGTTGGCCAGTAACATTTTCGCTCAGCCACTTGATAGCGGCAAGCTCTTCGGGATACCTCTCCTCGAGGTAAGCGGCCCCATCCAGGCCTTGGTAGTTCTTGAAATTTCCGTAACTGGTTTTGGCGGCGTTAGCCGTCCAGCCCAAACTTCCTAGAAGAAAGAAAGAAAACAAAATTAGCCACAAACCTCTTAGAGAACGGTTCTTTTTTAATAAATTTTCCACCTGCCGGAAGGCCAAGGCCGAAGCCAGAGAAAGAGTAATCCAGGCTTGGTAATGAACCTTAAACATGGTGTTGGCTCGGTAGTAAAGGGGACTCACCTCGTAATAAATATCTTTGAGGAACAGGATTTCGGGAAGGGCGGCCAGAAAAAATCCCCAAGGAAGGAGGAAAATGAGGAGGTCCCCCGTCTTCGACCTCTTGGTTGTCTTTGGAAGGGCGAGGGGAAGATAACTTAGACCTAACAGAAGAAAAAATCCAAAAATTGTCAGAAGCGCGGAGGGGGCGGAACGATCGGTGACCAAACCGACACCGGAACTGGCCGCTTTGAAGTTTAGGAAGAAGGGTAGGAAAAGGAGCAAAGAGAGAAAAACAACCGTCCCTGCTCTGGGAGCCGTCGTGATTAGCGTCTTTAAATTGAAGCCGCTCTTTTCCGTCCTTAAGAGGAAAAAAACGAGACCGATTAAGGCGGAGTAGATAGGAAAGTCCCAACTACTGGTCAAGGCCGTGGCCCCCAGAGCGAGAGGCAGAAGAGCAAATTTTGACCAGTTCCGTTTTTCATCAAGAAAAAGGTTGAGAAGCAGGGCCATAATCAGAAGGACCAGAGGTATATCCAGAAGGTGGGCATGGAGGTCGCCGAGGAGGAAAGAGTAGGCGGGAAACTCGCTGATGGTGTAGGGAATTAATCGGGTTGCCTGGGGATACCAGTAGCCTTTAGCGCCCTTCAAAAAATTGATTGCCCAATCTAAATTTCCGCAAAGGGCTAGGAGGACGAAAGAAAGAAGGGAAGTGAAATAATTTTTGGTGCAGTTGAAAACCAGTGAGAAAGATCCTAGACCGGCCAGAGCAAAAACAGAGGCCAGCCCCAAGTTGTAGGTGATGGACGAAGGAAGCCCCGAGAGTTTGGTCAGGACGGCAATCAAAAATTGGCCGAAATAGTAATAGTTGAGAGAAAACCCAGATAACCAAGGGTCCGCGGGGGGAAAGTGTTTGGAGCGCAGGATGGTATTGAGCAGGGAAAAATCCATAAATTTTTCAATGTTCAAAATTTGGGGATTAAAGCCGCGGACGATGGATAAGGTCAGCAGGCAGACGAAAAACAAAAGTTCCTCAAAGGCGATTATTTTCAAGATTTCCTTAACGCTTTTTAGGAACTCCTCCTGTTTTTTTCTAAAAAGGGCCAGGTTTGCCACGGCTCCCCCCAGAACCACCAACCAAACCGCCTCGGGGACAAATTGCAAGATCTTCAAACTTCCCAACAGCCAAACGACATAGGAAACAATTAAAATTCCAATAATCTTGGAAAAGGCGTAACCCCTATCAAAAAACTTGGGGAACAACTTAAAGGTTAGCGGTGTAAAGACCACCCCCAACCCCGAAACTATCAACCACCAATAGAGAATTGTGAAGAAGTCGTTAATCATCGGCAACTCTGGCTAACATCGAAGATTTTGAGAGCAGTGTCGGGATCATTATACACCATAGTAAAGTTATTTTCCCAAAACGGTTGGGGAAACAAGTTTTTTATCGACGGCGAAAATATTTGCAATAAAACGATAGATCTTCATTAAAAATTGTCCTTGTTTGGTAATTTTATATCCATTTCCGGATTGGATGACGTTTCCCGAAACGATCTGCTCATTAAATCTTCTATTTATTTCGCCATATTCGTAGAGATATTTGTCGAGAAATAAATTAGACATTTCCTTATTGGTCATAACGTTATTCGGATTGTTGTTCATACACCCCAGCATAAAGACGGAAACGGAGCGGTCGGCAGTTACCGGAAGATGGGTGAAAAAGACAATATTAAAGCTGAAGATAATTACGACGGAAAGAATGAAGTCCCGGTGAGAGAATAAAGTATTGGGTACGCCGCGCTTAAATAGGTATTGTAGAAGGGTTATTACGGCGCAAGACACCAAGAGTAAGATAATTCCCCGGTAAAAGAAAACATTCGTGCTTTTGAACAAACTGGTGTGGAAAAGGAAAATAAACACAAATGTCCCTATAGCAAAAAAAAGGCTGTGTAACGTTAATAATCTAAAAAGATCTTTAATTTTCATAGGCTTGAAATTTAACTGCGACCTCTTTTTTAAATTGGTCAAGATACTCATTTCTAATAGTTAAAACAAATAGAGAGAAAGGAACATTGTCCACAATATCTGATATGGTTTCCCCACTTCCATATTTATTATACTCGCTAAAAGCCTTAACTGTTTCGTTTGTTTTTTCGGATATTTCCCAGACCATTTTTAAATCCTTATTTGTCGGTACATAATCTGCTATTTCCGCGGTATTATAACCTAAAATTTCCTCCGGAGTTGATAAAAACTGTGTACCCTGATCGATAAACGAAAGGATTTTCTTGTCGTTATAATTTTGAAGATATAGATGCATAATTGCGTATGCCGTCGAGGGACAGACGAGAGTATCGTGGGTAGTTAATGTGGAGTCTATCTTTCGGTTAAACTCGTTCCACTTCATACTGCTGGTTGGATTGTTGGTTCCTACAACAATATCCTGAATAAGTCTCGAAACGGCAACATCTTTGTGTGGAAGAAGTCGGAGAGAGTTCGGATTTTCTGAAATTGACAAAATATATTTAACGGAAGGAAATAATCCGAAACCAATAATCACCGATATTGCTGCCGCAGCAAAAAGAAAATACTTTCTTGAAAACGATTCTTTTAAAAAATTAAAGCTAAAAGCGATACAAATTACCCAAATGGGGGCCGCGAGAAGGACTCTAAAGTCATACCCCCCGGATATAAATGCTCCGAGAATCGGGATCAATGACAGAAAAACTATTTCAAATCTCTTTTTAAACCACGCCAAAATTAGTCCCGGAATAATAAAGATGTAGTAAGGGAGAGGAATAATATAAAAATCTGGTAAAAACCACCTTCTGTATGAATGTTTGGCAAAAAAGATTTCTTTTATTTGATCGAAATATGGTTGTAATGCGACCAATCCGCCCTGTTGGAACTTCTGGAAAAAATCGCGGATTAAACCGCTCTCGCGAATAGCGTAAAGAGAACTATGAGAGGCGATATAAATGAGTAGTGGAGAGGATGCGATGAAAAAAAATATTACCCAAAATATAGCCAAAGAAATATTTTTCCTCGATTTCCACTGGGTATTTCTACTCAACAAGACGCAAATTGCAGATAGGATAAGTCCATAAATATATTGTTTCCCCATAACCGCACTACCTAAACATAGGGCGGCAAAGAAAGCGGATGCAAATGCTCTGAAACGGGAATTGTTGGCAAATGCGGTATATAGATAGTAAAGAGAAACAACCATCAGAGGTGCCGCAATTGCATATCTGTGGCCGGCAAAGATATGCAAAAAATGAAGTGGAAAAAAGTTGATAATGATTGCCGAGAGAACCGTAATAAAAACGTTTTTAAATAATCTTTGTATGATTAGAGTTGTAAAGAGAATCGTTATGAAGCCAAGTATCAGTAACGAGATATTAAAAATCAAGAGATTATACCCAAATAATTTAAAAAATATGGAAATGTAATAATGGAAAACAACCTCTCTGCTTATGAAGCCTACGTTATCGAAATAAGCCGCTTGGAATGGGATTCCGGCAAAAACATGGTCTTTGGCGAAATAGATATCCCAAGCCGCATCGTCAAAAAGGCCGTTTTGATTCCAGGGAGCGGTTGAGAAGTTAATTAAGTGACTGGAAAAATAAAGAACTATGACAAAAATACATACTAGTAAATCGGGGCGATGTACAAAATGGTAAAGATAGTTTTTGGCTTTATGCTTTAAAATTCTAATCCACATTTTGACAAGAAAGGGAAGCATCAAAGCAGAGAATAATAATATGGGGAGAATTAAAAACCTGTTCATCTCAAATCAATCGCAGTTTTGATCAACAAAGAAAACTCTAAAACCAGTTTCAGAATTTTTGTAAACTTCGGTGAAGTTGTCTTCCCAAAACGACAGGTCAATAGTAACATTTTCCGGCTCGTTCTTCTCAAGAGAAACGAATTGGATATTGTTTGCCACTAGAACCTTACAAACGAAATCTTTGTTTAGAGTTGATGCTCCCAAGACTCTGTCTCGCTCTTTCCTCCTCTCACTCGTGTCATACCCCGCCGACCAAGAAAAATAGGGCCAGCCAAAGAAGATTTTCCGGCCGGCGAGGTTAGCAGGGTGGTAGAGATAAGAAGAATTTAAGAAAACTGCATCGGGCGGAGTATTCTCTTTGATCCATAAAACATCTTGATTTTTGGGGGCGTCTTCAATTTTCACGTAGACATCATTTTTGATCGGGAAAAAATCGATAATTCCCGAAAGAGTCAAAAGAACAATCAGGAAGGGAATCAACAATCTGGTCAAAATACTCTTTTGCCAAAGCTGATAGATCGCCCAGGCGGAAAACATGTTGCCAATAATTAAAAACAGGTTAAAAAATTTGTGGTTGGCGGCGATTTCCGGGGAGAACTGAAAGAGATTGCCGATGACGAAGAGGGTGAAAAAAGAGAGAAAGACTTTTCGGTTTCGGTTGTTGGTCCAGAGTAGTCCTAGGGGGATGAGTATTGTTGATAGACCCAAATTGAGAAACCAATAGTGAGCGAATTTATAGGCGGTCAGCGGTTTGGGAACCAGATACCCGGGATTGAAGGAAAACGGAGGACCACCGCCCCCCGTTTGATAAAGGACTTGCGGCAAAGCCAGGAGTCCAGAGATGGCGAGGATCAGAAAAGCCGGTCGACGTAACTTCGGAACTAGGAGAAAGAGTGATGAAAGAACCATCACCGCCATCGCAAAAACGGCTTTGTGGAAAAAAGGCATAAGCCCTAGACCTATCCCTAATAACAAAGTCTGCCAACAAACGCCCTTGGTATTACGCAAAATAGCACCGTTCGGTGCTAATTTCGGTAATTTTGATTGGATCAAAAAAAAGATAAGTAAGAGAACAAAAGCGTAGGCTGGAGCTAAATGCCGTTGGTTGGTGAAAATGTTTAAGTTCCAGAAAGCGCTGACAATTTTTCCATCGTAGGGACCAAAAGAGGGAAAAGTTTGGTTAGTAAGGATTTCTCGTGGGGTATTTAGAGAGAGCGGATGCTGGCGGAAAAATTCTAAAAAAGATAGCGAGCCGTTAAAAAGAAAGAAGACAACTGCTAAAAAGGCAACGCCTTTTTTGTTAAATAAGAGTTTCGCGAGGAGGTAAATGATGATCAACAGAGAGGCAAAACCAAAAGCACTTGGTAAATTTAAGGCCCAATCAAGTGGCAAGCCCACTTTTTCCAAAAGCCCGACCATAAGATAGAACAAAAAATGATACTTAATTGGTTCGCCAGGGAAAAGAGGGTACTCGGGCGGGAAATTTTTCCCCCATGAAAAGGAGCGGATTAAAGGAATGTTGGCGGCAAAATCGCTCCAAACTTTGGTGGCAATGTAGATGGTGTTGTCTCTGTAGTCAAAAGTGTGCCACATTAGCCAGAAGGAAAAAACGAGTGCTACCCCAAGCATAATAGCGGCAACTAAAGCAACACGGGAACAGTTCAACGGTCTAGACCGTTGAACTATTTTAATGGAGGTCTTTTTTAAGAACTTCATCGGCAACTTTTTCAAAAAAACTTTTCATCCCTCACCTCCTCTTCTTCCTCAATTCCACAAACTCCTCTATCGAAACATCAGCATCTCTCAAAAGACGCCGCAGTAAACCTTTATCAAGCTCTTTATGATTTGGAACAGACAATCTGGTGTGGGGAGGTTTGTTGAGACGGATAATCATGTGGCTTCCCCGCTGGTGGACAAATTCAAAACTAGCACGGGATAGTCGTTTAACAAACTCTTTACCGGAAACGACGGGCAGTTTCATTTATGCGGTGGCTAAGACAGGGACCTCAACAGTTGTTTCGACTAACTCCCTGTCATCGGTAACAAAGAAGTCACCGAATTTTTGGGAAACTTCGATGTAACCTTCTATTGCCTCGCGAATATTTTTCAATACCGTCTCAAAAGTCTTTCCTTGAGTATGACAACCGGGAAGAGAGGGAACAGAAGCGATTAGATAACCATCCTCGCCCGAACGGACCAGAACCTTAAAGACCATAGTGGTTGGATGATAACACAAGTAAAGTTGTCATTGCAAATTTTTGACGACCTCGCCGGCAACTTTTTGGCCCAATTCAATTGCATAGTTGAGGCCCCTGTCCCAGGGGTAGACCATCTGCATATTAGCACGGAAAAAACGAGGATTGTCCATTTTCATGGAGGGGATCATTTTTGAGTAGTTAACTGGTATCACCGGTTGCGCGTAGAGACTTTTTGTAAATTGAAAATTGAAAATTGAAAATTTGCTGAGGGTGGGGTTGATTTGTTTAAGGTAGGGGAGGAAGTCGGCCAAGATTTCTTCCTTGGACATTTGGAAATAGCGGTGGTCTTGGGGGTAGTAGCCGCCGAGGTAGAGAATGTGGCCGCCGCCGTAGTGTTTTTTATCGATAAAGTTGGTGTGCTCAACAACGGCGACGAAAGGAAAATCGGGATCGTTGATATTTAGCCAATAGGTTCCGTCGGTCAAAAACGGCTCCTTGAGAAATAAAATTAAATTAAGCGCCCCCACCCACCTAAATTTTTCCAATTTAATTAGCGCGGTCGAGATCACCCGGTCAAATCCATTTAGGGACTCTGCCACTTCGTGATTCAAGTTGATTTCGCCACCGTTTGCTTTCATTCTGTCAACGAGGGCCTCAATTAAAACCTGAAACCCCCCCTCGATGTAGCCCAATTTGGCGCTTCTTTTTTTGATCCGGGCCCAAAACCAGGCCATCGACACGCCAGAGGCGTAGTCGCCAAACTTTGCCTTTAAAAGTGGCTGCCACAGGATCTGATACGCTCTCTGCCCGTAAAATTTCTTTAACCACTCGGCGGCGGTTATTTTCTCAAAACTCCCCCAATCGTCGGTCGCTTTGAGATAGGCGGTCACCAAGCCGGTTCGCAGTCTTTGGGAAAAGGGAAGGTGAGGAAAGGTCAAGACGGAGATTGGAGAATCGAATTGGGTGATTTTACCATTATAGTAGATAGACGATTTAGGACGCTTGAAGAAAAGTTTGTCCGCCAAACCCAGTTCGCCCGCCAAATTTTGCAGGGCCCGGTCAGAAGTAAAGAAATGATGAAAGTAATTTTCGAGTGACCATTCCCACCCGTCTGTAGTAGACCCTCCTTCGCTAAAGCTACGGAGGATAACCCGCCCTAACGCATCCTGCGAAGGGCGGGTAAAACCCGCCGCCAAACCCCCCACATAATCTTCTTTTTCAAAGACTACAACCCTGTGCCCCTTTTCAGAAAGGCGGTAGGCGGCGGTCAACCCCGTCACCCCCGCCCCAACAACAGCAATACGCATAATTCTTAGCGGTAAACATCTCCGCGAAAACCAATCCTGTAAACTTTCACCAACTTTTTTTCATCGTCAATAAGGTAAAGAATCCTTAAAGGACCAACCCGCAAGCGACACCCTCCAATGGGCTTTGCTAAGCGTTTGAAGTTTTTGCCTTTGGGACGGGGTTCTTTCTCCAAGGATTTTAAGGCCTTGTGAAGCCGTTTCTGGTCCGAAGCAGAAAGACGTTTAAGAAATTTAGCAGTTTTGGGATTGATTTTGACTTGATACACTATTTAGCAAATTTATTTTTTTTCCAAAAATCATTAAGAGGAACAAGCTTGCTGTCTTTAGTTGACTCAATCGCAATTTCTAATTCCAAAGAGTCAATATGATCTTCAACCATCTCCATTAGCTGATTGAATTTTTCAATACCCATAACAACACCGACCGGTTTGGAGCGGCTAAAGATGTAGGCGGGCTCTTTGGAACTTCCTTCAAAGATCTCGATGGGATCTTCGCGAAGCTCGGTAATTGTTTTGATGTTTTCAGCTCTAAGCATAGTTTAAGTTGGATTTAAAATACACTTGAATTTAGGTTTTGTCAACCCCGTCACCCCCGCCCCAACAACTCCAATTTTCATAAGTCAATTTTAGCAGGTTTGTCTGTTTCGCTTGATGTTATGTTTGGCATCTGTTAGAATCGGTCTGTTATGAGTAATAATGAACCCTTGGCCACAAAGTTAGTCAACGGCCCACGGACGCAGGTAGTTGTGTCCCCTTCGGGAGAACCCGCCTACCTTCAGATTCCTTGGGAAGTGTTTGAAACCCTTTCGGGGGGAGAGTTAGAGACCTTGGAAATACTTTCCGACCCCTGGTGGTCCAAGGAATTGCCCCGTCGGCTACACGCGTTCAAGAAAAATCCTAAGAGGGCCCTGCGAGGAGCTATTTCGCTGGAACAATTTCGTGACAAAATCGGATACGCCAATTAAAGCGCTTCTTTCTGCTGCCTTCGTCCGCCAGCCACAGAAGCTTATTGTTATTGCCGTAAGCCCTCGCGAAGGTTTTTACGACAGGCTTAGAAGGAGAATTTAGAAGAAGCGGCTCCTCGCGTTTGACAAATAACCTGGTTTTTTCTTTGGGGATAAAAGTTGGGCTAACACCAACTCTTGACAAACAAAAATCCAGGTGCTAAGTTTAGGTAGATATTGCTAAACGAACTACCTGCCGATGGAATTTAAATTTTTCAACAACCGAATTATAAAATTGCCGGGGTTATCTTTAGTCCTTCTTTTGTTGTGCGTGGTGATATTCTCGGGGCAGAAAATTTCCCCAGTGCTTGCTAATCCCACCCCTACCACCGAATGGTGCCATTTTAGCGGCGGCCCGGCTTGTCAGGCCGGGGAGGCGGCTTACCGTAGCGGTGGTGACGGCGGTT
>JGI24025J20009_10001580_pt1 | contig 17105 bp, 19 predicted proteins | sample Cruoilmetagenom3_FD_20009 | JGI IMG/M metagenome (IMG submission 20009) | reverse complement strand
CCACTATTTTTTTAATAATAAAATTTGGTTGTGTAGTGACAACCTGGCGATAACAATCCCGACACTGGTCACCAAGATTCACAATATAAGAAAAGAAAATTAAAGGGGGTAAAAGAGTGGAAATGCAGGGATTACGCATTCCCTTCCTCCCATTGTACACAATACACTAGTTCTGCGACCCTTGCACTGACACGCAGAGGAAAGACACAAGGCCCTTCATGCTGTCATCACAAAGCACTCCCAGCCGGAGTGCTGTGATTATTCATCACATACTTCTACTATCCCCACAACCACTCCAAGGGACATGTAGCAGTGACCGCGGTGGAGCGGATCCGGTGTATGTGTGTGTTAGGTTTTAACCCCCATTATGTAATACACCCGTGCTTTAAAAGGATTGGGGGGAGGAGGGAAGGATTCGAACACCGATTTACCGGTAAAAATCATAAGAAGAAAAAATCGAGGGAAAATAGGGTTACAATAAAGGGGCTAGGTCTAGGCCGTAATCTCTAGCCAGAAACTCACGAAAATGGACGAGTTTTTTGCCCATTCTTGGCACTTTCCCCCCCCATTTTCATTTTTTTGCTCAAAATGAGCACTTTTCTGGGAAAAAATAGGAGAACATCACTCAACAACTGCACATTAATCCCATTTTTTATCCTCTATCTGTCGTATAATCCTCTTCGAAAGATTAAATCTGCTTACCTTTGGAAAACCGGGGAATGTATTTAGTTCGATCACGTAAACATTGAGATCCTTGCTAATCACCACATCTACCCCTCCAAAATTCACATCCATCACCTCTATCGTTTTAATCGCGTTTTTTACAGCCATATCAATAACGTTTTTGGGAAATTTTTTGAGGAAATGAGCCGATTTTCCCTTTCCACCTTGGGATATATTTGTTGTGATTGCACCTTTCTCATTTATCCTTGCGAGAATATATAACACTTTATCAAAAAAAACATAGAATCTTAAATCGAATATGCTATCGTCGAAACTGTAGATATCTATTGCCTTTTCGATTATAATATCTTTCATCAAAATCTCTTTCAAGAATTTAGCATTATCTGTTATATCCCTGAATGTCCAACCATATTCAGAATGTGGACTTATTATCCGGCCTTCCTTATACCTGAAATTCGTTTTCCAGTTCCCCTTCTCCAAGTAAGTTATACCCTTGCCCATCGAGCCATATCTAACCTTTAAAAACAGTTTTTTGTTCTCCTGGTTGACTAACTTTAAGATATCTCTATAATCCCTAGTGTAATATGATATTGGCACTTTAACACCATTCTCCGATAAGATTGTTTTTGTGAGCTCCTTGTCGCGATCAACAGCAATCTTCAAGGGATGATTTATAAAATGTAATTTTTTCCCACGATAGGCCTTTCTAAGGATTCTATGTATCTCAGACCAAAAGACCCTGAACTTATTATAGAAGTCCACATTTCCGTACACACCATTATACCCCTCTTCTTCAATATTCTTATTCCAATATTCAAATGGGAAAAATAGAAAGATTATTAGTGTACCGGTTTCGATTATGGGTAATTCATTTTTTTCAAGAAGGTCATAAGTGGCTATAACCCACTTTAGTTTTTTTGAGCTGTGCTTTTGAAGCTGCACGCAAAATCTTTGATAAGATTCCCAGTCTGAATCATCTCCTAACACAAGTACAGTAGTGTCCATAGATATACCTCATCTAAATGTGCACACGTTTTTCAATTTTGTGATATGCTGAAGGGAAAATCTTGTCTGTGGAAGGGAAAAAATGAATAAAAAAAAATANGTTTTGATTTTCTTTAGAAACGGTATATTTTTCTATGGAAAGCTAAACACATTTGATGATGCTAAATTTTTTTTATGAAAACAGTTTTTCATNTTACTTTCATAATGAATCCTTGTTTCTCTAGACGATTTTGCAATGATCTTTTTCCAGTATCTGCGACACCTTGCGGGTATGCAAATCCTAGAGGTTATTTGCCGAACCGTCTGTCGATCTGCGAGAATTTCTCAATTATCCTGTCAAGCTCTTTTGTGGTGAAGTCCGGCCACAGGGTGTCTGTGAAAAAGAGTTCTGCATACTCAACTTGGTAAAGCATGAAACCTGAAAGCCTCTGCTCACCACCTGTCCTGATCACAATGTCCAGGGACTGGGGTATCAGCAAAAACTTCTGAAAGATATTCATGGGCAGCTTCGTTATCGTGGGGTTCTTCCTAAGCCATTTCGATGCCGCCATCACGGCATCGAGTATTTCCTCCCTGCCCCCGTATCCGATGCATATGTTAAGCGTCCCACTTTTATGGTTCTTTGTCTTTGAAACGATATCCTGTGCCAACTCCTCTATTTCCTGCGGCATTCCCCCTAATCTCGACCCGACGATGTTGACCTTTATTTCTATCTTGTTAATTCCCAGATCATGCAGCAGGTCTTTCATCTTCCTCTTGAGGAGCCTATAAACAAGCTCCCGGTCCTCTTCAGGCCTCTGCAGATTCTCGGTTGACAAGGCCCATATGGAGGAAATCGCTCACTTCAGGGTGCTTTTCAAATACATGTCTCACTATCTTATCTATGACCTCCCCAGACTGCCTGCCATCGTAATTCTTGATTCCATTTATCCTCGCCCAACGTCTGCTGCCGTCGGGTATTATACCGAGATGGATTCCCCTTCCTTTAACTTCCGATATCATATTATATGCAATAGCATAATCCGTATTACTTGAAGTATATAAAATTGATTCGTAAAGAATCTTAACTCAATTAGAAAAAATTTTACAAATTGAGGAAACACCGGCTTCCCTTTAATCTCTCTTTTATTATAAAACTTTATGGCTTGATTTTTCCTCTCTATCGTGATAATATGGTCAGATAAGATAATTTTCAATGGCTTATGAAAAATGCTTTAGCTTATGCTAGAGTATCAACCAAAGAACAAACGGAAAAAGGATTGTCTATCCCTGCTCAATTGAAGGCAATAAGGGGATATGCGACTTCTCATAATTTTAGGTTTTTAGAAGAATTTGTTGATCAGGGAGAGTCAGCTAAAACTGCTAACAGAACCCGATTTAGAAAAATGATAAAGAGATGCCAGAAAGCACCTCTGAAAAAAGTAATACCATCTGGGATTAGGGAAAAGTGACAGAATTAGATAGTTATTGCCTATTTCCACCTGCCATAAAGTCGCTTTAAGTCACCAATCTCGTCCAATCAAACCATTTATGGCCTTGGTGCCCTAAGGCTCTCCGTAATCCCGTGTTTCTGCATTATTTTCCATTTTATTTAAAATGGCAGATTTTGTTAGAAGAGGGATTCGAACCTGCATTTACTGGTAAAAAATAAGATTTAACAGGGAAGAAAAAATGGATTAAGTAGCGATTTTTTTTATCCTGTCCAGATGGTGACCAACAACAATCATATCAAGGATATTAATGTAGCTACAATTGATTTAAATATGATATTATAATATTCTAAGGAAATTGATAAAATGGTTGGGATAGTCGGATATGGGACATATGTGCCAAGATACAGGATAAAAACCGGTGAAATCGCAAAAATTTGGGGTAAGGATGGAGATGCAATATCAAAGGGTCTGTCCATTCAGGAAAAAACTGTTCCATCCATCGATGAGGATACTGCAACAATTTCAGTTGAAGTGGCCCGTCAAGCAATTAGTTCATGCGGAATCCTTGCCCAGGAAATTGGTGCAATATATGTTGGCTCAGAATCACATCCATATGCAGTGAAACCCACTGCAACTATTGTAGGGGAGGCTATTGGAGCAACTCCAGATATCATAGCTGCCGATTATGAATTTGCCTGTAAAGCGGGAACAGCTGCCATCCAAAGTTGTATGGCACTTGTAGAATCACAGATGGTAGAGTATGGATTGGCTATTGGTAGTGACGTGGCACAGGCTGCACCAGGAGATGCACTGGAATATGCTGCTGCTGCGGGGGGAGCCGCTTTTATCATTGGGAAAAAGCAGGTTATTGCAGACATCAATGCCACGACTTCTTATACAACTGACACACCAGATTTCTGGCGTAGGGAAAGCCAGCCGTATCCAGGTCACGGAGAACGCTTTACCGGTGAACCTGCCTATTTTCGCCACATTGTAAACTGCACGAAAAAATTAATGGATAAAATCAAGAGTACACCATCTGATTATGATTATGCCGTTTTCCATCAACCCAATGGAAAATTTCCCATGAGGGTAGCAAAGATGCTGGGTTTTTCTCAGCAACAATCTGAAACTGGGCTTCTCTGCCCCATTATAGGTAATACATATTCTGGTTCTACACCACTGGGTCTTGTGGCAATATTAGATATAGCAAAACCAGGGGATAGGATACTTGCCACCTCCTATGGATCCGGAGCGGGTTCTGACTCTTTTGATATCACTGTCACTAAGGAGATTACTTCAGTCAAACGCTCGGGTTTAAAGGAAATGATAGTTAAAAAGGAGTATGTTGATTATGCCACATATATGAAATATCGTGGGCAATGGAGTGGAGGAAAATGAGAGAGGTAGCAATTATTGGAACGAGTGTCACAAAATGTGGAGAATTATGGGAAACATCTTTTAGAGAATTGATAGTGGAAGCAGGCATAGAAGCCATCCAGGATGCTGGTATAGAAGGAAAGGAAATTAACGCAATGTATATTGGAGCTATGTCCACGGGAAGTTTTATTGGTCAAGAACATATTTCTTCCTTGGCATTGGAGCTTAGCGGTCTTAATGATTTATATATTCCTGCTACACGAATCGAGGCAGGTGATGCATCGGGAGGGGTTGCACTTCATCAAGGATATATAGCAGTTGCATCAGGGCTCTATGATTTTGTTATTGTTGGAGGGGCAGAAAAAACAACGGATACAGTTGGAGGGGAAACAACAGAGATACTTTCCTCTATGTCAGATAGAGAATGGGAGGCATTCTTCGGAGCAACCTTTCCTGGCCTTTATGCTCTCATGGCAAGATATCATATGCATCACCATGGAACTATATCTGAGCAACTTGCAAAAGTAGCTGTCAAAAATCATTACAATGGATCCCTTAATCCTAAGGCACTCTACAGGAAAGAAATTTCTGTAGAAACTGTCCTCACTTCATCCATGGTAGCTGATCCGCTTCATCTTTTTGATTGCAGCCCCATCACGGATGGCGCAGCCGCTTTAGTACTATGCCCACTAGACAAAGCCAAGGAGTATACTGACACACCCATTAAAATCGTTGCTTCTTCTCAATCTTCCGACACACTTTCCCTCTGTAGGCGAAAAAGCCTTGATTCCCTATTGGCAACAAAAAAAGCGGCTGATAAGGCATATAAAAAGGCGGGATATGGGCCTTCACACATAGATGTCGCTGAAGTACATGATTGTTTTACTATAGCAGAAATCATGGCAATCGAGGATCTGGGGTTTGTTAAAAAAGGGGAAGGAGGAAAAGCCATGGATGACAAACTTACAACATTAGATGGGGCAATACCCATTAATCCTTCTGGAGGTTTAAAGGCTCGAGGTCATCCCCTTGGAGCTACTGGGATATCCCAAGCCCATGAGATTGTGTTGCAATTAAGAGGCAAGGCAGACAAACGACAAATTGACGAGGCACGGGTCGGCCTATGCCATAATGTTGGTGGGTCTGGTGGTACAGCAGTGGTTCACCTACTGGAGGCGATATAAAATGGGGGTCCCACGATACTGGCGAGAAATACCTCAACGCTACAATCTTCTCGGAAAAAAATGTTCTATCTGCAATGAGGTTTTTTTCCCTCCCCGCGTCATATGCCCTACATGCAGACGGAAGTCAATCGGAAAAATGGAAGAGTACAAATTAAAAGGTGAAGGAACTGTCGAGACATATACCATTATTCATGACCCCCCACCCCATTTTGAGGGAGAAGAACCCTATGCTGTTGCAATAATTAAACTGGATGAAGGCTGTAAGGTAATTGCCCAGATTGTCGACTGTGGCCTTGACGAGTTACAAATCGGTATGCGTACAAAAGCCTGCTTCAGAAAAATCCAGGAGGATGGCAAATCAGGGGCAATATATTACGGCTATAAATTTAGAAAAATCACATAATTTCCACCTGAGCATGGCAGGGGTTATCCATGGGTTTGATGTGAGAGGCGGGGGGAGGGGATAACAATAAAACTTATGTTACTTCCCCCTATTTAATACCTCATTCCTCTCAACCCTGGTATGTACCCTATTATTTATAGATATTTTGTGTACTGGACTTGACAAAGATAAAAGAGGAAGATATAAATATCTAGCTTTCGTGATAAAAGATGGGGAGGGTTGAAAGAAACCCTGTATTAGAATCAATTTAAGGGTTCATTTTCGAGGCCTCCAAAACCTACCCTCCCTTCCTCTATCTATCAATAACCCGGTTTTTTTATCCTGTGCAGTACCTGACTTGTGCATTGATTAGATGGATGGAATAAAAAGAGAAAAGGAGAGTGAAGTGGATGTTTATTTTTAGGCCCCTATTTACTTCTGTTACTTATTTAGTGATGTCTGTAGCTTTTTTGAAGATTCCTGGGCGTGTTCATAGGAGATGAGGGGAATAAATTCGTAATCACCAAAGGGGAACATGGATAATTGGGATACATACTTTTGGGGTTACTCAATAGAGTCCACATCCCAGATAGCATAACTGCCTTTTCTCCTCGCGATAATACCCCCGGCCAGGATTTTACCCTGGTCCAGGTATTCTTTAAGGGACTGTATCTGCTGGACTGCCATCTCAAAGAATTTTTCAGGGGTAACAGGAGGTGTCCCGGTCACTTCACCCTTCATGAGAACTAACATGGTTATTCCTCCACACTCTATAGCCTTCTCAGGTAGGTACATGCATCATTGGCTTTCTATTTCCGCCTGGGTCGTCATTTCTATAACAGTGTTTTATCCTGTCCAGTGCTGAGCAACAAGGATTATGCCAAGGATGTTAATGATGCCATCACAATTAACATCCTCGGGAATCCAACAGGGCTCACCTATCTCACCCCAGTGTTGCCCAATATTGATAATATCCAGAATATTGATTTTTTGGTCCATGTTGATATCCCAATTTGGATATATCTTACAAATGGAATCTGCAGCTATTGGCTCTGGGAAACGGTAAAAAAACTAGCAGCTAACACTGGAATAAAAAAGAGGGTGTATCCACATAAATTTAGGATTTCAGCTATCACACACATGACAGAAGCGGGATTAAGTGTACAGGAGATGACAGCATTCTCTGGACATAGGAGTATGACCACACTGATTGGGTATATCCAGCATTGCCCAAGCAGGATACGGCAATCTTACGAAAAAGCCTTTCAGGATACAGAACAACACGAGACAACCAGGGAAAACAATGAACCAGTAGGAAATAATGAACACTGGAAAACAGAAGCAATAAAGAAATATTTAGCGGGGGACATGGACCAGGATATGCTGCATACTATCCTCACGGAGGTAGGTAAAAAAGAGGACGAAAAGATACCAAATACTGACTCATCCTACGCCTAAACCAATAATTTATGCATAAATAATTGGTTTTTACCCAACTATTTTAAATAAACGATTTTTATTAAGGTCAAGATGCCAACTAGAAAAATCAAGAAGGGCAAGAAAAAGGATAAACAGTGGTACAATATGCTAGCGCCACAAATGTTTGGTAAAACAAAAGTGGCTGAAACTTTAGCTGACGACCCAAATAAGATGATTGGAAGGAAAGTTGAAACATCTTTTCAAACATTTACAGATGATTTTTCAAAGGCGCATATAAAATTACATTTTAAGGTTTCAAGTGTTAAAGGATTGGATGCGCAGACAGTATTTACTGGTCACTCCATGACCAGTGACTATATGCGCCGGATTATTCGGAGGAAACAGTCGAAAGTTGAAGGCATTTATGATGTGAAAACAAAAGATGATGTTCGTTTGAGGGTTAAACCTATTGTTTTGACTGGTAGGCGTATTAAGGGTTCTCAGAAGCGGTTGATACGGGCCTGTATGAACCAGGTTATCTTGGAGGAGGCTAGGAAAAATAAATTTGATAAATTTGTAAAGGGTATGCTTGATGGAAATCTTGGTCGGGAGATGTATTCGGCCTGTAAAAAGATATTTCCGGTTAAACGTATAGAGTTATGCAAGTCAATGGTTATGTCTACGCCTGTGGTGGCTATTGAGGAAGAACAGCCTGGAGAAACCATAGAAGAACAACCACCAGAAACCATAGAAGAAGAACAACCACCAGAAACCATAGAAGAACAACCACCAGAAACCATAGAAGAAGAACAACCACCAGAAACCATAGAAGAAGAACAACCACCAGAAACCATAGAAGAAGAACAACCAAAAAAAGAAAAAAAATCTAAGAAAAAAAAATAATGTCATCCTGATTATCATGTCATTATTCGAATTTAATTCTCAAATACCCTCTGTTAAAAAAGAATCATATATTTGTGATAGCGCAGATGTAATTGGTAATGTAAAAATCGGGGGAGGATGCTTTATCGGGCCTGGTGCCCGAATCAGAGGGGATTACGGAAAAATTGTAATAGGTGATAAAACAAGCATCGAGGATAATTGTGTCATCCATGCACGACCCAATGAAGAATGTTGGATCGGAAAAAATGTTACCATAGGACATGGATCAGTTATCCATAACGCAAAAATTAGGGATTGGGCTATCATAGGAATGAATGCAGTCGTAAGCGACTATGCAGAAGTTGGTGAATGGGCAGTAATTGGCGAAGGATGCGTAGTTAAAAATAATCAAGAAATACCCCCAGGAAAAATAGCTGTGGGAGTCCCCGCAAAAATAGTTGCGGATATCACAAAAGATTACAAAAAACAATGGATGCATTTCAAGAAAATATATGTCACCCTCGCTGAAAAATCCTATCGAGAACAATTAAAAAAAATAGACCCAGAATAAAATCTCTTTTGAAAACAGAATTATAAAAAAGAAAGGGATACATAAAAAAAAATTTATTAACCAAAACAAAATTCTATGTGTGTGAAAACATGGAAGAATATAGTGAAGGATTTATAATATCTAATAAAATAAGAAAAGCAGTATTTAGTGAAATTGCCTCGGGGGAACACTCAATTGATAAAATTGCAAAAAAACACCATTTACTTCCCAAACTTGTTGAACGCGCTGTCACAGAAATAACCGAAGGAAAATTAATTGAAAAACATAGAAAGGGATATAGACTTACAGACCATGGCAAAAAAATACTGATAAAAATTAAAAGTCATGAAACAATCTAACGCAAAAATACATCTGAACGGACAAGTTGTACCAGGATTGGGAACCGGAAAATTTTTTGTCACCCAAGAAAACTATAAAAAACAATTCATCAAAAAAATAGGATATATACCCTATGAGGGTACATTAAATCTGAAAATAAAGAATGAAGAAAGATCCTACCTGGTAAAAAACACAACTGGCATACTGATTACAGGATTTAGGGAAAACAACAAAACTTTTGGACAAGTAACATGTCTAAATTGTACCCTAAAAAAAGACCAAAAAAAAACAAAGGGAACAATAGTTTTACCCCAAAAAACCCGTTACACGGACATTATCGAGATAATTGCCCCTTCAAACCTGAGAAAGAAATTAAATCTAAAAAACAACGACGTCGTGGAGATAACACTTAATGTTTGACACCATGAGATACTTTTAAAATATCAACAAGACGAATGGCTGAATCTACCGCACAATTAACTCCTACACCAGCAGATTCAATACAATCACCCACAAAATAAAGATTTTTTATAGGGGTAACACACGATGGCTTGTGAATATCTATGGTTTTTGCCACACCATCAAGTTGCCAAACAGACGGATAAAAACACCAATCCATATTCTTCCGATATCCCGGGACAAGCCGATTAAGATATTTATCAAGAACTGGACGCAATATGTCCATTTTCTTTTTTCTCTTTGCCTCATCGGGACCACAAATCACATAGGATTGAACCAAAAATTTTCCTGGGGGCGATGTACCCACCTGGGGACACGCCATCTTAAAATCGATAATTCCTGCTGCATCACTGCCATCCACATCTAAATCTCTTTCAATAAACATAAAAGATTTCCCTAATAAATGACGGGGAATATCGGTCAAAGCATAATAGGCACATAGACTTCCGGTTCCCGGGAGTTTCTTTAAATCCCTTAAACCAGGAAACTCTTCAGGGGGCACAAGGGAAAAAAAATCCTGAACTGGTAGATTAGAGATAATGACATCAAAATATTCCTCTTCCCCCCCAACCTGGATTCCCCGGGCAATCCCATTCTCCACAATCACATTATCAACCTCCTTATGATGAATAACACCCCCATTTTTCTCTGTACACCAAGCCAACTGTTTCCCTATCGATCCAATCCCTCCCAAGGGGTAAGACACCGGGGAAGATCCCATAAGCTCCCGTTGCGCAAAAAAAGTATCTCCTGTAGAAATCCGGTTCAAATCATTTACCGTTGTAATCAAACGAGGAAACAACTCAAGAGTTAAAGTCAGTTTTCCTTTGCCATATTTCTGGATTGTCTTTGCCATTGACACATCCTTTAGTGAGGATATGGTTGATTTCCGGGAAAAAAGAAGCTGGAAAATCCGAGGGACGATTTTTATTTTATCAGTTGCTGAAAGAAAAGGATACGAAACCTTTTCCCCTATATACCCTAATCGTGACCCCACCAAATCCAAGTGTATTCCCTGAGATGACAACACACGGGCAGGGGCAGCATTTTTCCCTCCACCCATCAGATGAAAACCTAAATCAATTGAATACCCTTTACCCAAACCCTCATAGATCTCCTCCAATGAAGGCTCTGCAAAAGGAACCCACATATGAAATTGTTTCAAGAGAGACTTATAGCCAGAAAGATCCATATCCATATTAAGCGTCAAACCACGGCCACCCACCATAGATTCTTTTTCAAACACATGGGTTTCATGTCCAGCATCTGAAACAAGTGTAGACACAGCAAGACCACCGAAACCTGCGCCAATAACACAAATCTTCATCGTTACATCTCCGGTTGAAAAAGCCGAATGCTTAGGAGAGGAGTAAAAACAATATACCATACAATGGGAAGAAAGACCAGGATGACGCCTCTAATAATCCCAATAGAGCCAATGAGGATAATGGGGACCACCATATAACGAAGAAAATTAGTTGCTGCAATTAATTTCCGAATTTGAGTTCGATGGAAAAAACTCAGGTAAAGAAACCGTATCTCAATAAAAAGAACTCCTGAAAGAAGAGCCACCAAAAGAGGTATCTGCCAAAGATAATAATCCATACCCAAAAGGAAAGGGAGAAACACTAAAAAAACTGAAAAAAGACGGATTCCCATACCTAATGCTTTAAAAAGGAAGGGAATAAAAATCTTAGAATCCTCAACTTTCACTCCCCACCGAAGGGCGATATTGGTTACACCCATTAGATAATCATGATCCGCATCCTTTAATCCACCTTCCACTGCATTCATATGCAAAGTTTGGTTAAAAGTAAGAAAAAATATCGCCCAAGACAAAATACCAATATCATCAGAAAATGACAAAGCACCAAAAAGAAAAACAAGGGACATGGATGTGGAAACCAAAAAATCAGAGGCAATGATTTTTTTGCCATACAAATTATAAACACTACCCAAGAGACCGGCAACAACAAGGCATCCCAGCGCGGCTAATCGATGATTGGTAAGAGTCTCGCCTTTCCACAAAAGAAAAGTGAAAAAAAAGGCCAGAATCATGGAAAAAACACATACAGCAACAGCATCCTTACGTGCTATTGCCCCTTTCACCAAGGGTTTATCCTTCAATTCTGGAATAAGGGAATCTAACTTAACATCAGCATAATCATTAAGAACAAAGCCATAAATTGCTGATAAAGCTCCTATAACAAAAAGAATGACCAAGGAATCTAGATCATACATGCCTACAGAAAGAGCACCAAAAACAGGAGGTATAGCTAAACCTCCTAGGCCGGGGAGGCGAAGAAGCTTTGCATATTCAACAATCTTATTAGCCACATAAGGGGAAATAACCAAGGATATATGATATTTTCTTATTATCTGACGACTCTCAGAAAAAATAACGACACTTATTTATACTACTAAGACATACTACTATTGTCAGACAATTGGCATCATATGTCATCTTTCTTGCACCGTAAGCAAGACGGATGGCATCAAGTGGTCACCCAAGAGGTGCTGTCTGTCAACAGAGGGAATAGAATGGCAAGCAAACAAAACAAACGGATTACCGTCAGACTCCCAGTGAAAATAATCAATGCAATTGACATGTTCATCCAGGCGGGAGAGTCCTCCTCTCGCTCAGATGTCATAAGAAGAGCAATATGGAGACTACTTTCAGACGAAGGAGACAACGTAATGAAGAATCTAGAAAAAATCAATAAATTAAATGAAAGCCATAAATTCGAGGAGTTTGTAGAAAAAGAATATAACTCAAAATAAAAAAAAAGGGGATGGGAAAAAAATGATAACAACTACCAGCCAAAACCAAATAAAGGGCCTTGTCGACAATGCAATGGAATACGGCAAAAATGATATTCGTCAGACAGAATTTGATGAATTCGGAGAAGCAAAAATCATCGTTGTAGGATGTGGTGGAGCGGGTGGCAATACAGTCAACCGCCTAAAAAACATGGGTGTAAAAGGTATAGAAACAATCGCTATTAATACTGATAAACAGGCCCTGGATATGATTAACGCGGACAAAAAACTCCTCATTGGGAAAAAAATAACGAGGGGACTGGGAGCAGGTGGTTATCCAGAAGTAGCAAAACGATGCGCCAATGAGTCGCGGGAAGAAATCGAGGAGATTATAGGTGACCCTGATCTTGTCTTTATAACAGCGGGTATGGGTGGGGGAACGGGTACCGGTGTTTCTCCTGCTGTGGCAGATATCGCTCGAAAAAAACAAGCCATTGTAACAGGCATGGTTTCTATTCCCTTTCGTGTTGAACGGGGAAGATTATTAAAAGCAGAAATGGGACTTGATGCCCTTAGAAAAAAATCAGACTCTGTTGTTGTCATGGATAACAATCGCTTATTGGAATATGTACCAAACCTTCCTGTTGATAAAGCATTTTCAGTTATGGATCAACTTATAGCTGAAACTGTAAAAAGTATTTCTGAGGCTATTACTCAACCCTCATTGATAAATCTGGATTATGCTGATGTCAAAACTATAATGACAAGTGGAGAAGTCGCTGCTATGCTATGGGGCGAAGGACCCTCCAATAACGGTGTTGATGAGGTGGTTCGCAATGCATTACACCATCCCTTATTAGAAGTGGATTATTCCGGAGCAAAAGGTTGCCTGCTTCATATTGTTGGTGGCCCAGATATGACACTTGAATTCGCCAACAAGGTTGCCGAGGGTTTGACACAGGAAATGGACCCCTATGCTAACGTTATATTAGGGGCCCGTGTGAATAATGACTTTCAAGGACAATGCCGAGTCATGGCAATCATGACCGGAGTCAACTCACCATATATTCTCTCACCAGGAGATGATAAGGTGAGCATACCACAATGGGAGGGAGGACAAAATAAGTTAGGAATCGACCTTATACACTAATTTTTAAATCCTCCCCCCTTCCTCCCTATCTTTTTTTTATATTTCAATTTCCTCATTATTTTGAGGAATAATAACTTCAGCAAAATCACTGATGGCCTCAGCGAGAGGAACAGGATTATCAGAATGATAAATCACCACTTTATTTGCACGGCAATCCCTTGCGAACTGGACCAACTGAGAATGACCCGCATGGGCCGAGAAATCAAAATAGTTCACTTGGCAAGCAACCTTTTTTAAAACACCAAATAAATTAATGGTCTGACTATCCAAAAGCATACGGCCATTGGTGCCCTCAACCTGATGACCAGTGAGAATAACAGATGACTTAGAATCATCAGCAACATTATTGATATACCATAAAACCGGGCCTCCTTCAAGCATACCACTTGTGGTCAATATGATCTCGCCCTTTAATGCCCGCTTACGCATTTGCGAGGAGTATACCTTTTTTACTTGAGCCAAGGCATTTTGTAACTGTGTTGGATGACCAAGAAATTCAGGATAGTTAAGGAATATTTGCCCAATTTTTTTCCCCATCCCATCAAGCCAAACATCATAACCTGAATCTAAGAGGATCATTGCAAGCTCTTGTGCTCGTCCCACCGCAAAGGCAGGAACAATCACTGTTCCATTTTTTTTAAGGGTATCGTCTATTTTTTCAAGGAATTCCTTTTCTAATTGGGTTCGATCAGGATGATCAGTACCAGAATATGTGCCTTCAAGAAAAAGAATTTCGCTATTAACTGGTTTAGCGCCTTTAAGAAGGTGAGTGTCAATGGTATTAAAATCACCAGTAACCAGAATACGATTGTTTATCTCAAACATCAATGAACCCGGTATATGACCGGCAGAATGACCGACACAATTGAGGCCATTGACCGCGATAGTTTCTCCATAGGACACTTTATGGAATTTTCTAAGAGCCTTGCCGATATCCAGCTTTGTATATGGAATAAGATGCCCCTCTATATCCGCAATTTTCAGGGCGTCTTTGAAGAGAATATGAGCAATATCACTGGTAATAGGGGTAGAATAGATAGTTGTTCCATAGGTACTTACAATCCAGGGTATCATCCCTGAATGATCAAGATGGGCATGGGATAAAAATAGATTATCAACAAAGGGTGACGGCTGAGGATATTTCGGGGGATTTTCAGGGGTCATGCCATAATCAATTAATATTTTTTGACTGTCGGATTGAAGAAGTATGCCAACTCTTCCAACTTCATTGCCTCCTCCCAAGAAACGTAAATTCATTGCTACCTGAATAAGAAAGATATAGTTAAAGATTGGGCCGAATCAGCATCGAAAGATATTTGATGAAAGTTGAAAGTTTCATGCCCTCATCCCAATTCATAACATATATCCCTCCTTTTGTCTTGCGCAGTAAGGGTACTTTATCATGTATAAGACGCGCGATACCTGAAAGGCCCTTGATATCAAGACTGAAAACCCTCCAGCAATCACCCCGCAGTCCTTTTAAACGCTGGGCATAAAGAAGCAACGTGCCTGTTTTTTCACACTGTCTAATGATTTTTTCTGCCTGTTTTTGATTAGCACGTGATGCTCGATCAAATCTGATTTCTTTTGCTTTGCTTGTTTTTATCTCAATGAGAAAGGACATATCACCCCGAATTGCCACAAGATCTGCAATCCCTAGTGATCCTGCAGATCTAATAACAATAAAGGGATTGGACAAAATAGTCATATAATTACTAACCTCAGACTTACTGCAGGTTTTTGTAATTTTTTGTAAAATATCGTTATCACCCGTCAGTATCCCCTTTAATTCACGTTCAAACTCACTCATATAGTAGTCATTGGAAAAGAATTTTTAATGGTTTGGATTTTAAAAAATTGAGTATCTGTCATGACTTTTCATTCCATAAACCAATTCAATTATTGCCAAATAACCCAAAAAAATATTTTAAATCTTAATATGAACATTTTGCCATGCCCCTTTTTTTCCTGAATAGAAACTAATCTAGTACAACATGGATGAAGAACAGCACTTGATAAAAAAATCTGTTTAGTAAACCCAAAGAAGATATGAAAAAAATAAGTTATCCTGGTTGTGAAACAATCAAAAATTTAATACATGCGCTTATATAATCTTTTTACACCTTTATCATAACTTATCCATCGCCTTGACCATTCTGGATTATGTTTATGTAATTCATGTAAAACACTCTCGCGTATTTCACTTGTAGTAATCTCTTTATTTGCTTCTTTTTGGAGTTTATCTGCAATGGTTCGGGCAACATCCACAGGGGCACCCGTTTTCAGGGCACTAACGACAATTTTTTCTTTGATAAAATCTTCTTTTCTATTATCCTTTTTGATAACTGTTTGATGCATATGCTCACGCATTAAAAAATAGTATCTATGGTTCCCTAATAAATCTTAGCAATTATTCATCCTTAGCAATCAGAATAAGGGATCTATTGACTAAAAATTGTATTTTTTATATGCACTGCATGGCTACAGTAGTTCCGAGTGTAAAATTCTACCAAGGAATGAATGATTTGACAGAGGTGAAATATCCTAAAAATTTTTGAATAAATGGTGGAAACCACGGTGGTTTTTTACCAAAGAATATCTATAAGATTGGTAGTTATTTTTTTGATTCTTTCAGTAAAACTTAAAAAAATCCGTGTTAGAAATCCAGAATATCTGTCTGAGTTGTGGATACATCTATCTGCTTCGGCTTTCCGAGGATTTTCCGTTTTTCACCACTGTCAAGATTGACACCAAAAAGCCGGGTGATACTCTTTAATTCTTGGAAGCTCATGACATTATATTTCATGTTTTGGAGGAAATATCGTACTGCTTCCTCCCTTTTATCTGGGAGAAAAGCAATGGACATGTTTTTGGCATGGGCCTTTTGGATCAGGGGGAAATGTTTCTTGAGTGTTCTGTATCGAACTGAACTCCCATTAGTCAATAGAGCATAGCCATTTTCCAGTATCTCATTGAGGAGACGGAAAGTATGTGTCCCAATTGTTCTATTTCCTTTCCTGAATTTCATATCCTTTGTAATCTTACAAACAGAAATTACGGGTATTCCGAGTTCCTGTGCCACAAAGGATTTTACCCCAATTTCCCGTACCATCTCCCGTATCTTTTCTTTTTCCTCGAGTGTAAAAATTTTCCTAGTGGGAATATCCTTGGTATATTTCCTCACTATCCAGTACTGGATACCCATTTCACGGGATACTTCCACCTTCAGCTTCCCATTCCTTACTCTTTCTCTAATCTCCTCTATGAGTTCCTTTGATAACTCCTGTACCATCACTTATATCCCTGTAGGGGGTATAAATAGATTACCCTGATCTCAAGAGACTGTCTGTGGATCAGGGCTTGAAAGAGTATGACGGATACGGGACGCTAGTTTTAGGTGCTTTCTAATACACACATTGAGAAACCAAAAACTAAATCATGATTAGCTTGTATACCCCGATACCAAATTCCTTTAAAA
>JGI24025J20009_10001577_pt1 | contig 17127 bp, 12 predicted proteins | sample Cruoilmetagenom3_FD_20009 | JGI IMG/M metagenome (IMG submission 20009) | reverse complement strand
GTATCCATCTGGAGTGAAGCCGTCGCTGAAAGTTCAGCCGCCAGCCCCATCAAATCTTGCCCCAAAATGATCCGCGGCGTCGAAATTTCCGTGATACTTATGTCTAGCGGCAAGTCCGGCAACGCAAACCCGCCAGCCTCAGGTGTTGGTAGGCTCTGGTCGGGCAGGGGGGCGCGGCTTATTTCGATGACGGCAGCGGAGAGGGATTCGACCTGCAGGGATCCTGTCAGCAACGCCGAGCGTTTCCAGTTGATCTGCGCGTCGTCGATCCGCAGCCACTCGCCTTCGGTATCGGAAATAGAAATCGTGCCGATTACTGCGTTAGAACTCAACGCTCCTTCGATATCACGTAACTTGATGATGCGGTTTGGACCTGAAAGTTTGCCCTCGATCCAGCTGACAATCGCGCCGTTATCCGTGTCCTGTGCGGCGAGCATCGTGCCCTGCGAAAACAGTAAAACGAGGGCGAGGAGTTTTAAAATATACCGCATCAAAACGCCTGCCCCAAGCCAAGGTAAATCGCGTACTCAGGATCGCCCGCCTGTAAGTCCATCCCACGCGCTAGGTCTAGACGTAAGGGGCCAAGTCCGGCCTGATAACGCAGGCCAACGCCGAATCCGCTGCGCCATTCGCCTGCAGGGTCGGGCAACGCATTCGGTCCTACGGTGCCGGCATCGATAAATCCGACCACACCGATGGTGTCGGTCACTTTCGTCCGTATCTCGGCGCTAAGGTTAATGGTTGATAGTCCACCGGTGAAGACAGTGCCCGTCGTTATTCCGATGCTTTCGAAACCAAACCCGCGCACACTGTTTCCGCCGCCCGAAAAGAACAGCATGTCAGCGGGTGCTTCACTGACTGGAAAACCGTAAAGGCTGCCAACGCGCGCGCGACCGGAAAGCACAAACCGGTCATCCTCGCCAAACCCGTAGTATCCGCGCCCTTCAACAGTGCTTCGAACGCCTGTATTGCCAAACACAAATTCACGCATCGGGCTGACGGTGGCTTCGAGATAATAACCCCCGCTCGGATCCAGCTTGTCGTCCCGTTTGTCAAAGGTGGCGTCCGCCTTTAAGCCCACGAACCGGAACTGGCGGAAGCCGAGGTCATCTTGTGTTTCGGTATAGGTACCGAAGATCGACAGGCCGGCAGCCAGGTCGCCTTGTGTGTATTCAAGGCCGAAATCCACGCTTGCTGCATCGCGTTCAATCTCGTCGTTTTGCACGTGTTCAGCGCCAGCTGCTGCAATAAAATTGACGTCCGGAACAATAACGCCCGGTTTGGTGAAACGCAGACCTACAGCGTAATCCGCGCCATCCAGACCATCCAGACCATCCGCACTTTCAATGCCATTCAGCGATGCTTCGAAGCGCAGGCGCTCCGCACGTCCGAAAAGGTTGCGGTGAATCCAGTAGGCTTCGACTCCGAGTCCGTCGATCGAGGAGAAGGTTGCTCCCAATCCGATCCGGCGGAGGGGTTGTTCGTTCAGGTGGAGCGTAATTGGCAATGCGCTGTCAGAGGTCAACACTTCGGCCTCTTCAATCCTGATAGAACTGAAGACCTGAAGTTGCACCAAGCGTGCGCGCGCGGCGTCGAGGTCGTCCGGATCAAACTCCGTAGTCTCAGGCAGTTTTGCCATGTAGCGAACGAAATCGGCGTCCATGCGTTCGTTGCCGCTGACCAATATCGGTCCATAGGTCGCCTGACTTCCCGGATCGATCTGCAGCGCAACGTCAAGCGTCTGATCGCTGTGGTCGGCGACAATCGACCGTTCAGCGATCGTTGCCAGTGGATAACCTTGCTGGCGCCACGCTTCGACCGCTAGATCTTTGGCCGTGCCAACAATGCCTGACAGTGCGGGAGCACCTGATTGCAGACCAACCGTGTCCGGCGCTTCCACGAAGTCGCGCCGTTCAGTCGTTATCGGAGCAAGCGGGGCGAGATCAACGTTGCCAAATCTGAATTCGGGACCGGCATCAATGGTGATTTCAACAGTTATCACTGACGCTAAATCCTGCGTGAACGCCACTTCCGAGGCTTGCTGGCCGTTAAGCGTGATCGAGATTTCAGGCGCGTAGTACCCCGCACCGTAAAGCGCCGCCAAAATCGAACGGTAGTCGCTATTGGCCATAGCGATCAAACTAGCGCTGCCTTCTGTCGGAGCATCTTGCTCAAGCCAGAGATCGGACGCAGCATGAAGCGTTGCCGCCAATTCCGTTGAAACGTCAGGGCTGTTGAAGTCTAGCGAGTAGTAGACAGGGTTTTGGACGGTGGTTTCGCTGGCAGCGTTTTCAAAGAACCGCATGCCGAATATCTCGAACGCACTGGCAGGCATCGCGATGGAAAACAATGCCAGTACTATGGTCGAACTAATTACACGGTTGATATTCATTAAAACCCGGTCACAAACTAGAGATAGAATTGTCCGGTGCTCTCGATACGGTGCAACACAGACTCAGTCTGTGTTGATATATCATCATGGGCGCGTGACAACAATCAACCGCTCGTCAGGTGGGGTGGTGTCGGCAGTATATTGCTGTTCGCGGAGTGCTGAATTTCTATTTTCGCACCCATACCTCAACACGCCGACTTAGGCGCTGGCCTGTAAAGTCGGTGTTGCTGTTCACCGGATTTAACTCGCTGTTACTTTTTACATTAATTGCAGTTGCATCAATGACAGCGTTATCAACTAGACCCGCAATTTCCACCCTGACCGTTTCGGCGCACTCGAAGGCGAAATCTCGATTGTCTTCAAACGATCCGGAGGTCACGTCTTGATGCATTATCGAGGGTCGACGAACCGGTCCGGAAGCGGAAGGTCGGGGATACGGGTTCCCATTTAAGCAGGTCGATATACAGGGTGCGCATCACGTATATCCGTATTGCCCGCCACAATATTCGCATTGGGAGCGAGCGCAGCATTATTAGGTGCCAAAAACTTGTCGCTTATGGTCGAATACGTGCCTGATTCACTGTTACGCGAGAACATCTCGACCGCCACCGGTTAAAACGTAGACAAGCATAGTTAATGTCTTTGGGTACCAGCTGATTCACAGGGCTTTGCAACAGTTTCACGACAGCAGAGTGCCGACCGAAAATCAATCGCTCGATCGGCGGATAAGCAAATTACCTATTTGGGAAATAGGGGTAGAGGACGTTAAGTGTCAATTGAACGTATATCGCGTTAAATAGCCAAGGTGGTTTCATCGTCTTCGTGGGTTACGCTGGTGATAACAACGCTTTGGCCGCTTTTTAGATCCTGCTCGAAAAGCAACCTTGCGAGCGGATTGACGAAGTAAATTTCCAACCTGTTCCCGATCCCGCGACCACCTTCAAACAGATCGTAACAACACAGGTCCTGCAACGAGTTTTCAGCCTCGACCGAGAGTTGCACCTCTATCCCGCGTTCCTCGATCACAGCATCAAGAATTTTACGCAGCATATTATTGAAGATCAGGATCGACGTGCGACCTTTGATAAATTCGAAGACCACAATGTTCTTGCCGATCCGGTTCAAAAGTTCGGGGCGCTCGAGCTTGAAGCGGAAATGGTTCTGGATGGCCTCGACGATCTTGGCCTCGGTGTCGTGATAGCTTTCACCGGGTAAAACCCGCATGCCGTGGTTCATGGCCGTATCACCGCCCAGTAGGCCGATATTGGACGTGAAAATGATAAGTGACGAGGAAAAATTGACGGTTTTCCCCATACCATCCGTCAGCCTGCCTTCGTCGATGATTTGCAGGAATTTGTCGAGGATGCGCGGGTGGGCCTTTTCGATTTCGTCAAAAAGGAAAACGCTGAACGGGCGTGTTCGGGCGGCGTTAACCAATTCACCACCGCGGTCATGGCCCGAATACCCCGGAGGGGCTCCGATCAGGCGGGATTCCGAGTGTTCGGTGGTGAATTCGCTCATGTCATAGCGGTGATAGGCAGTTTCGTCACCGAAGAGCAGTTCGGTCACCGATTTGGCCAATTCGGTTTTACCAACACCTGTCGGACCGGCGAAAAACAGGACTCCGCGCGGGCGACCGTGGCGGCTGCTGGTCTGTGCACCACTTAGCCCCATAACCGACCGGATCAGGATATCCAGCGTCTTGCGTACCGCGTGCGGTTGTCCCTTCACACGATTAGTCAGGATTTCCTCACCGTTGCGAATACGGGTCCGCATGACTTCGGATTTCCAGGGGTTAGTCTGGGTGCCAAATTGATAGGTTTTGATAGCGTCGGAAACATCCGTCAAAGCAATTTTTTCGTAGTGGGCCAATCGCGCAATCGCCACCATTGATCGCAAGAGCATGCCTTCGGTTTCCAGCGCAAACACTTCAAGCGCATCGGTGCGCGACTGGGGCGCCAATGTATCATTGTTTGGAAACTGTTGAGCCAAGGCCGAGGCGAGCGCATAGCGTTCCTCAAGGTCAGGTGTTCCGACCGACAGCAGGCGGATGTTTTCGTTGTCTACGACAAACCAGCTGGGCATTTTATTGAGATAGTCCACGACCCAGAATATTGGATTGAAAGCAGGGCGAGGGTTTTGCGTAGAATCAAGCGGTACCGAGTGGTTGGCCATTTTGTCGATCGCGACAAAAAACAGACGCTCTGCCTCCTCAAGTTCGTTCGGGTTCTCCGCCAGTTGCGAGGCGTAGTCGATAACCATTCCGACAGACATTTCTTTTAGTGCACCAACACGTTTGATGGTTTCGACCAGCTTGCCAAGGTCGAATTCGGTTGGCGAAAAATCTATCCCGAGCGCTTCGAGTGCGGGCTGCGTGCCGCTCGCCGCTTCGCGATGGACTCGAAGGCCGTCAACGGGGTCAAAAACCAGCAATGCCTGATAGTCGTTAGTTTCAAGAATAGACCAAATCGCATCGAAGGTCGGAAGAAACTCTCCGGACGAAGTTGGATAAATATCTCTGATATTCCCCGAAAGAACGAATTGCGTTCTTACCGGTAGGCCTACCTGCAATTCCTGCATCCATACCGGTAGTATGCTCGGCGATGTTTTGGCGTCGGGCGGCGTTTGAAAATTCATCACTAACTCACTCGCTTTGGCGGTCGTCCGGTGGAACGGGGCAGGCGGCCGAATACACTTGTTATCACCGTATCACTGTGTTCTCTATCCGTCGATGATCCTTAATGCCGCTATCTAAAACAGGTTAACAAAATGCTTATCGATGTTGATTGGGTTTTCAAGCAATACGAGAAGGTGCGGATATCGTTGCCGGATGCCAGTTTCCCTGATCGTTCGGAACCGATTGCAAATCTCGCGGAGATAGCGGACCAGATTGACGTGTTCCTACTGGACGCCTTCGGGGTTTTGAATATCGGCGAGACCGTCATCCCCGGTGCTCCCGAACGGGTTGCCGAATTGCAGGCGGCCGGAAAACAGGTGTTTGTGGTGACGAACGGTGCGTCACTGCCAGCGCGTGTTGCTTTGGCGAAGTACCGGAAGTTCGGTTTCAATTTCACCCCTAACGACGTCATCGCCAGTCGCGACGCCTTATCTGTGGGGTTGTCACTACGCCCTGAAAAGCTCTGGGGCGTGATGGCACTCGAACATTCGGCGATTGACGAGTTTCCGGTTTCTTGCGTTCGGCTTGGCGATGACCCTGATGTATACGAGCGCGTGGAAGGGTTTATTCTGCTAGGCAGTGCGCCATGGACCGAAGCCCATCAAGACAAGCTGGTTGAGAGCCTTACCCGAAGCCCGCGGCCAGTTCTTGTTGGCAATCCAGACATCGTCGCCCCATGTGAGGATGGGCTGTCATTGGAGCCGGGATGGTATGCGCATGACCTCGAACGACGAACGGGCATAAAGCCGGAGTTCTTCGGAAAACCCTTTGGAAACGTCTACGATATCGCGCTTTCCCGCATTCCATCCTCGGTCCCGCGTAGCCGCATTGCGATGGTTGGCGATACATTGCACACGGACGTTTTAGGCGGTGCTGCGATCGGTGTGAAAACCGTCCTGATCTCGGATCACGGCCTGTTTGCAGGGAGGAAAGTGGCCGACTATATTGCACAATGCGGAATCGTGCCGGACTGGATTGCTCCGGATCCCTAACGGTTTAGTACCGTCGGTTCTAAGTGGAAAAACCGCGACAAGTAGGTGGGATTGTATGTTAGATTAGTGTATCCAGCTATTATTCGAAAATAGGTTCTATTCTGAGCCAGTCCAAAACAGGCGCCTTTATGACGATCGCGAGCAGAGAACCCCTAAGAATTGCCGCGATTACCACGGTACGAAACGACTCCATTTTTCTGGATAAGTGGATAAGCTATTACGGTGACGCTTTTGGCATGAAAAACCTCTATGTTTTTCTCGATGGCCATGATCAGGTCCCGCCTGAATCTGCGCAGGATATCAATACGCTATACTTACCGCATATACCGCTGGAACGGGTTCCTGCAATGCGGCGACGCGCACGGGTTATGTCAAACCTCGCACGCGGGCTGTTCAAGTATTTCGACGCGGTGATAGTGACTGACGTCGACGAGTTCCTGGTCGTTGATCCATCTCTCGACCTTTCACTGCCGAAGTACCTGTCGGGAATTACATCACGCGCAACGGTGTCAGGCCTTGGCCTCGATGTCGGTCAGCATATGTCCCTCGAAGAACAGCTAGACCCGACCCGCCCGTTCCTTGATCAACGCCGGTATGCCCATCTTTCGTCTCGCTACACCAAGCCAGTAGTCGCTTTTAAGCCAGTTACATGGGGCTCCGGTATGCACCGCATTAAAGGGCGTAACTTCCATATCGATCCGAACCTGTTTCTGTTCCACTTCGGAATGGTTGATTATCAACTGGCGACAGGGAAAACCGCCGACAAAGACCGGCTCGCCACCGGCTGGACAGGCCATCTATCCCGACGCGAGCAACTCTTTAAAACTGTTTTGGAATCAAAACCGGTCGACGGCGACGCCTATTTTGCCAAAGCCCGGCATTTACAGACATGGCGCAGGCCAATTTACGCGTTGAATAAACCGGCCATGATAAAGGGCGATCCCGTCGTGCAGATACCTGAGCGGTTTAAGGGGATCGTTTAGGTTTGCGGTAACATGTGTTCCGATGCAACCTTGGAAGGCACAGAAATTCAGTTGATAAAACGTTTTAGTAACAAGAGGATAGCGCGTGCAATTCATAGAGGGTGAATACACATGAAAACGCCAGAAAACGGAAATCCCGTCGACGCACGCGTTGTGATTATTGGATTAGCAAGAGATTGCGCCCATTCGCTTCCGCAGTTGTTCGACTGGTTTTCCGATCTCGGAAATGACGTTACTGACTGGGGCTATGTCTTTCTGGAAAACGGATCGACCGATGACACATTAACACTGCTTCAGGAGTTTGACGGGATTTGCCAGCGTGGCGTGGTGAGAACCTTCGAAAACCTTGACGCAGAAATTTCGCTGCGAACCGAGCGACTTTCATATTTACGAAACATGGCCCTTGAACTGGTTAGAAATCACGAGCGTCTCGGCGGTTTTGACTACGCGATAATTATGGATCTGGACAATATCAACGAAATTTTTCCAAAGTCGAAAATCCTCTCCCATCTGCGAAACTGGCCGGACGGGCAGGCAGCGGTTTTTGCCAACCAGACCGAACTATATTATGACGCTTGGGCGTATCGACATCCCGAATTTTCACCCGAAGATTGCTGGGAACTGGTCCGTAAGAAATCCACCGAAATGTCAAGAAGGGCGGCCAAATACTCGGTATTGGACAAAATCAGAGTTCCGTGGCCCGCAGATGCTGGAATGATCGAAGTCGACAGCGCATTTGGCGGGCTTGGCATTTACAAGCTATCGTACATTGAAGGGTGTGAATATCTCGGCATCAATGACAAAGGCGAAGAAATCTGCGAGCACGTAGAATTCCATCGCCAAATACGGGAAAAAGGTTACAAACTTTTCATCGATACCGCCATGATCAACGGATCGGGAAGGGCCAGACACGGTGCTAGCGTTTTTAGTCGTATTCGAAGGGAACTGTCGAAGTTGCTCGGCGCGGCATAGGCCACATTGGCCGCCTGATGCTATCTACAACGCCGTCCAACCACCATCTACGGACAAGGTGGTGCCGGTGATTTGATCCGCCGACGGTGAGCAAAGGAATGTTGTGCAGCCGCCGATTTGATCGGTGGTGGCGAACTGTTTTGACGGTTGTCGTTGCAGCAATACATCACGGATGACGGTTTCGCGGTCCATGTCGTATTGGGCCATGGTGTCTGGGATTTGTGCCTCGACTAAGGGGGTTAGCACGTATCCCGGGCAGATGGCGTTACAAGTGATCGGATCTTCGGCGGTTTCGAGTGCGACAGTTTTTGTCAGGCCAACAACGCCATGTTTGGCGGTGACATAGGCGGATTTAAAGGGCGAGGCCGTCAATCCGTGGGCTGACGCGATATTGACGATCCGCCCCCATCCACGCGCGCGCATCCCGGGCAAGCAGGCGGCTGTGGTGTGGAACACGGACGTCATATTGATGGCGATGATCGCATCCCACTTATCAATCGGAAAGTCCTCGACCGCGGCGACATGCTGGATACCGGCGTTGTTAACCAGAATATCGACATCGCCCGCTTTGGCGATCAAATCCCGACACTGCTGTCCTTTCGACATGTCGGCAGATATATACTGCACCTTCACGTCGAACTCCGCCGCCATTGACGCAGCGAGCGCGTGGTCTTCCGCATTGTCGGTGAACGAATTGATGACAACGTTCGCGCCCTGTTCGGCGAGTTTTCGCGCTACACCGAGGCCAATGCCCGAATTTGATCCTGTAACGACTGCGAGTTTTCCGGATAGCATGTATAGGTCCGCCATATTGAAGGGTTTCGGATATGGCGTTGACTATATGAGTGGCACCACGCGCTGTCCACGCGTTAGACGACCACAAACTGCCCCATCATACCGGCGTCTTCGTGCTCGAGGATATGACAGTGATACATGAAAGGAGCGTCCGGATCGGCGTAATCCTCGAACTTCATGATAATGCGCACAACTTCACCCGAATTCACCATGACAACGTCTTTGCGCCCGTGCTCGTTGGCGGCCGGAGGTCTACCGTTGCGATCGAGTATCTGGAACTGAACGTCGTGCATGTGGAACGGGTGTGGCATCATCGAAACGTTTCGTAGTTCCCAAATCTCGGTATCACCCAGATTTACTGTCTCGTCGATGTGCATCATATCCAAGACTTTACCGTTGATGCTGTGAGAATTACCGCCGCTCGACATCCGGCCCATACCCATCTGCATTTCCAGATTGAAGATACGGGTTTTCACAGCATCCGCTTCTTTCAACCAAGTAATCGATGTCAGATTTTCAGGGGGTGGAGCCGACGCAGTCAGTTCATTCGCTGCCCTGATTTCGAGGACAGGAAAAGCCACAGCATTGTTATTTTCGTTGGCCATCATACCGCCACCCGTAGCGCCGTCTGTGACGTTGTTCAAGGTAACGACCTCTCCGGCGACCAGATCAACCACCAACTCCGCGCGTTCAGCAGGAGCCAACTGAAGCAACGTCAGGGAAACAGGCGACTCCAGCAGACCGCCGTCCGTTGCGATTTGCGTGAAGCTCTGCCCGTTATTCAGCGCCAGATTATAGGTGCTGGCATTCGAGCCGTTCAGCACTCGCAACCGCAGTTTTGTTGTGGTGGCCTCAAAATAGGGGGCGTAAGTGCCGTTGGCGAAGGGGATATTTCCGACCATGCCCATTGTTCTGGAATGCATCGACAGACGGTAATCCATTCGGCCGTCGCGCGTTAACATGCGATCCTGCAAAACCAGTGGCACGTCGTCGATACCATAGCGTTTGGGCAAGGGCAGGGCATCGGTTTCGCTATCTTCGATCAGGATCATGCCGGCCATACCGCGCCAGACATGTTCGGCCGTTTTGCCCATTAGATGCGGGTGATACCAAAGGCTCGCCGCTTTTTGTTTTATAGTAAACTCGGGCGACCATGTTTCGCCATCATTCACCACCTGATGCGGACCACCGTCCATACGGGCGGGCAAATGCATGCCGTGCCAATGGAGGGTCGAAGGCTCGCCAAGCTCATTCGACACATTCAGCCGAACCGTCGAACCTTCGCGCATTTTCAGTGTCGGGCCGAGATAACTACCGTTGATGCCGCTGGTCGGGGTTTGATACCCCTCAAAAAATTCAGTAATGCCGTTTTGCATGGTCAAATCGTAGACCTGCACACCGCTTTCTTCACGCCCATCGAGTAGCGGCGGAATTTTCAAGGCGTTGAACATGCCCACGTTCGGCTGGGCGAATCCGGATTTCGGCCAATAGACAGCTACCCCGCCAAGGACGGCCATGCTGGCCACCGTGGATTTCAGAAAGTTTCGGCGGGTGAAAATGCTCATCTGGCGTTCCTGTCTATCGTTGTTTCCCAATTTGTAAGGCTTCCAGTCAAGGGAAGGTCAAGTGTGCCCGAGGTTATTCCTTCCACGTTCTTTCAAGCAGCGCCAACCAATTCTCGTTGCAAAGCTTTGCCATCAGCGGTTCGTCAATTCCGTGCGCGCGCATCGCATCCCGCAGACTAGGAAGTCCGGCAATATCCCTGATACCTTCGGGCACAGTCGCGCCATCAAAGTCCGAGCCCAGACCAACACGATCCTCGCCCAGATGCGTGATCAGGTGATCAGGTGATCGAGGTGTCGCATCATCAAGTCCATACTTACGTCCTCCCGCATTTGTCCATCCGGCCGCAAAAACGCCACGGCAAAGTTCAGACCGACCATGCCGTCACTATCCCTGATCATCGCCAACTGCTCGTCCGTCAGGTTGCGGGCATGTGGGCTGATGGCATGGGCGTTGGAATGGGTAGCGACCAAAGGCGCGTCACTGATTTTGGCAATGTCGCGCACGCCCGCCGCATTCAGGTGCGAGAGGTCGAGCATGATCCCGAGCCGGTTACATTCGCGCACAAGATCTTTGCCAGCTTGTGTCAGGCCCGGGCCGATATCACCGTCCGAAGGATAGCGGAACGGCACGCCGTGCCCAAAAGCCGTCGGCCTGCTCCAGACCGGACCAATCGAGCGCAGGCCAAGGTTATGCAGTGTTGTCAGCATATCGAGATCGGTATCGATCCCTTCAGCCCCTTCAATGTGCATGATCGCAGCCATAATTCCGGTATCGAGACACTCGCGAATTTCGGAAACCTTCGTGCACACCTTCAGCGCACCGTCCGCTTCGAGATCGCGGAGTATCTGAGCTTGTGCCAATACCACGGGCGCCGCTTCCGTTTGTGGAACCGGTGCCGGCAGGGGCAGGTCATACGCTGCCTCCTGCATCTTTTCGTAGTATTCCGAAAAATCACCGGGAGAGGGCACGTAAATTGCAAAGAAGCCACCGCCAAACCCGCCAAGACGGGACTTCGGCACATCGATATGCGCGTCATTGCCTTGCGTAAACGCTTTGCGTGCACCTGCACCGGTGCTGTGTTGCAAAGATAAAACGTCGTTATGACCGTCGAATATCGGGGGGAAAGTGGAATTGCTCATTACTGCCTCAATGCTGGTTTTCCAATCCCGTTAGTCTTCGGAAAAAATCTGGCAAAAGCAATCGAATTCCTAGGTGCCGCAGAAAGTTGCCTGAACGACCTCATTGGGCCGCGGCGCGTTTTCGTATTCCGCGCTATCGGGTCGCTCGTCGAACGGCGTTGAAAGAACTTCGTGCAGGCGTTCAAACGGTCTCAGGTCACCATTGTTGGCGGCGGCAATAACCTCTTCGATACGATGATTGCGCGGAATGTAAACGGGATTGGCTTGGCGCATCGCTGCGACACGCGTACCGATATCTGCACCCGCCAAATCTTCCAGACGCGTTAACCATGCATCAAACGAAGTGCTATCCTTGAACATCATCCGCACAGTGGCGTACTCGCCACCCGTAACCGACGAAGTCAGATGCCGGAAAAACAGCGTAAAATCGACCTCGCCGTCTGTCATGACGCTAAACAAATCGGTTATTAATTTCCGAACCTCCATCGAGTCTTCCAACACCCCCAACTTGCGCGCAAAGCCTGCGTAAAATTCTTTGGCAAATACCTCGGGGAACAGATTTAGCACCTCTTGCGCAATCTTGGTCGCCGCGTCCTCATCGTCGGACAGTAACGGGATCAGCGTTTGGGCGAATTGCGACAGGTTCCAATGGGCAATATTAGGCTGATTGTTCCACGCGTACCGCCCTTGACGGTCAATCGAGCTGAACACCGTTTCCGGGTGGAATACGTCAATAAAAGCACAAGGGCCGTAGTCGATGGTTTCTCCCGATATCGCGCAATTGTCTGTATTCATAACCCCGTGAATGAACCCGAAATGCATCCAGCGCGCCACAAGTTCGGCCTGCCGTGCAACCACCCCCTCCAGCATAGCGCGCACCGGATTGTCGGTGTCACCAGCCTCGGGGTAATGTCGCACGATAACGTGATCCGCCAACAGGCGCAGGGCGTCAGTGTCCTTGCGGGAATAGTGGAATTGAAACGTACCCACGCGGATATGGCTTTGCGCAACGCGGGTCAGAATGGCGCCGGGTTCGTAGCCGTCGCGCAATATTTGCTCACCAGTTGTCACCGCCGCCAAAGCACGTGTCGTCGGCAGACCCAGAGCCGCCATCGCCTCGCTTACCAGATACTCCCGCAGCACCGCGCCGAGCGTTGCACGCCCGTCACCATTGCGGGAAAACATCGTCGGACCCGAGCCTTTCAGCTGGATGTCGCGCCGGATACCGTCCGCCCCGACAACCTCGCCCAACAACACCGCGCGTCCATCGCCAAGCTGCGGGTTCCAGCCGCCAAACTGGTGACCAGCGTAGGCGGTCGCTATGGGAGTCGAGCCCTCGGCGATCCGGTTGCCAGCCAACATCTCGATCCCCTCGGAGGTATCCAGCACATCGGCATCCGCACCGATTTCAGTGGCCAGCTTCCGATTCAGTTTCACAAGGGCCGGGGCCGTGACTGGCGTCGGAGCTTGCGCAGAATAAAACTGCTTGGGCAAACGTGCGTAGCTGTTATCGAAGGTAAATGGCATTTTCGGCGACCCCTTATTAGTTGACCAGAATATAGGGTCGGTACGTGGCGTTTTCCATCCTCTGCTTCAGATGGCGCCAATGTGGTGCGCGCGAACACGCACCGCAAGTTTGGTTATTGCTCTGGCCAGTATTCGGAATCGCACAGCGAATTCCCCATCGCACAGCCTTTCAACGACATCGTTCCGTCGCCAAAAGTTACGGTGCCGTTAAACGTCATGAATTTCGGCATATCAGGGTGCTTCATCTTCTTGCCCGTCCAAGTACCGTCAGCCTGCTCCGCCATCCCGTGGCACAGTTCAAACCCGTCAGTTAGACGCGTGCAATACAGCAAACCGCCATCGGTATGCACCGTAATCACCTGATCGCCCTTGCGGACATAGGTTCCGAGAACTTCAGCGCTCACCGCAGGCGCAAATCCGGTTGCACTAATGACAAGCGCGATCACAGCCGTAGCTATTTTGTTCATACTTTTCTCCCCGTATGTTATTTTTCTTGCGCACAGGGGAGTGTATATATCGAAAAATTAGGATGTTCAAATATATGTGTTGCGAGCTACGTTATCTACAACCTGTTCGCGGCAGGTCAGTTGATCAATCATCCATCTTCAGCGCATTGATAAACGCCTGCTGCGGGATGGCCACTTTACCGAATTCCCGCATTTTCTTTTTACCCTTTTTCTGCTTGTCGAGCAGCTTGCGTTTACGGGTCATGTCGCCGCCATAGCATTTGGCTGTAACATCTTTGCGAAGCGCTGAAATGGTTTCGCGTGCGATGATCCGTCCGCCGATAGCGGCCTGAATTGGCACTTTGAACATATGCTGCGGGATTAGTTCCTTAAGCTTGGCACACATCGCGCGACCACGGGCTTCGGCGCGGGCGCGGTGGACCATGGTCGATAGGGCGTCGACCGGCTCGTCATTCACGAGAATCTGCATTTTCACCAGCTGATCCTCGGTATACCCTTCCATCGAGTAGTCGAAGCTCGCATAGCCTTTGGTTACCGATTTCAGGCGATCGTAAAAGTCGAATACCACCTCGTTCAGCGGTAGGTCATAGACCACCATCGCACGGCTACCCGCATAGGTTAGATCAATCTGGATACCGCGGCGGTCCTGACATAGTTTCAGCACATCGCCGAGATAATCGTCGGGAACAAGGATCGTGGCTTTGATCCGCGGCTCCTCGATATGGTCGATAAGGGTCGGGTCAGGCATGTCGGCAGGGTTGTGCATCTCGATGATGGTGCCGTCACGCATATGCACTTGGTAAATCACCGATGGGGCGGTCGTAATCAGGTCGATGTCATACTCGCGCTCGATCCGGTCGCGGATAACTTCGAGATGCAGCAATCCTAAGAAACCACAGCGGAACCCGAAACCCAGCGCAGCCGAAGTCTCCATCTCGTAGCTAAACGATGCGTCATTCAACGCCAGCTTTTCGATGCTCTCGCGCAGGTCTTCGAATTCGGCGGTATCAACAGGAAACAGGCCACAGAAAACCACCGGCTGAGCGGGCTGGAAACCGGGAAGCGCTTCTTCGCACCCCTTCTTTTCATGTGTAATCGTATCACCCACACGCGTATCACGGACCTGCTTGATCGAGGCCGTCAGGAANCCGATTTCACCCGGTCCAAGGCTTTCCACCTGTGTCATCTCGGGNTTGAACACACCGACGCGGTCCACCGGATAAACCGCATTGGTCGAGATCATGCGGATGCGATCACCCTTTTTCAAACGCCCGTCAATCACGCGGATCATAACCACAACGCCTAGGTAGGCATCGTACCAACTGTCAACGAGCATCACCTTCAGTGGTGCGTTCTCGACGCCCTCAGGCGACGGCAGACGCTTAACAATCGCTTCAAGCACATCAGGAATACCAAGGCCGGTTTTCGCCGAAATATGCACAGCGTCCGAGGCATCGATCCCGATNACATCTTCGATCTGCTGGCAAACCCGTTCAGGCTCCGCAGCGGGTAGGTCGATCTTGTTCAGCACCGGAACAATCTCGTGGTCGGCATCGAGCGCGTGATAAACATTCGCCAAAGTCTGNGCCTCAACCCCTTGCGAGGCGTCCACAACCAGCAGCGATCCCTCAACCGCACGCATGGAGCGGCTGACCTCGTATGCGAAATCCACGTGGCCCGGCGTGTCGATCAGGTTCAGGACATATTCCTCGCCGTCGCTGGCTTTGTAATCGATCCGCACCGTGTTGGCTTTGATGGTAATGCCGCGTTCGCGTTCAATATCCATGCTATCAAGCATCTGCGCCTGCATATCGCGATCGGCAACCGTGCCGGTCTGCTGGATCAAGCGATCAGCGAGCGTGGATTTACCGTGGTCAATATGCGCCACGATGGAGAAATTGCGGATTTTCGATATGTCTGTCATGGGACAGGGATATGATGGGGTTTTGCGCTTTCGTCAAGCACCGTTGAACCGACTCAGCGATCCTTCACGCCATACCAAGCGTAAGCCGCCTTCAGGTAATGACGCCGAGCTGCCGGAAAAGGGAAGGGTTTCATTGGTTGGCGCAAGTTTGCGGGCAGGGCGGACGGCTGCGTCACCCCTGCAACTATATCGGCAACACTGCGCCCCGCCCAACTTGCCATAGCGATACCGCTACCGTGATACCCCATCGCGCCGTAAGCGTTTTCCATACCGGCGAGCGGCCCGATATAGGCGTTCAGGCTNCGTGACAGACACGCGAGGCCGGACCAGAAATAGGGGGTTTNGACGTTCGCCCACGCNGGGAGAAGTGTCTCGAAACTTTTGCGAACTCGCCGTTTCATCGCCGCCTCGTCGCGTGGGCTAAAACCAGTACCGCCGCGCATCCCGAACAGGAAGCGTCCATCAGGTAGCAACCGGATATAGTGCAGCAGATTGCGGGTGTCCGCGACCATATCCGTAGCGGTCCAGCCTTGATCTTGCCGCTCGGATTCCGTCAGCGGGCGGGTGACGAGAATGTTCGAAAGTATCGGTAGGAACCAGCCGTTTATCGCGTTCGGCAATCCGTCGGTGGAATACCCGTTAGTCGCAATCAGCAGTTTTTGTGCCTGTAGAACACCAGTTGTCGTGGTTATCCGGTAGCCACCCTGATGGCGTTCAACTTTCGTTGCCTTCGTTTGACCATAGATGTCAACACCAAGCCTTTGCGCCGCACCCGACAATCCCAGAACATATTTCAAAGGATTGATCCCGAAACCGAAGGGCACATGTATGCCGCCATGAAAACCCGGACTGTTCAGCCCTCGTTCGGCCAAGGCGTCGGGGGATAAAACCGGTACATCGCTGCCGTGAATATCTTTGAGAAACCGTGCTTCCTCCGGCATCCCGGCAAATTCTCTGGGTCGATGCGCCAGATAGTATTCGCCTTGCCCGACAGCGTCGGCCTCGATCGCATAGCGGTCAAGGTTTTCTCGCACAGTCTCGATCGAGGCGCGTTGCGTCGCAAAAAACTTGCGCGCCTCGTCGTCTCCAAACTTTGACAACAACTTCTGGTCCGAAAGTTTGCTTCCACCAAAACCGACAAAACCGCCATTGCGCCCCGAGGCGCCCCAACCGGGCCACGCAGCGTCAATAACCGTGGCTTTGATCCCGTGTTTTTCCGCCAGTTGCAACGCAGCGTTCAGGCCGGTGTATCCCGCGCCAATAATGGCGACTTCGGTCTTTAGATCACCCGCGAGCGTTGGAACCTGCGGCGTTTCCGTGGTGGATTGCCAGAAGTTTCCGGCATCAGGAGCAGCCGTATAGGTTCGGTCAGGATATAAACGGTTCATCGCGGCATAATATCGCGGCATAATATTGGGATTGGCTACCAGAACCAACGAATTTATTCCGCAGCGGCAATCGCCGGCAGTATGCGTTCATCCATAATCCGCTGGGTCAATGGTCCGGGGTGACGGTAAAGAACCTTGCCGTTGCCATCAATCACAAAGGTTTCAGGCACGCCGTAAACGCCCCATTCAAGCCCTGTGCGGCCAGTAAAATCCGCGCCGATCTTCGCAAACGGATCGCCAAGTTCCTCCAGAAATCCCAGCGCGTTGTCTGGCTGGTCCTTGTAGTTGACGCCAATCAGGTTCAG
>JGI24025J20009_10001576_pt1 | contig 17128 bp, 17 predicted proteins | sample Cruoilmetagenom3_FD_20009 | JGI IMG/M metagenome (IMG submission 20009) | reverse complement strand
CCCGTAGGTTCGCCCGCTCCAAGAGGTAGGGGTTGAGACCGGCCTCCCGGAGGCTCCCCCGCATCTCCTCCTCATAGAGCCGATGGGTGCAGGCGGCCACCACCACCCGATTCAACCCCTCACCGGTGATGGCTTCCTTTATCTCTTGCAACCCCTCTGGCCGGCAAGCGTAGTCCACCTCTTGGACCAGGGCTACCTCCCCAAGCCCTAGGGCAAACCCCCTCAGTTGGCTCAGATCCACCGCTTGGGCTATCTCCTCCCCGCAGCGACAGAGGAAGAGGCCCACCCGCGGCTCCTCGTCAACCACCTCCCTCTCTGGGGGGTACTCCTTAGGAGGCTTGACCTTGATGGCCTCCCTCCCCAAGAGGGAAGCGGCGTTGGCCGCGGCGCTGGCCGCCTCAGCCACCGTCTCAGCGATATCCTTGGGCTCAGCAAAGGCGCCAGCCACAAAGATACCAGGCCGAGAGGTCTCAGTGGGGGCGAACTCGGTCGTTTGGCAGAAGCCATATTCGTTGAGAGCGATGCCCACTCGTTGTGCCAACTCCTCGGCTCCTGGCGGCGGCACAAAGCCGGTGGAGAGCACCACCAAGTCAAACTCTTCCTCCCGGGGTCGGCCATCTTCAGCCACATAAGAGAGGGAGAGGTTCTTACCCCTTGGCTCTTGCTTGACCGCTGAGACCATGCTCCGTTGATAGTTGATGCCGTATCCCTTTCTTGCCTGCTCCAAGTACCGGTCGTAACCCTTACCGAAAGTTCGCAGGTCTATATAGAAGAGAGTGATCTCGCTTTCGGGTGCCCTCTCCTCAGCCAAAATCGCCTGTTTGGTGGCGTACATACAGCAGACCGAAGAGCAGTAGCCGCGACCCTGGGAAGGATCGCGAGAGCCGACACATTGGATGAAGGCTATACGTTTGGGAGTTTGACCGTCGGAGAGACGCTGGGGAAGCCCATGCGAAGGGCTAGTGAGGCTCAACATCCGCTCGAACTGGAAGCCGGTGACCACATTGGGGTATCGACCGTAGCCGAACTCGCCTTTCAATTCCGCCGGGAAGGGTTGAAAACCAGGGGTGAGAATCACCGCCCCGACCCCCAGTTGAAGATGCTCATCTTCCATCTCTAGATCGATGGCCTCGGCCCTACAGACTTTAAGACACTTCCCGCATTCAGTGCAGGCTTCCCTATCGATAAGATAAGCGGTGGGGATGGCCTGAGGGTAGGGGCGATATATCGCCTTCCGTTTCTCTAACCCTTCCCCCAACTCGCGGGGCACCTCCACGGGACAGACCAAAGCGCAATCCCCGCACCCTGTGCACCGCTTGGGATCCACATACCTAGCCTTCTTGAGGATGGAAACGCGGAAATTGCCCGCTTCTCCTTCGAGACTTTCCACCTCGGCATAAGCCAATATCTCTATATTCGGATGCCGCTCGCATTCGATAAAGGGACAGTAGGCGGGGAGATCCGGGGACATGAAGCAGAGGCCGCAACTGTTGGTGGGGAAGGTGCGGTCCAAGAGAGGCATCGAGCCTCCCAGGGCGGGGGCACGATCCAGAAGATGGACCTCATACCCCGCCTCCGCCAGGAGGAGAGCCGCTTGCATCCCCCCCACACCGGCACCGGCGATAAGAACGGTATCCTTCTTGGTCATCTCTCCGCCTCTTGTGTCAATCGGTTAAACCCAAGGTTCGTAAGAGGGGTCGAGGGTCTATCAGATGCTTACCCCACCACTTCTTGCTCTCCTCGATCCCCAAAGCCAACCCCATAAGTTCGGTGAAATAGAATAGGGGCATCTCTTCCTGTCTCATCTCTAGGTTCATGTGGCAGAGAGGGCAGACGGTGGCCATCGCCTGGGCTCCCGCCTCCCGAGCCTTGGATACCAGTTTCGTCACCAAGATTTTGGCCAGGTCGCCGCGGGTCAAAGCGAGGTTGCCGCCGCAGCAGTCGGTGGCATAAGACCACTCTAGAGGCTCGGCCCCCAAAGTCTGAAGCAACCGGTTCAAAAGTTGAGGGTTCTCCGGATCCTCGAACTGGACAACCTCTGGCGGCCGCACCAGAACGCAACCGTAATAGGCGACAAGCCTCAGCCCTGAAAGCGGCCTCTGGATCATGTTATGGAGTCGTTCCAAGCCGATAAGGTTGCCGATCAGATCTAACGGGGAGCGCACCTCAAAGCCACCTTTATACTTGAAACCCACGACCTTCTCTATCTTCCCTCCCTTGGGGGGGTCCTCTCTGAGCACTTTTTCTGCCATCTTTAGTCGGCTGAAGCAGCCCGCGCAAGGGACTACGAGATCGCCCCCTTCCTCCTGGGCTAAGGCCAGGTTCCTGGCTGGTAGGGCTAAGGCCAGGGTCTCGTTTAGGCTATGGGCCGAGGAAGCGCCACAACAGTTCCAATCTGGAACCTCTGTCAACTCCACTCCCAGCCGTTGGAGGACGGCTCTGATAGATAGGTCGTATTCGACAGCCGTGGCATGGAGACTGCAACCAGGGTAGTAGGAAACCCGCACTAGCCACTCCTCTCAAAGATCTTTTTCACCTCGTCGCTCCCCTTGATCCGATGGGGGAGCAGAGGAATCTTCCCCTTGACGATCATCTTCACTCCTATGGGGATGTACGAGAAGAGATTCCGCGAAAGCGGCATATAGAGCGCCATCAAAGAAGCCTCATGCATCCTCCCCAGCCTCTTAACTATGGAGAGAAATAGTTTATGGAAGAGAAGCACGTTTCTCTCTTTCGTTGGAAGCCCTTCCTCCACCGTTATCTGCCTCAGAGCGTCCATGATACGGGCGATATCGATCTCATTGGGACATCTCGTTCCACAGGTCTCGCAGGAGGCACAGATCCAGATGGCGGAACTGCCAAGTACCTGCTCCTTTAACCCGAATTGGATCATCCTCAACACTCTATCCGGGCCATAATCCATAGCGAAGGCTACAGGGCAGCCAGCGGTGCATTTATGACAATGATAGCAGAGTTGAATCAACTGCCCGCTCCGCTGATTCACCTCCTGAAGAAAGGAAGGATCGACCCTCACCACCGTTTCCGAAATCTCCATAGCCAGTCTTCCTTTAGACCAGGGCCCCTATCATGGCCATCACTTGAGTGGGGGTGAAGTTGCGGAGTTGAGAGGCCTTATTGGGACAGGCCACCAGGCAAGCCCCACAACCCTGGCAGAGGACCTCTTTCACCACCGCGATCTTGGTAAGGGGATGGATCTCCCGCGCCTCGTAAGGGCAAACCTCCACACAGATGCCACAGCCGGCGCAGAGTTCCGAGTCCACCACGGCCACTATAGGGTCATGGGTTATCTTCTCTTGGGAGAAGAGGGAGAGCACTTTGGCCGCGGCAGCACTCCCCTGAGCCACCGCCTCGGGGATATCCTTAGGGGCTTGACAGGCCCCGGCCAGATAGACCCCTGGTGTGAGGCTCTCCACCGGTCGCAACTTAGGGTGGGCCTCGCTGAAGAAGCCATGCTTATCGGTGGCCACCCTTAACTTCCGGGCTAACTCGAAAGCGCCCGCGCTAGGCACCATAGGGGTAGCCAGAACCACCAGATCAGCGGCCACCTCCACCCCCTTGCCACTTAGAGTGTCTGCTCCCCAGACCATCATCTTTCCATCTTGGGGGAAGACCTTCGACACCTTGCCCCGAAGATAAAGGACTCGATGCTCCTCCATACCCCTCTGGGTAAACTCCTCATACCCCTTCCCCAAGGCTCGGATATCGATATAGAAGATGTAAGCCTGTCCCTGGGGCACCTGCATCTTATACATCATTGCCTGTTTAGCCGTGTACATGCAGCAGATCTTGGAGCAGTAGGCCACTCCCCGTTCCGGATCCCGGGAGCCCGCGCACTGAACGAAGACCACCTCCTGGGGCACTCGCCCATCGGAGGGACACCGGATCTCCCCCCCGGTGGGGCCCGTAGGCGAGAGCATCCGTTCGAACTCCAGCCCATCTATGACATCGGGATACCGCTCTCCGCCATATTCGCTCAGCCACTCCTGGGGATAAAGTTCGTAACCTGTGGCCACTACGATGGCTCCTACCTCATACTCCTCATCATTCCCTTGCCGGCGCACCTTGACCTTGAAATCGCCCAGGTAGCCGCCCAACTCCTCTACCTGGGCCCTGGTTAGAACGGTGACATGGGGGTTTCTGGTGACCGCCTCTATCTTTTCCCTCAGAAGATCCACGGTAGAGTCGAAATTCAGGTAGGTGCCCGAAAGTTGGGCCATCCGCCCTCCCACCCCCTCCTCGCGCTCCACCAAAATCACCCCATAGCCGGCGGCAGCGATATCCGAAGCCGCCTGAAGCCCGGCTATCCCTCCCCCGATGATTAGAGCCCGCCTTACAAGGGACATCGCCAGCGGAAGAAGGGGCTCATCATGGCGCACCTTCTCTACGATGGTCTCGATGATCTGGGTAGCCTTTAGAGTGGCCCGCTCTATATCGTCACGATGAACCCAACTACACTGTTCCCGGATATTGGCCACTTCACATAGATAGGGGTTGAGCCCCGCAGCCGCCACCGTGCGCCGGAAGGTGGTCTCATGCATGACGGGAGAGCAGGCGGCTACCACTACCCCATCTAGATCCCTCTCGGCTATCGCCTCTTTTATAAGGTCTTGCCCAGGGTCGGAACACACATAGAGGTAGTCGATGGAGTAGGCCACTCCTGGGTAAGAGCGCAGAGCCTCGGTGACTCGTTCCACCTCTACTGCACCGGCGATATTGTTGCCGCAATGGCAGACGAAGACCCCAACTTTCCTCATGGTGGAACCTCTGAAGCGAAGAGGGCCAACACCTTCGCCGCGGCGGCGCTCCCCTGGGCTACCGCCTCGGGGATGTCCTTGGGCCCCTGGCCAGCCCCAGCCAGGTAGATCCCCGGGGCTCCGCTCTCTATCGGCCGCACCTGGGGATGAGCCTCCTCATAAAAACCGCTCTCGCCGATCTTTATCCTCAACTTCTCTGCCAAATCCGAGGTGCCTTGGCTGGGGAGGATGGCGGTGGCCAAGACCACCAGATCCGCCGCTATCTCCACCCTCTTTCCGCTCAAAGTATCCGCCCCCCAGACCATGACCTTGCCGTTCTGGGGGAAGATCTTCGACACTTTGCCCCGAAGGTATAAAACCCCCTCCTCCATGGCCCGCTGCACGAACTCCTCGTAACCCTTGCCCCCAGCGCGGATGTCGATATAGAAGACGTAAGCCTGCCCATGGTGAACCTTGTGTTTGTAGAGGAGCGCTTGCTTGGCCGTATACATGCAACAGATCTGGGAACAGTAGGCCACTCCTCGCTCTGGGTCTCGGGAGCCGGCGCACTGGACGAAGACCACCTCTTTTGGTACCGCTCCATCAGAGGGACGGCGTATCTCGCCGGCGGTGGGTCCTGAGGCGGAAAGCAACCGCTCGAACTGAAGGCTATCGATGACATCAGGGTAATGCCCCCCACCGTACTCGCTTAGACGCTCCATAGGGTAAAGGTCGTAGCCTGTGGCCACCACGATGGCCCCTACCTGCTCTTCCCAGATCTCTTCCTTTTGTTGGAAATCGATAGCCTCTACCGGGCAGAACTTGGCGCAAGCGCCGCACTTGCCCTCCTTTTGGAAATAGACACAATGCTCCCTATCGATCACCGGCTTGTTGGGCACCGCCTGGGGTGAGAGGGCATAGATGGCCTTCCGTTTCCCTATCCCCCTCTCGAAGTCGGAGGGCACCTGCCAAAGACATTTCTCCTGGCATAGGCCGCAGCCTGTGCACCTCTCCCAGTCGACGTAGGCGGGCTTTCGCCTTACTTTAACCCTGAAGTCGCCCAAATGTCCTCCAACTTCCTCTACCTCTGAGTAGGTGGCAAGTTTTATCTTCTCATGATGGCCCACTTCCACGGTGCGGGGGGTGAGGATACATTGAGCACAATCCAAGGTGGGAAAGGTCTCCGAGAGTTGAGCCATACGGCCCCCGATGGAGGGGAGCCTCTCCACTAGGACCACCTCGTAACCGCTGTCGGCGATATCGAGGGCGGCCTGCATGCCGCTGATCCCACCTCCGATGACCATAGCCCTTCTATCACTCACTTCAAACCCTTACTAGCCAATAGAGGGCGAGGATCGACATGATGATCAGCCAGTCCGAAGGTTTCACTCTCTATACCCAGAGCGAGGCCTAGAAGTTGGGTGAAGTAAAGGACCGGTATCTGGGTGAAGCCGGGATAGTGCGCTGCCATCTCCCCCTGCCTGTAATCCAGATTGAAGTGGCACAAAGGACAACTGGTCACCACAGCCTGGGCTCCGCTAGCCAGGGCGGAGTGTAATATGGCGTAAGAGAGTTCCCTAGTCACCTCGCTAGAGTTCATCGCTAGATAGGAGCCACAACATTCGGTCTTGTGGGAGAACTCTACCACCTCACAACCGAGGCTCGCAAGAAGGTCATCTAAGATCCTTGGCTCCTCGGGATCGTCCAAGCCGATCTCCTGGAAAGGACGCAGGAGAAGACAGCCATAATATGGGGCTACTCTTAGCCCCTGGAGCCTTTTCTGCACCCGTTCAGATAATTCTTCGAACCCTATCTCCTCTCGCAGCAGTTCCAAGAGGTGGAAGACCCTAACTTCCCCCCTATATTCCTCCTCTATGAAGAGGTTGAGCTTCTCCCGCTTATCCGTCTCTTCCCTCAAGAGCCTATTGGTCCTCTTTAGGACATGGTAACAGATAGAGCAGAGGGCCACTAGATGATTCCCTTCCTTCTGAGCGTTGAGGAGGATGCGGGTGGGGGCCACTAAGGCCAGGAGGTTGTCAGTAGCCAAGGGGAAGGTAGCGCCACAGCAGTTCCATTGGGAGAGTTCAACGAGATCGATGCCCAAGGCTCTGGCCGAGGCTTCGCCCGAGGCGGCAAACCCTTTAGCCTTGGTAGAAAGGGTGCAGCCAGGAAAATAGAGGTACCGCATCTTCTCCGCTCAACCTAAGAGAGATACTTTCGCGAGCCGGCGATGATGGCTAACTGGGGGGCTTCGCTCAGAAAATCGGCCGGGAGAGCGGAGAGTTCTAGGCGATCACCTTCCTTACGCAACACCAGTTGCCGCAAGGCCTCCATTATCCGAGGAAGATCTACCCCTTTTGGACAGCGGGAGAGACAGGTGAGGCAGGAAGCGCAAAGCCAGATAGTTTCGGAAGTTAAGGCTTCCTCTAAGCCAAGTTGTACCAATCTTAACACCTGGCTGGGGAGGAGGTCCATAGCCATAGCCGCGGGGCAACCAGCGGAGCACTTACCGCATTGATTGCAGGCCAAGATCTCCTGCCCGCTGATCTCTTCCACCCTCTTTACGAACTCGCCCCTCGTTTCCCTGATCGAAAGCCTGACCCTCATCACCCTTCGCCTTCTCTTTTAGATTCTACACCCTTTGCCAGGACAAAGGAAAGCGCTCTCAATCATCTAAGCCACAATTTAGGAGTAACTTACTCTAATTATACCATAATTATCTCCGAAGGTAAAATATCCCCTTCGGAGAGGAGCGAAAGCCACTATACAACAGTTGATTCTCCTTGTCAAGGAACCGAATTGACTGGTCGCGTTACATTGGTTCAGGATTTTCCGGGAGCATCTACCTTCGGGAGTGCTCACCTTTCCCTCTATCCTCTGTGTCTCAGTTCATAACCTTCCCTGGCCTTTCTCCTTCGCTCTTGGCTTCTGCCAATTTGCGTGCTAGGCTTCTTATGTGGTCCTTAGAGGCCATGGGTGCTCACCTCCTGTGTGTCTGGGCTTCTCGAACAATACCTAGGATACCACATCAGGATTTGGTGAGCACTCTCTTATCCTGAAAATCCTGACTATTTAATACGCTATTACAGATGAGACTATTGAAAAATTGGACAAATCCTTTGTCATCGTCAATCCCTCCCCCCAAACGGCTAAAAATTAATTGCCGGGAAAGACCAGATTTCTCTTTCCCACTATGCCATGGGCTGCTCCTCCTTTTTCCTCCGCATACCCATAGGAAAGAGGAGGGGTCGAATTCGACCCCTCCTCTTAACAGAATATTGAAATTAGGCCCCTTCTTTGATCTCTACCGGCTTTCCTCTCAGAAAGCCAATGCCGGAATAGATGAAATATATGGCCAAGGCCACCAAGATGAGGCCACAAACCACTAGCACCCCTCGATAGAACGATAGGCTCAAGAACCCTCTCCCGGAAGCGGTGAGGAAGGCCAAGAGGCTATTCCAACTTAGGTCAGAGAGGATATGGCCTGAGAAGAAGGCCCCCAAGCCAGGCAGGCCTCTACGCAGGGCCAAAACGACATAACTAGCCCCCACGCTAGCCCACCAAACCACCCAGTAGGGGTTGGATATAGTGGCCAGAACCCCGGCCCCCACAGAGCCGAAAGCATCGACGCCCATCTCCCCAAGCTCCAACTCCAAGGCGATCCCTACCCAACCGCTCCTAGCGATATCGAAGCCCATCCAGAGGAGGAAACCCCCTCCTAAAAGCCCAATCAGTCCTGCTACCAGGCTACGCTTGAATACCTTCTCTAAACCCATAGCCAGCGCGGCTACAGCGGCTACCTCCGCCATAGCGTGTCCGGCGGTCACCAAGGGCCCAGCCCAGAAACCGTGGCGGGCGCTCTGGCTGATGGTTACCATAGAAACAGGGCCCGGCATTAGGGCCCCGGAGAAACCAACGATTAACGAAGTCACAAAAAGGGCAAGCAAGGCTCTCACTTCTTATATCGGTATACGATGCGACCCCGGGTCAGGTCGTAGGGAGAGAGTTCCACCAATACCCGATCCCCCAAAAGGATACGGATATAATACATCCTCATCCGACCCGAGATATGAGCCAACACCTCGTGGCCGCTGTCCAACTGCACCCGGAACATGGTGTTGGGCAGCGCCTCCACTACCGTGCCTTCGGCCTCGATCTTCTCCTTCTTGCTGGTCTTCTGCCGCTGTTTACGGGCCATATACCACCTTTTCTGACTATATATCCTTTGGTGATTCCTCCCTTATGAGCACTTTGCGGGAGCGGCCACCCGATTCCATGGGCCCCACGATGCCTGCCTCCTCCAGTTGCTCTATGAGTCGTGCCGCCCGAGGGTATCCGATCCTCAGGCGTCGCTGCAAAAAGGAAGCCGAGGCTCGCTTATGCCGCATCACCAGGGCTTTAGCCTCCTCGAAGAGGGGATCGTATCTTTTCGCCTCTCCCTCTGCCTCTACCTCGCTCTCCCAAGGGATCACCTCTTGCTCAGCAGAGAGGCCGACTTCCCGCTGCCAAAAAGCGACCACTCTAGCGATCTCCTCATCGGAGATGAAACAGCCCTGAAGCCGTACCGGGCTCGATGAATCGGGAGCCATATAGAGCATATCGCCCCGCCCGAGAAGGGTCTCCGCTCCGGCGGTATCGAGAACCACTCGGGAATCTACCTGAGAGGAGACGGCGAAACATATGCGAGCCGGGAAGTTGGCCTTGATGAGGCCGGTAACCACATCCACTGAGGGGCGCTGGGTAGCGATGATGAGATGTATCCCCGTGGCTCGGGAGAGTTGGGCCAAGCGACAGATGAGACGTTCGATCTCATCTGGAGCCACCATCATCAGATCAGCCAACTCGTCGATGGCCACCACGATGTAAGGCAGAGGTTCTTCGCCTCGCTCCTCACACAGGGAGTTATAATGGTCGATGTTACGAATGCCTGCTTTAGCGAACTCTTGGTACCGTCTGTCCATCTCCTTCATCACCCCACGCAAGGCGAAACCTGCCTTTTGGACCTCTCTAACCACCGGCTTGGCCAGATGGGGCAAACCATTAAAATGAACGAGTTCTACCATCTTGGGGTCAATGAGAAGAAATCTTAGTCGAGCAGGGGAGTTCTGAAAGAGGAGACAAGTAAGGATAGAACTGAGACAGACACTCTTTCCCGAACCGGTGGCCCCGGCGATGAGGAGATGGGGCATGAGAGCCAAATCGGCGAGCACCGGCTGGCCGGAGACATCCCGACCCAGGGCGATGGTCAAGGGAGAACTCTCCTTTGCTTTCTGGAACGCCTCTAATTCCATCACCCCCCGCAGGGCCACCAACGAAACCTCACTATTCGGTACCTCAATCCCCACCACCGAACGGCCAGGAACGGGGGCCTCGATCCGTATAGGAGCGCTGGCTAAGGCTAAGGCCAAATCTTTGTCTAAGGAGGTGATCTTGCTGACCCTGACTTTCCTCTGCCTCTCCCCCTCCCTTCGACCGTCTATATATCCAGGCTCCACGCCGAACTGGGTGACGGTAGGGCCCTGCCTTATGGATACCACCTTGGCAGGCACCCCAAAACTAGCCAAGGTCTCCTCAATGATATGCGCTTTTCGCTCCACATCCGCCTCGCTGGCGGCGGGATATAGGCTCTCGTTCAGAAGATCGAGAGGGGGGAGCCTTTTATCTTTTGGTCTTGGTGGGGGGGCTTTTTCGGTTGGGAGTTTAGTTTGTACGGGGATACTCTCAGGCTTCGCGGGCGGCACGATTCTGGACGGGGCAGAAGGGCTCTTTTTTGGCGGGGCCTCGATTCCTTCGGATGCTGCCTGCCCCGGTACTTGCCAGGCCGGGGAGGCATCCTCAGGATGCCGAACGCGCTTCTTGGGGCGCGGGACAACTCCACGGCGAAAGAGAGAGGAGAGGGTTTGAGCGACTATCTGGGCTCCTCGTCTCATCTCCTCAGCCTTTACCTGAGCGACGAGGAACAACCCCATCCCTCCTACAATGAGAAGCGCTAAACCGCTCCCCAGCCTTCCCAAAGCAAGAGCAAAGGCCCTACTTATGGCCCAACCTAGATAGCCCCCCCCGCCTCCCTCCCCAGCCAAAGCCCAGGGGTCAAGGGCAGGGGAGAGAAGGTGGAGCAGGGCTAAAAAGGCTAAGAAGAGGATGACTACACCCCAGAGCCGCTCTTTTTGCTCTCCCCACCACTTCCTACGGCGTAGGAAAAGGAGAAACCCTCCACCTATAAGCCCCCCGCTGGCGAGGTAAGCCCCCCAACCGAAGGCTCGGCGTAGGAGGAGAGCCCCCCTATCGCTTATCCAACCCCCTCGGCCAAAGGGGGGTAAACTGAGAAAGGCGAATACCCCGACGACTATGGCCACAAGCCCTACCCCCTCCCAACGCCAAAGGCGATTGGTCTTTCGGGGCTTCCGTCGGGGTCGCCCTGGAGAGCGTTTCCGAGTCATATCTACCTAAAGTATCCCTGCGGGAAAAGTACCATGGTGGCAAAAGGCCAATAACCTGGCCTCTTGCTACTACCTACGCCCTTCTAGTCGCCTTTGCTTCTTCCTCATCTTGCGGAGAGCGCGTTTCCGCTCCTTGCGGCGCAACTCACCTTTGGAGACAAACCATCTCTTTTCGCGACAAGTGCTAAGGATCCTCGCCGCCGCCACTTCCTTCCGGAACCGTCTCAAGAGTTCCTCTTGCGACTCGCCAGGCCTCAAATTCACTGTGGCCACTACATACCTCACCTCCTCCCCAATAAGATCTATGCCTGTCTTAGGCTAAGCCCCATCCGTCTCCGGTCGGGATCGATATTCAAGATGCGCGCCTTCACCACATCCCCTTCTTGGACCACGTTGTGGGGGTGCAAGAAGTTCCCTTCTGCTAACTCGGAGATGTGAATCAGACCCTCTAACCCTTCTTCAACACGCACAAAGGCGCCAAAATCGACTACGTTAGTTACGGTCCCTTCCACAATCTGTCCCACCTCGTATTTCTCAGCGGCAAGGGACCAAGGATCCGGCTCTAGACGCTTGAGACTTAGGGCTACCCTCTTACGCTCCCGGTCCACATCAAGGATATAGACATCTGTCTCCTGGCCCACCTCCAAAACTTCTCTAGGGTGCTCCACGTGACGCCAAGAGAGTTCGGAGATATGAAGCAGCCCATCGAAGCCGCCCAGATCCACAAAGGCACCGAAATCGCACAGCCTGGTCACCTGGCCCCGTCGTACCTCTCCTGGGGTGAGGTTCTCCAGAAGCCTCTGAGGGTCCTCAGTCCATCCCAGTGCCCTTTGAGAGAGGACGAGGCGTCCCCTTTCAGGCTCTACCTCGATGATCTTCAGCCTAAGGGGTTGGCCTACACGAAGAGCCAACTCCTCCCGCAACTCTTCTTCTTTCAGGCCGCTGGGGAGGCCATCTAGATGGGAAACGGGGACGAAGCCCGTGATCCCTTTCCAATCCACCAGGAGCCCTCCACGATTGCACCCCTTCACCTGAAGTTCTAGGATCTCTCCCTTAGAGAGGCTCTCCTCAGCGGCTCGCCAAGCCTCCTCATCCATTCCTTGAAGGGTCTCCGCCTCTTCTACAACCTCCTCCCCCAAGGATGCCACCTGTTCCACCTCTTCCAGAAGCGATTCCCAGTAGGCTTCGTCGAGATCTTCCTTTCCTGAGGCTCTTAAATCCTGCATACTTAATCTCCCCAAAAACACCAAAAAATCTCGGTCTTTCCCCCGACTACCAGGGCCGCCGCCGAGACCCCTGATACCTCTCTCCTGAGGGGAATCGTAAAGGGCAATGACCACTGAGCCCACTACCGCCAGCCATCACCCCTAGGAGCGAACACCCATCCCGCACCTCCATCAGCAAGAGGCACGCATCTCGCGCTAGGAGATAGACCTACACACCTGCGATTATATTCTACCAAGAAATTATTGTCAAGTGCAAATAGTACTTGGGCCAACACATCGTTACCAGGTATTTGAGCGCATAATGATGGCCTGTATTCTACCTTCGATTGCAACCCTTCGGTAGGTATTTTGTAAATACTTCCAATGGTGTTTTGCCCCCTAGCCGTTTCCGTGGTCTGTTGTTGAGCTTCCACTCAACGTCTCTGATGTCTTCATCTAGTATTGTAGCAAAATCAGCCCCCTTCGGGAAATAGTAGCGAATCCACATGTTGGCAAGTGGGCATAGATTTTCTTTTGAGCTCGTAGTGATTCGTCAGCGGTTAAGCTGTTCATCTTCTCGATACGGATGACACTCGTGTAGCGTTCATACGCGGTATGTAATCCGTTCGTTCTTCCTTTCCCAACGAGGGTGTCTCCCTCCCCGTGGCCAATCTCGGTGCGGTTGGTAATATATACTGGTCGCTGGTGAATGGACACTCTATCAGGTATTCTCACGCGATGAACCGACCGTCCGGTTTTCTTTTTGCGTTTCTTTTGTTTTTCCGTGGGACAGGTACTCATACAGATGCTTGTTTCTGTTGTCTGGACGGTGAATGTAGCGATAAATGGTTTCTTGACAGATGTGCCAGTGAGGATCATTCGGGAGTTCAAGCTTGAGTCTTCCGCTGATTTGTTCTGGACTCCACCCCTCTTTCAGTTTATCCGTGACAAATTCATAGATGTCCTTGTTTTTCAGCGGGTGTTTTGCCTGCCATGCGTTCTGTTCTCTCCTCTCAAAATTACTTTGCGCATGGAGGAGTTCGTAATAAATTCTCTCCCATGCATTCCTCTTCAACTCTCCCCCAATTGTTGATGGATGACGTCCAAGACGCCTCGCACACTCTTTGTTGGAACCCCCTTCTGCTTTCCAGCGAGCAAGTTGCATTTGTTCTGTTTGGTTGAGTTTTGAATGATAGTCCCCCATAGTGGTCTGATTCTAACAGACGCCTTATGGGGGTTGCGATCGTTTGTAGAACTTGCGTCAGCCTCCCTATGGAGGGGCAAAGTCATGGACGGAAATTCGTGGTATAATTTGACCATGGCGAGGACTGGCTAGACCGCCGTAGGGAGCCTTGTTCTAAAGAGAACCAGTCCTCTATCTTTTGAGGGTAGAGATGATCTCCAGGATCAAGAATACGATAGCCGAATACCCCTTTCAGTTCTGGGTGCTCTTCTGTGGCCGGTTCATCGGCTCCGCTGGGGGTAGCCTGGCCTGGCCCTTCATAACCATTTATCTCCGCCAGAGGCTGAATATCCCCCTTACCACCGTGGGGTTGCTCCTCGCCATCTCTTCTGGGGTGGGTCTCTTCTCCCAGGCGGTCTGGGGCCCGGTGGTGGATAGGTTCGGGCGCAAACCAGCCATGGTCGCAGGCCTATTGAACGAGATTGTGGTGATGATGGGTTTCGCCCTCTTGGGCTCGCTGGAGGCCTACGCCGTGCTCATCGCCCTTAGTGGCCTCATCGATCCCGCCTCTCGCATCGGTTCCCAGGCCATGACTGCCGATCTTGTCGAGGCCGACAAGCGGGCTGGGGCCTACGCCCTTTTGAGGATGATCTCCAACGTGGGAGTGGCCATAGGGCCGGCGGTAGGGGGCTTCTTGGCAGCCACCTCTTACTTCCTTTCCTTTAGCATCGCAGCAGCGACCGCCAGCATTGTTCTCCTTTTGACCATCTTTTTAGTCAAGGAGACGAAGCCGGAACTGCCCGAGGCGAAAGAGGAGGCCTACCAACCGGTCGGTGGCTATGGATATATCCTCCGCGACCTCTATTTCCTGGCCTTCTGTGGGGCTTCCATCCTGCTGCAGATGGCCTACCAGCCTTTCATGCAGATTCTGCCGGTCTACATGAAGGAGGGTTTCGGCATAGCGGAAAGTGGCTTTGGCATGATAATGGCCACTAACGCCCTTATGGTGGTCTTCTTCCAATTTGCCGTAACCAGGGTCACGGAGAGGCATCCTGAAACCTATGTTATGGCCGCGGGCGCCTTCTTCACCGGCCTGGGGGCTCTGGTCGCTGCCCTCTCCAACAACTTTGGGCTATTCCTCTTGGCTATGATCATCCTCACCATCGGCGAGTTGATCTGGGCTCCCACCTCTATCGCCTTCGTGGCCAAACTCGCCCCTATCGACATGCGAGGTAGGTATATGGGTGTCTATGGGGTAGCGCGCGGTATAGCCTGGGGCATCGGCCCCATCACTAGTGGATACCTCTACGACAATATCGCCCCTGTCTCTGTTTGGTATCTAGCCCTACTCTTGGGGATGGTGTGTACCTTGACTTTTGGCTTCATCGGCAAGATGGCTCCGCTGGCGCGCCAGCCCAGCCTGGCAATAGACCCTCAAGATGAGATAACGGAGTAAGGCATATTCAACCCGATGGTGAGAGCCCCCTACCGAGGGGGTTCCCCCTTGCCTGCTCGATTCTTCGATATAAGGGTATGTAATCGAAGGGAAGTCTAGGAAGGAGGGTATATGAGCCTGACTGGAATACCTCTGCTTCTGACCTATAAATGTAACACCGAGGAGTGCGACCACTGTTTCGTCTGGGGGAGCCCCTTCCTGGAGGGGACGATGACCTTGGAAGGGATAGGGGCTATTTATGAGGGGGCTAAGGAGTTGGGCACGGTGGAGCACGTATATTTTGAAGGAGGGGAGCCGTTCCTCTATTACCCTGTCATGTTAAGAGCGATGAAGGAGGCGCGAGCCTTGGGTTTCGAATGTGGCATCGTCACCAACGGCTATTGGATAACGGCTCTCGATGATACGGTGGAGTGGCTGCGACCTATCGCCGAGATAGGGGTGATGGGCCTTTCTATCTCCAGCGACCTCTTCCATGGGGAGGAGGAACCGGAGAGGCGAAAGGTCAAGGTTGTCGAGGAAGGGGCCAGACAACTGGGGCTCCCCGCCAATATCATCACCATCGAGGAGCCCTGCGTGGAAGAGGCCCTTGGTGAGAAAGGGGAGCCCATCGTGGGGGCTCAGTCTGTTTCCGGGGCCGGGCGGTGGCTAAACTGCTGAAGGGTTTGCCCCGTCGCCCTTGGCAAGAGTTGAATGAGTGTCCCTACCAAAGGTTAGATGATCCTGGGCGGGTCCATATCGACTACCCGGGGTATGTGCACCTCTGTCAGGGGCTGACTATCGGCAACGCCTTAGAGAAACCTTTGGCCCAAGTGATGAGCGAGTATGACCCGACCTCGCACCCCATGGTGGGGCCGCTTCTTTCTGGTGGGCCGGCGGCCCTGGTCGAAAGATATAGCCTGCCCCACGAGGAGGGGTATGTGGAGGCTTGCCACCTCTGCTATGTGGCCCGCAAGATGCTCCGTCCCTGGTTCCCGGAAGCCCTCGGCCCAGGGCAGATGTACGGTGAAGGGCTAGAGTAAGAGGGAGGGAAGATAGCCATGGTTCTGGGTTTGGTGGGTTCAGCCCGCGTCTGGGGCAACTCAGAGATAGTGGTGCGGGAGGCCCTCTTGGGGGCTCAAGAGGAGGGCGCACAGATAGAGATGCTCCGCCTCACCGATCTTTTTATTAAACCCTGTAACGGCTGCCTCCGCTGCGCCATCAGGGAGGAAGCCTGCCCCTTGGACGACGGTATGGAGTGGTTCCTGGCCCAGGTGGGGGGCGCCGATGCTTTGATCCTGGCCGCGCCTACCTACCTCTTTGGCCCGGCGGCCATCACCAAATTGCTCCTGGATCGGCTCCTGATGTTGACGCCTCGCTTTGGCGAGGAGCAAACCAGGGCGGGAGCAGCCATCGCCGTCTCTGGGCGGAGGGATTGGCGGGGCGTCACCCAGCCCTTCTTGAACGGCTTGGTGATGGGGTTGGGTTTCCGATTGGTGGATAGTCTCTATGTCCACCGGCCTGGGCCGGGGGAGGTCTTGCTGGACGATGAGGTAATGACGCGGATACATGAGTTAGGGCGGCGGGTGGCCCGCGGTGAGAGGGGGAAGCCGCCGGAGGGGAATATCTGTCCCCGCTGTTACGGCGACTTCTTCGTATTGAGGGGAGGGAAGGCCACTTGTCCTCTCTGTGGGCTTGAGGCGACCCTAGAACTGGTCGATGGCCAGATACGGCTCTCCTTCGATCTGGGGGTGGAGCCGTTGCCTTGGAGTTACGCCTGGCAGAAGGAACATGTGGTGGAGTGGATAAGGCCCACCCTGCCCCGCTTCTTGGCCCATCGGGAGGAGATAAAGGCCCGCCGGAAGCGGTACCAAGGGATGGGCGAGGTTTGGATAAAGGCGCCATCACCATAAGGAGGCACAAAATGGTGGATAGGCTATCGAAAGAGGAAGCGGTAGAGAGAGCGGCTAGGGATTTTCTCGCCGGTTTCGCTTGAGCAGAAGCGGTAGTTCTGGCTCTCGGGGAGAGCCTAGGGATAGAGAGCGAACTCATTCCTCGCATCGCTACCGGTTTCCATGGTGGGGTAGGGGGCAGCCCATCGCTGGACCTGCGGT
>JGI24025J20009_10001575_pt1 | contig 17135 bp, 16 predicted proteins | sample Cruoilmetagenom3_FD_20009 | JGI IMG/M metagenome (IMG submission 20009) | reverse complement strand
CTTGGCAATCTTAGTGCTATCGCGCTTGAGCCGATGGGCCATATTGCGGGCATGGCCTCCTCTGTGTTCAGTGCTCTGGCCACTATTGGCGCTGTCGTGTTGACCGTTCCAATTGGATTGATGTTCAACGGCACCCCCATGCCTTTGATGATTGGCGGTTGTTTGGCCATTTTTGCAGGATATTTGCTGGTACGCGGTATCCCCGAAGATGACGTCTAAGATCCGGTCCTAAAAACTCTTTCCAATTTTTCTGTATACAATGGCATACAAGGCTTCCCTGCCCTGGCAAATTGCGCTATGACCGCCCCAATCACTGATTCACACTTCGTCGCTATGCAATGGCCATGGGCATTCACCATGGAACCTTACGCCAAAGTGACAGACACCACATGAATCGCAATCTGATCGAGAAGGATCACCGATGACCACCACATCCAATCCCGATATCGTCTATACAAAAGTTGACGAAGCCCCCGAGTTAGCCAGCGCCTCCCTTCTGCCGATCATTCAGAAGTTTGCCTCGGCCGCTGGAATTACGGTTGGCACCAAGGATATTTCACTGGCTGGACGCATCCTGGCCACCTTCCCCGAAAAACTGACCGACGCACAACGCGTGTCCGATGACCTCGCGGAGCTGGGCGCGCTGGTGAAAACCAAAAGCGCGAATGTGGTGAAACTGCCCAACATCTCAGCCTCGGTTCCACAGCTGGTCGCAGCCATCGAAGAACTGCAAGGCCAGGGCTATGACATCCCCGATTACCCCGAAGCGCCCGCCACTGACGCCGAACACAGCACCCGCAAACGCTATGACGCAATCAAAGGCTCAGCGGTGAACCCTGTTCTGCGCGAGGGCAACTCGGACCGGCGCGCCGCTGCTGCGGTAAAGAAATTTGCCCAGGCCAATCCACACCGTATGGGCGCCTGGAGCTCTGACAGCAAAACCCGCGTTGCCGCCATGTCAGGTGGTGATTTCTTTTCAAATGAAGCCTCAGCAACCTTGGAGTCTGAGGCCACGGCAAAGATCGTGCTGGACACGCCCGAAGGCCAGACGCTGCTTAAGGAAGCTGTCTCTTATCCTGCTGGCACTGTGGTTGATGCCACCTTCATGTCAGCGCGCGCGCTGGATAGCTTTCTTGTCGATGAAATCGCCAAGACCAAAGCCGAAGGTGTGCTGTTTTCATTGCACATGAAAGCGACGATGATGAAGGTCTCGGATCCGATCATCTTTGGCCACGCAGTAAAGGCCTGGCTTGCGCCGGTGTTTGACAAATTTGGCACCAAAATGGCCGATCTGGGCGTAAACCCCAATTCGGGCCTTGGTGATCTGCTGGAACGTGTCGCAGATGACGCCGATATCATGGCCGCAATTGAGGCCATCACCAATGATCGCCCGCCAATGTATATGGTGAATTCAGACAAGGGCATCACCAACCTGCATGTGCCATCGGATGTAATCATCGACGCCTCAATGCCGGCATTGATCCGTGCCGGCGGCAAGGGCTGGGGCCCTTCCGGAGAAGAAGCCGACACCGTCTGCGTCATTCCCGATAACTCCTACGCCCCAGTCTATGACGAAGCGATCAAGTTCTTCAAAGCCAACGGCGCACTGAACCCCGCCACCGCCGGTACCGTGCAAAACATCGGCCTGATGGCGCAAAAAGCCGAAGAATACGGCTCGCACCCAACCACGTTTGAAATGCCCGAGGCCGGCATCGTGAAGATGGTGCTGCAAGACGGCACTGTGCTGCACGAACACGCCGTTGAAAAAGGCGATATCTGGCGCTCGGCCTCGGCCCGTAAGGCCCCGATTGAAGATTGGGTCAATCTGGCCATTGAGCGCCAGAAAACCACCGGTTTCCGCTCTATCTTCTGGCTGGATGCCAACCGCGCCCACGACGCGCAGCTGATCAGCTATGTCATGCCAATCCTTGAAGCCAAGGGCGTTGCCGACAAGTTTGAGATTATGGCCCCGGCCCAAGCCACCCGCGTGTCGTTTGAAACCATCACCAAGGGAGAAAACACCATTGCCATCACGGGCAACGTTCTGCGCGATTATCTGACCGATCTGTTTCCCATTCTGGAACTGGCCACCTCGGCCAAGATGCTGTCGATCGTCAAACTGATGCAGGGCGGCGGATTGTTTGAAACCGGTGCCGGGGGATCTGCCCCCAAACATGTGCAACAACTGTTGGAAGAGAACCACCTGCGCTGGGATTCACTGGGCGAATTCTGCGCATTGGGCGAAAGTTTCATGTTCCTTGCCGAAGCCAAAGGCAACGCTCGTGCCAAAGTGTTGGGGGAAACTGTTGAGGTGGCCACGCAACACGTGCTGGACAATGGCCGCTCTCCCAGCCGCAAGGTTGGCGAGCCCGACAACCGTGACAGCCATTATTGGTTCGCGCGCTACTGGGCCGAGGCGCTGGCCGCACAAACGACTGATGCCGCATTGGCTGAGGAGTTTGCGCCGGTTGCCAAAGCCCTGGGTGATAATGAAGCCAAGATCACCAGCGAGTTGGCGGCCCCGCAAGGTAAACCAGCGGATATCGGCGGTTACTACCATGGGGACATGGCCAAGTTGACGGCCGTTATGCGGCCAAGCGCCACGCTGAACGGCATCATTGATTGATACCAGCCGCTGCAAGATAAAGGCCGCCTTGGTTTGAAACCGGGGCGGCCTTGTTCGTCTTTACGACGCGTTATGACATCCGGTCTGCCAATCGAGCGCCACAAGACGGCCCAGCAAAGGGCTGGCCGATATCATCACCGTCAAAAGCCAACCGACAAAATGCAGCCCCGGCCCGAGGGCCAATCACAACAATGATCTTGGCGATTGACCTATCAGCACGCTTAAGCCGATATTAGGGCAAAGCACTTAAGTCGTCGGGGGACCAATGGGCAAAGCTTATCTATTTTTGATCATCGCCGTGTTGTTCGAAGGCTTGGGCACCACATCACTGCAAGCCTCACAGCAATTCACCCGGTTGGTGCCTTCTATTGGCGTGCTTATTGGCTTTGGCATGTCATTTTATTGCCTGATGATCGTATTGCAATACCTGCCGCTGGGCGTAACCTATGCACTTTGGTCCGGGTTCGGCATTTGCCTGACCGCATTGTTGGGATGGCTGATGTTCCGCCAATCCGTGGATGTGCCGGCAATGATCGGCATGGCGCTGATCATTGCGGGGATTGTGGTGATCAATCTGTATTCCAAGACAGCGGCGCATTAAATCGCAGGCCAGCTGACAAGGTGACTGCGGCCCAGATTGGCAAGCTCTGCTTGGCGGGCTTACGAGCCTCGGTTTTGGGTTTGGGCATGCATCTGCGCGATCAACTTGCTCGCGGTTTTTTCAAACAGGCATGGGATGATGGCATGGATCAGCGCCGCCATGGCCGCTGCAAACAAACGCAGGCTGAATTTACCGGCAAAGGCCATATGCTCAAAATAGCTTTCATCCACGCTTTGGGGATGGTCGATAAAAATACGGCGTATCATGGTTTTTTCGGCTCCTGTGAGTGGTGGCGGGATCAAGTTACCTGTTATCATCTGAAAATATGTCCCAATAAATCACCAAAACCCGCTATTCATGAGATGATATCCCATGTAATCCGGGTGTCATGGTGAATATAGATGATATTGATCGGCGAATCTTAACCGAATTACAACGCGACGCGGCCCTCTCGGTGGATGCATTGGGCGAAAAGGTCGGCCTGTCACGCAATGCGTGTTGGCGGCGCGTAAAGGCATTGGAGTCCGCCGGGGTGATCACGGCGCGTGTGGCGCTGCTGGATGCCAAAAAGCTTGGATTAGGCTTGATGGTGTACTTGCAAGTTCGCGCTGCGGCACATGATGCCGACTGGCTTGAAAAGTTTGCCCGCGCCACAACCGCGATCCCGGAAATTCAGGGGGTGTACCGAATGACCGGTGATCTGGATTATCTGATCCGTGCGCGTGTGGCAGATATGGACGATTATGACCGGCTGTATCAGACGCTGATTGCGCGCGTGCCAATGGGCGATGTCTCTGCCAGCTTTGTGATGGAAGAAATCAAGGAAACGACAGCCTTGGCCTTATAAGCCTTCGAACTGGGCTTTCTGCATCGCCGTCCAGCGCAGGCTCAACACATAGCCTTCGTCATTTTGCGCCTCCGCCTCAACCAGCCCTTTGTCATACAGCCAGGCGCGTTGACGCCCCTCAGAAAAGCTGAGCGTCAGCTCTTCCTCCTGCGTTGTGCCTTGCAAGGTTTTGGTGATCGCTTCAGTCAGCGCCTCCAGCCCTGCCCCTGTAACCGATGAGATGGCGAACACATTATCGTGACGTGCCGCGCGGGTTTGCACAGCACTCAGATCATCAGGATCAAGCCGGTCAATCTTGTTCCAAATCTCAATCTGCGGTGTGCTTTCCAACACGCCAAGGCTTTCCATGATCTGCGCCACGTCGCGTGACTGCTCCTCGCTTTCGGGGTGCGAAATGTCGCGGACATGACAGATCAGATCCGCCTCAAGCACCTCCTCCAGCGTGGCGCGAAAGGCGGCAACCAGTTCGGTCGGCAGATCCGAGATAAAGCCAACTGTGTCACTCAGGATGATCTCTGGCCCGCCACCGGGAAGTTCAATCTTGCGCATGGTCGGGTCCAGCGTGGCAAAAAGCATATCCTTGGCCATTACCTCGGCCCCGGTCAGCCGGTTGAACAACGTGGATTTGCCAGCATTGGTATAGCCCACCAGTGCGACGATCGGAAACGGCACTTTGGCACGCGCAGCCCGGTGTAGGGTGCGGGTTTTGATCACCTTGGCCAATTGGCGACGCAGGCGAACCAGCTGGTCGTCAATGGCACGGCGATCCGCCTCAATCTGGGTCTCGCCGGGTCCGCCGACAAATCCCAGCCCGCCACGCTGGCGTTCAAGGTGGGTCCATGCTCGTACCAGACGGGTGCGTTGGTAACTCAAAGCCGCCATTTCAACCTGCAACACCCCCTCGCGGGTGGCGGCGCGGTCACTGAAAATTTCCAAAATCAGCCCGGTGCGATCAAGCAGCTTCAGCCCCCAGGCCTTTTCCAGATTGCGCTGCTGTACGGGGCTGACGGGGCCGTCGATCAGCACCAGATCAATGTCCTCGGCTTCAAACTGAAGTCGCAGCTCCTCAAGCTTGCCCTTGCCAAACAGCGTGCCGGGATGCGGGGTTTTCAGGCGCACCACAGCGTTGCCTGCCACCTCAAGTTCGGGCATGGCGTGGGCCAGTGACACAGCTTCCGCGAGCGCCAGTTCAGGCACGCGGGAGCGATCCTTGGACGGAATGTCAGGATGCAGCACCCAGGCACGGGTGACTGCTGGTTCGTCCCCCATCAGGAGGCGTCTTCTCCGTCATACAAATTCACGGGTTGCGACGGCATAATCGTCGAAACAGCGTGTTTGTAGACCAACTGCGATTGTCCATCGCGGCGCAGCAGAATGCAAAAATTGTCAAACCAGGTGATCACGCCTTGCAGTTTCACCCCATTAATCAAAAATACCGTGACCGGGATTTTGGTTTTTCTCACCTGATTCAGGAACGCATCCTGCAGGTTTTGTCTGTCCGTTGCCATTGTTCTAAAAGCCTTTATTCTTGCGCGCACCGCGCACCGGTGCGTTCTCCCTTTGGATGAGTATGAAGGGCGCGCGCATGAGTTTCCAGTCCAAAAATCACGTTGTTTCCAACAGGTGAGGTTTTTGACGTCATTGCGTGGGCTTAGTCACGCCAGATCATCGGGTTCAAAAGTGCGATAATCGCCAGCGTTTCCATCCGCCCCAGCACCATTGCCCCGCTCAACACCATTTTGGCGGTTGCGGGCAATTCCAGTAGTGCAATGGGGGCCTCGCCAGCGACACTGGCCAGTGGCCCGGTTGTCGAAAGTGACGCAATTGACAAGATTATCGCGCTTTCAAAATCTTGCCCCAATGCAGCAAGTGTCACGGTGATCAGCGCCAAAGACAGCGCAAAAAGCATGAAGAATATCCAGGCGATAAACGCGCCTTTGCGGCGAATTCGCCGATTTCCGGCTGACGCGCGCCCAACGGAATGCGGATGCACCAGACGCTCCATCTCGCGGCGCCCGTTGAGATAAAGCGCATAGACCCGCAACAGTTTCACCCCGCCCGCCGTGGTGGCGACACCGCCGCCGATCAACGACAGCCCCAGCAGGATCAACCCCGGCGTGCCCAATCCCGACCAGTTGCGTGCCGCAAGCCAATCCGCGCTTTCAAATCCGGTGGTACTGAGAAAGGACAACACCGTAAAAGCCCCGCCCCACAAAGCGCGCAATGCCTGTCCCAGGTTTTCAACCTCGTCCACGTCATAGGCCGCAAGCCAGTGGCGAAGGAACAACAAAAGCGGCACCGATACAACAAGGATCGTGCCCAGCCGGAACTCTGGGTCGAGATGAAACCCAGTGCGCGCACTGGTGATCGTGTCTGTGGAAAAGGTCAGCCGTGACAGCGCAAACAACAGGAACAAAAACATCACCGCTTCGCCGCCAAAGCCCGAAGCGCCATTTTGCACCCCCCCCACCGAAGATATGCCACTGGTGGCCATAATCGACATGGAATGGATCAGCGCGACCAGTGATCGATCGCCATTTAGCATCAACAAGAACCACAGCGCGCCAGTCAGGGCGATATATATTGGCGCCAGCTGAAAGGTGATCTGTTGGAGGCGTTTGGCCGAGTTGGCCCGCTCAAACCGGTCCATCTGTGTGCCACTTTGCCCCGGTTCTGCACTGGCCGTTACCTCAAACCCGCCCAGATTCAGCGGGGCCAAAACCGCGCTGGCCGAGACCCAGATCAGCAAGCCGCCCATCCAGCCCACCAAGCCACGCCACAGGTGCAGGCTGTCCACCAGCCGACCGGGGTTGTGATCAAACAACGGTAAACCAGTGGTGGTGATGGCCGAGACCATCTCGACATAGGCATTCAGAAAACTGGTGGTTTCCAACGCTTCGTAAAACGGCACCGCCAAAAACAATGGCAGCAATGTATACGCCAAAAGTAACGACAACAGATTGGCCAAATCGCTGTTGTCTGATCGCACACGCGCCGACATCGCCAATCCGATGATCAAAACAAAGGCCACACCCAACATCGCAGAATAAAAGAACGCGCGCGCAACCGAATGGTCATTGCGCGTCAACGCATCAATCGCGGGCAAAAGCATCGCCAGCGCCGATATACCTGTCAGGATCAGGATCAACGGGAATGTCAGTAACCTGCCCGACATGATCAAAAGAAGTCGATCGAGACCTGAAGCAGCTGCTCGACCTGCGCCACGTCATGGGCCATGGCAAAAATCACCACCACATCACCAGCCTCAATGCGCAACCCGCCTGTGGGTTTGTGGATCACATCGCCCTTTTTGACAGCGCCCACCAGCACGCCCTCCGGGAAATCAATATCGCGGATGGCTGTGCCTGCAATCGAGGAGGTCGACATCACTTCGGCCTCGATCACTTCGGCTTCGCTGTCACCAATGGAATAGACGCCGCGCACCCGCCCGTGGCGGATATGGCGCAAGATGGAGCTGACTGTGGTGGCGCGCGGGTTGATATAGGCATCAATGCCCAAGGGCTCCAACAGGGGTTGCAATGTGGGGTCGTTGATCAGGCTTATGGCCATCGGGCAGCCCTCGGCCTTGGCGCGCACTGCGGCCAACATGTTGGTTTTGTCGTCATCAGTGACAGCCAGCACCGCATCTGCCCGGCTGATCCCCGCCTCTTGCAACAGCGAGGCATCCAATCCATCGCCATGCAGCACGATCGTGCGTTCCAGCGTGTCAGCCGCAAATTCGGCCACCGACCGGGACCGCTCGATCACTTTCGCACGGATGCCCCCCCGACGGTCTTCCAGCGACTTGGCCACGGCAAGGCCGATATTGCCGCCGCCGATGATGACGATCCGTTCCTGTTTGGATTCAGACTTGCCAAACACCTCCAAAGTGCGCGGTATATCCTCAACCGGGGCAAAGAGATACGCCTCATCGCCCACAAACAATTGATCACCGGACTCTGGCTGGCGCAAACAATCGCCCCTCGCGGCGCACGGCCAAGGCCACCACACGCAGGGTTGAAAACAGATCACTCAACTGCCGCAATGGCGTGTTCACCACGGGGCAGTCATCATCCAGACGCAGGCCCATCAATTGTGCCTTACCGTCAAAGAACTGCTCGGTATCAAACGCAGCTGGCGCGGCCAGCCGTTGCAATGCGGCCTCTGCCACCTCGCGTTCGGGGCTGATCACCACATCGATGGGCATGTGATCACGCCGGTACAAATCAGAATAAATCGCATCCAGATAGGATTGGCTGCGCAGCCGTGCGATTTTGCGATTGATGGCAAAGACCGAATGCGCCACCTGACAGGTGACCATGTTGACCTCATCCGAGTGCGTCGCCGCGATGATCATATCCGCATCGCGCGCCCCTGCCCGATCCAGCACATCGGGGTAGCTGGCAAAGCCTGCCAGGCCCTGGACATCCAATGTATCGGTAGCACGGCGCACAAGATCGGGGTTGCTATCCACGACAGTTACGTCGTTCTTTTCACCCGACAGATGGCGCGCAATTTGCCACCCGACCTGACCTGCACCGCAGATGATGACCTTCATAGGGCTTGCCTCATCCCGTTTGAGGGTTTTGAATGACAGAAGGGTTGCGTCTGGTCAATCGGTTTGTCTCAGGTGCGGTGTCCCGGTGAATTAAGGTGATTTGATATGCGCAAACTCGTTTTCCCTATTGTTTTCTCAACCATTTTGGTTGGTTGCACTCCGCTAAGCCTGTTTTACAAGGAAGGTGCGCCGGTGCAGCGGATGAACTCGGACCTGGCCGATTGCAAGCTGCGTGCCCTGCGCGATGTGCCTGTGGATCAGGACACACGGTATATTCCGGGCCAGGAAGCCCCGAGGGTGATTTGTGATGCAGCTGGGGTCTGTCAGACAATCTGGGTACAGATCACGCCCGACACGATTGAAACCTATGACGCGAATGAGGAAGTGCGCAAAGAATATGTCGGGGCTTGCATGGCCAAATCAGGCTATGCCCCTGTCCGCCTGCCAGCATGTCAGGATGCGGTGGTGAAAGCCACGACACTAAAGGCCACTAAGGTGTTGCCTCCGCTGTCGGCAAATTCCTGTGCGATACGGTTGAAAACCGGACAGTATCAAATAGTTACACCACCTACTTGATGTTATAAAACACACCCTTAGCTACCGAATTTCACGCTGGGCGTGGCAAACTTAATCCGTTTCTTCTGTCTCCAGGTCCAAATGCGCGCCGCGCCCGCCCGCCTTGGACCCGGTCACAACACCCAGTGATTTCAACTTACGGTGCAGCGCCGAGCGCTCCATGCCGACAAACTCGGCGGTGCGGCTGACATTGCCGCCAAACCGGTTAATCTGGGTCAGCAGATATTCGCGTTCAAACGCTTCACGCGCCTCGCGCAGAGGCATGGTGGCGATCGCGCCCGACAGCACAACGCGGCCCTCATCGGCGCTGGCAGGCGCAGATTCTCCGGGCAATTCGCCGGTCTGGATCGGCCCGGTGCCATCTCCCAGGATCAACACCCGTTCAATCACATTGCGCAGCTGACGCACATTGCCCGGCCATGTCATGGTTTGCAGCAATGCATTGGCTTCCTCACTCAGAAGTCGCAGCGGCAGGCCCTGAGTTTTGTTGAACATGTCTATGAAATGATTGGCCAAAAGCGGGATATCTTCGCGTCGCTCCTCCAGTGATGGCACCGGCACCGGCACCACGTTCAAACGGTGATACAGTTCTCGGCGGAAGCGTTCCGAAGCAATCTCGGCTTCCAGATCACGGTTGGTCGAAGAAATGACCCGCAGATCCACGCGCATCTTTTCGGCCCCGCCAACACGCAGGAATGTCTGATCAACCAACACCCGCAGGATTTTGGACTGGGTGCCAAGGGGCATATCTGCCACCTCATCAAAGTAGATCACGCCACCATTGGCCTCGTCCAGCAGGCCCGGTTCAATCCCACGTTCGCCGTTTTCACGGCCAAACAGAACTTCTTCCATCCGTTCTGGTTCGATTGACGCACAGCCAACCACAACAAATGGCCCCGAGGCCCGGTTGGAATTGGCGTGAATATACCGCGCGGCCAGTTCCTTGCCCGCCCCGGCAGGCCCCGACAGCATAACGCGACCATTGGATTTGGTGACTTTCTCCAATTGCCCAATGAGGGTGCGTAGTGCCGTCGAATCACCCAGCATTTCGGCGGGTTCCACATCACGCTGTTTCAGCGCGATGTTTTCACGGCGAAGGTGCGCGGCTTCCATGCCACGCCGTATGACGACCAGTAACTGATCAATATTAAACGGCTTTTCGATGAAATCGTAAGCGCCTTGCTTGATGGCCGCCACTGCAATTTCAATATTCCCGTGGCCGGAAATAATAACCACCGGGACTTCGGGGTAATCGCGCTTGACTGTTTTGAGGATGTCGATCCCGTCCATCTGGCTGTCCTTGAGCCAGATATCCAGGATAAGAAGCGCCGGGCGCTCTTTGGCGATGGCAGCCATGCAATCATCAGAGTTGCCGGCCCGGCGGGTGCCATACCCTTCATCTTCCAGAATATCCGCGATCAACTCGCGGATATCGCGTTCATCATCGACAATCAGAATATCGCCCATCTTGACCTCACACTGCTCGTTTTACTGTTTCATCTGTTTTGGTTTCAGCCCCGATCAGGGGCAAACGGATCACCGCCATTGCCCCGCAGTGGGTGCCATCACCAAAGGGCGGCGCGTCATCAAGGATCAACGTTCCGCCATGCTCTTCAATAATCTTTTTCACGATTGGCAGGCCCAGACCCGTGCCCTTGTCTCGGGTGGTGACATATGGCTCAAACAACCGCGAGCGGTCCTGAGGCAACCCAATACCATTGTCGGCAATGCGGATCACCGCCTCGGGGCCTTCAATGGCTGAACTGACCCGAATGGTCGGCTGGAATCCATCCACCACATCGCCTTTTTCAATATAAGTTTCAATCGCTTCCCCGGCGTTCTTCAACAGGTTTGTAAGGGCTTGATTGATCATGGTCGCATCCACATCCGTGGCCAGATCATCGGCCGTCAAATCAGTTTCAAAGACAACATCCGGCTGACCGCTATCTTGCAACAAAGTGGCCTCGCGCACCAGTTTGGACAGGCTTTCCGCTTTGGTTTCGGGCTCGGGCATCCGGGCAAATTTGGAAAACTCATCAACAATGCGGCGCAGGTCATTGGTCTGGCGCACCACCACATCGGTCAGCTGCTCAAGCTCCTGTGCAGGGCCTTCTTCTAACTGACGGCCAAACTTGCGTTTGATGCGCTCCGCTGACAGTTGAATGGGCGTCAGAGGGTTCTTGATCTCATGGGCAATCCGGCGCGCCACATCCCCCCAGGCCGCCATCCTCTGGGCACTGACCAGATCGGTCACATCATCAAAAGCCACAACATAGCCTTCATGCGCGCCATCCTCACCTTTGCGCGTCGACATGCGAACCAGCAGGTTTTCCTGCCGGGCGTTGCGAGTCACCTTGATCTCTTCTTGCACAAAGCCCGAGGCGGATTTTTTCAACCGCGTGAAAAGCGCTGCAAATTCTGGCACAGCCACGCCCAGATCAACGGATTGCTGATCTTCATGCCAATCCAACAAGCGTTCCGCCGCACGGTTCACAAACGTCACCCGGCCAAGGGAATCCAACCCCACAACCCCGGAGGAGACCGACCCCAGGACTGAATCAAACAACCGGCGTCTGCGCTCAACCATTTGCGTGTTGGTCAACAAAGTATCCCGCTGGCCTTTCAGCTGGTGTGTCATCTGGTTGAAATAGGTGCTCAGCATGGCGATCTCGTCATCGCCTTCTTCTTCCCGCACGCGCACATCCAAATCACCTTCGCCCACGCGCTGTGCCGCCGACATCAGGCGCCCCACCGGGCGTGACAGGCGCTCTGCAAACCACATGCCCAACCAAACAGCCGCAAGGATGAGGATCACGGCAAACCCCAGGTACAAAAGGCCAAATTCAAACAAGACCCGGTCCCGCTCGCTTTCTCGTTGGGCGTAAAAGCGCGCCGTTTCCTGAGTATCATCCAGCAGATTCAGGATATCGCCATCCACGTTGCGGCTTACATAGAGAAACCGATCAGTAATCGCTTCCAGCGGGATCAGAGCGCGAAATTCATTGTTGTCCCAATCACGGATCACCAGCACGCCGGTATCCCGCGCCTCTTGCAATTGTGCGGCACTGGGTTCTTCGTAATCAAACAGGTATGATCGCTCCCCTCGGGCGCGGATATCGCCAGTTCCATCAATCACATAGGCCTCGCGCAGGCCGCGTTGAATCTCGCGTTGGCCCCGCGACAACACCTGCCGGATATCGCCATCGTCAATAAAGACAGCCGCACGTTTCGTGGCGTTGATAACTGAGGCCAGCACCCGCGCATCTGCCACCAGATCGCGCCGGTGTTCCTCTTCATAGGCCTGCGCAGCCGCGACCGAATTATCGACAACACGGCCGACCCGGTCTGAAAACCACGCCTCAAGCCCCATATTAACGGTGAAGGTGGCAAAAATCGCGACGGTGATCGTCGGGGCCAGCGCCATAATGGCAAACACGCCGGTCAGTCGCAGGTGCAGGCGTGACCCTGCCGATTGCGTGCGCCGTGCGGCAACCATCTGCACCACGCGTTGCAATACAAGTGCGGCAATGATGATCACATAGATCAAATCTGACAGCAAAACGATACGCAAAATCCGCGACGAGGTGCCCTGGTCCAGTGGTCCCATCACCAGATAAGTGACCAACGCCAATGTTGGCCCCAAAACAACCAACCCTAAGGTGGCAACATTTTGAAGCTTGCGCAGCCGTCTGAGCCGGCTGATGTTTTCCCAAGACAATCTGCGTGTCCGTGTTGCCACGCCTTGCCCCCCATCGAGTGTGGGTCAGGACATGCCTGCACCCAGATTTAGTGGCAAAATGACAATTGCACCATTCGCGCCACACCTCTGTTGCCGTTTTACATCAATTTTCGGCGGCGTGTCACGCGAATATCAAGCTCGGTGATCTTCTTGCGCAAAGTATTCCGGTTTATCCCCAATAAATCGGCGCATTTTGCCTGATTTCCACCAGTTGCTTCTAGTGCAATCTCAATCAGCGGGGTTTCAACCTCGCGCAGGATTCGCTGGTAGAGTCCAACCGGCGGCAAAATTGAGCCATGCATATCAAAATATCGCTGAATGTGGCCCGCCACCGAAGACGACAGGCTATCGCCTCCTGCTCCGGGGTTTGCGGGGTTGAATTTGGGCTGTGTTCCAAGTGCCTCGGTCACATCAACAGCGTTGATTTCTGCGTTTTGCGACGTCAGACTCAGGCGGCGCACGGTGTTTTCCAGCTGGCGTACATTGCCCGGCCAGCTATAGCGGCGCAGCAGGTCCAGCGCCTCATCGTTCAACACCATGGCCGATTGGCCTGCATCATCGGCCAGCCCCAAGAAATGAGCCACCAACAAAGGAATATCTTCGGATCGATCACGCAAGGCAGGTACATCTATCGTTGCCCCCGCCAGCCGGTAATACAGATCATCCCTGACCGTTTCTGAGCCGTTCTCTTGTCCGGCACACGTTGTTCTGGTGGCCATGAAGCGCGGCGCGTCATCGCCACCTGCATCCATCATGCGCACGATACGCGCCTGACTGGCCGCATCAAAATCGCCCAGCTCATCCAACAGCATTGTGCCACCCTGCGCGCGCGCCAGCAGCCGTGCGGCATGGTCATTATCTTCCAGGTCTCCCGGTGCAACGGTAACCAAAGGCCGGTTTCGCCGGTCTGACAGATTATGAATCGTTTGCCCGATCAGCGTTTTGCCCGTACCAGAAGCGCCGATTATCATGACTGGCAAATCGGTATTCATAACGCGCGCCACCACACGGTAAAGCGTTTGCATTGCCGGCGTGTGCCCGATCAGGGGCAAGTCTTCGGATCGCTCGGCCTCGCGCGGCGCCTCGCCTGTGTTGCGCGCTCTGCTTTGCAGTGCCCGTGACGTGCGCTTCATAATGTCGGGCAGATCAAAGGGCTTGGGCAAATAGTCAAACGCCTCGGCCTCTTCGGCCTTGATGGCGGTCATGATGGTGTTCTGGGCGGAAATGACAATCACAGGCAAGCCGGGTCGGTCCTGCGCAATCTTTGGCAACATCTCAAGCCCATTCCCATCAGGCATCATCACATCGGTGATGACCGCGTCGCCCTTTCCTTCTCCCACCCACCGCATCAGCGTGGTCAGGCTCGAGGTCGCATGCACCCGGCACCCGGCCCGCGTCAGGGCCTGTGTCAGGACTGTACGAATTGTGCGGTCATCATCCGCAATCAGAACTGTTCCATCCATCAGCCAATCTCCTTTGGGGGGGTGTCAGCCCGGGGTAACGACAGTTTCACAACCGTACGGCCGGGCACCGAGTTCAACTCGATCCAGCCGCCGTGGTCGGACATAATTTTGGCAGCCAGCGCCAATCCCAACCCGGTGCCGTTTTCGCGGCCCGAAATGAAGGGTTCAAATACGTCGCCCTGTATGTCAGGCGGCAGGCCGGGGCCATCGTCCATCACCTCGATATGCAATGGCAAAGACTGATCCGCACCGCTGTCTCGCCGCACCCGCAGGCTGTGTTCGTAATAGGTGCGCAATTGGATTGTGCCACCTGATGGATCAGCCGCTTGGGCGGCATTTTTCAGCAGGTTCAGCACCACTTGCACCAGTTGATCTGCATCACCTGCGGCCAATGGCAATGAGGGGTCATACTGCTCAACGATTTGCATATGGGCCGCAAAGCCCAGNCTCGCTGAACGGCGCGCACGATCCAGCACATCATGCAGGTTCACAGGNTGCAACTTCGGGGCCGTAACATTGCCAAACTGCTCAACCTGGTCCAGCAGCGCCACNATGCGCCGACTTTCACTGACNATCAGATCGGTCANTTCCTGGTCCTCAGCGTTCAGCGTCATGGCCAGCAATTGCGCGGCACCGGTGATACCCGCCAACGGGTTTTTGATTTCATGGGCCAACATTTCTGCCATGCCAATGGCAGATTTCGCGGCACGGTTTACTGATTGGCTCTGACCAATCCGGCTTGCCAATTCACGCGGGGCGATATGCAGGATCATCTGGCCGGGTTGCCCTGCCCATGGGGCAATGTGCAAATTGCATTGCACCGGGGTGCCCTGCCCCGTGCCCACATCCACATCATTTACAAACAATGGTGCATTGTGGGTGCGGGCCCGCGCAAAGGCATCTTCCAATGGCGCATCAACTGACAGCCGGTCCCACGCCGGCTGGCCTGCCACAGTTTTGCTGGAGGTCATCAAAAATGCTTCGGCTGCCGGGTTAATCTGCGTGATGAGATCATTCTCATCAAGGATCAGCAAAGGCGTGGGCAGTGAGGCCCAGATGGTTTCCTCTCCGGTCATGCGGCTTGCCTCGTGGGGGCATCCATGGCCATCGCGATCAGGCCCAGCACCTGAGAGCTGTCCCTTGAGGTCAGAACCTCGCGGCGCAGACAGGTGTCTGTGCCCGCATGATCCATATACCACCCCAGATGCTTGCGGGCGACCCGCAAACCCAGGTCACAGCCATAAAACCCAAGCATATCCTCGTAATGTGCACCAACCAGGTCAGCCAGCCGGGCCCCCGTTGGCACGTCCGGGCGCTGCGGCTCCAAAAAGATCATGCGCCACCTGAGCCAAGGCCCAAGGCCGCCCCTGTGCACCGCGCCCAATCATCACCGCGTCCGCACCTGATTGCTGCAATGCACGTCGGGCGGTGGTGCTGTCGGTGATATCTCCATTGGCCACCACTGGAATTTGCACCGCAGCCTTGATTGCGGCAATGGCGGCCCAATCGGCATGGCCTTTGTAAAACTGACAGCGCGTGCGCCCGTGAATGGTGATCATCTGAATGCCCGCCGCCTGAGCATGCATGGCCAGCTCTGGTGCATTCAGGCTGGCATCATCCCAGCCCAGCCGGGTTTTCAAGGTCACCGGGCAGATCAACTGCGCCGACCACGGCCTCAATCAAGGTCAAGGCGTGGTCCAGATCCTTCAGCAAGGCCGACCCACAGGCCCCTTCTCCGCTGGCGCTGGTCACTTTCTTGGCCGGGCATCCCATATTGATGTCAATAATGCGCGCGCCGTTGGCCTCGGCCATGCGCGCGGCCTCAGCCAGCCAATGCGCCTCACGGCCCGCCAGCTGCACGGCCGTGTTCTCAATCCCCAGCCCCAGTTCAGCTTTTTCGCGCACGCCTCGCTTGGCATGGATCATATCCTGGCTTGCGATCATCTCGCTCACCACCAACCCAGCCCCGAAACGCGACACCAGATTACGAAACGGCAAATCGGTGATTCCCGCCAATGGCGCCAGAAAAACCGGAAGCGTCAGGGCCTGATGGTTAAGGGCTATTTGCAATTGCCTAATCCTTGTGCACTTCGTGTGGCATACGCTGTTACATCGTAAATCGCAATAAAAACAGGGCTCAGTGAGGTATTCACGCATCAATGCGCCTATATTTTATGCAACTTGCACGACCATTGCGCTTTGTGCGTCTGCGGCTTATCCCTCAAATGCATGAGCAATGCAGCTATCATCGTCGCCGCCGGGCGTGGCACCCGCGCCGGTGGGGATTTGCCCAAACAATGGCAATCCCTGGCTGGACGGCGCGTGATCGACTGGACTGTTGGCGCGTTTGAAGCCGTGGACGAGATCGCCACCATCATTCTGGTCCTGCACCCTGATGATCTGGATCACTTTGCGCCGCATGGGCGGATTGAGGTGGTCACCGGTGGGGCGACACGCGGCGCATCTGTGCGCAACGGGCTTGAGGCTTTGGACGGGCGCGACGTGCAGCATGTTCTGATACATGACGTGGCGCGCGCATGTATTTCACCAGATGGGATCAGATCCAGCCTTTTGGCATTGCAGGATTACCCGGCCGTGGCCCCCGCCGTGCCTGTCAGCGATGCGCTGTGGCGTGGCGAGGATGATCAGGTCAGCGGCACGCAGGATCGTACAGGGTTGTGGCGCGCACAAACGCCCCAAGGGTTTGAATTTGATGCTATCCTCG
>JGI24025J20009_10001574_pt1 | contig 17140 bp, 15 predicted proteins | sample Cruoilmetagenom3_FD_20009 | JGI IMG/M metagenome (IMG submission 20009) | reverse complement strand
GTGAAATCAGTATATCCTTAAATTTTTACCGCAGAGCACGCGGAGAGCGCAGAGGCATCAGAAAACCAAAGCGAGGATTGAAACGGTCTTAAAACTCTGCGTGCTCTGCGGTGATAAATCACTGGATTTTTAGACAGTGCCCTCATCAGCAAAGAATCTCTTCACCTCGCTCTCATGCATCGATCTTATATATACAACAGTACCCTGCAACACCCGGTATTCGAGGGAACTTTCACGTATTACATCCTTCGATCTCATCAAGACCAGCCAGTTGGTCCTTGAAATGTTTTCCAGCGAATCATAGTACTCTTCTGCATCAAATCCGTCCCTGACCAGTTCCTCATAGCTGTTTCCGGATGCCCTCAAAAGTTTCAGATAAAATCTCACATTCTCCCGGACACCTTCCAGAGCCACGCCCCCCATCTCTTCGTTATACACCCGATCGAAATCATTCCGGGATAGAAAGAGGAGCATCGTCCTCACAACCTTCTTTGCTGCGTCACTAATATCCCCTACATAATCCGAGATCTCATTTTCCTTGCGTATCACGCTCTCTGCTATATTCAGGATGTATCTCTCCACTTTCAGGGTCTCTTCTTTCACCCGATCCATGTACATCCTCTTGTATCCATCCTTCAACCTTTTTGGAATCAAGAATAATACAAGACCCTCCTCACTCCTTGTGATATCTCCAACTGCCTTTACTATCTCTTCTGTGGCTTTAGTGTTGTATTCATCGATAATCTTCCGTTTATCCTCGATTCCATCATCGGCCATCTCACAACTCGCCCCTCGCCCGGAGATAATACAGCTCGAAGCCTGCAATAAACATCACAAGAATGATCAGATAAGTCCACAACTCCTTTTCGACCTCTGCTTTGACAAGATCGGGCGTCAGTGTGCGCGCCTCCTCTGACATCGGATGGATTGAGAGATCGGACTCCAGAGGATCGTACAGGTTCGAAGCAATATCATCATCCCCGATCCGGTACCCGCCGACCTCGTCAAAGAGCAGGTTATCAGTCTCCACAGTTCCAGAAGGCGTGGTTACCTTCTGAACCCCGCCAAGCGGCAACATCCTCCCTGTTCTGACATTATATTCCTCGATTCCATGAACCCCGCTCATCCAGTCCACGATCTGCCTCCAGAATATCGGATAATCGACCCTCGTGTGGAAATCGTTCCATGTCGAGTCGCCTTCGCCGAATCCTGAATAAAATACGGTGCCAGACCCGCGTTTCTGGTATGCAAGCATAGGCGAGTCGTCATCTGCGATCACGGTCACGATCGATCCATCTGCCGGTTCGGATCTGAGATGCGTGGTGACTGAAACGTCCTCGAATGCGATATCCTTTGTAAATTCGGTGGGCATCCTGGTTTCCAGCGCGGCAGCCCCTGCTTTTCCGGATATCTGCACAGGCAGCAGTCCTTCGGTCTCGATACCGTCGAGGTCGCTCGATGCAAGGATCACGAGACTTCCCCCTGACTGCACGAACGACGCGAGATCCTTAAACGTCCCCGGAAGAAGCGAAGTCTTTGTGATGTTTCCGATAACAACGAGATCATAATCATCGAAAGACGGGAGAACCGGTGGTTTTACGATTGAACATTCGGTATCGGGAAGCGAATTAAGTGCAATCTTCGCGGGAGGGTTTTTAGTCTCGCTTACAACAAGGATCTTCCGTTTCGCCACCACAGGGATTGCGATGTAGGCGCGGTCATCGATCTTCAGCGAGTCCTTCTGCTTTAAGGAGATGATCGTAGCTCCTGGCTCGACATCGGTGAGCGCGAAGAGTTCGCTTGAGTGAGCGGGTACGGTTACGCTATCTGTGAGGGTCTTTTTGCCGTTTCGGAATATCTCGATCGGCACCGTTTTTTTATCGTCCAAGTAATTTTTGATATTGCAAATATATTCATACGAATCCCCAATCCGTTCCAGTTTGCCATACGTGATCCCGATGTTCCCGGCATCGTTTCCAACCTGCTTGTATGTCACATCGATACCATCTGCATTCGCAAGCATCTTTGAGGCTGCTATCGAGTCGCTATCGGTATTCGAGAAGTCAGAGATCACAACGATTGCGCCCTTCTCGTCTTCAATCATGTTAGTTGCAAGGATGATCGCATCCCCTATGCTCGCAGTGGTCGCGCCCGGTGCAATGCGGTTCAGCGTATCCTTGGCACCCGATCTGCCCCCGCGCTGGAGCACAACGCCCGGGATATTCTTTGCCAGAATGATACTCGTCCTTCCGCTGACGAACTTCTCTGCGGCGTCCCTTGCACGATCGAATCTGCTCGGGTTCTCAGCCTGCATCGATGCGGATGCGTCGATGATGATCACGGTGTGGTCAGCACGCACGGTCTCGTTTGCGCTGTAGAACGGAGCCGCCATCGCAAGCGTCAGCAGGATCAGGAAGAGCAGTTGCATGAGCATCAGCGGATCCCTGATGATCTTCCTGAGCATCGTCTCGTATCGATGCTCTTTTCGCTCCGCATCCAGGATGAACATCAGCGACGGGATCTTTATGTCACGGGGCTTTGGTTTGATCAGATACAGGATCACAATCGGTATAAGACTCAGAAAACCAAGAAGTGCCAGTGGATTTGCAAATGCCGTCCCAATCCCCCCATATCTCTTATCTGTCCTATCTCGCCCTCACTGCCTCAAAGAACGCATCAAATATCGGAACGTTCGTCCCGAAAGAGAAGTAATTTGCCCCGATGTGCATGCAAGTCTCTCTAACACCTCCGAAATGATCGTCAAGCAGCTTCCTGTACTCTTCTTTCATTTTCGGACTGATGTAGGTCTTTCTTACCGCATTCGTCTCCATATCATGTAATTTCACGTCTCCTGCGATGGTAAGGTCGTATTCGGCAGGATCGAAGACCGAGATCGCGATCAGATCATTCGGTGCAAGCCGGTATAATCCAGCACGTATCGAGTCGAGATCGGTTAAGAAGTCTGATATGACTATGACAAGCGATTTTGACCGGATCATCTTCCCGTACTGCTGGGTGCAGTGGTCGAATTTCGTTTCTCCGGATAGCGGCATCCGGTTCAGTCTGTCGATCGTGTGAAGCAGGTACCCGCGCCCTCGTTTCGGAGGTGTGATGTCGATAGTCTCTCCAAACGTCGATATTGCGAACTTCTCGTTCTCTCTCGTCACCAGATAACCGAATCCGCACGCAAGCATCGCTGCATAATCGAACTTCGTCATCCCATTGCTCGAATAATCCATGCTCTTGCTCGAATCGAGGAGTATGTGCGTGGTTACGTTCTTCTCTTCCTCGAATTTGCGGATGTAGAGTTTCTCTGTCCTTCCGTACACCCGCCAGTCGATAGTCCTGATATCGTCACCGGGCATGTACTCGCGATACCCTACGATCTCAATTCCCTTCCCCTGCAACACAGCCCGCCTGCTGCCCGCGTACACGCTCGATACACGCTTGCGCACCATAAGCGAGAATCGATTCAGTTGATTGAAGAACTCGGTATCGATCATCGTGACGTATTATGTAATCTCGGGGGTATAAATATGATTGTTGTACTTGCCTGCTGACTGTTGGATCTGATCATTCGAAGCATATCCAAAACCCTTCAGGATATGGAAGATTTAAGCAATCCGGAACATATTTTCTCCGCAACACTGCCGGTGGTTGCGTGACCGCCACAACTCGTCCAGTATCTCCGAAACAAAATTTATATGGTGCTGAGCTTCAAAGCGTTTGTCATAGCGATGCACAAGATGAGCAGCGAAAGAATTGCGTAGACAGAGAGGAAATCAGCGAGGGCGAACAGATAGACGACAGGGAGCTATCGCGTTGTCAGGCCATTGAAACATCAGGAGTTCAATGGTAGTATGTCCACCAGGACAGGGTTTCTTCTCAAAAAAGATAGGGGTTCAAGCTTGGGCGCTCTCAATCTTTTTGTAGATTCCTGTGGATTCGGAGATACTGTCGTCACCGCAAGTTTTATGTATTGTGGCTCCTAACGGAGTAGCGCGGAATGTTGTGTACACTTAGGTGTTATTAGTCGTTATGGCAGTTAGCTGTGGATGACATTCCGAGATAGGTGATCCAAGTGAAACCAACAACAATACTGGTCGTGGCAATCGTGGTTGCTGCGATGTTTGTGATGTCTGCAACAGCAGATCCGAATGAGAAGAACTTAGACACTTCGCTCGACCCGTACACCCCGGGTGATCTCAAGAATCCGCTCGGCGCAGACTTGCATGAACTGAGCCCGAACTACTGCAACGATTACAATCTGAGCAGTTGGTACGACAACAACAAGGATAGTGCGCTCAGCCCCGGCGATGTGATCGATATCACACATAACGACACGGGAGTGAAGACGTACTGGCATGTGGACACTGTGACCGTTACCATCATTGCGACCGACAAAGGAGACAAGCGGGCCGACGTACCGAAGAGGTACTTCGATTACGTGGGCGAGGCTCCGACAAAGATATCGATAGAAGCGGTGCTCAAAGACCCGATCGGTCTCTGGCGCGAGATTTACCCGGGTTCCGAAAACTATAGCTTAACGAAATGGACGGAGAGTGTGACGGACAAGGCTGAGGAACTTACTGCTGGCGATATCATTACCTTGGAGAATGTAAGCACGAAGTCATCAAAAGAGCTTGATGTGCTGGAAGTGAAGATCGATATCGACGTGAGAAAGATGTGCCTCGGCGAGTGCTACACAGAGGCTGGCTGCGAAGGCGATATGCTAGGCGTAATGCCCTGCTGGCAGTGCCTTGGCAAAGGACCTGATAGTGCTGATCCACAGGGCAAATCCTGGACGAGCATTTACTGCACTGATTTCTGCCCATGTCCATGCGATGAGTCGCTGTGCTGGAATACAACATGCCCGGATTGCTGCGATGGAATCGACAACGATAAGGATGGCCGATACGACAGTGATGGCGGACCATACGGATGGGACTTCCAAGATCACCAGTGCGAATGCTGCTTAGACTTCAATGAATCGGTAGTGGATCAATGTGGTCAAGGTGGCGCATGGCCATGCATCCCGGAAGCAGCGACCATTGCGCTGGTCGGCGTCGGCATACTCGGCATCTTCGGAATTGGACTGAGACGGCGGGAGTAGGCTGAGATTGCGAGCAGCAGCAACCCTGCCTCGCAATTTTTATTTTTTTTAAAGAATTGCGCCAAGCGATGCAAGCATTTATCTACACCGAGCGCATCAGATCGAGATCATGGAAGGCTCCAGATACAGAACATTGGCAATTCTTGCCGCAACGATCGGCTTGATAGTAGTCATCTACTCAAACACCCTGATCTGGCTGTTTACTGCATGGTGGAGCGACCCGTACTACTCCCACGGCGTTCTTGTGCCGCTTATCTCGGGCTACCTGATATGGAGCAAACGCGCTCTGTTATCAGAACTTCCGAAAGAACCATCCGGTCTCGGAATCCCGGTCATCGTAGCAGGGCTTCTGATCCACGGCGTCGGGCTCTTCCGGACGATCCGGTTCGCATCTGCGATCTCAATCGTGATCGTTATTGCCGGAATAATTCTCTTTATCTACGGCACCGGCGTCATGAAATCACTGCTCTTCCCGGTCTCTTTCCTCGTCTTCATGGCGCCGATACCGTTCACTCCGGTAATCGGCGCAGCCCTGCAGGCACCCTCTGCAGGACTTGCAGCAACGCTCGTGAGCGCTCTTGGAATACCTGCAACCGTCGCAGGCGCAGAGATCCATCTTACAGAGTGCGCGTTTGATGTGGGAGCGCCCTGCAGCGGGCTCCGGTCGATTATATCGCTTCTGACGCTCGCCGCGCTCTATGCGTACCTGCTGGAGGGTTCCATTTTTATGAAGGCGGCGGTGTTCGTATCAGCACTACCGATCGCAATCGCTGCAAACGTGCTGCGGATAACCTCCATACTGCTCGTAGCAAACGTCTATGGGGGCGATGCTGCGATGAGATTCTTCCATGATTTTTCGAGTCTGCTGCTCTTCAGCATATCACTGATAGGTCTACTGATCGTGGGGAGGTGTTTCGGATCGCTGAGATTCAAAAGAATATCCTGACACTCTTTGGCATCATCCTGCTTGCAGGCATTCTGATCTACCTTCTGGCACCATCCGGCATCGCAGATTATACGGTTGTTGGGACATCGTACTGGCATGAGACCAGGGACAGGTTGCTCTTAAAGACCGCTTATAACTACAACAACATAGAGGAGATCAAGAACTTCCCAACCGCGCTTGGCGACTGGAGGGGGTACGACTTCAGGTATTCCGAGAGTGTCTATGAGATGCTGAATGCGAGCATCATCCTGAGCAGGTCGTACTCTGCGCACGGGGAGCTGATATGGATGGACATCATCAACAGCAAGAAGGGCGAGAGTTTTCATGACCCGAAGATCTGCTACGGCGGTAGCTGGAACATCGTGAACGAGAGCATCGAGACGTTCCATGTGACCGGGAACCGGACGCACCTGATATTTGGCGAGATGCATGCGAACCGGCTGGACATAGAGAATAAGAAGGATCCGAACGAGCGGCAGGTCGTGCTCTACTGGTTCATGTTCAAGCGGTTCAGCGACGAAGGCGTGACGATGATACGGCTCTCTGCGCCAGTGAGGGACAATCCGGAGGCGACCTTTGCGATGATGAAGGGATTTCTTGAGGACGAACTCTTTGCTGCGATGTATGAAAGCGAGGCAGAGGAGGTGACCGTTGCGGAACGGCTCATCAAAGAGCACGGGATCCTCGGCATTGTTGCCATGCTTATTCTCCTTCTGGTGCCGATTTGCCTGATATTTTCCGAACAATTGAAGCGAATTGCCACAAGGTTTAAGTAGTAGTTCTGTCATTGATTGTGTATGAATGCGCAGGATTGCAGATGATTTTGGCTGCGGTGATGCTTGTCTGCATCGCCAGTTTTAAGAAGTTGAAGAACGAGTAGAACTAAAATCACACGAAAACGACCATGTTAACAGTAACCGCCCTCACAAACGTCCAGGACACGTTTTCAGTCGAGCAGGTAGTGACAGGTGGGATGCTCGCAACGATCTCCCTGATCATATCGCTGTCCATGGCTGAAGTCCTTGTCGAATCGAAATGGTGGAACAGATGGGCATCGAACACGCTTGAGATCTGTAATACCCCGCTGCTCGTGGTCTTCGCGGCGATTGTTGCGTTTAAGGTACTGCTTGTGCTATAACTATAGGCACTATAGTATTATAGTATGTGAGGCAGCACTCCGAAGAGAAGAACATTGGTTGTGCCGTGTATCACCGTTACAAATGGCAGACTTCCCGTTTTCTGGTATATATATCCTATGAGAAGCCCTGCAGCAGTTGCGAACATCAGTTCAGACACCGATCCATATCCGGAATGCATGATTCCGAATAAGATGCTTGCCACAAGAAGCCCTTCCCATGGTTCCATTAACTGTTGAAGTTTCGTCTGGAGTATCGACCTGAAGATCAGTTCCTCAACCAGCCCCACGAATACGAACATGATGATTACAAGCGTCAGCATGTTTGCGATTCCAAGCTCCGGTATCAGAGGTTCCGGATGGATGATCCGGTACTCGACCCATGCCAGTATTGCACCAATAATTAGTGCGAGAGGGATGTAATAGCGTAGATGCCTCGTATTCATACCGATATCATCAAACGAAGCATTCTGGTACCGGAAAATCAAGTAAATCGATATGAACATCGGGCTGTAGATCAGGGGATACCAGTACAGCGTCATCGTGAAGAAGAACGGCATCGAGACATTGATGATCCTGAGTAGCAACAGCAGCAGTAGCGATTGGAGAATCTGCTTGTCCAGCACAGTCCGAGAGGTTTCCTCAGCCCTTATGAACATCGAGACGATAATCATCTGCAGATTGAGGATATGAACCGCCACGCCAAGAGTGACATTTCCTGAGAATAGGAGCAATTCTCCAAGAGCGATCATGATCATGGAGACGATCGCGATCCCGTGGTGCATCCCAGCAGTGTTTTTCATGTTACAAGATGAGTGTTGACCGGAGTTACAATAAATCCAACCAATGCAAGAGGCACCCCAATTCCGTCGTGATGAAGCATTAAAGAATCATAAACACCAATGAGACCCATAACAACGTACGGGAATGGCGCAAAATCATGCAAAGTAAAATCCGGACAATCCGTGCTACAGTCCTTGACAGGATCAAACCGACTCCTGTAGAGCGCAATGAACTTGCGAAACTCGCAGGCAGGATCGCGGGATATGTCGAGGAAGAGGGAGTTCCCTGTGAATTGGTCGGATCTGGGGCACGAAATACATGGGTTTCCGGAGAACACGATCTGGATCTCTTCATAATGTTCCCTACCACGTTAAATAGGGAGGAACTGGAGGACGAGGGTCTGCGTATCGCAAAATCGGTCGCGGAGCGTGCAGACAGTTATGAAATACGGTATGCGGAGCATCCTTACGTTCATGCTCGATTTGATGGGTGTCGGGTCGATCTTGTGCCGTGTTATCGGTTATCCAGTGCAAGCGAACTTAAATCAGCGGTGGATAGGACTCCTTTTCACAATAAGTACATCTTATCTAAGATTGGCGGATTGGAGGACGAGGTGCTGCTGCTCAAGCAATTTATGAAGTGTGCTAACGTTTACGGATCCGAACTTCGGGTATGCGGATTCTCAGGCTTCCTTTGTGAGTTATTAATCCTCCGCTACGGCTCGTTTCTCGAGGTGCTCGATGCTGCCTGCGACTGGAGGGACGGTCTGCTGATCGAGCCAGGAGGTGACACATCACAGCGTTCTCCGGATGCCGGGGTCGGCCACGGCGGGGTCTGGGAGCCGCTCTGCATGATCGATCCGACCGACCCGAACCGCAACGTCGCAGCCGCGCTCTCGCTCGACCAGTTCTATGTCTTTGTGGATGCGGCACGCGGGTTTCTGGCAGAGCCGTCGATCGAACGCTTCTTTGCAGAACCTGTCCCCCGCATCGATAAACCGGAGATGGTGGCAGCAATGGAGGCGAGGGGGACTGATCTGCTTGCAATCGTCTTCGAGATCCCTGATATGGTCGAAGACATCGTATATCCGCAGTTGTACAAGATGCAAGAGTCGGTGCTTGCTCTGCTATCAGAGCACGAATTCACGGTGCTCGGGAGTGCCGCAAGCGTTCTGCCTGCGAGCAAGACCACAGATACCGTGGTGCTGTTAATCGAACTTATGTCCGGGAAGCTCCCGCATCTCCGGAAACATGCAGGTCCGCCCGCGTATATGCGGAAACACGCAGAACGGTTCAAGATGAAGCTTGCGGACGAAGATACGTTTTCTAATGTGTACATCGAGGACGGGCGGTATGTTGTCGATAGTTACCGGACGTATCGATCAGCAAAAGACCTGCTTGAGTCTGAACTTCATTCCCGCGCGCTTGGGAAACAGTTGCGCAATGAAGCCCGCGAGGGGTATGCTGTGCTTGAGGGGCGGGAGATCGCTGACGCGGTCGATCTTGTGTTTTTGAGCAGGTATTTCAAGAAATGAAATGGGGTGAACCTGCACCCCTCTATTCCTCATCGCTTAAGCGCCCACCATCCCCCTAATACCAGAAGCACTATCGCAGCCGCCACGATCCACAGCTTATTCGCCAGGAGCTTCTCTGAAAACGGCACCTTCGGCGCTACAGAAACCCCGATCTGCACCGGGTCCGAGATCTGAATATCACCATCCTCGTCCTTGAACCGGATCCCTGTGCTCAGGTCATACACCTTTGGAACCGCGCTCCGGTCGGTGCTGACGCGGAAGTGCGCGGTCACAGACTCGCCAGGCACAATCGTGCCGAGGCGCTCCTGATTCGTAACCGCAGTAAATGGCAGCATGTCGCTTACGCGAGCGATCGCATCTGTTGCGATCTCTTCACCGGTATTCTGGTATGTGACGTTTAGAAATCCGGTCCCTCCGACCTGCATACCGGATACAACGCCGGTGACCTCGAAATCAGACTCTTTCTCGACTATGATCACTATAGTATGGTTCTGCGTCCCGGTCGTATTCCAGTAATTGATATCCGGCTTATCAGGGGTGCCGCTCACCTGCACATTCCGGATGTGGTCGTAACAGGTCTTTATATGCAGGGGATATGTGCCGGCGGGTGCATCATCATCGATATGGATCGGAAACCGTGCCGTTCCGGTTTTGCCAGCTCCGATGGACTCGATCTCCTGTACATCTACCATAACCTCGACCGGCGCACCGTCTGCAGAGAGCACGACGTCAACATGGTCTGCGCACGATTTTTCGATCTCCGTCGCAAGTTCGGTTGCAGCAAGTAGAATTTCGTCGTCGTAGTTCTCCTCACTGGAATCGAGATATTTATCACCCTTGATTCGGTAGATCGCCCCGTAATTCTGGAGCGTTATTTCGAGTACCGCATCCTCGCCGCGATAAAACTCGCAATCCCCGACAAGCGTCGCAAGCAGGTATGGCTCGCCTGTGACATCATAGTAATTTGTGGATCGTGTGTAGCTCTCAGGGATATACTCGCTCCCGACCGCAACCGGAACCGCGAGCAATAGAGCGGTTGCGACGATGGCAATTATGGCAACAATCTTCGTTCGCACCAGAGATCACCTGCTCAATCGTCCGGTTCATCCGTTCTTGGGACGTTCCTGTTCCCGGCAAAGTTCGTGAGATAGTACCGCACCCCGGTTGCCACGAGCACGAGAAGTACGAGCAACACAGCCGGAAGAATGTATGGCTTTACCTTCTCGGATGTCGGCATCAGGGGTGCAATCGTAACCGCTGCGGTCATGGACTCTGATATTTCTGACTCGCCGGTCGAATCCGTAAACCTGATCTCGGTATCGATTCCATACGGCTTTATTGCGGCGTTGGAATCCGTATCGAGTACGAATGTACCGGTCACGCTCTCGCCCGGGGCAAGCGTTCCAAGATATGCCTGATCATCGGTGCTGCTGAACGGATCGGTCACGCTGATCCGTGCTACCGCCTCGGTTGCGATCTCCTCACCGGTATTTAAGTAGGTTATGGAAAGCACCCTGTCATCCTCGCCCGCACGGAGATCGGAGGATACGTTGACAATTTCAAAGTCAGCCAGTTTCTTAACGGTTATGTAAAGCACCTGTGTCTGGTCGAGTGTGTCGTACCAGAGGTTCACTTCCGGCATCTGTCCGGAGACGTTGCCGTCTACATACACGCTATTCTGATCTACCTGCGCGTTCTTCTGGTACATGTAGCTTGTGGCAAGTATCAGCGGGTAGGTACCGGCAGGAGCGTTCTCATCGATCTCGATGTTGAATCTAACAGTCTTGCGTGCTCCCTCATCCCCGTTGATCGATCCTGCCTGCTGCGGTCCCGATTTTACCTCGATCGGGCTATCCTCTGGCGCTGCGAGCATTGCAGTGATCCCGATCGCATTCACCTGCTGGAGTTCGTATCCGAGTTCCATCCTGGCAAGATCGATCTCTTCGTCATCATCGGGCATGCGGTCGGATTCGAATCCGAGAACAACTCCACGGTTGATCAGATCGATTGTAAGTGTGACCTCGTCGCCGCGATCGAACTTTTCGTCTCCGACGATCGACGCTACCAGGTTTGGCTGTCCATAGACGTCATAGAAGTTCTCCGAGAACGTGAAGCCCGGCGAGAGGTCATCTGGCAAGCCGGCGGCGGTTGTTGTGTGTATTGATGCTGCAGGCGATACGTTAGTGGTGTTGGGATCCCGGCTAACCCGCAGCTCGTCGGCAGGTATCGCTGCTGCGAGTGATGTGAGTGTCACTATTATTAGTAGTGCGAATAGCGTCGTTTTAGTTATGTTCATATCATATCCTTCTTTGTTTCGTTTCATCCCGTAATTCCTTTTCCTGTTCGGTTTGGCTGTTTCGTCCGATCAGGTTCCTGTATCTTCGCAACCTTTCGCGCCCTTCCCTTCTCCCGCATCCTATCCAGCCACACGATAAGCACGGGAAACACGAAGAAACTTGCCAGGAGCGCGAGCAGCACATCGATAACGGTTACGATTCCGAAGTTCCGGTTCATCGAGAACGGCGACGCAATCAGCGCTGAGAACCCTGCAAGAGTCGTGCACCCGGATGCCAGGATCGCGACTCCGATCTTGCCAGTGGACTCCCTGATTGCATCGATCGGGACAAGTCCGTTCTCCCGCTCCTCGAAGTACCGCTCCATCATCATCACAGCGTACTCAGATCCGATGCCGAGAATCAGTGCGCCGAGCGTTGCGGTCATCGGCGTGTAGTCCATGCCAAGCGCGTACATCACGCCTCCGGACCAGCCGATGACAAGGGTCATCGTGAGCACGGGCACTATCGCTTTCAGCCAGTCGCGGTAGAGCAGGAAGAGACCGCCAAGAATCAGAACGAGCCCCACAACCGTCATCAACCGTCTGCCCGTCGTGAGTGCAGCAATCACCGTCGTCATCGTAACCGAATTTCCTGTGATTGTGACGGTAACACCAGGCGGTGGCGGCATCCACCGGATATCATCCTCCACAAGTCCGATCAGCCGATCGATTCTGGGAAGCCCGAGCCCTGATATCGCATCCCCGATGTTGAGATTGAGAAGCGTGGTACCGCGTCCATAGATATAACGATCTCTCGTGCTATCGGGAATCGTTTGCATAATAGCGTCCATTCCCGCCCTATCCTCCGGAAGCTCTCCATGATTCGCTGCCTTTATCGGACCCGCTATGCTTTCTCCACTGGAAATATAGGGGTGCAGTTCAACCTCGCGTGCTGCGAACCGGTCCATCCACTCGATCACAGCAGGATCGGTCACGTCATCTGCCTTGACGATCACGTTTAACTGGTCAGTGCCGCCAAGTACACTGACCATGTGGTGCATATCAACAAGCGAAGGCATGTCAGAGGGCACGAACTTCTTTACATCGGTCTGGATGCCAACACAGGTGTCAGCATACAGTCCTCCGAGACAGAGCAATCCCGCGACACCGAGAACCAGCACAGGATTCTTTGCAGCCCAGACCGCAAGACTGCCGAAAAACCGTTCGGCGGCACTGTCGGTCCCATAATTCTTGGCCCGGCTATTCCGCTGTTTGTGGTTCTTCCCGCCGTTTCTGTGATGTAGCGCGTAGATCGCCGTAATTCCAATGAATAGAGCAGAAAAGAAGCAGCAGATGATGCCGACCAGACACAGAAGTCCGAAATCCTGAATCATCGGCACCGTTGATGTAAACAAACTCACGAAACCAAGCCCGGTGATGATCAGCGCGATCACAACAGCGGGTGCGGTATGCCGTACCGTCTCTGATACCGCTCTCTTCGCATCCTCGCTTCTTGCGAACTCCTCTTCGATTCTGTTGTGGAACTGGATCGCATAGTCGATTCCAAGCCCTATCAGGATCGGAAAAGCAGACATCGAGACCATCGAGAGCGGTATCCCGAGAAATCCCATCGCACCGAACGTCCAGATAATCCCGACAAGAACGGTTGGAAGCGGGAGGAGTTGCCACCGCGCATGTCTGAACGCGATAAAGAGCACAACCACCATTAGAAGCGATGCAATCAGAAGGAGCGGACCCATGCTCGAGGTCATCTCGTGCTGCATAGCGATACCGAATGCAGGATCGCCTGTGACGATGACATTATACCCTGCCGGGAACGCTGCCCATTCCACCATATCCTCAACAACGGCAAGCACATCCTCCATCTCAGCATCGGTTGCTCGTGCAGGCATGGTTACGAATACAGCGGTATGCCGCGCGTCAGGCAGCACCATCCCGCGCTGCTTTTCAGGCAGCGTATCGATGAGTGCCCGGATCGCGCTCCCGTCACCCGGGATTCGGCTGCGCCCTGATACGCCGAGGTTTGCCTGTTTCACCATGCTTGCGATATCTATAACCTCGACAACATCCTTTGTTCCGGAAACACCGGTATTTAGACGGTCGATTGCGCATAATACCTCCGGCGTAGTCACATCTCCGCCTTCGACCATGATCACGATCGCTGCTGTACCAAAATACTGCCGGTACAGGAGATCAAAATCCTGATAAAGGCGGGACTCCTTCGCGACAAACATGTCGGTACCGGTGCCCATCTCGATCTGTTGAGCACCGGTAAATGACAAGAGGATGAGAATAAACGCAATTGCGAGTATCGGAATCGTGTTCTTCTCGATAAATACCCCGAGTCTCTCAAATATGTCCTTGATCGAGATGTAAGCCGCCCCCTATTTCTCCTTCATATTGCCACCGATGCATCCCATTCAGTCTCGACGAAGTGTTTGAATATCGATGCAGCCCCGACCCCCTCCGTATAGATTGCCATGAGATCACATATACCGGTATTCACGTTCTCGCTCACGATCGTGATCAGTGTTTCGTTTCCATCAGTTATCAGTAAGCCGCCACTTGCCATCGATTTATCGGCAGGAAATGCTCTGATCTGTGCCCCTGGTATCTCCTTTGCAATCTCTTCGAGTCCTTCGTTTAGCGAGCCAGTTACCCGAACTGAGATGCCCTGTTCGGTTTTATTAATTATCGCATCCTTCATGTTCTTAAAAATCGGGTATGTCTTTGCAACCTCGTGAAACGATGGATAAGATGCAGCAAAGATGATATCCTTCTGTGCACTCCTGATCATCTCGATGATTTTGTCGCTTACGTTTTTAACTCCGCTTATCGTCCATACCGCCTCTTCTCGCGCCTCTATCTTCCGTGTTTGATAGATCTCTTCGAGCAAGCGAAGCGCGTCTTCGCTCTCGGCTATAAAATTATCTTTGAGTTTTTCAAGAGCAGTCTCCGGAGGATTCGCCCTGTAGCGCATCGGTTTTGCGGACTGGATTTCGATCGTCCCCCGCTCTTCGAGCCTGGTCAGCGCACCATAGACCGCAGAACGCGGAATTCCTGACACCAGATGAATGTCAGATGCACTCCCGGTTTTGATCTTCACAAGTGCCACGTACGTCTTCGCCTCGTACTCGGTGAGCCCGAGGTCGCGGAGGGATTCGACAGCGCTCTTCATAGTAGCAGTATCTACTGTACTGCTTTAAATATGTTTTGATGGGATTGACTTATGTGTTGTTTTTATAATACTGACAATTTACACAAGATACTCCCAGACATCAATGCCAGAGTATGTCAGCCATGCAAGTATGGTACACTTGAGCAAAAGCCCGATGAAGAGCGGAAGTATCCCCCTATAGAGCGATATACCGATGAGGGCAACACCAATTCCTGTACAGTATCCGCCAAGTATCGGCGTTACCAGAATGATCCCGGCGCTTCCATATTTTGCTGTGTATCTCCCGGTCTTTTCGTGTGCTCTCTCTAAGTACCGTGAAATTCTTTTAAAGCCCTTGATCGCATCGATCATGCCGTAAAAGAGGAATACTGGCAGTAGGTTCCCTATGGATGAGACAAGAATCACGGTCACGGGATTGATACCGGCGACAATCCCTGCAGGAACGCTTACCCATGCCTCCATGGGAGTTATGCTTATCAGAAATACATCAATGATATCCATATCAAATCACCGATCAGTATGTGCCCGCTCCCATTCCTCGAGCGGTACCGAGAACTTCTGCTCAACGATTTCTCTATGCACATTGTTGTAACTGCAAAACGATATCGCCCTGCCATCCGGAGTTGCATAATGGATGCCGCACCGCTGCACCCGCTCAAGATCGATATTGTACAGATCCTGAAAGTGCATCATTCCCAGAAACAGGGTTTTCCGGTGGAACTGCTTTATGACATCTTCGGTTCCTTTAGTGAGTGCGTTGATGAGTAATTTTTTCACATCCACGCTCTTTGGTGCTTTTTTTGCATCAATAAACTGCGTGATGTGTGATATAATACCTGCAGTGACATGCAGTTTGTTGATCATCTTATGATCATACGTTTCAGCAACCTCGCCCAGATATTCGAGCAACCCCTCGACATCGATGAACCGCGTGATCGGAATAAAATGACCACCCTCCACATAGACATAAGTCCCTGCACCGCAGTGCGGATGCATCGTGAACTTCACCTGCGGCTCTCCTTTCTTGACCTCGCCAAAGTTCGATATCGGAACCACGAATGGGACAGGATAGAAATCATCTACCGCGATCTCGAAATCGGTCTGCTCTTCGATGCATTTGAGCGCACCAGGGATCGTGATTCTCCATTTTTCACGATCTTCCTGGTCAATTCTCCCTGCAAAAGAGACCGGCTGCATATTAACACCCTTGACCACATCGAGATTCTGTGATGCGAACCGTATGATGTCACCGATCTGATCGTCGTTCACGCCTTTCATCAGTGTTGGAACAAGCGTTACACTCGTAAGCCCGGATTTTCTACAGTTCTCAATCACGCGCATCTTTACCGGAAGCGCGTTGAATCCACGGATCTGAAAGTATGGCTCCGGAGTCATACTATCGAACTGGAGATATACGGTATGCAGCCCAGCCTCCCGGAGTTCTCTACAGTACTCGACGCTGTGTGCGAGATGGAGACCGTTTGTTGCGATCTGAATCTGTATAAAATCAAAATCGCGCGCCATCCCGATGATAGCTGGTAGATCATCTCTGACCGTGGGCTCGCCGCCTGAAAACTGTATCGCCCAGTTGCGCACCGGCTTCTCATTGACCAGGAGTTGCATCATCTCCCTGATCTGCTCTATGGATGGCTCGTAGACATAACCTGTTGCAGCAGCATTCGCAAAACAGACCGGGCACTTCTGGTTGCACCGGTTCGTGACATCGATCAGTGATAGAACCGTTGTGGTCTTATGTTCAGGGCAGAGTCCGCAGTCGTAAGGGCAGCCCTTATCCCTCTCGGTCATGGGATTATCGACACCGGTTCCATCGTGCTGGAATTGTGCGAATTTTTTGTAGAGCGCGGCATCAGACCAGTACACATCCTTAAATGTGCCGTGTTCCGGGCAGGTCTTCTTCAAAAGCACCTGTCCGTTCTCTTCGTACACGGTTGTATCGATCACTTTTTTGCATTCCGGGCACAGTGATTTTGTTTGCATGGCATCACTCTCACTTAACTTTAATCGGTTTTATCCAGTCATTAAATAGGTTTCTATCGATCCAGTACTTCCGAAACTACCGAGTTCCGAACACAATTCCCAGCCACGCCACCATCCAGCCACAATCACCTCACGAACATCCACCGAAACCATCCCG
>JGI24025J20009_10001573_pt1 | contig 17141 bp, 15 predicted proteins | sample Cruoilmetagenom3_FD_20009 | JGI IMG/M metagenome (IMG submission 20009) | reverse complement strand
TGAGCCCGGATTTCAAACAGAAATACCTGCGCGGCGCAGGCGAGTTGGAACTGGTGCGTTCGGGCCTCGATGACACGATGCGCGCGGCCTATCAGTCAATGCGCGAGGTCTGGCATGGTCAGGATAATGTAACTGATCTGCGCACGGCGGCCTATCTTGTGTCGATTGGCAAAGTGGCAGCCAGCTACCGCGCTCTCGGGCTTTAACCCGGCCATCCCGCGAGCCGTCGCGGGGTAATCTGAAAAATGCCGAAACTTTGGGGGGCCTGCGCGCCCGCCATTGCTATCCGGCAGATAAGTTGGTTCACTTCTTGCAAAACATCTCGGAGATGTCACATGCGCTTTTCTGGCCTGCGTGTCCTGAAGGAAGGTCTGACCGGCAACAAAGGCTGGCAGGGCCACTGGCGTGATGCCTCGCCCAAATCCGATTATGACGTGGTGATCATTGGCGGTGGTGGCCATGGGCTCAGCACTGCGTATTATTTGGCCAAAGAGCACGGCATCACCAATGTCGCCGTGCTGGAAAAGGGCTATCTGGGTGGCGGCAACATCGGCCGCAACACCACCATCGTGCGCGCAAATTACTTTCTTCCCGGCAATTCCGAGTTTTACAGCCATTCCATGAAACTGTGGGAGGGGTTGGCAGAAGACCTGAACTATAATGTCATGCTTTCGCAACGTGGTCAGATCGGCTTGTTTCACAACGATGGGCAACGTGACGCCGCGATCCGGCGGGGCAATGCCATTCGCAATCAGGGCGATGATGCCGAATTGCTGAGTGTGCCTGACCTCAAACGCATGTTGCCCTATCTGGATTACGACCAATCCCGCTTTCCGATCTATGGCGGCCTGTTGCAACGCCGCGCTGGTACCGCGCGCCATGATGCGGTGGCCTGGGGATTTGCGCGGGGCGCCAGTGAGCGCGGCGTTGATCTGATCCAGAATTGCGAAGTCACCGGCATCGACATTGAAAATGGCACCGTTAAAGGCGTGCAAACCACCCGTGGTGCGATCCGGGCCAGGAAGGTCGCCGTTATCGTGGCGGGCCGCTCTGGTCAGGTGGCGCAGATGGCGGGCATGCGCCTGCCGATTGAAAGCCACGTCTTACAGGCCTTTGTGAGCGAAGGCCTTAAACCCTGCATTGATCATGTGATCAGTTTTGGCATGGGGCACTTTTATATCAGCCAGTCTGACAAGGGCGGATTGGTCTTTGGGGGGGATCTGGACATGTATGCGTCTTATGCTGCGCGCGGCAATCTGCCCATCGTTGAACATGTGATGGAGGCGGGCATGACCCTGATGCCAATGATCGGCAAAGCCAAGGTTCTGCGATCCTGGGGCGGGATCATGGATATGACCCCGGATGGCAGCCCGATCATCGACAAAACCGACACCAACGGCCTCTATATTGATTGCGGCTGGTGTTACGGCGGGTTCAAGGCGGTGCCTGCGTCGGGCAACTGCATGGCCCATCTGGTGGCCACAGACACACATCACGAGGCCGCCACGAAATTCCGACTGAACAGATTTGCAACAGGCCACGGCCTGATGGATGAGGAGGGAACCGGTGCGCAACATAATCTTCACTAGCGCCATCGCCATCACAGCAAGCATGGCCTCCGCGCAAGAAGGCCCTCCATTGGGTTGCTACGCGCGTGAGTATTCGCAGGCGCATTTGCAGGCCCATCCCAAACAGGTGGCGCGGTCGCTGACAATGATGATCCATGACCAGACCCATGGTGAATTCACCAACCGTTTTGCCTATCTCGTGGTGGATTTCGCCAATCAGGGCCATGTGAAACGTGACGGCCATGGGGCGCAGCGGCTGGATCAATCACTGATTTGCTGGGAAAACGGCGAAGGGCTAACGGGCTGTTCGGTGGAATGTGATGGCGGGTCTTTTTCTGTCACCAAGGAAACTGACAGCACGATCACCATTGCCACGCAAACCCTGTGGATGGGTGATACTGAGGGTTGCGGCGGCGCAATTGACCTGGCCGAAGTGCCCGGCCGCACTGTGAAATACCGCCTGAACAAGGTGGACATGGCTGTTTGCCTCGCAACGGTAGAGAACTGAAATGCGACTGACCTGCCCCCATTGCGGTGAACGTGATCGACGTGAGTTTTATTACGTTGGCGATGCCGTGGCGCTGGAACGCCCATCTGCTGAGGCCCCTGCTGAGGCCTGGGATGACTATGTGCACAATCGCGACAATCCCGCCGGTGTCACCCGTGAGCTGTGGTATCACGAAAGCGGCTGTTCGGCTTGGATCGTTGTCACCCGCAATACCATCACCCACGAAGTGCTGCGCTGCGAGTTGGCCTCGGCCGTCAAAGAGGCAATGACATGAGGATTGATGGCAAAGGCCTGATTGATCGTGCCCGCCCGATCGGGTTCAGCTTTGATGGGCGCCAATATCAGGGGTTTCAGGGCGATACACTGTCCTCAGCCCTGTTGGCCAATGACGTACGCCTTGTTGCCCGTTCCTTTAAATACCACCGCCCGCGCGGCGTTTTGACAGCGGGCAGCGAAGAACCCAACGCCTTGGTCACAACAGGCCTGCAAGGCGCGCAAGACCCCAATGTGCGTGCCACCACGCTGGAATTGTTTGAAGGCCTGATGGCGCGCAGTCAAAACCGCTGGCCGTCCTTGGGGTTTGACCTGATGGCGATCAATGATCTGGCGGCCCCATTTCTGGGGGCTGGGTTTTATTACAAAACCTTCATGTGGCCGCGCGCCTTTTGGGAGCGCGTGTACGAGCCGATTATTCGCCGTGCTGCGGGCCTTGGTGCGCTGTCCGGCAAACCCAATACAGACGCCTATGACAAAGCCTTTGCGCATTGTGATCTGTTGGTTATCGGGGCCGGGCCTGCCGGTTTGATGGCCGCACTGACAGCGGCGCGTGCCGGCGCTGATGTGATCCTTGCAGATGAAGACACAAGCCCCGGTGGCCGCCTCAATGGTGAAACCCATGATGTCAACGGTATCCCCGGTCACATCTGGGCCAGCGAGCTGAGTGAAGAACTGGCCGAGATGCCCAACCTGCGCCTCATGACCCGCACCAGTGTTGTGGGCGCTTATGATCAGGGCACTTATGGCGCGTTGGAAAAATCCTCGCCCGCCCACAGCGCCCGCAAAGGCGCGCCGGTGGAAACCTTCTGGCGTATTGTCGCCAAACGTGCGGTGCTGGCGGCGGGTGCGTTAGAGCGCCCCGTGGCATTCCAGAACAATGACCGTCCCGGTGTAATGATGGCCAGTGCGGTGCGCGCCTACCTGAACCGCTGGGGTGTCAGCCCGGGGCGCAATGTGGCGATCTTTGGCAATAATGACAGCGCCCACCGCACCGCGGCTGATCTGATCGACGCAGGCGTGCACGTCAGTGCCCTGATTGATGCACGCCACCACGCCACCTGTGATCTGGACGTTCCGTTTTATGCCGGGGCCGAGGTGTGCGACGCCCATGGCCGCAAAGGGCTGGAGGCCGTGACCATCCAGATGGCCAGCGGGCAAGACAAGATCCAAACCGATTGTCTGGCCATGTCAGGCGGCTGGAACCCTTCGGTCCATCTGACAGCCACATGGGCGCACGGCCTGTCTGGAATCCTGATTTGCTTGCTTTTCTGCCCGCCGAAAATGCCGTGCCGGGGCTTGAGGCCACCGGGGCCGCTGCCGGGCAGTTCTCGACACAGGCTTGCCTGCAAGGTGGCATTGAGGCCGCACGCCGTGCACTGGATGATCTGGGCTTTAAGCCCAAAGACATCAAGCTGCCCAAATCTGACGATGGCACATATGACATCTCCCCGCTGTGGGCCGTTCCGGGCAAGGGCCGCGCCTGGCTGGATTTTCAGAACGATGTGACAGTGAAAGACGTCAAACAAGCCGCCACGGAAAACTTCAAATCCGTCGAGCACATGAAACGTTACACCACCCAAGGCATGGCCACGGATCAGGGCAAGAACTCCAACGTTGGCGCATTGGCTGTGCTGGCGGATGCCACTGGCGCGGGCATCCCCGAGACAGGCACCACCACATTCCGCCCGCCATATACGCCCGTCAGCATTGCCGCATTGGGGGCAGGCGGGCAGGGCATGGGCTTTGCCCCGCGCCGGTTGACCACCTCGCATCAGGCCTCCCTTGAAAGCGGCGCTGAGATGATCGAAGTGGGCCTGTGGTATCGCCCCGGCGTGTTCAAGAAACCGGGCGAAACCCATTGGCGCCAATCCTGCGACCGCGAAGTGGGCTATGTGCGCAATGCCGTGGGCGTGGCTGATGTTTCCACCCTCGGGAAGATTGATATTCAGGGGCCGGATGCCGCCACGTTCCTTGATCTGGTCTATACCAACATGTTCTCAACCCTCAAAGAGGGCCGTGTGCGCTATGGGTTGATGCTGCGCGAGGACGGCCATGTGATGGATGATGGCACCTGTGCCCGCCTTGGCGCACAGCACTATGTGATGACCACCACCACCGCCGCCGCCNGGCAGGTGATGCGCCATCTTGAGTTTGNGCATCAATGCATCGCNCCGNACTTGGATGTGCGAATGACCTCAGTCACCGAACAATGGGCGCAATTTGCTGTGGCCGGGCCACAATCGCGCGCGTTGCTGAACGATCTGCTGGATGATCCCATTGACGACAGTGGCTTTCCCTTCATGGCCTGTGGCCTTGTGTCGGTGGGCGCCGTCAACGCGCGCCTTTTCCGCATCTCATTTTCAGGTGAGCACGCCTATGAACTGGCCGTGCCGGCCCGTTATGGCGACAGCCTGTTTCGGGAACTGCTGACGCGTGCCGATGCGCTGGGCGGCGGGGCTTACGGGATGGAAGCCCTGAACGTGTTGCGGGTTGAAAAAGGCTTTATCACCCACGCTGAAATTCATGGTCGGGTGAGTGCCTTTGACATTGGCATGCAGCGTATGATCAGCGCCAAGAAGGATTGCATCGGCAAGGCCTTGGCCGCGCGCCCCGGTCTGAGCGGTCCTGAGCGCGAGCAATTGGTTGGCCTGCGCCCCTCAGGGGCGGTCAAACAGCTGACGGCTGGCGCTCATTTGTTCAATGCAGATGACGAAGCCAATCGCGTGAACGATCAGGGCTATGTTACCTCGGTTGCCTTTTCGCCCACCTTGGGCACCAATCTGGCGATGGGCTTTTTGCGCGACGGGCGTGCGCGCCACGGCGAAATCGTGCGTATGGTTGATCATCTGGGCAATGTTGAAACCCTGTGCGAAGTGATTGATCCCGTTGTCTTTGATCCCGACGGAGGGCGCACCCGTGGTTAAACTGACCCCCAAATCGCCCTGCGGCGACGCATTGCCCCTGACCATCGCCACAGTGACCCTGAGCGAGGTAAACCCCGGCGCATTGACCAGCGTCGCTGCCTTTCAGGGACAGGACGCGGCCTTGTCGGTGGCCCTAAAAGCGGCACATGGCATGGACGCTCCCAAGCCCAACCGCGCCACTGGCAAAGACGGCGCGCGCGCTATCTGGTTTGGTCAGCGAATGGCATTGCTGATGGGCCCCGCCCCAGATGCAGGTCTGGCCAAATATGCCGCCCTCACCGATCAATCCGATGCCTGGGCCGTGGTGCGGTTGCAGGGCCGTGGCGCGCGTGATGTGCTGGCCCGGCTGACGCCGCTGGATCTGCGGGCAGGTGTGTTTAAGCGGGGCCACACCGCGCGCAGCGATCTGCAACATATGATGTCATCCATCACGCGCGTGGGGGAAGACGCCTATATAATCATGGTGTTCCGTGGCTTTGCCGAAACATTGGTGCATGATCTGCAAACCGCGATGCGCCGGGTGGCCTCGCGCTGAGCCGCCCCATAATCGGGGCAATGCCTTGCCTCTGACATCTCAGCCAGAACAGGATACCTTGGCCGCAGATGACGTTGATTCCCGTGAGGTTTGCCTATGTTTCGTTTCGTTTTTCCTATGCTGTTCATTGCCACGCCGCTATTGGCGCAAGACAAGGAACAGCTCTGTGCGACCTCAGCTGAGATCGCAGGTCTCGCCGTGGTGGAACGCGCCGCAGGCGAAGAAAGTGCCAAAACAATCAAGGCCATCACCGCCGATCTGGACGGCGACAAAGCCAACTATGCTGGTGCTGTGCAGCCGATTGTCGATTGGGTCTATTCCCTGCCCGAAGACCAGCTGAGCGATGAGGTCGCAACGGCCTATGAAGCCGCCTGTTTGGCACAATAAGCGCGCACCAGCTCTGGACTCGGGGCGTCTGCGGCCCGATATATAAGCGATGAGCCTGCCACCCGGTTTCCTTGATGAATTGCGCACACGCACGTCCCTCAGCCAGGTTGTGGGGCGCAAAGTTACTTGGGACACACGCAGNTCCAATCAGGGCAAAGGCGATATGTGGTCGCCATGCCCGTTCCATCAGGAAAAAACNGCCAGCTTTCATGTGGATGATCGCAAAGGGTTTTATTACTGCTTTGGATGTCANGCCAAGGGCGATGCAATTTCCTTTGTGAAAGACACCGAAAACGTGGATTTCATGGAGGCGGTAAAAATNCTGGCCNCCGAAGCCGGGATGACCATGCCCGAACGTGACCCCCAGGCGCAGGCCAAGGCCGACCGCGCCAGNCANNTGGCCGATGTCATGCAAATCGNTGTGCAGTATTTCAGGTTACAACTGAAAACCGGGGCAGGGGCCGCCGCGCGGGACTATCTGCAAGGNCGTCGCCTGTCTGAGGCCGCGTTGGAGCGGTTTGAANTCGGATTTGCCCCCGATGCCTGGCAGGGCCTTTGGGACCANCTGAAAGCCAAAAACATCGAGGATCAGCTGATCCTTGATGCAGGTCTCGCCAAGCCATCTCAAAAAGGCGGCAGGCCCTATGATACCTTCCGGGGCCGCATCATGTACCCGATCCGCGATGCCCGCGGGCGCTGCATTGCCTTTGGTGGCCGCGCGATGGATCCCAACGATAACGCCAAATATCTGAACTCGCCGGAAACCGCGCTGTTTGATAAATCCCGCACGCTTTATCACCACGGCCCCGCGCGCGAGGCTTGTGGCAAAGGCCAGCCCTTGATCGTGGCCGAGGGATATATGGATGTGATCGCTCTTGCCGAAGGTGGCTTTGGCGCTGCGGTGGCCCCTTTGGGCACGGCTATCAGCGAACATCAGTTGCAAATGCTGTGGCGTATGGCGGATGAACCTATCGTGGCGCTGGATGGAGACACGGCCGGGATGCGCGCCGCCCACCGGGTGATCGACATTGCCCTGCCTTTGCTGGAGGCCGGNAAATCCCTGCGNTTTGCCCTGATGCCNGACGGGCAAGACCCCGATGATCTGATCCGTGCCCAAGGCCCTGCCGCAGTGCAGGCCGTTTTGGATCGTGCTCTGCCCATGGTGCAATTGCTGTGGCAGCGCGAAACCGAAGGCCGGGTCTATGATAGCCCCGAACGCAAAGCCGCGTTGGATAAAACCCTGCGCGAAAAGATCAAACTGATCGCCGATCCTTCGATCCGCGCGCATTATGGTCAGGCCATCAAAGACCTGCGTTGGGAGCTGTTTTCGCCGCGCCGCGCACCTCAACAAAGCACCGGAGCAAAGCGCAAATGGAACGCACCCGATCCGGCAATGCCATCCACCAAATCCTCCATGCTGGTGGCGGCGGGCGACAGCGCACAGGTGCAAATGCGCGAAGCTGTCATTCTGGCCACATTGGTCTGCTGCCCGGATGTAACAGAAGAATTTGAACACGCGATTGAGGCGATGGACTGCGCCAACCCAGAGTATGCCCGCCTGCGCGATGTGATCCTGCGCGCGGCCTCAACCGGGGCAGAAAGCCTTGAATTGCATATCGAAAAAGAAATGGGCCCGCACGCCCTTGAAAAGCTAATGAGCTTGCCCCATGTGGCACTGACACCCACGGTGCGCCACCCCGGAGAGGTGGACATAGCCCGCATGACCATGGCCGAAGAACTGGCCAAGCTGGACGCACAAAGGGGGCTGAGTGCCGAGATATCCGAAGCTGCCGAAGACATCGCCCATATTGCAGATGAAAGCGTTACATACCGCTTGCAACAGGCCGCCGAAGCCCGTAATCGCGCGGTGCGCAGCGAGCAAGAAGACCGATCCGAATACGACCTCGCGGACAATGGCGCGCGAATCAAACGAGACGAAAAAGCGCGGCTGGCCGCGTTGCTGGACGAGATTAAATATTCCAAACCGGGGCAGTAACGCCACTTTCCGCAGGAATGGTTAAGAAAAACAGGGTAAACGTCTGTACGAATCACCAGATCACGCTAATGATTCGCTTTGACCGAATCAGCGTACTGCCCGAATCACGTTAGGAGCCTTGCATGGCCGCAAAGACCTCAGAAGAGCAAAAGCCCGACGAGCAGGATGCCGAACACTCGCTGGATATGAGCCAGGCCGCGGTCAAGAAGATGATCGCCGAGGCGCGCGAGAAGGGCTACATCACTTACGATCAGCTCAACGAGGTGCTGCCACCCGAGCAGGTTAGCTCAGAACAAATCGAAGATGTTATGTCGATGCTGTCCGAAATGGGCATCAACATCATTGAAAACGAAGAACTTGAAGAAGAAGAGCTGAAGTCCACCGCCGTGGCCGAAGTTGGCCGCAAGGGTGAGATCACGCTTGGCTCTGGCAAAGAAGAGAAGCTGGATCGCACCGATGATCCGGTGCGCATGTATCTGCGTGAAATGGGCAGCGTGGAGCTGCTCAGCCGCGAGGGCGAAATTGCCATCGCCAAACGCATCGAGGCCGGGCGCAACACGATGATCGCGGGCCTGTGCGAAAGCCCGCTGACCTTCCAGGCGATCACCATCTGGCGTGACGAACTGTTGGGCGAGGACATTCTGCTGCGCGACGTGATCGATCTGGAAGCCACATTTGGCAATCAGCTGGAAGAAGACGGTGAAACCGACACCCCTGCCGTGGACGCCGCCAATGTGACCAACGCCCCTGCTGCTGAAAAAGCTGAGGGTGAAGGCACAGCCGAGCTGGATGCTGACGGTAATCCGATTGCCACCGACGACGACGACGATGATGACGACGACGAACAGGCCAACATGAGCCTGGCCGCCATGGAGGCCGCGTTGAAGCCACGCGTGCTGGAAACGCTTGATCGCATCGCTGCTGACTATGAAATGCTGGCAGAAATGCAGGACAGCCGGATTTCGGCCACCCTGAATGAAGATGATTCATTCTCTAAAAAGCAAGAAGCGACCTATCAGAAACTGCGCTCTGAAATTGTTGAACTGGTGAACGAACTGCACCTGCACAACAACCGGATTGAGGCGTTGATTGACCAGCTTTATGGCATCAACCGCCGGATCATGCAGATCGACAGCGCCATGGTGAAGCTGGCGGATCAGGCCCGCATCAACCGCCGCGAATTTATCGACGAATATCGCGGTCGTGAGCTGGATCCGAACTGGCTTGAGGACATGGGCAAGAAATCCGGCCGGGGCTGGCAGATGTTCATGGAACGCTCGCCCGAGAAGGTTGAGGAACTGCGCGCAGAGATGGCACAGGTTGGCCAATATGTCGGCCTTGATATCCCAGAATTCCGCCGCATCGTGCAGCAGGTTCAAAAGGGTGAAAAAGAGGCGCGCCAGGCCAAGAAGGAAATGGTCGAAGCAAACCTGCGTCTGGTGATCTCAATCGCCAAGAAATACACCAACCGTGGCCTGCAATTCCTTGATTTGATTCAGGAAGGTAACATCGGCCTGATGAAAGCGGTTGATAAGTTTGAGTATCGCCGCGGCTACAAATTTTCGACCTATGCCACCTGGTGGATTCGCCAGGCCATTACCCGCTCGATCGCCGATCAGGCGCGCACCATCCGTATTCCGGTGCATATGATCGAAACGATCAACAAACTGGTGCGCACTGGCCGTCAGATGCTGCACGAGATTGGCCGCGAGCCGACACCCGAAGAATTGGCCGAAAAGCTGCAAATGCCGCTTGAGAAGGTCCGCAAGGTGATGAAAATCGCCAAGGAGCCGATTTCACTTGAAACACCAATTGGCGATGAAGAAGACAGCCAGCTGGGCGATTTCATCGAAGACAAAAACGTGATCCTGCCGCTGGATTCTGCCATTCAGGACAACCTGAAAGAAACCACAACGCGGGTTTTGTCATCACTGACCCCGCGCGAAGAACGCGTGCTGCGCATGCGCTTTGGCATCGGCATGAACACCGATCACACGCTTGAAGAAGTTGGCCAGCAGTTCTCGGTCACCCGCGAACGTATCCGCCAGATCGAAGCAAAAGCGCTTCGCAAGCTGAAACACCCCAGCCGTAGCCGGAAATTGCGGAGCTTCCTGGATCAGTAAGTGAGCTCCCAACTGAATGAAGTCCTAAGCATACTCACCCCAACGGGGTGGGTATTTGCTTATTTCACGACGCTTTCTTCAGTTTGCGCCTTTTCGATGTATTTTGACAAACTGCGCGCGGAACGTGGTTTGTGGCGGATTCCAGAAGCCACATTGTTGGGGTGGGCATTTTTGGGCGGGGCAGTGGGCGGCAAACTGGCGCAAAAGCTGTTTCGCCACAAAACCCGCAAACAGCCCTTTGCCGGTCAGTTGAACAGTTTGGTGATCTGGAATTTCGTGCTGTATCTGGTAATTCTTGTCCCAACCCTGAGAGAATTGGCGCTATCAGTGTTGGTTGGAGTGTATGAAACGCTAAAGTCGAGCTAGCGGGCCAACCCCTCCGCCACCACCATCCACACCGGCAATGTCACCGCACTCAGCAACGTGGATTGCGCAATCAGTGTGGCCACCAATTGCCGNTCAGCCCCGAACCCTGANGCCAAAACATGNGCCGCCGAGGCNGTGGGCAGGGCGGCAAACACCACCAACACCGGCACNATCGGATGGCTGATGCCAAAGGCCATGGCCACCAAAGCCACCGCCAAAGGCAACATCACCAGCTTGGTGGCGACCAAAATGCCGGAAAACCTGTCCAATTTGCCCAAGGCGCGCCAATTCAACGTCGCCCCGATTGAAATCAACGCCACCGGGATGGCCGCCTGTGATAGCATGGTGATGGGCGCCATGATCGGCAGCGGTATCGCCACGCCACTCAACCCCACAGCCACCCCCGCAAGGCTGGCCAGCAAAAATGGGTTCAGCGCCACTTTGCGCAACGCCACCGCCAGGCCCAACCCCTCGCCACGCGACAGGGCCGAGACGGCAAAAATATTGGCCATCGGGATGCCAAGGCCGATGGTGATGGCATAAAGCGAGACATCCGCCGATGGCAGTGCACTGACAACCACAAATCCCAAGGCCGTGTTAAAGCGCCATGCCGTTTGCCAGCCACCTGCAAAATCCAGAAACCGCAAAGGGCCAAATGGCCGGGCCAACCATCCCAGCCCAAGCCCCAGCAGCAACACCGCCCAAACCAAAGGTCCAGTGATCAACAATTGCCCCGGATCAATCGGGCGCGACGATGCAGCGGTAAATATCAGCGCCGGAAACAGAATTTCAAAGTTCAACCTGTCCAGCCCCTGCCAGGCATTCTCAGACAGCCGCTTGCGCAGCAGCCCACCCAGCAACACCAGCAAGAAACTGGGCACAAGACCGGTTAGGATGATCCAGAACATTCACGCAATTCCCATCGTATGGCGTTGCTGAAGTGATGCCCTAGCCCGCCAGCCTTAACAAGCGGGTTTGGTGCCTTGCTACGCTGTGCTAGGCTGCTTTCAAAACCCGTTTTGTGACCCAAGGAAATTGATATGCGCCGTTTAATCAGCACTTTAGGGATTTTCTTTGCCACGTTGTCCATCGCCATCTCTGCCGCCGCCGTTGGGTGCTAGGCACCATGCAAACGACCTTTCGGATCACCACGCAAGGGCAGGGCCTGTATGAATTCACGCCACAGGTGGTGGATTGGGTGCGCGATGCGCAGATCAACACGGGCTTGTTGACGCTTTTTGTGCGCCACACCTCGGCCAGCCTGTTGATACAGGAAAACGCCGATCCAGAAGTCCAATCTGATCTGCGCGCCTTTTTCGCCCGGCTTGTGCCGCCCACAACCGACCCGTCCATGGCCTATCTCACCCATACCTATGAAGGCCCGGATGATATGCCTGCGCATATCAAGGCCGCGATGATGCCCGTCAGCCTGAGCATTCCTGTCACCAAAACGCGCCCGATCTTGGGCACATGGCAGGGTATTTACCTGTTTGAACACCGCGATGCGCCTTATGACCGGCAGGTGGTTGCACATCTGTCCTGAGATCGAACCTTGGGCGGGACAACCACCCGAGATGCCCAATGACAAGGGGAACGCGCTGCACAAAACGCGCCCAAATCAAGTGATGCGCGCTGGCTGGGCCTCATTGAAGGCCCAAAAGCCTCACTTCCCAACAGACTGTATGTTGGGGCTGCATTTCCCCTCTACCCAAAACCTTGCGGGTGGCCTATAGTGCCTGTGGATACTTGGGCAATAGACCCATGACCAAGAGGCAGAGACAGAAAAGGGGACCGGCCTATGCGCTGCCCGTTTTGCGGAAATATTGATACCCAGGTGAAGGATTCCCGACCGGCGGAGGATCACGTTTCGATCCGGCGCAGGCGGTTTTGCCCTGCCTGTGGTGGACGGTTCACCACCTATGAGCGCGTGCAACTGCGTGATTTGGTGGTTGTTAAATCCAACGGTCGCCGGGAAGATTTTGACCGTGACAAGCTGGAACGTTCAATCCGGATCGCGTTGCAAAAACGCCCCGTAGACCCCGAGCGCGTGGAGCAGATGATCTCAGGCATCGTGCGGCGGTTGGAAAGTCTTGGCGAAACCGACATCAAATCCAAAGTTGTGGGCGAGATCGTTATGGAAAGCCTGGCGCGGATAGACACGGTTGCCTATGTGAGATTTGCCAGTGTTTACAAGAACTTCCAGGCAGCAGATGACTTTGACAAATTTGTCAGTGAACTGCGCCCCGATGATGCCATCGAAGATCCCGAGGATCCGTGAGGCAAGATGACCAACGGTTTATGGCGCTGGCCCTGTCTTTGGGCCGGCGTGGGCGGGGGCAGACCTGGCCCAACCCGGCCGTGGGATGTGTGATTGTCAAAGACGGCCGTATTGTCGGGCGCGGTTGGACCGCGCCGGGGGGGCGGCCACATGCAGAACCCCAAGCCCTGGCGCAAGCCGGGGCTTTGGCGCGCGGGGCTGACGTCTATGTCACGTTGGAACCTTGTGCTCACCATGGCCAAACGCCCCCCTGCACGGATGCGTTGATCGCCGCTCAGGTTGCGCGCGTTGTGGCCCCGCTGGCTGACAGCGATACGCGCGTTTCGGGCAAAGGTTTTGCCGCGTTGCGCAATGCCGGCATTGAGGTGGTCACAGGCGTAATGGCAAAAGAAGCGGCCCGAGATCACGCCGGTTTCTTTTTGCGTATCGAACAGGGCCGCCCTTTTGTGACGCTCAAGCTGGCCAGTTCGTTTGACGGGCGCATTGCCACCGCAAGCGGGCACAGCCAATGGATCACCGGACCTGAGGCGCGACGCGAAGTGCATGCCCTGCGCGCGCGCCATGATGCGGTGATGGTGGGGGCGGGCACAGCGCGCGCTGATGATCCGTCACTGACCCTGCGTGATATGGGGATGACACATCAGCCAGTGCGCATTGTTGCCTCGCGTCAGTTGGATTTGCCAATGATGTCCAATTTGGCACGCACCGCCACGGACGTGCCGGTGTGGTTGTGCCATGGCCCGGATGCAGACGCTGCGTTGAAGGACGCGTGGCGTGGGATCGGGGCAACCTTGATCGAATGCGCTCAAGCGTCGCGGCACCTGAAAATGCACGCGGTTTTACAGGCCTTGGGCGACAAAGGCCTGACACGCGTGTTTTGCGAAGGCGGCGGTGCTTTGGCCGCGTCACTTCTGGCCGCCGATCTGGTGGATGAGCTGGTCGGCTTCACCGCAGGCTTTGGGATCGGTGCCGAAGGATTGCCCTCACTGGGCGCCATGGGGCAGGCCCGTCTGGAGGAGGCAACCCGGTTCAAACTGGTGGAAACCCGTGCCATCGGCGGCGATGTGATGCACCGCTGGGTGCGCTGAGGCGATCTGCCCTAGCGCCACAGCCGTGCATAGGATGCAAACACCCCCTGAAGTTTTGACACCAGCCGGTTGATCCGTCCGGGATGGGGCACCGCGCCTGTGGCCAGTCGTTCTGCCGCAATCTCTACGGGGCAGGGCAGGGCCGTCAGCGGGTCATGATAACGCGGATAGTCAATCAGCGCGGCATGTACCAATCCATTCAATGTTATTTGCGCGCGACGGCGCGCTGGCACCTCGCCCAGATCACGGGTCAGGCCCCACCCGGCATAAAAGGGAGCACCTGTGGTGGTCACCTTTACGCCCCGGATCAACGCCTCAAACCCAAGCAGCGAGGTCATGGTCCAAACCTCCTGTACCTCGCCCAGCAGGGCAATGGGATCGGCGTGATCCAACACCGCATCGGCCAGTCGGGCCAAATCGGCTGGCGGCACGCCACCACTGCGCAGGCCGGCTTCTACATCGGGGTGCGGTTTATAGAGGATCACCGCATCGGGGTTTTGCTCGCGTGTGCGCTCTAACAGGGCCAGGTTGGTGTTCACCTCCCCAGCCCCCAGCCGGATTGAGGCATCATCCTCAACTTGCCCCGGCACCAGAATACGGTGGCCTTCGGGCAGGTCCGGGCGCGCGCCGCCAAGGTTGTACTTTGACAGCCCAGCCTTGCGCAGCTGCATGATCAGTTTCTCGGCCCGCAGGTCTTGATCAGGGCGCAGATCAGCCCGCTTGGCGATCATCCTTTCCAGCCGGCTTTCGCGCGTGGGATCATAGTAAATCCCCAGATCATCACAGACCAACGACAAAGGCGGCACCAGCTCCGCGCCCAACCCGCGCGAGCGTAAAAATCCGTCCTCCACTCGCATGGCTGTGGTCTGTGGGTCAGCTTTTCCTGCCCAGACCATGTGGTTGCCCTCTCCCTCGCCCTCGCCCTTAGCTGGTGCGGGATCGTTGGAAAATCGCAATGGCTTGCCTTGTGCCCCAAAGAAACCCTGCAAGGGTTTGCGTTTCCACAGCCGCATACCATGGGCCGTCCAACCGCTGTGGTCCTCTCGCCAGGCGCGGGTTTGGGCCTCTAGCGTGGTGATGGCGTCTTCCAGCTCGCATAATTTATCACGGTAGGGATCATACCACACCGGGTATAGAATCATTGCGGCGGCAAACATCTGCGCGCGGGTCAACACCCGGCCCCGGCGGGTCAGAGCGTGGGGATGGCGATCTTCGCTCAGCCCCCATCCGGCATAGAATGGCTGACCAAACACATGGGGCTTATGCCCGGCAAATATCGCCTCAAACCCCAAACCAGACGTCACCGTATACACTGCCGTGGCCCCCTCCATCAGCGCCCAAGGGCTGACGGGATCACGAAACAGTGAAATCCGGTCCGTTTCGTCTTTGTCGGTGAAATACCCGTCACGATGGCCCTGAGTGGTCTCGGGGTGGGTCTTGATCAGGATGCGTGCGCCGGGGTTGTCCTCTTGGGCATAATACAGCATTTCGCGGAACGTGTTGGAATCCGCGCCGCCATGAGTGATCGAAGCATCGCCGCGCGTTTGGTCAATCACCAAAACATAGCCCGGATCAGGGCAGGGGTGGCTGGGGTCAAACCCGGTGTATTTGCTTAAATGCGCCTCAGCTATTCGGGCGATACAGGCGCGTGCACGGTCCAGTATGGCGGTGTCATCCAGCGGGTGCGTGGCCAGCAACTCCTCCAAATCAGAGGGGCCGGAGCTGTCGAAATGCACACCTTTGTGGTCAATCACCAATCCAAGGGGCGGCTCGCCTTCCCGGCCCGGATGTAGCGAGCGCAGCAAGGCATCCTCAACCCGCATCACCGCAGCCCCGGTTTTTTCAGCTACTGCTTCGCCGCGCGCGGCATAAGGGCTGTGGCCCCAAACCGCGATCAGATCATCAGCGCCGGGCTTGCCAAGGGTCAGATCATACCCGGCAAGGGCCAGAATACGGCGAATGCGACGCTGGCGCAGAAACCCGGCGTTGAAATAGAAAACCCGCCGGGCCTTTGGGGGCACGGCGGGCGTTAGCGCAGATCGCGCGGGCATTTAGAGGCCCAGATCAGTGATGGTTGTTCCCGCAGTGGATATCGACCCGACAGCACCCAGCGTGCCCGTCATTGCGCCGATCACCTTGCTCCATTGTGCAAAGGGAGCTTCGGTTACATAGAGGGTATCGTCATCACGCACCGAAAAGTCACGCGCCATGAACATGCCGTTGGGTTGGGTCAAATCCAACACATAAACCAGGCGCTGTGCACCTTGCAGGTCATTGCGCCCCAACACGATGTTGGCGATCGTGGCTGGCTCGTTGCGCATGATGAACACGCCTGTGGGATCAGCGGTGGCCGTGGAAAGACCACCCACCTGGGCAATCGCTTCAACGGCGCTCAATGTTTGGCTGTCAAACACCACGCGGGCCTGTGCACCGGTTGCCCCAAGGGCGGTATAGGATCGTTGATCCTGCTCAACCAGAATACGATCGCCGCCACGCAGGGCGATGTCGAACTCGGGATGTTTAAAGATGTCCTGGAACCAGACCTGGCTGCGCTCAGAGCCGCGGATCACGGAGACTTGTGCTGTTTCGGGCTCAATTACAACGCCACCGGCGCGGCTGAGCATCGCTGACAACGTGCGTGTGGGGCGCTCAATCGGGTAGACGCCTTGCGCGCCCACGGCCCCGATCAGTGATACGGTTGATCCGTCCCCGGCCAGGCGGCGTACCTGGACCTGCGGATCGGGCGTTTGATCTTCCAGCTTGCCGGTGATAATCCGGCGGATGGCCTCGGGGGTGTTGCCCGCGGCCTTGATGCGCCCGGCGTAGGGAATAAAGATAAACCCGGCGCCATCCACCTGAATTTCTTCCAGAAGGGCAGCATTGGATCCCTCGACCCCAAGCAAAGGATCATCAACGTTTTCCCAAACGGTGATGCCAAGTGTATCACCCGCACGGATCGTGTCTGATCCGATCTGACCGGCATTCTTGAACTTGTCGGTAAAGCCCAAAGCGGGCTGCACGGCAGTGGCGCGTGTCACCCGGTCATTGACCGTTACCACAAACGCATCGCCCGACTTTTGCACAGAGCCTGA
>JGI24025J20009_10001572_pt1 | contig 17141 bp, 15 predicted proteins | sample Cruoilmetagenom3_FD_20009 | JGI IMG/M metagenome (IMG submission 20009) | reverse complement strand
GAAGGCAATGTAACGTTCAAAAAAGGCTTTAAGGGCCGCACGTTCATTTCCGTTCTTCCGGCAGCAGAGGCCGCAGAATAAGCCGAACCCTCGGCATGATACAGTTTAGAGGGGCTCGGTGGAAACACCGGGCCCTTTTTCTATTTTTCGGAGGCAGCAATGGGTGTCGAAGTAATTGGATTTCTGATTTTCGCTGCGTCAATGGTCGGAACACCAGGGCCGGCGAATATGGTCCTGCTCTCGGCAGGGGCACGCTTTGGTTTGCTTCGCTCCTTACCTTTCGTTGCGGGCGTAGTTTTAGGCAAGCAGCTGATCATTTGGCCGATCGGGTTTGGCCTGCTGGAGCTGGCGGGCCGCGCACCTATGTTATTCGAAGTCCTAAAATGGGCCTCGGTTGCTTATATCTTTTGGTTGGCTTGGCGCATTGCCGGCAGCAGAATCCTCGGGGCAAAGCAAACAGTTGTTCCCGGCTTCTTCTCGGGGCTAATTGTGCATCCGCTTAACCCGAAAGCATGGGCGATGGTGACAGTTGGGTTCACAAGCTTCGTATCCGAGGGAACTTCAACTTTGACTGCAACACTTGTGATCGCACTGTCTTTGATGGCTGTACAGATAGCGTTGCATCCATTGTGGACACTCGGTGGGCAAGCGATTTCATCGCGCATGGCGGGACAGCGGTCCGAGAGATATTTGATGTGGGTTCTGGCGGGGCTAACCGTCGCCAGCGTTCTGCTTGTTTTAATGAAAGAGGGTTGAGATGGACATTCAGAACACCTCCACCGTTATGAAAACCGAACGCTTGAATCTACGCCCGTTGCAAGACAGCGATGCTGGGCTGATCGCGCTTTACGTGGGGGACGAGCGTGTGGCGTTGAATCTTGCCGTAGTCCCACATCCGTATCCACCCGGTGCAGCCGAGGCGTATATCGAGTATTCGCGTGCGTCTGACACCGACGAGATCATCTGGGTTATGGAGCTGAACAACGAATTGATCGGTGTGATTTCGATCCACCCGAAAGAGGACGGCCGAGGAAACATCGGCTATTGGCTCGCACCACAGTTCTGGGGGGCAGGGTTCACGCCCGAGGCTCTGGAATCCGTAATTGGTTTCGCGCGGCGGAACGAATTTGTGCAATTGAACGCCTCGGTACATCAAGGCAACCACGGGTCGGCGCGCGTGCTCATCAAAGAAGGTTTCGAGTATATCGGAGATACCGAAAGCCACTCTATTCCTCGTGGCGGCATGGTGAAGTCGTGGAAATACCGTTTGGATATGAGCGATGGATAGCCTGCACCTTAGAAACTTTCGCGAGGATGATTTCGAGGCGTTTCATGCCGCGATGTCTGACTTCGATGTTGTGAAAATGACTGCGAGTTGGCCGTGGCCACCTGATCCAGCATTTACCAGATCTCGAATGACTACGTCGATGGCAAAATCCGGACAGGTTAAAGTGATCGTTCTGAATGAGGAATACGTCGGGCAGGTTTCCGTAGTTAATGGCGAGCTTGGCTATATGCTCGCCAAGCCCTACTGGGGGCGTGGTTTGGCGGGTTGGGCTGTTCAAGCAAAGTTGGACGAGGTGTTTCGTGAGACAGATGTTCAAACGCTCTCTGCTGGCGTTTGGGAGGGCAACCCGGCCTCTGAAAGGGTGTTGGGAAAATTTGGATTTATAAGAACTGGGTCATCAAGGGATTATTGCAAGCCGCAAGGCAAAATGCTGAACGGTTATGACTTCGAACTAACACGGGCGATGTGGGCGGCGGCGCAACCATTGAATTTGGAAACCGACCGATTACGTATCGTCCCGTTCGAGGTATCGGATGCGGCAGAACTGGCCGCATTGATGAACGATGAAGAAATTGCGCGGATGATGGCGTCTATTCCTCATCCTTTTAGCGAGGCGGACGCGGTGGATTGGATCGCCAAGCGACCGTTTGATCGGAGTGCTGATGGTTTTGCAGCGAAGATCACGTTGAAAGACGGCACAATGGTGGGGTTCGTTGGCTTGGGTGGAGATCCGGTTAACACTGCCTACGCGCTCGGACGGCGGTACTGGGGGCAGGGGTTTGCAACGGAGGCGATGCAGGCGTTTCTGGCGGATAGCTTCGCCATTCACCGTTTTGAAGAAATAACAGCGGGGGCGATGGTCGATAATCCGGTCTCGCAAAACGTATTGGAAAAGCTGGGTTTCGAGAAATCCGGCGAGAAAATGCATAAAGCGTCGGGTCGGCTTGAGGAAGCGCCTCTGTTCCTGTATCGCTTGCGCAGCGCCAACTTCGGCACCAGTTAGGATAGCACTATGAAATTCCTTGATCTTACAAAGGTCCAAATTCGATCCGGTACCGGTGGAAATGGCTGTGCCAGTTTCCGTCGCGAAGCCTATGTGGAATTCGGCGGTCCTGACGGTGGTGATGGTGGCAAGGGCGGTGACGTGTGGGTGGAGGCCGTGACTGGCCTGAATACCCTGATCGATTTCCGTTATCAGCAGCACTATTTTGCCCAGAACGGTCGCGGTGGCCAAGGCCGCCAGATGACTGGTGCAGATGGAGACGACATCGTTTTGAAGGTTCCTGTGGGCACCGAAATACTCGATGAAGAACAAGAAGTTGTATTGGCAGATCTGACGACCGTGGGCCAGCGCGTTCGCCTCGCGGCGGGTGGCAATGGCGGCTGGGGCAATTTGCGGTTCAAAACGTCGACCAACCGTGCACCACGCAAGGCCAATCCCGGACAGGAAGGCATTGTTCGTGATGTCTGGTTGCAGCTGAAGCTGATCGCCGATGTTGGATTGCTGGGTATGCCAAATGCAGGAAAATCGACGTTTTTGGCGGCGACTTCGAACGCCCGACCGAAAATTGCGGATTACCCATTCACGACGCTACATCCGAATTTGGGCGTTGTCGGCATTGACGAAACCGAATTTGTGGTTGCGGATATTCCGGGCCTGATTGCGGGCGCGCACGAGGGCAAGGGGATCGGTGACCGGTTTCTCGGCCACGTTGAACGCTGCTCGGTTCTACTGCATCTGGTTGATGCGACGGCGGAAGATCCGGTCGAAGATTACAAGACTATCATCAACGAATTGGAAATGTACGGCGGTGATCTGGCCGCTAAACCACGCGTTACTGCGTTGAACAAAGTTGATGCACTCGACGACGAGCAGCGTGACGAAATTGCCAAGGCGCTTGAAGAAGCGGTTGGCGGACCGATGCTGCGCCAATCCGGTGTTAGCCAAGAGGGATTGCAGGAAACGCTACGTGTGCTTCGCGGAATTATTGATGGCACGAAAACCGCACAGGACGATGCCGAAAAGGAACCCGAGGCATGGAGACCCTGAATTCTGCCACGCTAATCGGCGAGGCTAAACGGATAGTTATCAAGATAGGCTCGGCGTTATTGGTGGATGCGGCGACTGGACTACTGCGACGTGACTGGTTGGCAGATTTGGCCAAAGACGTTGCGATGCTGAAGGCCGACGACAAAGAGGTACTTCTGGTGTCTTCCGGCTCGATTGCGCTGGGACGACGGGTTCTGGGATTTCCCTCCGGCGCGCTTAGTCTGGAGCGCGCACAGGCGGCAGCGGCGGTCGGACAAATTCGTTTGGCACAAGCTTATCAAGAAGTGCTGATACTTCACGGCATCGAAGCGGCGCAGATTTTGCTGACTCTGGAAGACACTGAAAACCGGCGGCGTTACCTGAATTCACGCGCGACGATTGGAGCGTTGCTGGAGTTAGGAACTGTTCCAATCGTTAATGAAAACGACACGGTTGCAACCGATGAAATCCGCTATGGGGACAACGATCGGCTGGCCGCGCAGGTGGCGTCGATGGCGGGCGCGGATGTGTTGGTTCTGCTATCGGATGTTGACGGGTTGTATACCGCTGATCCACGCAAGGACGGTGGAGCAAAGTTTTTGGATTTAGTTCAAGAGATTACACCAGAAGTCGAAGCGATGGCCGGCGGTGCCGGAACCGCTGGCGCAAGTGGTGGCATGAAGACCAAAGTTATGGCCGCCAAGGTCGCGATGCATGCGGGTTGCGCGATGGCGATCACCAAGGGCGAGGTTTCAAGGCCAATCAAGGCACTTCTCGATGGCGCGACCGCAACCTGGTTTGCTGCCGCAGCGGCACCCGGGGTCGCGCGGAAACGTTGGATATCTGGAATGAAGGTCAAAGGGCGCATTATCGTTGACGCTGGGGCTGTCGCGGCATTGATGCGTGGTAATTCGCTTTTACCTGCGGGTGTGAGGGCAATCGAAAACGAATTCGACCGTGGCGAGGCGGTGGAGATTGTTGGTCCCGATGGTGCAACTATTGCCAAAGCTCTGGCCGGGTATAACACGGATGAAGCGCGGTTGATTATGGGCTGCCAGTCTAATGAAATTGAGACCCGTCTGGGTCATACCGGTCGGGCGGTGATGGTACACCGTGACGATATGGCGATGTGAGGACAGTATGAACGTTAAAGAAACCATGGCCGAAATCGGCAAGAAAGCCAAAGCCGCGAGCGCGGAACTGGCCTTCGCAAAACCTGAAAGCAAACGCGCCGCTTTAATCGGGGCTGCTGATGCTGTCTGGGCTCGACGGGCCGAGATTATCGCAGCGAACGCGAAAGACATGGAATATGGTCGCAACAAAGGTCTGTCAGACGCGATGCTTGATCGGCTTATGCTGGACGAAGATCGCATCGAAGGTATCGTTGACGGTCTGCGTTCCGTGGCGGAGCTGCCTGATCCGGTGGGAGTGGTTACGGCCGAGTGGGATATGCCCTCGGGACTAAACATCCGCCGTGTGCGCACCCCCTTGGGCGTAATCGGGGTCATTTACGAAAGCCGCCCGAATGTGACAGCGGACGCTGGCGGCCTATGCCTGAAGGCTGGAAACGCCTCGATTTTACGCGGGGGTTCCGAGAGTTTCCATAGCTCGACGGCGATTCATTCTTGCATGGTAGACGGCTTGAAGGCCGCAGGCTTGCCTGCCGACGCGATCCAGCTGGTTCCAACCCGTGACCGTGAAGCCGTTAGCGAAATGTTGACGATGACCAGTTACATTGACGTGATTGTACCGCGCGGTGGCAAGGGACTTGTCGGCCTCGTGCAACGCGAAGCACGTGTACCTGTGTTCGCCCATCTCGAAGGTATCGTGCATGTTTATGTCGACGCGGATGCGGATGTCGAGAAAGCGCGCGAGGTTATCGTGAATGCCAAGACACGCCGTACCGGTATCTGTGGATCGGCGGAGTGCCTGCTGATCGATCGCGCGTTCTACGCCAAACACGGCGCGCCTTTCATTCACGATCTGGTAGCGCTCGGCGTTGAGGTGCGGGGAGGTGAGGGGCTTCAGGATATCACCGGTGTCATTCCTGCCACCGATGACGATTGGGGTAACGAGTATCTCGATATGATTATCGCGGCCAAACTTGTGGATGGTGTCGATGGTGCAATCGCGCATATCGGTGAATATAGTTCAAATCACACCGACGCCATTCTGACGCAAAACGATGCGACAGCCGAACGGTTCTTTGAACGTGTCGATAGTGCAATCCTGATGCGGAATGCTTCGACGCAGTTTGCGGACGGTGGCGAGTTCGGGATGGGGGCGGAAATTGGCATCGCGACCGGTAAAATGCACGCGCGCGGTCCGGTAGGGGCAGAGCAGTTGACCAGCTTCAAGTATTTGGTCGTGGGCGACGGAACCACCCGCTCATAAACGACAAAGCCCGCCGAAAAGGCGGGCTTATCAAACGGCGTATTTAAGCTGGCTACCCGCGCCAGGTACGGATCGGCCCGCAATCCATATGCACGAAATTCGAGCCGTTGTATTTGCCAACGCCACCCGAGTTACAAGCTGAACCGGCAGACGCCATTTGCGCGACGCTACGCGATTTTAAGCGAACATCTGCGGCCATTCCTTTGATGTGGTACGAATTCGACGCAACACCACGGTTGTTGGAGCGCAGCATCGCGTTCGTTTTGGGGCTGCGATAACCGGAAAGTAACGTGAACGGCTCTGTTGTTTCCATCAACCGGTGTGCGGCGGCGAGGATGTCAATGTTACGACGGTCATATGCAATGACCTCGTCTTGACGCCAGTCGCGCATGAAATGGTTGATTTCCTTGAGCGCCGGTCTGATGTATTCTCCTTCGATCCAGTAAATCGTGTCAATCGTTTCACTGGTCCGCGTGTTGCGCATGCTGATACGACGCACGTCACCGGCGTTGCGCAAAAAGCCTGCTGCATTGGCGTAAACCGGTGCTGCTGAAATGACGGCGACACCTGCGAACGCACCCAACAGGCGCCGACGCGATGTTTTAGCATCATTGAATTCCATAGTAGACTGCCTCGTCTAGATTAATTTGATCGTTTGCCGATCGTTTTTATGCCTGCTTAACTATTGCCGTTTATGGCACGAAATGAGTCGCAAGCCAAGTGGCAGATTTATCTCAATTTTTCGACTAAGCGAAAATCTGCACATCTGACATAACTCTGCACATCTGACATAACTGTGAACAAGAATGAGTTGGTCTCGTTCTGTCCTTTTGATATGTCACCATTATCCCACAATGAGCAGTTTTCTGCCATTAATTGGCGAATTTGCTCGATACAATTGGCTTGCCGGTGTAGGAAGCGTCGAATTGAGAAAATTTAGTGTTTTAGAGGCCGCAATGTATCAAATAAGCAACAATACTGCCAAGCGGAGCTTATTGTCCGCGCTCACGCTTTCACTGATCGGTTTTGCCGGGCCTGTTTTTGCACAAACTGCTGCAACAACAACTGAAATTGAGGTTGTTGAACTGACTCCGGCACAGCGGTACGAAAGCGCACTGCAATCTTTGCTTGCCGACGGCGGAAATCAACTGGCAGATTTTGCAAGTTTTTACGCCGAAAACGGCTACCAGCCAATATGGGCTGACGGCAGTTCGGCTGCCATGCTGGCGTTGTTGACCGCGATCGAGCAGGCTCCGGCTCATGGTTTGGCTGTATCGCGCTACAATGTTGCGGAACTCGAAGCACTTTGGGTTGGCGCTAAAACACCGGAAGATCTCGCTGCATTAGAAGCGGCAGCGGCGCAATCATATGTGAAGTTCGCGAAAGAAATCTCATCGGGTATGCTGGACCCGCGCGCGATCCATAAAGAAATGAACGCGACGCAAAAAGTGCCAGAGACTTCGGCTCTTCTGGCAAACGTTGCAAGCGCCACCAACATGGCCGCCTATTATAAGACACTTCAGCCATCTTCGCCTGAATACACGCAGATGTTAGAGTTGAAACAGGAACTCGAAGCACTTGTATCTTCCGAAGGTTGGGGGCCATTGGTGCCAACCGGAACGACCTTGCGTCCCGGACAGTCCGGTGATCGCGTTGTTGCTTTGCGTGTTCGTCTGAGTCAGCGCGGCTACGATGTAGCTGATACAACCTCACCGGTTTTTGACGATGTGTTGGTCGAGGCTGTGAAGGTTTTTCAGAAAGACTTCGGCCTAAACGCCGACGGACTGGTTGGTCCTCAGACTTTGTCATCCATAAATGCGCAACCTGATGGTCGCCTTAAACAGGTGTTGGTAAATCTTGAGCGCCTGCGCTGGATGAATTACGAACTGGGCGAACGGCATATATATGTGAATATTCCCGACTTCATGGCATCGGTTATGGATAACGGTTCGCCAACCCTGTCCTTCCGTGTGGTTGTCGGAACCGGTAAAAACCAGACTGCCGAGTTTTCCGATACGATGACGCATATGATTGCAAATCCGACGTGGCACGTACCCTACAGCATTGCTTCTGAAGAGTATTTGCCGCAGTTGCGGGCTGACCCAACGGTTTTGCAGCGTAGCAACATTAAAATGTTGGTGCGTGGCTCGGGGCAAATTGTTGACTCAACTGCGATCGACTACACACAGTTTACCGAAGACAATTTTCCGTTTGTGTTGCAGCAACGCCCAAGCAGTAGAAATGCGCTCGGTTTGGTGAAATTCATGTTCCCGAACAGGTTCAATATCTACCTACACGACACGCCTTCCAAAAGCCTGTTCGCGCGCGATGCCCGCGCTTTCAGCCATGGTTGCGTCCGCGTGCAAAAACCGATGGAATTTGCCTATACGCTGCTATCGCTTCAAGAAGCTGATCCGGAAGCAGCGTTTCAGCGTGTGTTGAATACTGGTAAAGAGACGCAGATTGATCTTGTTAGCCCGGTTCCCGTACATATCATGTATCGGACAGTCTGGATTGACAGCGACGGGCAGCCTCAGTATCGCCACGACGTTTATAATCGTGATAAGATGGTCTTCGATGCTTTGGTTACGGCCGGGGTTACATTGACGACTATTGAGGGCTAAAACCGGGTTAACGGCCGGATCGGCCATTACCTGCGTGAGGGCTTTATGCAAATTACCGTAGAAGAACTGGCGCGAGCGTTAGGGGCGGAAGCGGTCGGCGATGTCGATCAGCTTATCACCGGCCCTTGCGAGCCAGCCAAAGCCAAGGCGGGTGAAATCGCGCTTGCGATGGATGAAACCTACGGCGAGGATTTGCTTAGAAGTGAAGCAACTACGGCTATTCTCTGGCCCGGTGCCGACTGGCAAGCGCTTGGTTTGACCGCAGCAATTTTTGCGCCTCGCGCCCGTTACGCGCTTTCCGGTGTCACTGCTGTTTTTGGCGTCGAACCCGATATTGCAGAAGGTATTCATCCGACAGCCGTGATTGATCCCACAGCAGATATTGGCGATAATCCCGCTATCGGGCCCTTTGTCGTTATCGGCAGGAACGTATCGATCGGCGCAAACACCCGCGTTCTTTCGCACACAAGTATCGCGGAGAATGTTAGCATCGGCAAAAATGCCCTGATCTATGAAGGTGTACGTATACGCGCCCGTGTGAGGATCGGTGACGACTTCATATGTCAGCCGAATGCAGTGATCGGCGGCGACGGATTCTCTTTCGTGACGCCCGAGGCCGGTGCAATCGAAGTGGCGCGGAGCATGTCGCAAGAGGTAAGCGGCGGGGATTCAGAATATGCGCGGATCAATTCGCTCGGAACCGTTGTGATCGGCGACAGGGTCGAGGTCGGTGCAAACAGCACGATTGATCGGGGTACGATCTCGGATACAGTTATCGGGACAGGCACCAAAATTGATAACCTCGTTCAGGTTGGCCACAATGTAAAAGTTGGCAAGCACTGCCTGCTGTGCGGAATGGCCGGAATTGCCGGCAGCGCAATCTTACATGATCGTGTTATTCTAGGTGGAAATGCCGGTGTGATGGACCATGTAACCGTTGGCGCAAATTCGATCGCCACGGGTAAAGCTGCGGTCTTGTCAAATGTGCCTCCGAACCGTGTTGTGATGGGAAATCCGGCGATGCCGATGAAAGCAAGCGTCGATAGTTATAAAGCGCTTCGGCGTTTGCCGCGTCTCGCGAGAAAGCTTGATGAATTGCAAAAACAGGTTTCAAAAACCGGTCCGACCGAGTAGACGGATAGCAGAAGTCTGAAATAGGGAATATCCAATGGCGCACAATGTGCAGGATCAGGTAATCGCGATTATCGCTGAGCAGGCGGTTATGGAACCCTCCGAGGTAAGCCTTGAGGCAACGCTTGACGAATTGGGAATAGACTCCCTCGGTTTGGTTGAAGCCGTATTTGCGATTGAAGAAACCTTTGATGTGCAGGTCCCGTTCAATGCCAATGACCCATCGGACTCAGAATTCGATATTTCCAACGTACAATCCATGATCAAAGCTGTCGAAGGTCTTGTTGCAGCGGCTGGCAATTAGTAGCTGATGAGACGCGTCGTCATTACCGGCCAAGGTGCCGTTAGCTCGCTTGGTATGAGTGCAACCGCCACGATGGAAGGTATGCGCGAAGGCCGTTGCGGCATTTCCGAACTTGTAATGCAGGATGTTGATCGCCTGTCGGTCAAAATTGGCGGGCAGATCAAAGGCTATAGTGGCGAGGATTTTTTCAGCCGTCAGGAATTGGTACTTTACGATAAGTTCACACAGTTTGCTTTGTTGGCCGCGAAAGAAGCGATGGCGCAAAGTGACTTGGAGCTTTCTGAAGAGCAAATGCTACGATCAGGTGTGATTTTGGGAACCGCCGGTGGTGGACTGCATACCCAGGACGAAAGCTATCGCACGGTATACGAGGCCGGTAAAAACCGGGTGCATCCTTTTGTGGTGCCGCGTTTGATGAATAATGCCGCGGCCAGCCATGTTTCAATGACCTACAATCTGCAGGGTCCGTCTTACACTGTGGCAACAGCCTGCGCGTCATCAAATCATGCGATGGGGCAGGCGTTCCACATGATCCGTTCGGGCTCCACTGACGTGATGTTGACTGGCGGCAGCGAAAGCATGTTGGTGTTCGGTGGCATCAAGGCGTGGGAAGGCTTGCGCGTTATGTCCAAGGAGGCTTGTCGGCCATTCTCGGCGACGCGTAACGGAATGGTGCAGGGCGAAGGCGCCGCTGTTTTTGTGTTTGAAGAATATGAACATGCCAAGGCGCGCGGCGCTGAAATTCTAGCCGAAGTCATTGGTTTCGCTATGACATCTGACGCATCCGATATCGTGACACCCAATCAGGATGGCGCTGCACGTGCAATCCGTGGCGCATTGCGTGACGCTGGTTTGAACGGCGACGAAGTTGGCTATATCAATGCCCATGGCACTGGCACGACCGCCAACGATAAAACCGAATGCGCGGCGGTTCGCGATGTCTTCGGCGCGCATGCTGACAATTTGATGATTTCTTCGACCAAATCCATGCATGGCCACCTGATCGGTGGCACGGGCGCTGTCGAGATGTTGGCCTGTGTTATGGCCTTACGCGACGGTATTGTAGCCCCGACAATCGGTTACGAACAGCCGGATCCGGCCTGCGATTTGGACGTGGTTCCGAACACCGCGCGCGAGGCGAAGGTCAATGTAGCGTTGACCAACGCTTTCGCATTTGGTGGTTTGAACGCAGTTTTGGCACTGCGTTCAATTTAACTTACTCAGACTGGTTTTCCAGCGCATCGAACGCAGCAGTGAATCCGCTTAGGGATGCAGAAATGCGCACTGGCTCCTGAGATTGCGCGATCGAGAACAGCGCGATGTTTACGGCCTCGCCCTCTTTCATGTTCTTCACCAAAAGATCGGTCAGACCGAACCGCGAGAAGCAACCGGGGCGGGTGCACCAGCTGAACGGGTATTGCGTTGGCTCCGCGTCGTCGACGCTGAAGATTACACCGCGTGTTAGCAATGTACCAAGTGGTGCAACAATCGTAGCCCCAGCCACAGCTTCGCTACCTGCGGGCAGTTTGATAATGCTGAATTCGGCTACAGGTGTGCCTTCTTCGTTCAGCATAAGCTGGTAAAGGAAGCAGTTGTTGTTCGCTGTTGTGCAACGGATTTCCCAGTCGCCATGTGTTTCGCGCACGATTTCTTGTGGTTGTTCCGCCGACGTTACGCCGCCTACCGGAAACTCTGCGGCGTCTTGTGCCTGTGCTGAAAACCCTGCGAGGGCAAAAATGGCTGCTAGTTTTAGAATACGCATAAGGCTTGTTTTTCCTTTTGTTGCTCGAAATAATTATCGCGTTATTCGTGTCAGGAAGTCGGCGCCAAGTCAACCAACGCACGATTTATATAGGCAGATTATTGCGTGCGCAGACGACCTTACGAAGGAGGTGCTTCGGTTCATCGCTTAATGATCGAAGACGGTTGGCAGTTGCAGTAATGCCTTGCCGATATATTCGGTGACCTCACCTTCATCCGCTTGTATCCAGTGTCCCATCGCGACCTGAATGGTGGTCGAAACCAGCGCCGCCATTAATGCTAGTTTTTCACCGTCGTCTTCGTCTTTCAGACGGCGACCAAGAACAGAAGCGACTTTCAGTTTAAAATCTTGAAAAGCGCTTACTTTCAACATCATAAGCTTGGGGTGGGTGTGGGATATTTGAAAAAGTTTCCGAAGTTGCGAGCCGTCTTCCCCGAATTCGTACGCCAGCGGTAAAAGGAGCTCGGCGAGATCTTCAAGGATAGGGCCGGTGCCACACACGAACTTTTCTTCTGCCTCTGGCGCAAATTCCGGTTCCGGCGGCAGTAGTGCAGCTTCTTTATATGGGAAATAGTTGAAAAACGTGCGCGGGCTAATTCCGGCCTCTTCGCTTATCATTTCGGTCGTAACGCTCTCGAGTCCGTGCTCGAAAACCAAGTCAATCGCAGCGATGCGAATGGTATCGGCTGTTCGCAGCCTCCGACGTTCTCGCAAATTTGCCATGATCTCTTTCTGAATTTGATATTGCACATACTGCAAAGTTTGCATACAGAGCAAATTTATAGGTTGTCAATAACTTTGGACGGTTCGGTTGAAGGGCCGGTTTCAAGTGATTACCTCTAGAATCGAATTGGCCGGGCAGGCTGGAAAAAACTTAGAACGGAACAATTTATGCGAGTTATGCGAGCATTTTCTTCCTACGGGATCGCAGCGGTACTAGTACTTTTAATAGCTGCCTGGTTTAGCACCGGACTGTTCATCGAAGGCGGCAATGGCCCGCACGGTGGTGAAACATCCGTCGTTTCTATGATCGAAGAAGATGGCGGGCCAATCACCGATGCGGTCGCCAAAACCGGAATTGCGCTGACAGTGCACCATGGAGAAGGTGTGGAGGATCCGGCCAATTCGATTGCCGAGAGAAACGCGCTGGCGTCCGAAGTTGAAGGCGAGTTGCGGGTCGTTCGGATTGAACGCTTCAACATACAGCCGATGAGTCTCGAAGTAACGTTGCGCGGTCACACTGAAGCCAAGAACACGTTAAGCGTGGTTGCGCAAACGACCGACATCGTTGAAGCGGTTTCAGTCGTCGAGGGCCAGAAAATTGCCAAGGGCGATCTGGTTTGCACACTGCAAAGCGGAACGCGGCAGGCGAGTATTGATCAGGCGAATGCCGCGCTGGCGCAGGCAGAGGCGGGTTTGTCGAAAGCGAACCTGGATTTTGCCACAAATAGCGAATTGCTGGCAAAAGGTTTGGCCCCGGAAAACTCCGTCGAGGCTTACGCAGCAAACTTACGTACCGCGGAGGCAGCGCTTGCCGCCGCGAAAGTCGCATTGAACAACAGTGAAGACGCGCTCGAAAAGACTATCATCAAGGCGGGGTTAAGCGGCGTCGTCCAAGGTCCGATTGTCGAGGCCGGTGCAATGTTGAACTTTGGCGGCACCTGCGCGAAGATCATCCAGCTCGATGCGATGGTATTTGTCGGCGCAATCCCACAATCGCGGATAAGTTTCGCCAGATTGGGTATGCCTGCCGAAATCAAAACCATAAACGGCTTGATCGCTCAGGGCGAAGTCAGCTTTATTTCCGTCAGCTCTGATGTTTCCACCCGTACATTCAAGGTTGAAGTTGAATTTCCCAATCCGGATGGAAAAATTCTGGACGGTCTCACGGCCGAGGCACTTGTAGATATGGGCAACATTCCGGCGCATCTGTTGCCTCAATCTGCGTTGACGCTAGACAGCGACGGGGTTCTAGGCGTTCAGACCGTCAAGGACGGGGCGGTGGCCTTTTATCCGATCGAGATACTTGGTGACACACGCGATGGCATGTGGGTCGCAGGATTGCCGCCGTTCGTTGATGTTATCATCTTGGGGCAGGAATATGTCACCGAAGGGCAAAAAGTCGACGCCCGATATGCGGAATAAGGTGCTGAATCATGGTTGATTTTATCGAACGAATTCTGCGTATGCCTCGTGTGGTGATGACCTTGATGGTCCTGCTGCTCGGGGCTGGTGCGGCGTCTTATATATCGTTGCCTAAAGAAAGCTTTCCTGTCGTCGATATTCCGTTTTTCTTTGTCACAGTAGACCAACAAGGCATTTCTGCAAGGGATGCGGAGCGCTTGTTGGCGAAGCCGATCGAGGACCGTTTGATCGAAATTGACGGGCTCGATACGTTGACATCGACTTCGACGGCCGGTCGCGCCACCATTTTTATGCAATTCAGCGTTAACACAGCCAAAGACGACGCGCTGGTCGATATCCGCGCGGAAATGGACGGGGTAGCTAACGAATTGCCTGCCGGCGCGGACGAGCCGAGAATAATCGAAAGCTCCATCGCGGACATGCCGGTTTTATCCGTGGCTGTTTATGGCGATGTGCCGGAGCGGATGCTGACCCTTCACGTCAACGCTTTGAAAGAAGAGCTTGAAGCCATTGCCGACGTGCAGGAAGTCAGCATTTCGGGTAAACGCGAAGAAGTGTTGGAAGTGCAGATGGATATGCTGCATCTCGAAGCTTATGACATCACCGCCGGGCAGCTGTTTGATGCCTTGGCCAGAAACAACATCATGATTGCCGGTGGTACGTTGGATAGCGGGCAGGGGTCCTTTAATGTCGATGTGCCCGGCCTGATTTCCTCGGCTGCAGATGTTTACAGTCTGCCGCTGAAAACCGTTGGCGATACAATCGTGACTTTTGGCGATGTTGCGACGATCACCCGGACCTTCAAGGATGCAACCGAATACGCATATGTTAACGGCTCGCCCGCGATGACACTGGCGATCACAAAGAACATCGGCACCAATATCATCGAGGTTTCCGATCAAGTTCGCAGCACTACCGATGGTTTCGCCGCTGACTGGCCCGCTGGCGTCGAGTACAGCTTCTTGCTGGATCAATCCGTTGGCACCAAAAACCTATTCAAGTCGCTTGAGGCAGCGGTTCTGACGGCCGTTGCACTTGTTTTGATTATGACCATCGCCACACTTGGTGTTCGTCCCGCGATTATGATTGGTATGTCGATTCCTATCTCTTTCATGATGGCGTTTCTGGTTCTGCAGATGCTCGACATGACGATCAACATGATGGTTATGTTCGGTTTGGTTATAGCCGTGGGCGTGCTGGTTGACGACCCGATCGTGGTCGTCGAATACGCAGAACGGAAATTATCCGAAGGCGTGTCGCGCAAAAAGGCCTTCATTCTCGCCGCCCGCAAAATGTTTGTCCCTGTGGTTTCCGCCACAGCAACAACGCTGGGCGCGTTTGTGCCACTGCTGTTCTGGCCGGGCATCATCGGCAAATTTATGAGCTACCTGCCGATCGTCGTTATCGTTGTTATGGTAGCGTCGCTTATATCCGCTCTGATTTTTATGCCCGTAATCGGCTCGTTCATCGCAAAGCATGAAATGGACGAGGACGAAAAGGCCGCTGCGGATATCGTGATGTATCCCGACAAGTTCGACATGAAGAAAATCCGCGGGATATCCGGCGTTTACGTGCGCGGCATGTCACATCTGATCCGTCATCCTCTGATAACGCTTACTGTCGGCTTTGGCATCGTCGGCGCGATTTTCGTCACCTTTGCCCAAAATCCCACAGGCGTGGTGGCTTTTCCGCTGGGCGAGCCTGAATACGGCACGGTTTCAGTTGTTGCACGGGGCAACTATTCCCCAACCGAAATTCGGGACTACCTGATCGAAGTACAGGACGAAATCCTGCAAGTGGCAGGCATTCAAGATGCTATTATGGGCTTTGGTGGGGGTCAAAGTTCGCCCCCCGATACAATCGGTAACATCCAACTCCAGCTGCAACCGTGGGAAAAACGGGTGGAAGCCGAGGATATATTCGCCGAAATTCGTGAACGCGTAAGCGACATTTCCGGTCTGGAGGTCCAGATTGCCGCAGCCGAGAATGGCCCGCCGGCAGGTAAGAATATTAACCTCCGGATCGTTGGATCGAATTATGACGACATTCTCCCGGTAGTTTCTAAAGTGCGTGACTACATTGAAAATGACCTTGGTAATACCATCGAAGTCGAAGACGGACTCCCGTCGCCCGGTATCGACTGGACGCTAGAAATAGACCGTTCTGCGGCGGCTGTTTATAACCTGAGTATCCGTGATTTGGGTCCATACGTGCAGCTGGTGACGGGCGGCGTCAAACTAGGTTCCTATCTGCCAAGCGATTCCTCAGATGAACTAGATATTCTGGCGCGCCTTCCGGCCGATCAACGCAGTTTCGATTCCCTTGATTCCTTACGTATTGTAACACCACAAGGGCTGGTACCGGTGTCCAACTTTGTGACGCGCGTCGCCGTTCCTAAAGTTGGAAACATCACGCGGCAGGACGGGTTCTACTCCATTTCCGTTGCGGCAAACCTTGAGGCGGGAATTCCGACTGCCGATAAAGTCACCATGTTACAGGAATGGCAGGAATCGCAGGAGTGGCCCGACAGCATAACCTTCGAGTACGGTGGCGCCGCTGAGCAAACCAATGAGACCAACGCCTTTATGATCAAAGCGCTAAGTGCTGCCATGTTCCTGATTTTCCTTATTCTTTTGCTTGAGTACAACAGCTTCTATCAGGTGTTTGTGACGCTCTCGACGGTCGTTATGTCAACGGCGGGCGTGTTGCTCGGTATGCTGATCACGGGCATGACGTTCTCGGCGATTATGACAGGTTTGGGGATTGTAGCTTTGGCAGGGATCGTGGTGAAAAACGGTATCGTGCTTATTGATACCTATAACCATTACAACCGCGAACAAATGGTCGAACCGACCACCGCGATGCTTTTGACCATTGGTCAGCGTATTCGTCCGGTGCTGTTGACCGCAATCGTGACGGCACTTGGGGTGATCCCGATGGCGTTAAACATCGAACTCGACTTCGTTCGCCGCGAGATTGTTGCGAGCGGGCTTGCCGGTGCGTTCTTTGTGCATCTTTCCGCGGCACTTGTTTCTGGCTTGCTATTCTCCACCGTCCTGACTTTGGTGATGGTGCCGGTTATGATCACAGCGCCGTCGATATTGAAGGCTCAAATGCAGGCATTTGGCCGACGTATTAAGTCCGCGTTCAAGCGTTCAACGAAAGACAAGGGCGAGCCAGATAGTGTTCCAGCCGCGACGGATTTATCGACACCGGTTCCGGCCAACATAAATGCCGTAGCTGAGTAGTATCCAGACGATCGTGTGCAGCCTATCGGGATTCTGAAGTATAAAAGCATCCGAGTTGACCGGCGTAGATCCAAGTCGGTTCAAAGCATGATGGGTTTGGTAAAAATGGCTCCGGCGGTACTTTTGAAGTGGTCCGGTAAATTTGGACAATGTGCTAAGATGTATCCAACACGAACGAATGGATACGAGAATGACGAAACGACGGAACTTTTCAGA
>JGI24025J20009_10001570_pt1 | contig 17146 bp, 15 predicted proteins | sample Cruoilmetagenom3_FD_20009 | JGI IMG/M metagenome (IMG submission 20009) | reverse complement strand
GCAACCATCTCTAGAGCTTCTGCCGCCGACATCGGATTATCCGAGATATCGGTGACCAATCGGACATTCTCTTCCGCCGTAAGACTCGGGATCAAATTGTAGAACTGAAAGATGACACCAATCTTTGCGCGGCGAAAACGCGTGAGGTTGCGCTCATCGAGCGCGGTTAGTCCGATGTCCTCTTAAAACATAACGCCGCTGGTCGGGCCATCCAGCCCGCCGAAAATATTGAGAAAAGTCGATTTTCGTTGCCGGAAGGGCCGAGCAAAACGAGAACTTCCCCTTTTTGCATCGAGCAATCGACCCGGGCAGTGCATGAACTTCAGTTTCGCCCGTCACGTAAATCTTGCGTAGATCGCGACCGGTGAACGCTGTCTTCGTCTTGTTCGCTTCGCTCTTTTCGAGACCGATCAGCATATTCTCGCCATATCAACCTGCCGGGGCGAGGCCTGACGCAATGTTCCTGAAGTGTATGATACAATTGCGACTGTTCAGTCACGAAGCGACATCAAAGTGAACAAGGAATGCGAGCCCCACCAGATACAAACCAACAGCCGCGATCGAGTCCAGTCCCATACGAAGGACGGTCTGATCGCGTCGCTCGATCAGGCCAATAACGAAAACTCCCGTCATTGCCAGAGCCAAGACCGCCGCTAGAGCTTCAAACCTGCCTGCCAGATCGAACATGGGCGGTCCTGACGCGACCAGATCAATCACAAAAATAATAGCCAAATTGAACAGGTTGGATCCGAAGATCTCGCCGACCGCGAGTTCATAGTGACGATGCCGCATTGCGCCTGTAATTGCGCTCATCTCAGGCAGAGATGTCGCTGCGGCCACAAATAGAACTCCGACCAGCCCCCTTCCAAGGCCGCTGCGAGCCGCGATTTCATTCGCAGTCACAGCTAGAATCGCACCACCTGCAAGGATTATCATAGCCAGAAACAAGAGCATGAACGCCAGCTTGCGGCCCAGTATTTCCTTCCGTTTGCCGCCTTGGACAAAGCCTTGATCAGGAGGGTTTATCACGAGCCACATAGGGCGCCTCTCGGACCGATCAGCGATCCTGATAGCGAAAAGGCCAGCAAGAAACACAAGCGTTGACCCGAGCCCGACTATGCCAAACAAAAGCGTGTCACCGAAAAGAATAGCGGCGATGACCAGTGCCAGTAGCATCATTCCAAGCACACCCTGAATCAAGGTTGCTGGCTTCGCGACGACCGAAGTAAGCGGACGAGCACCAAGAACCATATCGGCCACTGCAAGGAGCAGGATGTTAAAGCTCGTGCTACCCAAAATGTTGTTGAAAGCGAGCAAAGGCACACCAAGAGCTGCGGCGCTGGTAGCAGTGCCAAGTTCTGGCAACGAAGTTATGCCGCCAAGGACAAGCATACCTGCAAAGCCTTGGCCAAGCCCAGTCCGCTCACTCAGAGCAATGACATAGCGGGGAAGTTGAGAGCCAGCCCACCAAACCGCCATAGCAGCAGCCACAAATACAACGACAAGCTGCCAAATGGACATCAGGTGCAGATGGCCCGATAGGCCAAACTCCGTCCAAAAGTTTCGCTTACACGAAGTTCACGCTTTCCGAATTTGCCAAGGACACAAGCTCTAAGTGTCTGCGGAAGTTTACCTAGTGAGCCCACGCCGTTCACGTCCTATTCCTGTGGTCATCATGACCGCTCGTGTTCAGCCGACTTTGCTTTCCGTTCTGGAGAGATTGCCATGTGATCCGGCAATCGCGCCCGATCCGGTAGATGCTGCCATCAGGCAATTCGCGCCATTGCTCGTGGCTGATCGGCTCAGACGCGAGCACAATAGCCCGATAGCTTTCACGAGGGTCGTGATGGACATGCGGAAACCCGCAAATTTCGCAATCGTGCAGGCCATCGCGTTCTACAAAATGGAGCGGCCGGCCCAGTCGGGTGCCAATCAACTCGTTTCCATCGGTCATGATCAGGTTGAGGCCAATGCTTGCGGTCGGATCGATTTCGCGGCTGCGCTCGACAATCCATTGCGCAACTTCGTGCAGGCATTGAAGCGCGGTACGTTCAGGATGCTTGAGCTGTCTTGCTCGGACCAAATGAAACACATGTTCGCTGTCGGTCTGTCCCGCTATCAACTCACGTCGTTCGCAGGGTATCTGATCCAGCAAAGTGGGTCGCAGCAGTTCAAAATTTGGGACTGTGCCATTGTGAGCGAATGCCCAGCTCTCATCGCCAAAGGGGTGCGTGTTGGCAATTGTTGGCTCGCCTACGGTTGCGCGCCGCACATGCCCCAGAACCTGACGCGAATAAATACGCGCCGCCGCTCGCCGAAAATGCTCGCCATGAAAAGCGGCCCAGGCCTGCTTCTCGATATGTGGCTCAGCATTCTCAAATGTCGCAACGCCCCAGCCATTGGCGTGGCTTTTGCCCACACTGTCACTTTGGCTTTGCACTATCAACGCGTTCTGCGCGTGAACAAGCGTGCATTCGACCTTCGTCGGTTCGGTCGCAAAAAATCCGTAAAGCCTGCACATAGGAGGGTCTTTGTACCCGCACGTGTGCCCGCAGATATCCGCAATGTTCCGGAGGCATACCAATGAACGATCCCGTTGCTGAGCTGTTCGATGAATTCCGCCGTGATCACCAAGTCATGGGGCGTGGCCTATTTGAAATTGCTACGGCATTGAAAGCCGAGGATGATCAAAAAGCAGCTGAGGCAGCCCGCGCACTCGATGTGGTCGCTGGCCCGCATATCCGTTTTGAAGAATTGTATTTTTACCCTGAGTTACGCGGCTTGCTGGGCGATCCCACGGTAGAACGGTTCGAGTCAGAGCACCGCGAAGGTCTGGCTGCTGTTCTGCGTTTGTCGAGACTGGAGAAAAACGCCGTGCTCACAACCGAAGAGCGAGAACAATCGCGTGACCAGATCGACACCATGCGGGTGCACACCGATGAATGCGGAGAGCATTTCGGCGCGCTTGGCCGGTTTCCTAAGCAGCAGCAGAAGAACTTGCTCAGCGCTCTGCGGAGACTTCGCCGTGCAGGAGGCCGCTGGACCGAGCAGTCTAGAGGCAGAACGAGCGAATGAACGGCACAAGCGCCTCGTCTACTGACCAAATCAGCCATAAAAACCTCGAGTTTCGAGCCAATTATCGTCCGCAGCTAAACACCCGAGAGCTTCATCGCATAGAAGAGATCCGCACAGAAATCCTTCGCAATTTTCCTGCTCTCGATCGGACCCTGCCGTTCGGGCCGCTCTGCAGGCAAGGGCTTGAAGACATGCCGTCACTGATGATCGAAGATCACAGCGGCATCCAACTCTCAGTCAAGGGCAAGGCAGATCTGAACCTGAGCTATCGCAGCCTTATGCTCGCAGGCGACGGCGATCTAGTTGCCGTTTACGGTGCGAGAGATCGCGAATTCGAGCGCTATTGCAAAAGAACGTTGGCGCTTGGAACAGCCAAGGTGTTCGCTCCCGAAATCGCAGATCCGACCACCACTCTAGCCGACGCATGTCGTAACGACGATGCCTTGATGACTCATGCTGTCCAAACTGCCCAATTAGCTGGTGGCATCAATCTCGTGTCCTATATGGCAACGGGCGGAATCTGGCACCTTGGCTCAGAAATCGCTCAGCAAGCTAAGGTGCCTGTGAATATAGCGGGGCCCCAGCCAAGCCTAACCCGAGCTGTAAACGACAAGCTGTGGTTCTCTCGCTGGGCAGCTCGCCTTTTGGGCAAAGATGCCGTTCCCCATGCCCGTTCTGTCTATGGCATGGGAGCGTTGGTCGGACATTTGCGCCGTTTTACGAAGCAACATTCAGCTGTGGCAATCAAACTGTCCCATAGCGCGGCTTCGATGGGAAACATGGTGTTCGATAGCGCCACTTTCAGTGGGATGAGCGCAGCAGAAATGGCCGAGCACTTGGGTTTGGCGATCAAAGAACGAGAATGGGGAAACCCCTTCCCCTTGCAAGTGACCGCGTGGGAAGGCCCAGTGCTCGCCAGCCCTTCGGCCCAATTATGGATACCCAAGGCCAAAGATGGACCGCCAATTATTGAGGGGTTCTTTGACCAGTTGACGAGCGGCGAGATTGCACGGTTCGTAGGCGGCGTACCGAGTACGCTCGGTGAACAAATCAAAGGCAAGATGGCGCGCGATGCGGCGATGCTTGGCGCTCTTTTCCAGGCACTTGGCTATTTCGGACGATGCAGCTTTGACGCTTTGGTGATCGGCAAGAACGAGCAGTCTTCGGATCTGCACTGGGTAGAATGCAATGGCAGATGGGGCGGTATCTCAATTCCCCTCACGCTCGCAAACCGCCTAGCGCCAGACTGTCAGGCTGGGGGATTTTTGGTTTTCAGCCACCAAAGCGACGATGGAGCTTCGATACAGCTAGATCAGTTCCTCTCTCTGCATATCGATCTAATGTTTCGCGCAGGAGGGACCTCCGGGGCTGTGCTAATGACACCCAGCACCTTGGCCCATGGCCGTGTTGAGCTGCTCATTATAGCCGAGGATCAAGCTTCAGCCTTGGCGATAGCGGAGGGCTTCGCCTCCACCACTGACAACCGCGAGGGCATCAGGATAACTGCGTAGCGACCAGCCCTTATCAGCAATCTAGCATTGACCATATTACGTATGAATTTGATGGAGAGGCTCATTAGCACTTCTGACACGATCCGCTGGTTTGAGGATTTGACGCGCGATGATGTCGCATCGGTGGGCGGCAAAAATTCTTCGTTGGGCGAGATGATCGGAAATTTCACTAAGCAGGGCATTAAAGTCCCGCCCGGCTTCGCAACGACCGCGACAGCCTATCGGCGTTTCCTGACCGAGAATAACATCGATGAAGCGATTTCTGGTATGCTTGAGCGCTTCCAGAACGGCGCTTCCAGCCTGTCCGAAACGGGCCAAGCTATTCGCGGCGAGATTGTGGATGGACAATGGCCCGATGATATCGCCGCAGAAATTGCTCATGCCTATCACGAGCTTGAAGCGCGTTTTCCGGACCGCGAAATAAGCGTTGCAGTCCGTTCCAGCGCCACCGCTGAGGATCTGCCTGACGCGAGCTTTGCTGGTCAGCAGGAAACCTTCCTAAATGTCTCTGGCGAGGACGCTCTGCTAGATGCATGCCGGCGTTGTTTCGCCTCGCTCTACACCAATCGCGCTATCGCTTACCGCGAGGCCAAGGGCTTTGATCACCAGGCCGTGGCGCTGTCGGTTGGTGTGCAATTAATGATCCGATCTGACCTCGCAGGCGCAGGCGTGATGTTCTCCATCGATACCGAAACAGGTTTTGACAAGATCGTTCTGATTAACGCAGCCTGGGGACTTGGCGAAAATGTCGTGCAGGGGTCGGTTGAACCAGACGAATACCAAGTGTTCAAACCACTATTGGACGACCACAACCTGACGCCCATTGTCGAAAAACGCCTTGGGGCTAAACAACGCAAGCTCATCTATAGCTCCGGTGACGACACAACCCGCAACGTGGCGGTTGAATCGTCCCAACGCACGCAATTCGTATTGAGCGACGAGGAAATTCTCCAGCTCGGTCGCTGGGCGGTTTTGATCGAGCGTCATTATGGCTGCCCGATGGATATGGAATGGGCCAAGAATGGACCAACCGGCGAGCTGTTCATCGTGCAAGCAAGGCCCGAGACGGTTCAGGGTCGGCAGGGTGCCAGCTCGCTTTCTTCCTATACACTCGGCAACAAAGGCCGCATCTTAACTGAAGGGGCAGCCATAGGTTCGCGGGCTGCGGGAGGCCCAGTTTGTATCATTAAAGACGCAAGTGACATCGACCGCTTTGTGCCCGGCTCCATTTTAGTAACCGGCATCACCGATCCTGATTGGGTTCCTGTAATGAAATGCGCCGCTGCCATCGTAACCGATCATGGTGGTCGCACCTCTCATGCGGCGATTGTCAGCCGCGAATTGGGCTTGCCAGCCATCGTTGGGTGCGGGGATGCGACTCGGCAATTGGCCAATTCGAACGAGGTCACTGTGAGTTGTGCAGAAGGGGACCGAGGCTTCGTCTACGAAGGTCTTGCTGAAATCCGTGAAGGCCACATAGATTTGTCAGCCATCCCAAAGACCGAAACGCAGGTGATGCTGAACTTAGCGGATGCGACTGCTGCTTATCGCTGGTGGAAATTGCCTGCAGACGGGGTCGGCCTGACGCGAATGGAGTTCGTGATCTCGCACCTCATAAAGGCGCATCCGATGGCGCTCCTAAAGCCTCAGCGGATCAAGGAGCGCGGTACAAGAAAAGAAATAGAACGACTTACCAAGGGGTTTGCGGACAATGCCGAATACTTCATCGACAAGTTGGCGCGTGGGCTCGCTCGGATAGCGGCCCTGCTCCATCCCAAACCGACGATCATTCGTTTCAGTGACTTTAAAACCAACGAATATGCTGACCTTGTCGGCGGCCATTATTTTGAGCCAGCCGAAGAAAACCCAATGCTCGGTTTTCGCGGGGCTTCTCGCTATATATCACGCCAATTTCGCGAGGCATTTGCATTGGAATGTCATGCCATCCGGCGACTGCGCGAAGAGCTCGGTTTTAACAATGTCGCGGTGATGATTCCCTTCTGCCGGACCGTAAGCGAAGCTGATCTAGTCCTGAAGGAAATGGCAAAGCACGGTCTCGAGCGAGGTCGCAACGGCCTGAAGGTTTTGGTAATGTGCGAAGTCCCCAGCAATGTGGTGCTCGCGGGTGAATTCTCAAAGCGCTTCGATGGCTTTTCAATTGGTAGCAATGACTTAACCCAGCTTGTATTGGGAATTGATCGCGATTCCGAGCTACTAGCGGACCAGTTCGATGCGCGTGACCCAGCTGTCAAATGGATGATTGCACACGTCATCCGGGCCGCACACGAGCATGACACGCCTGTCGGTCTATGCGGCCAAGCTCCCAGCGATCACCCCGATTTTGCTGAGTTTCTGGTTAGTCACAAAATCAATTCTATTTCTGTCACTCCCGACAGCTTCGTCGCGATCAAACAGCATGTCGCACGTGCCGAAGCCCGTGGGAAAGCCTGAACCTTATCTGCGGAGAAATCACTCATGATGGATATAGTGACGCTCACGCTCAATCCGACAATCGACGTCGCCTATTCGCTTGATCACCTCGTCCACACCGACAAGCTGAGGGCAGTCAGCCAGCAATGCGATCCGGGAGGTGGCGGGATCAATGTTGCCCGAGTCTTCGTGAGGATGGGGGGCTTTGCTCGCTGTATTTACATGTCTGGAGGCTCGACAGGGATAGCACTGGATGCGCTATTGGACCTGCATCAGCTCGTACGTGTGCGCATTTCAATACAGGGTGAAACGCGGATCAGTGCAACGGTATTTGAGGAAGCCTACGGCAGAACATATCGAGTTGTCCCGGACGGCCCCAATCTCTGCGAAGAAGAAGGGCAAGCCTGCCTTGACCGGCTTTCGGCAATCGATTGCGACTATCTCGTCATGAGTGGCTCGCTGCCTCGCGGACTGCCAGTGGATTTCTATGCCAATGTGGCTGCTCAAGCCCAGCAGAGGGGAATACGTACTGTGTTGGACAGTTCAGGCGAACCACTGAAAGCAGCAATCGATTACGGAAGCATCGAATTGGTGAAGCCAAACCTCAAGGAATTCCAGGAGTTGGTGGGCGAGAAGATCACGGACCCGACCGACATTGGCGAAGCAGCACAAGAAATCGTCAGAAAGGGCGGAGCAAGGCTGATCGCTGTCAGTCTGGCTGAGCATGGCGCCATACTCGCCAGCGCCGAGAAGGTGACCCGGTGCAAAGCTCCTGCAGTCGAAGCAGCCAGTTGTGTGGGGGCAGGCGATAGCTGTGTGGCGGCGATGGTTCACGGTCTGGCTGCAGGGCGAACCGATCAAGACGCGTTCAGGCTGGGAATTGCCGCCGGTGCAGCAGCTGTTCTGACACCTGGAACCGATCTGGCGCGCGCGGACGATATCGATCTGCTGTATTCGCAGATGTCTATGAGCAGCTGAGCAACATCGAAGAGACTACGAGTATCTGCGTAATTACGCTGACCGCCATCCACTTCATGCTTGCTTCCCAAATCGCAGGATAAGGAACTCTATTCATGGCCGATCTAATGAAAGCCGCAATCTTCATCGAACCCGGTCGGATCATTCTGGGTGAGAAGCCGATCCCCGATGTCGGGCCGCTTGATGCACTTATCCGAATAACCACAACCACAATTTGCGGCACCGATGTTCATATTCTGAAAGGCGAATATCCTGTCGAGCGTGGGCTGACGATCGGGCATGAACCAGTTGGCGTGATCGAGAAACTGGGCTCTGCCGTTTTAGGCTATGAAGAGGGGCAGCGGGTGATTGCTGGTGCCATTACACCCGCTGGGACTTCCTACGCTTCAATGTGTGGCTGCCACGCCCAATGTGGCGGGCAAGGCAAGCACGGCTTCAAAGCAAGCGGGGGCTGGCGGTTTGGCAATACAATCGACGGGGCGCAGGCTGAATATTTACTGGTCCCGGATGCGATGGCAAACCTCGCGCCGGTTCCTGATGGCCTGACTGACGAACAGGTACTGATGTGCCCGGACATCATGTCGACCGGATTCAGCGGCGCGGAATCGGGCAAGATCAAGATCGGGGACACTGTCGCAGTGTTCGCGCAGGGACCAATTGGCCTTTGCGCGACGGCGGGTGCGCACATGATGGGCGCCACGACGATCATCGGAGTCGAGACTGTGCCAGAACGGCAGGAAATGGCGCGCCAGATGGGGGCCACCCACATTGTCGACTTTAACAAAGTGGATCCGGTCGACGAGATTATGAAGATCACCGATGGCCGCGGCGTTGATGTAGCGATTGAAGCGCTCGGACTTAAAAAGACGTTCGAAGGTGCCCTGCGCGTTATCAGGCCGGGCGGAACTCTGTCCTCGCTTGGGGTGTATTCCGAAGACCTAACACTTCCGCTCGATGCGCTGTCTGCGGGCTTGGGCGATCATACCATCCGCACCACGCTTTGCCCTGGTGGCAAGGAAAGGATGCGGCGACTAATGGATGTTGTCGCGTCAGGCCGGGTTGATGCAGGTAAACTCGTGACCCATCACTATCCGCTCGATTCGATTGAGGAGGCGTATGAGCTGTTCTCGCACCAACGCGACGGAGTGCTCAAAATCGCCGTGCGTCCGTAAACTTTGAGTCCTTACAGTCATCGGGTATCGGGAATGCCTGAAACCCAGATGTAAACGCAGATACGATGGCGGCTCGCCCATTCTGGGCCAGATCTCAATCTCCTTTAATCTTGGAGAGCAGATCGCCAAACTGCATCGGGAATGGAAAGATGATGGTCGAACTGTTCTGCTCATTGGCGAGCACATTGAGCGTTGAAAGATACCGCAGCTGCATCGCTTCGGGAGCCTCCGCCAGAACAAACGCGGCATCGCGCAACTTGGCTGCCGCTTGATGTTCGCCCTCTGCATTGATTACTTTGGCCCGCCGTTCACGTTCCGCCTCCGCCTGACGGGCGATCGCTCGCACCATAGACTCGTCAATGTCGACATGCTTGATCTCGACAGTTGCGACCTTGATACCCCAGGCATCGGTATTCTTGTCGAGGATCTCCTGCAAATCCTCGTTAAGCTTGTCGCGCTCGGACAGCATTTCGTCGAGTTCGTGCTTGCCGAGCACCGAACGCAGAGTCGTCTGCGCGAGCTCGCTGGTCGCAAGGACGAAATTCTCGACCTGAATGATCGCGCTTTCCGGGTCCACAATGCGGAAATAGACCACCGCATTGACCTTCACCGACACATTGTCTTTCGAGATCACATCCTGGGTCGGAACATCCAGCACAATTGTGCGCAAATCGGTTCGCACAATCTGCTGCACGAACGGAATGAGGAGGATGAGGCCTGGCCCCTTCACGCCGGTGAAACGGCCTAGTGTAAATACGACGGCTCGCTCATATTCCCGCAGGATCTTGATCGCCGCCCACAAGAAGGCGAGCACCATGATCGCGAGTGGGACGAAGAAGCCATAGTTCAGAATTTCCATTGTTTCCTCCATGCGATCAATTTTCCGATTTATCCAAACGCGAAACAGCAAGTTTTAGACCCGCTATTTCATCGACAATCGCCATCTCGCCTTCGCTGAGATCGTGCGGACCTTGCGCATTCCAGCGCTCTGAGTGGACAAAAACGTGCCCCTGTCCGCCTTGCCAATCAAGCACGGTCGCTTTCGCTCCGATCAGTTCTTCTGCACCGGATACGATGCGATGCTGGAAGGACCGCAAGCCAAGACGAACCACAAGGATGACAAAGCCTGCGCTAAACACTCCAAATGCGGCGATAGCTGACCAGTTCACCCGAAAGGCTGGCATATCTGTATCAAACAGCATGGCAGCGCCGAACACGAAGGCCGCAATCCCGCCAATTCCCAAGACACCAAAGGAGGGGGCGAATGCTTCGGCAACCATCAGACCGATCCCCAGCACAATCAACGCAACTCCAACATAGTCCACCGGAAGAACAGCAAGGGCATACATACCGATCAACAGTGAAATCGTCCCAACGGTGCCTGGCACAATCGCGCCAGGATTGAGAAATTCGAAGAACAGTCCGTAAATTCCGATCATTAGGAGAAGCAGCGCGATATTAGGGTTGGTGATGGTCGCGAGGATCTGGGTGATCCAGTCGGGCTCAATCTCACGTATCGACACTCCCGCTGTTTCGACAATGCGCGTTTCGCCTTCAATTGTGGCCTGCCTGCCGTTCAACTGTTCCAGCAAAGAATTGATGTCGGGTGCGACAATGTCGACAACCCCGCGTTCAAGCGCGGCATTGGCAGACAAGCTTGCAGCACCGCGTACCGCCTGTTCGGCCCAATCCACATTGCGACCACGCATCTCTGCCAACGAACGAAGATAACCAACCGCATCGTTTATCGCCTTACGATCCATTGTGTTTTGGGGCATCGTATCGGCGGTTTCTTCGGCTTCGCCCGCATCTGGTCCAGCATCAGGTGACGGAGCCAAACCTATCTGAACGGGGGTCGCGGCACCCAGATTGGTACCCGGCGTCATCGCGGCAAAATGGCTGGCATAGAGTATATAGGTCCCCGCGCTGGCCGCCCTGCCTCCGCTGGGATGAACATACGTCGCCACCGGCACAGGCGAGGCAAGAATCTCTTGAATTATCTCGCGCATCGAAGTGTCGAGACCGCCAGGTGTGTCCATTGCGATGATAACAATTTCGGCGTCCATTTGGCGCGCTTCCTGAAGTCCATCGGAAATGAACGAAGCGGAAGCTGGTCCGATAGCGCCATCCAGATACAGCACCACAGCTTCGCGCTGAACTGGCTGGGCAGAAAGGCTGACGAACCCAGCCAACACTACAAGCAAAAACGCCAGCCCACGATAGATGCGTTTCCTCCTCAGAAAAGCTTGCATTTGCGTGCCTCCATTGGCGCTCGTTGAGGACGATGATCGGCATGTTAACCGTTTGTGTTACTCACCTGCGCTCAAGGCCATTGCCGCATTTCTGGCTCGCTAGCGCTATAGGGGAATATGCGGATACCTGGTTGGCTGCGCAGCGTGGGCTCGCCAGCCGTCGGTCTGTGATCTCGGGACATTTACTGATATTCAAAGGATAGATGGCGCGTCTTTAACAAAGCACAAAGCGCGGCAGTCCAGCCGACGGGAGATGCGCTATCGTTCAACTGACCTTTCTTGGCGGGGCCGACACGGTCACTGGCTCCAAATTCCTGGTCGAAACAGCCACGAGCCGAATCCTGGTCGATTGCGGATTGTTCCAAGGTTACAAAGTGCTGCGGGCGCGCAATCGCCATCCGCTTCCGGTCGACCCGGCCAGCATTGATGCGGTCGTTCTGACCCATGCGCATCTCGATCATTCGGGCTATTTGCCGCTGCTGGTCAAAAACGGGTTCAAGGGCAAGGTTATCTGCACCGAGGCGACGCGCGCACTTTGCGGCCTGCTGCTGCCGGATAGCGGGTATCTTTTTGAGGCGGATGCGCGCTATGCTAATCATCGTGGCTTCAGCAAGCACGATCCAGCACTTCCGCTCTACACCAGAGCGGATGGCGTCCGCGCGCTCAAATCATTGTCACCTTCTCCATTTGGCAAACGCATCCCCGTAACCAAGGACTGCACAGTCCGCTTTCGCTATGCCGGGCATATCTTGGGTGCTGCGACAATCGACATGATCGCGGATGGGAAACGCATCGTCTTCTCCGGCGATTTGGGGAGGTATGGCGACCCATTGATGTTCGATCCAGAACCTGTTCCCGAAGCAGATGTCCTGCTTGTCGAGTCAACCTATGGAGATCGCCTACATCCCGATTTTGCGCCGCAGCAAATCCTAGAGGATGTGATCAAGCGAACCGTAAACCGTGGAGGCAGCGTCCTTATCCCCTCATTTGCGGTAGGTCGGGCTCAAAGCCTGCTCTACCATATCGCCGCTATTCGCCAGCGTGGTCGCCTGCCCGATGTGCCGGTCTATCTTGACAGTCCGATGGCCATCAGCGCCACCGAATTGTTCTGTAAACACTCTGATGATCATCGGCTCAGCACTGCCCAATGCCGGGATGCCTGGGATGATGTGATCTACACCCGCGAGGTGGAACAATCCAAGCGACTCGATACTACGCCCGGTCCCAAAATCATCATCTCCGCCAGTGGGATGGTAACGGGCGGGCGCATTCTGCACCGAATGAAGCGTTACGCGCCCGACCATCGAAGTACGATCGTGATTGCAGGCTATCAAGCTGGCGGGACACGGGGTGCATCTATCCTTGAAGGCGCTGAGGCGATCAAGATTCATGGAGACTACGTTCCGGTCAGAGCCGAAGTCGTATCGCTGGATATGCTCTCTGCTCATGCCGATCAGCATGAGCTTCTGCGCTGGCTTAGCGGCTTCAATTCGCCACCAAAGCAGACGTTTGTAGTCCATGGTGAAGCGAAATCATCTGATCGTTTCCGCCTCAAAATTGCCGAAAACCTAGGCTGGAATGCGCGCGTACCCGAACATCTTGAACGCGTTGAATTGGCATGAGTGCGCAGACAAACCAATGGGACCATCCTGGAACGCGCGAGCTCATTCCGCTCAAACCGGTGAGGCTCAATCTGGAAACGCAGCATGAAGCAATCGCAATTGTCCATCAAGAATGCAGTGTCGCGCGATCCGAGGGTCTGACCGAGCGCACACGTCTGGAACTGCGCGTCAATGGTCGCCAAGCTATCGCACGGCTGTACCAAGTGGATAACACCCTGGTAGCAATCGATGAGATTGGACTGTCAGAAACTGCGTGGCACCAGCTCGGCATAAAGTCGGGGGACGCGGTCACGCTTCACCACCCTCGCAATCTTGTGTCCATGGGCGACCTACGAAGCAAGGTCTATGGACATCGCCTGGAAACCAAATCCGCTTCAGCCATTTTCCGGGACATAGTTGAAGGGCGATATTCCGATGTCCAGATTTCAGCATTCGTCGCAGCCATCGCCAGCCAGCCCCCGGACCTGCTAGAGATAGTTGCGCTAACCGAAGCGATGGTATCGATCGGTGACCGTATCTCTTGGCCTGGCGATATCGTAGTCGACAAGCATTGTGTCGGAGGGTTGCCCGGCAATCGGACGACACCGATTGTGGTCGCTATTGCTGCTGCCGCCGGATTGGTGGTTCCGAAGACTTCGTCGCGTGCGATCACCTCACCAGCGGGGACCGCCGACATGATGGCCACTATGACGCGGGTTGATCTGAGCAATGAAGAAATGCGCGACGTAGTCAAAAAAGAGGGAGGCTGTCTTGTGTGGGGCGGAGGCGTTCGGCTGTCACCGGCTGACGATGTGGTGATACGCGTAGAGCGCGAACTGGAACTCGACTGCACATCGCAATTGGTTGCATCTGTGATGTCGAAGAAGATCGCAGCTGGATCCACCCACGTTCTAATCGACATTCCGGTCGGGCCAACTGCGAAGGTGCGCTCGGAAACGGATGCTGCCGAACTGGCGAAATTCTTGACTGGCGTTGGCCAAGCATTCGGCCTGCATGTCGAACCCATCATCACTGATGGAACGGAACCGATTGGCGACGGTATCGGACCAGCCCTCGAAGCCCGCGATGTGCTTGCCGTGCTTGAGCTGGACCCCGCCGCACCACGTGAATTGCGCGAGCGAGCATTGCGCCTAGCTGGTAAGATGTTGGAGATGGGCGGTGTTTGCCCCGCTGGACAAGGCAAGGTGAAGGCTATCTCAATCCTTGACGATGGGCGCGCATTCGCCAAGTTTATTGCCATTTGTGAGGCTCAAGGAGATCTCCGTAGACCGCCCAAAGCAGCGAACCAGCATGTGCTTGAGGCAGAACGCGACGGTCGCATCAATGCCATCGATAATCGCCGGCTAGCACGGCTAGCCAAGCTTGCGGGGGCACCGCGATCCCCTGCCGCAGGGCTCGAAATTCACGTCAATATCGGCGATGCTGTGCTGGCCGGCCAGCCTTTGATCACGCTCCATGGAGAGAGTGTCGGAGAACTCGAATATGCCATCGACTATTATCTCGAAAATACTGACTTGATCGAAGAGGCCAAAGCATGAAAGCGCTTCTCTTCCCGCTCCACGCTGCACCTGACTTGACGCAACATATGCTTGCTGACCGGGCAATCGAGGAAGGCATTATCGAGTATCGCCATTTCCCGGACGGCGAAAGCTATGTTCGATTGTGCACGCCTGTGAAAGGGCGCCCAGTGATTGTGCTGTGCGGGCTTGATCGACCCGATGAGCGACTGACAGCTCTGCTGCTCGCAGCCGATGCGGCACGCGAGCAAGGCGCGCTGCAAGTAGGCCTAGTTGCCCCATACCTTGCCTATATGCGACAGGATCGCGCGTTTCAGAGCGGTGAAGCAGTGTCTGCGCCAAGCTTTGCAGCAATCCTTTCTCGGCATTTTGACTGGCTGGTTACGCTCGAACCGCATTTGCATCGAGTTTCCCACCTTGACGATATTTTCTCCATCCCCGCTATTGCGGCACAAGCGACCGGACCCATTGGTGACTGGATCGCGAACAATATCGATCACCCGTTTTTAATCGGTCCTGATAGAGAAAGCGCACCCTGGATCGAACGGATCGCAGAGCATACAAACGCCCGTTTTTGTGTGCTCGAAAAAATACGCAAGGGGGATCGTGATGTAGAGATCACCGGATCACTCGATGATCTGCGGGCCGGTATGACCCCGGTTGTCATCGACGATATTGTCTCAAGCGGCGCAACTATGGCAGCCATTCTGGGTCGGATCGTGCACCATTCGTCAGCGTCTAGCGTCTGTATAGTCGTGCATATGCTATCAGCCGAGCAATTTGGTCAAACGACGCAAGCTGACCATCCCGCGAGCTTCATCAGCTGCAACAGCGTTCCGCACACCAGTAACCGGATTGATATCTCCGCCCCTCTCTTGACCGAAGTCCGAGAATTGCTTGAGCGTTTCGAGGTGGAGCGCGCGCACTCGCACCGCCTATGAATGGATGGGTGGAAACTTTGCTACCAATCTTGGGTGGCCTCGCAGTGGGCCTACTTATTGGCGTTGAACGCGGCTGGAAGCTGCGTGAGCGACAAGAGGGCCAGCGTGTTGCCGGGGTGCGGACCTTCATCTTGCTTGGCGTTGCCGGCGGTATTGGCGGGTCGATAACTCAGCATCAAGCGGAACTCGTCGGCGCAGCGATTATGATCGTCTTGGGATTGGTCGTAGCGTTAGGCTATTACCGCGAAGCTGAAAGCAGCGGGAAGGCCGATGCGACCAGCGCGATTGCAGCGACAATCACTCTCGCTCTCGGGTTTCTAGCTGGATTGGGATCCCCTGAGATGGGCATTGCCATGGCCGCTCTTGTAACATTGGTGCTCGCCTTCCGAGCAGAGACGCATCGCTGGATCAAACGGCTTAACGAAGCCGACTTGAAAGCTGCAGTGCGGTTTGCCGTCATTGCATTGGCCGTACGCCCCTTCCTGCCAGATCGAAACCTTGGNCCNCTCGACGCATGGAATCCGCAGCAGCTGTGGCTGGTGGTCATCATAGTGACAGGTTTTTCGTTCCTGAGCTATATCGCCGATCGAATNCTGGGCGCTCGCTATGGGACAGTTCTCACAGCGATTATTGGCGGTGCCTATTCATCGACTGCTGTGACGCAATCGCTTGCTCAACGATTGCGTCAAAAAGGTGGTGGAAACGTCGAATGCACAGGCATCGCGTTGGCCAGCGCGGTCATGTATTTGCGGGTTGTTCTTTTGGTTGGGATATTGGCACCGCAAATCTTTCCGTCGTTTGCCTTGGTCATCCTGCCAGCACTGATCATATCATGGTTGAGCGGAATTTGGCTCTGGAGGCGTAGCTCCCACGGAGAAAGGACGGATTTGCCCCGCAATCCGATTGCGCTCTTCCCAGCGTTAGGTTTTCTTATCTTTGTAGCCTTGTCCGCGCTCGCCGCTCGATGGGGGCTCGAGCGGTTCGGTGAAGAAGGCATCGCGGTGATGCTTTTGTTGATGGGGTCAATGATTGTCGATGTGGCCATTGTCACGGCAGGCGGTCTACCGGAAGGGTCGATCACCCCCTTGCTCGCAGCGCTTGCCTTGGCAGGAACAGTTCTCGCAAATATGTCGGTGAAACTGGGGATCACAATCGTAACAGGCGGGTTTCCGGCACGACCGGCAGCAGTCGCGCTTGCAGTTAGTATGGCGGCGTTGACAGTGAGTATCGCCCTTTGGTGGTTCAAGTCTTGAGTCTCAGACCTCTACACGCTTTCGCCCGCTGCCAGCCTATCCAGCCATTGCGCGTCGAGTATCTCAAGCTGGTCCTTGCGAACCATCGCGATGATTTTCCGCTCACGCAATTGTCGCATCAGGCGGCAAACCGTCTCTGGCGAGGCCGCCAGATAGGAAGCAATATCACCTTGCGGTAGCGAAAAGTCATACGCCTCGTTTTGTATCGGCATTCGGTGAATGTACTTAAGACAGTCCGCATTCTGCGTCATAAGGCACTTGTTGGATGGCGAGTAACCGCAAGGAAACGATGGCTCAACCCGGTCCGCAGGTTCATGGTTCGTATGCGGCGATGATTTTGAGAATGTCATCGGGAGTATGATTGACCACGTCTTTGTCGATCTCGGCGACAATGT
>JGI24025J20009_10001569_pt1 | contig 17160 bp, 12 predicted proteins | sample Cruoilmetagenom3_FD_20009 | JGI IMG/M metagenome (IMG submission 20009) | reverse complement strand
AATATTTTTTAAAGAGGGCCAGCATTGCTTTACAAAGTGGTGGTTTTCATACAGCTAATCATAGATGGGTAAATGCTTCTGCTCTGGCAAAATTAGGTAATTTATTGAATGATGAGAAATGTAAAAAAGCTGCTGAAGAATATCTTGAAGAAGGTATTGATTGCAATGAAGATGGTCTTTTTTCAGAAAAAAGTATTGGGGCATATAATCCTATCTGCGGTTCTGCCATGCTAATGCTTGCTGAGGAACTCAAAAAGCCTGAGTTAATGAATTATGTAGTTAAAGTGTTAGAATTTGCTCTTTATTTTTTAGAAAAAGACGGAACATTTCTAAATACTTTTTCTATTAGACAAGATAGAGGACTAAGAAGACCAGCATTTGGATACTATTATTTATTTAAAAGAATGAGTGTTTTAAAGAATGACGGGAGATACGCTCAAGCTGCTGACTGTATATTTGAAAATGGTTCAAAAAAATATAAATTTAGTCCACTTTCTCTTTTCCTATTTTATCCAGAATTGAAGGAAGAAAAAATAAAAAGACAGGCACTTCCCCGTATATATAGTAAATATTTTAAAAAAAGCGGGATTCTTCGAATAAATAATGCTCCTTCCAGTTTAACTTTTACTCAAGGAAGTGATGAATTTTTAGTTATTGTCCTTGACGACATTGATATTAGATTTCGTTATCTTATTGCATTTGCTGGCAAAGGAGCCTTTGTGGGTAAAAAAATGGAAAATAATAAAGATAGCTATACTTTACAACAAAAAATTGAATGTAAATATAGAGAGCTTTTGCCAAAAGAAGAAAGAGAAAAAAATATTTCCTGGTTTGACACAATCCCATTAAGAAAATGGATTGAGACCAAGACGCAAGAAATTGAAACTTCAATAACCCTTGTTCCAAAAAATGAATTTAATGGAGGGAAATTACATATAACTACACAAGGGTGTAAAGATGTCTTAACTATGTTGGAAATAGCCCTTCCAAAAGAAGGAGAGTTTTCTTTTGATGGCAGGGTTACAAGATTAAAAGATGAAGTTTATCTTTTAAAGGAAGGAGAATTTAAATACTCAAAAGAAAGCATCTTTTTTAAAATAGGACCTGGCTTTGCTGTACATACTTTAGTTAAATTCAGAGGAGATAAAACTATAAAAAAAGACAAAATCTTAGTAGTAATGACTTTCCAAACTCCATTTGAACATACATTGGACTTTTCTTATGGAGATAGAGCGCAGATACTTAGTAAAAAAATATGCTGATGATAATTAATTTTGACAAAAATAGCTAAAAAATAAGGCCGAAAGGAGGTGGAAATTAGGCAGGCTAATAGTTAGGATAAAAGAGAGTTTCCTGAAAAAGAAAAGGTTAAATAATTAAATTTCTTTTTAGGAGCTTTCAGAAAAAAATGAACTGTGTCGAAAAATAAGCCAAATTAATAAGGAGGTTTAAAAATGTTTTACCAAAAGTTTAAAAAGTATGTAGTGCTAACATTAATAGGGATGCTAACTTTAATGTTAGCAGGAGGTATAGGTTTAGCTAAAGAAAAGAAGGAACTTACTCCTTATGAGTGGAACATACTCTCCCCTAAGGAAAAATTAGAATACAAAACAATAGAAATTAAAGATGTAATTGCCACAGATGTATTCTTTCCTGCCTGGATAGGTGAAGAGGAGTTACCAGGAGAAAAAAATATTAGTAAGAGGATACAAACTGGTGATTTAGATACGGCAGTGGCCTGGTATATGAATACCCTGTTTATGATGACTCATCCCAGTGTTAAGATTACCTCTATGACAATGCCTGTTTGTGGTGAGGCTGAAGCCTACAAAACGTTCGTTGCATTGATGATGGCTGGTGAAGCTCCTTGCCGCTACCGCTTTACCAATCGGAAGCAATGCATTCATGAGGGTTGGGCAGCCGATATAACTGATTTAGCTAAGGAATGGAAAGAAACACCTTTTTTGGAGCAGAATCCTGGAGTTATGGGAATGTGGAAAAAAACAATATACAAAGGTCGCTATTACGCTATTCCTGGTGTAATAGTATGTGCCCGTGCAATAACCTACCGCAAAGATTGGTTCAAAGAAGCAGCTATCTTTAATGAGGAGGGAGAACCTGCACCACCAGAAGATTGGACATGGATGGATTTAATCAAGATTGCTCAAAGATTTGAAAATCCTAAAAAGAATATTTGGGGTTTCTGTGATAGAAAACGCACGGTGTGGAGTAATATGTATCGTAGTTTTGGTGTTCCTCAGGGTTATGTCACGCCTGATACTACTGGTAAATATAGTTGGGTTTTTAATACTACTCCACAAATGCTTGAGTTTTTCCAATTTGCAAAGGAGTTTAAGTGGAAATCTGGAGTTTTTCATGAGCTACCAGGATTTTCAGGAGCGAGAAATAAATTTAAAGCTAATGAGCTTGCTATGGGCTATGGCCATTGGGAGAATGAGTGGTTTCAGGAAGTGGCCGCATTGCCCCACCTTTATCGTAAGGATATGTTAAGTAAAGATGTTGTGGGTATGGCTCCTATGCCAACAGGTCCCCAGGGAGTTAAGGTTAACACAGCCTGGGATAATATGTGGAGCTTTAATCCTACTTTAAGTAAGGAAGAGTTGAGAGCAGCCTGGGATTGGTATCACTGGATTTCGGAAGGGAAAGCATTAGAAATTAACCTTCAAGATTGTCTTTATAGATATGAGACGATTGGAGAAAGTGCGTTGAATAATTATTGGTTGGGTATAACTTTGTGTAGGAGTCCATATCATTATCCAAAAAGAGATGTTGTACCCAGGAAGTTAGCTGATGCTTTCTTGTCCAGAATTCCCCAGGAGAATATAAAAGCCTTTCAGGACCTGGTTTCTCTACCTTTAGAACCACAACCATACGATTTTGACCTTATTGTTGAACCTGATACAACAGGTGCTTGGGGTACTATAAGGAATGAGATATTCACTTATGAAGATGCTGATCCAGAAGAACTTCTAAAAAAGTATGCTGATATTGCTAATCGGAAAGTATATAACTATAAGAATAAGGGGGATGAGGAAAAGATAAAAGCTTATGCTAAAGCGATAGATGAGTATTATAAAAAGTATTATCCAGAATACGGAAATAGCAAAGAATGGCGGAAAACCTTTGAAGAATATTATATAGTGAAGTAAGTCTCTTTTGGGCAGAAGCTTATAAAAGCTTCTGCCCAATTGCAGTTTTATTGCCCAACCTCTGCACAAAAATGGTAGCCGTAACCTTTAGGTTGCGTAAGAGAAGACTAATACATAAAAGCGCAGGCTGAAGCCTGCGATACCAATTACAAAAAGAAAAAATTACTTTTGACATTACTAGATTATATACCAGGAGAAAAAATGAAAGCTAAAAAAGATAAGGAAAGAAGATTTCTACAGAAAAAGAGAGTCGCCTGGTTTTTTGGGATTCCTGGTCTTATCTTCGTAATTATTTTTGGTTGGTATCCACTGATTACAGGTTTTTATGTTAGTGTATCCGAGATCTCTATATTTAGACCTCCAGAATTTGTAGGGCTAACGAATTTTAAATATTTTTTAGACGATTATGTCTTTTATACAGCACTCAGGAATGTTCTTTATTATTCTTTTTTAAGGATAGCTCTTACCTTCCTCCTTCCTATTTTAGTTGCTATCTTGTTAATGGAAATGAAGAAAAACGTTATTCGAGTAATGATGATCCTCTGGTTTATCCCTGTCGCTTCTATGGCCGGAATTTTAATTTGGAGATGGTTCTATGATATAGATTACGGACTTTTAAATGGAATACTTTGCACTTTAGGACTTCCTACGCTAAGATGGCTTGAAGATCCAAGATTAGCTATGCTCTGTCTGGTTTTACCGGGTCTTATTATGTATGGTCCTGGGTTGATTTATATTGCTACTATTCAAAGTATTCCCGATGAACTTTATGAAGCTGCAGAGCTGGAAGGGGCAGGTTTATGGCAAAAAATATGGCATATTACTCTTCCCAGAATACGACCAATTATGGCGGTAATGTTAATTTTAGCTATAATTGGAGGAATGCAGATTTTCAGTCAACCTTATATATTAACTGAAGGAGGACCGGCCCGGGCTACTTATTCTGTGGTGATGTACATTTATGATTTGGGATTTCAAAGTTATAAATACGGCCTTGGAACTGCCCTGGCTATAATTTTATTTTTCATTATTATGGCTTTAGTGGTACTTCAGCGTAAATTACTCCCAGAAAATATTGATAGATGAATTAAAGGAGGTAAAAAAATGCCATTGATTCCTAATGTGGGAAGAGATACATTTAAGATAAAATTTATTCTTATAATTATTACCTTATTTTTATGGATGGGAGTCTTCCTTCATTTGTTTCCTGTATGGTATATGTTTATTACTTCCATAAAGCCTTATCAAGAGACATTTAAATTTCCACCTACCCTCTGGACAAGAGAGCCCACTTTTATTGTTTACAAGTTAATTTACAGGATAACTGAACAGGGTTCTAATGTAGCTGGGGGAGGATATGGGATAAATTATCCCTTTTATGTGTATTTGAAAAATAGCTTTATAATTACCGGGGGGACAATGGCTATTCAAATTCCAGTTACTGCCCTTTTAGCCTATTCTGTATCAAAGTTGTATACTTTTCGCTGGAGTCGTTTTTTATTCTTATTATGTATCGGTCTTCTTATGGTTCCCGGTACAGTTTCTATTATTCCCAGATATTTAATTATTGCCCACTTTCCTTTTCCTACCAGGCAAATTCCCAATATTCCCTTTACCAATATAAAATTTCCTAATTACAAATTAATTAATACTTATTGGGGAATTATTTTACCCGCCGGTTTTAGCGCTTTTAACTTCTTATTATTCAAAGGGTCCTTTGACGCAATTCCTGATGAGCTTTTAAATGCTGCCCGATTAGATGGTGCCTCTGAATTTTCTATTTTTCGCAGAATAGTATTACCTATATCCAAACCTATTTTTGCTGTGGTGGCTTATTTCACCTTCTCAAGCGCCTGGAATCAATTCCTCTGGCCATTGATAGTACTTACTAAAAATAAAATGTATCCTTTAGCAGTAACGCTTTATAGGTTTCAGCATACTTTAATGCATCAACGAGGTGAAATGCCCACAGATCCCGCCAGCTTAGCACTGCTTAACCAGGGTATAGGTATTAATGGACTTATGGGTATGAGTATTATTGAGTCAATTCCTGTGTTTATTATGTTTCTCATATTTCGCGAATACTTAATGACCGGGATAAAGATAAGAGGACTTAAGTAAAAGAAGAATGAAATCAAAGTCCATAAGGAAAATTTAATGGAATGGCCCGCAAAAATAAAAGATTATGAACCCCTGATTTTAAAATGGCAAAAGGAATATAAAGAGTTTTTAAAGATTGATTATTTAATTCAGTATGCTGGTTTTAAGGTTTATGCTCTGAGTATTTCTGATAAAAGATATCCTTTAGAGAAAAAGAAAAAACATCTTTTTATGGTTCCCCATGCCCATGAACCAGCAGGGACAGTAGCTTCTATTGATTTTATTAATCAAATTTTAACTGGTAAAGACCTGGACGGCAATATTTGCAATTTAAACAGAGAAGAGATTTTATCTAAATGTTTACTTACTTTTATTCCTGATGCTAATCCTGGCGGTCGAATGCGGTCACCGGTAGAATTTTGGGATGGTAAGAAATATTCTAAACAAGATTTTTTAAAATTTATGCGGGGAATAGATATGCAAACAGGGAAGATGTGGAAAAGGATTGATAAATGGAGCATAAAAGAGGAAAATCCAAAGACTATCGGCATTGTTTATGAGAGAATAAATAAATATGAATATGTGGAACCTAATAGAAGTAAATCATCTTCTCTTTTGAGATTGGTAAAATTATTGTGCCAAAAGTATGATTATAACCAGCTTATTAGCCTTCATCAGACAGAGTTTGAGGATAGCCCTTATAATTTACAGGCAATTTTGCCCATTATCCAGGAAGATTTGCCGGAAAAAATAAAAGGATACAATAAAAAATGGGCAAAGGAAATTATAAAAAGGTGGCAAGAAATAGGAGGAAATCCTGTACCACAGGCTGAACCTTTGGGTTATACAGGAAAACAAAGAGAGTATTTTATTCATTGTTGGAGTAAAATATATCAAAAAATCCCTACCATTATCGTGGAGATTCAAAATAATAATTTAAGAACACCGCCCCATAAACAGTTATTTTTTATGGAAGAAGCTATCAGGCTGAGTGTAGAAAGACTGCTTAAATAAATATGAAGAAGAATCTCAATTTTCTAAGAAATGAGGTTTAATGTCTACTCGAAATAAGAAAAGGAACCAGTATGAAGTTAATATTATGTTGGCAAGCCACCTGGATTTATTCTGGATGGGAACTATGGAAGAATGCCTGGAAACAGGAGCACCGGAACATTGGGGAAAGGACAGAGGTTCGGGGAAAGAAATTATTGAAAAAGCGATGGAGCTCGCTAAGAAAAATGAAGAGTATTATTTCTTTATTGAAACAGCAATTTTTGCCGATTCCTTTTTAAAGAAGCATCCTCGCCGCCAAAAAGAATTTCTCAAACTTTGCAAAGAAGGAAAGTTAGAAATTGGTGGAGTTTATGTTGACAGGATGGAACATATTCACGGTGGAGAGTCGCTCATTCGTCAAGCAGTTTATGGTGTGCGCTGGGTAAAAGAGAATATTGGAAAGCAACCTCTTTATGTGATGCACCCGGACTTGCCCGGTCTTTCTCCTCAAATACCGCAGATATATACAAAAGCGGGGATAAAAGGTTATCTTCATGCTCGGGGAGGTGCTCGTGAAGATACAGGGTCAATTCGTAAGTGGCAAGCATTGGATGGTTCTCAAATCATTTACTGTAATGTGCCCTTTGGTTATAGTGAANAAGCAGTAAGTATAGAACATATGCAACAAATACTTGATAATGTGGATAAAGGATTTCCTCCTGGTAAAATTATTATTCGGGGTGGATATNGNGACCTACAAATGCCCAGGGATAATATATTTAATATTGTCCAGGGACTGAGAAAGAAATTTCCAGATGTTTCATTTAAGATTTGCTCTCCGGTAGAGACAATTTCTGTATATGAAAAGGCAAATTTACCAGTAATTGAGGGTGAGATACCAATAGGCTGGGGTTCAGCACCAGCATTGGTGGTTAAACTTTTCCAGCAGTCAAACAAATTAGAAAATCTGNTTTTGAGTACTGAAAAATTTTCAACTATTGCAGATATACTTGGTCTTAAGACTATCCCTGATAACTGGACAAAATATGGANATAAAGGTCTCGGGGCTGGTTACGGTCATCTTGAGGGAGATGTATTTGGTAATTTAATTCCAAAAGGGAAAGAGCTTTACAGTTTCTGGCAATTTGAATTAGTTTGCCAGGACCACAATTATGTTGGTATTCACGGCTCGCAAACCTTTTTTGATAAATTTAAGATGAGAGATTATGCTCTCAGACGGACTCAGGATATATTATCCACCAGCCTAAAAAGTATCGGCGAGCAGTTACCTATTAAAGAAAAAGCAGTTGCGCTAATATGTTTCAATCCTCTTTCCTGGGAGAGAAGTGAACTAATATCTATTCCCTTAAAAAAATCTGAGGATTCATATAAAGTAACTAATTCTTCAGGTAAAGTTATGCCTACCCAGATAAGTAACGGCCAACTTTTCTTTCTTACCTCTTGTCCGGCTATGGGTTACCAAACCTTTTATCTGTGTTCAGGGAAACAATTAAACAAAGAGAATCTAAAGAATAAACTGAACTATAAAGAATTATTAGAAAATCGTTTTTTTAAACTTGCCATTGATTTAAAGGGAGGAATAATTGCCAGTATCTTTGATAAGAAATTAAAGAAGGAACTTATAGAAGAGAAAGAAGATATGGCTTTTGGTGAACTCATATCTTATGAGGATCCCGAAAGTTGCGTTCGTTACGCTTTTACTGGTAAAAAAACAAGGAGTAAGAATATAAATTTTACTCTTATTCTAAAAGAAAATGGTATTTTATTCTCTAAAATTGTGCTGGAAGGAATATTCCTTGATGCTAAAGTGGAAAAAGAGATTATTCTTTATCACCTTTACAGACGGATTGATTTGAAAGTGAGGATATTTTGGTGGGGGAAACACAAAGAACACATTAGACTTTCTTTGCCTTTTGCATCTAAAGGATTTAAATCTACATATTATGGTGTTCCCTTTGGGGTGATGAAGTGGCCAGAGATGATGAAGGGAATTCCCAAAAAAGATATTCTTAACCGAGGAGGAGATGAACTTTTCCCTGACGACCGCAAGCACTTTCGTGATGCTATGAAGTGGCTTGATGTCGGATATAAAAATTATGGTATAATCGTAGCTACTCAATGGACACCGGTTCGAATTGATGGATCTATAATTGAACCCCTACTCTTACGCACGCAGTATTCCTGTAACGACGCTGAACTCTGGATTGAAAATCCGGGTAAACATGAGTGGTCATTTTCGTTGTTTCCCCATCAAGGAGGTTGGCGTCAGGGGAAAAGTTATCAAAGAGGTTGGGAGATTAATACTCCTCTGGAATATATCATACCCAAGATTAAAGAATCTACTAATGACCAAACTGGTAATCTACCTTTAACAATGAGTTTCTTCAATGTCTCTCCTTCAAATGTTATTATTACTGCACTTAAAAAGGCTTATAATGATAAGGGAATTATTATCCGACTGCTTGAAACTAAGGGTCATTTAACTATGGCTACAATAACTTCTTTTCTGCCTATAGTAAGGGGTAAAGATGTTGATTTATTAGAAGAAAATGCGAAATCACTCGCGATTAAAGATAAGAATGTCTTCGTGAGACTGCGTGGATATGAGTTTAAAACACTAAAGATAATATTAAAGAATAAGAGAACAGATAACAATGTCCACTGTATATACTTTTGATGAAGCACTAAATTATCCCCAAATTCCTAAGGAATGGGCTGAATCCATCGTTGTGGGAAGCGATGAAGTTTGCCAGTTTATTAGTGATTTAATTGTTCAACAAGTTAGGTTTCGGAAAAGGACCTGTGTCCTATCTCTTGACGGTTTCCTCGGTGTAGAATGGGAAAACATTGTTGTCAAAATAAGAGACTTGTTAGGGAAACAAAGTTTAAATATTACGACTATAGATATTGCTTCTTGCTATAAGTCACCTGCCGAAATTGAAGAGTTTATTAATCCGTGTTTAAATAATGATCCTGATTTTGGCTTTGTCTTTAAGGGGAGATTGCAAGATTTTTTCGATCTTGCCCGTATTGAAGAATTAAAAAAGAAAATTAAAAACTATAAAAGGGGATTAAAGAATCCCCCGGATGTAGTGGTCTGTTACGGCACTGGGGCAGTTCTTTCTTCTCTTAGAAATCTATATGATCTCATTTTTTATGTAGATATAACCCGGGAAGAGTTACTTAAACGTTGTGAAAAAAGAGTAGTTTTTCCTCCTGGGTCAAGGAAAAATACACTACCAGCTCATTTACTTCCAAGAAGGCTCTCTTATGTGGATTATCAAGTGCTAAAAATACATAAGAAATATGTTTTGGAATATATGGACTGGTATGTAGAAGGTAACATCCCGAAAAAGCTAAAACTTCTTTCCCGAAAAGTATATGAGGGAATTCTCTCTATTCTTGCTCAATATCCCTTCCGACTTAAACCTATTTATATTCCCAGAATTTGGGGTGGTGAGTATTTGAAGAAAATTAGAAAATTGCCAAAATCAATGCCGGGTTGTGCTTTTGCTCTTGAGGTTATTCCTTCAGAGCAGAATTTGAGAATCTCTGTGGGAAAAACTGTACTGGAAATTCCTTTCTTAAATCTTCTTTGCCACCAACCCCTAAAAATTTTGGGCAATAAGACAGTTAAAAAGTTTGGTGAATATTTTCCGCTTACGGTTAATTATGATGATACTTATCAAGGTGGCAATATGGCTATACAGGTTCATCCTGATGGGGCTTATATGAGGAAACATTTCAACGAATTTATGCGTCACGATGAGACCTACTATGTGGCTAAAATCTGGCCAGGAGCCAGGACATATCATGGGTTAAAAGAAAGAAGCGATTTGGGAAAGTTACGTCAGCTATGCAAGAAAGCAGAAAAAGAAAAGATTCCGTTCAATCAAGACCTTTTCATTAATAGCTGGCCTAGTAAAGTTGGTGATTTATTTTTAATACCTGCTGGAACAATCCATGCTTCCGGTCGTAATCAATTGGTAATAGAAATTGATATGGATGGCAGTAAGAACGGAACAGAATATACTTTCCATCTTTATGATTACTTAAGACCTGATTTGAATGGAAACTTAAGAGCAATTCATTTAAATCATGCCTTCAGTGTAATTAAGCCATACAGAAAAACCAATTGGGTTGGTAAATATTTAAAGCAATCACCAAAATTAATAAGAAGTGGTGAAGATTGGGCTGAGTATCTTTTAGGCGAACGTAAGGATATGTGCTACAAGGTGCATCGGTTAGAATTTATAAAGAAAATAGATGATGATACAAGAGGAAAATTTCACATTCTGATTTTGGTTGAAGGTGACAATGTAATTGTGAAATCACAAGAACATCCCGAGAGACAATTTAAGTTAAATTTCTCAGAAACCATTATTGTTCCCGCTTGTTTTGGAAAATATTCTATTATAAATTTAGGAAATAAATTCTCTAAGCTTGTAAAAGCTCTCTTAAAATAACGAGATGCATATTAAAGAAAGTAAGTGTATTATAGTTCTAGATATCGGAGGAACATCAGTAAAGTCGACTCTCATTGATCTTGTTGATTTAGATAGTTCTATTGCCAGAGATTATTTTCAGCAAATACCAATCGATTCTCAGGGTTCGGGAGAAGAAATAATAGAAGCCCTTGTTCAAACTGTAGAAAATCTGCTGGGAACAGCCAGGAATTTAAGGCTTAAGGTGGTGGGAATAGGGATAAGTATGCCGGGACCTTTTGATTACAAAAAGGGCATTAGTTTAATGAGACACAAATTTAGTGCTCTTTACAAAGTAAACTTAAAGCAGGAGCTTATCCAACGTTTAGGATTAAAAGAAAACTTTCCTATTAGATTTGAAGTGGATACCTGGGCATTTTTAATAGGAGAGAGCTGGCGCGGTTCTGCCCGTGGTTATAGTTATGTAATAGGAATTACTCTGGGTGCAGGTGTAGGGATAGCTTTTATGATTAATAATCAAATCGTAACCCAGGGTATAGGAGTGCCTCCAAATGCAGAAATATGGTGTTTACCCTATAAAGACGGAATAGTTGAGGATAAAATTTCTCGACGGAGCATTCTTACGAGATACAGGGAGTTGAAAGGGGAGTGTTCAAAAGATTTTGATGTAAAGGAAATTTTTTCCCAGGCTCAATATGGAGATGAAATTAGTTTACAGGTATTTAAAGAATTAGGTCTTACTCTGGGTAAAATATTAAGGCCTATTGTTTTAGAGTTTAAAGCAGAATGTTTAGTTTTTGGAGGTCAGATTTCCAAAAGTTTCCCTCTCTTTGTAGAGCCCTTAAAAAAAGAATTACAATTTATTCCTCATTTGAGGAAAATTACCTCAGCTGATTTAATGGATTTAAGTGCCTTTTATGGGATAGCAAAAGCGGTCATTAAAGCCCAGAAATAAGAAATAACAATTATTAAGGAGCATTATATGTTAGAAAAGGGTAAAGTAGTAAGACTTATCGGTAAAAATCAGGTTAAAGTTTTTGAAGAAGAATTTCCAGAAATTAAGGATGACGGTATTCTTATAGAAGTGGGATTAGCTGGTATATGCGGGACAGATATACACATTATAGAGAACGCTGATAGAAAAGAATTTAGAAATGATTTGCCAATGGTTCTGGGGCATGAAGTTACCGGTAGGATAAAGAAAATGGGAAAAAGAGCTAATGAATCTATGATTTGTGATGTTCCCTTAAAAGAAGGTGATAAGATAGTTATCTATGTGTTTTTACCCTGTAATAACTGCTGGTGGGATAGAAAATTTGGAGTAAATCACACCTTAATTTGTGATCATCCCCGCCCTGGTTATTTTTCACACTCAGATAAATGGCCTTATTTTGTTGGCGGATGGGGAGAATATATGTATGTTCAACCTGGTACCTGGATTTGGAAGATCCCGGAAGATATTCCCTTTGAAGTAGCCGTCTTGACAGAGCCTTTTTCTATGGGTATTAGAGCTGTAGAAAAAGCTTTGTCTTTACCGGGATGGAAGAATATGCAGACAATGAGTTTTGGGGGAGTGGTAGCAGTTCTTGGTTCGGGATCCATCGGTATATTAACCGCTATAGCGTCTAAGATAGCTGGAGCTGGAAAGGTTGTCTTATCTGGAGGACCACAAAAGACTTTACAAATTGCCCAGGAGATAGGAGCCGCTGATGAAGTAATAAATATTTTTGAAACTAATCCCGAGGAACGTATAAAGAAAGTGAAAAGACTTTCTGAGGGAAATTATGGAGCTGATGTAGTTTTTGAGGCCGCAGGAGTGGCCAATGCTTTTCTGGAAGGATTAGATATGACCAGGAAATTGGGAACTTTTGTAGAATTGGGATGTCTTATAGATGATGGGAGAACTGTGTCTTTAAATATAGCTAAACAAATTGTGCAGAAAGATATTACTCTCTATGGAGTTGTATCCCAGCCACCGCAAGAGTTTACTAAATCTTTAAGAACAATAATGGCGTTTAGAGAACGTTTTGATTTCACTCGTATTATTACTAACAAATTTCCTTTAGACAAAGCTCGTGATTCTATTAATTTAGCTAAAGATCCTCTCAATAAGGGAATCAAGACAGTCTTTACGGGAAAGGCTTATTAGGTATATGGCAATGTTTAAGAATTGAACTTTAAAAATTAGTTTTACTAACGCATCGTAAAAAAAAGGGAAAGAGGAATTAAACTATGGGTTTTTAAATTGGAAATTAAGCATATTATTCAAGGAGAAAAGATATGGAGTATAAGTATTTAGGTAATACAGGGGTTAAAGTTTCTGAGCTCTGCCTGGGGACAATGGCTTTTGGTAGAGAAACTGATGAGTTAACAGCTAAAAAAATTATATCTTACTTTTTAGATAAAGGGGGAAACTTTATTGATACGGCTGATATTTATGGAGCTACTCCTGGTGCTTCAGAGGAAATTGTAGGGCGTTCGCTTAAAACAAAGAGATCCAAAGTAATTATAGCTACCAAGGTAGGGTTTGGTACTGGACCCAGTCCCAATGGTGAGGGGCTTTCCCGAGTTCATATTATGCAGGCAATAGAGGATAGTTTGCGTCGATTGCAAACTGATTACATTGATTTTTACTATATTCACTGCTGGGATGGAAAGACTCCCCTGGAAGAAACTCTCTCCACACTAAATGACATAGTTAGGATGGGTAAAATACGTTACTTATGTGCTTCTAACCTTGCTGCCTGGCAGTTAATGAAAGCTCTGGGAATAAGTGAACGATATGGATGGCGGCGTTTTGTCTGTTTTCAACCTCAGTACAGCTTAATAGTAAGGGATATAGAAAGAGAGCTACTTCCCCTATGTCGAGAGGAAGGACTTGGGGTTGTTACCTGGAGCCCCCTTGCTGGGGGGTTTCTCTCCGGAAAATATCATTCTGGTAAGTCTTTACCTGAGGATAGCCGAATCGGCCGTGTTAAAAGAGAGGATACAGATAGCTGGGAACGACGGGCTACAGAAAAGAACTTCCGTATTCTTGATGTAGTTAGGAAAATCGCTGAGGAACAAGGAAAAAGCAGTGCTCAGGTAGCTTTAGCCTGGGTGCATCTTCAACCGGGAATAACAGCACCAATTATTGGAGCACGAACTATAGAACAACTAAAAGAAAACTTAAGTTGTCTTGAATGCAAACTCACTTCTGAAGAGTTCAAGGCTCTAAATGAAGTTAGTCAAATTGAGGAGGGCTACCCCTATCGTTTTATTCGTGAACTAAGCAGAAAGTAATATTTGTAATATCTTCTTTATAACCTCTGGTATAGAGAAATATTTTTTAATTAGCCTTTCCAAATTTCTCTTAATATATATAAATTTATCCTGACGAAAATTAAGAAGAACTCAAGTCTCTTTAGAAACTCCTGATAGAAAAGTAAAAGAGTATATAAAGATAATAAAAGATTTTGGTTTGGAAGTAGTCTGTATGACTCCAAGAGGATATCCTGTTTTGGAAGATGAAAGTTTCTTTATTCGGTATTTAGAATTAGCTAAGAAATTTAGCTGTCAAATTTTAAAAATGGGTGGTGATCCGGAAAAGACCAGAAAATGTGCTGAAATAGCTCAAAAATATGCTATCAAAATAGGCCGAAATAATCATATTGGGACAGAGGATAAGCCTGGTATTACGGAAACAATAGATAGAACTATTAATTATTTAAGTAAAATAAATCATCCTAACTTTGGTATTCTCTATGATCCTTCTCATTTGTTTGTAAGTGGAAGTGATTATGGTCCAGAGACTATTTGTAAAATAAAGGATAAGATATTTTATGTTCTGGTGCAGTATCTTGCAGAAACGAATAAAGAGAATGCAGAGTTTAAATTTCATAATCGTTACTTTAAGGAAGGTATTATTGGTGAGCCAAATGGTCCTGAGTTTAAAAAGGTATTTAGCGCACTAAAACAAATAAATTATCGAGGCTATATCGGAGTTATACCATCTCGGCCTTTGGATAAGGATCCAAAAGAGGTAGCAAAGATATATTATGAGAAAATAAAGCAGATATTAGCAGAAGGTGAATAATCACTGAAGAAAAAGAAGTAAAAAATTAGGAGATTAATAAGATGATGAGAGTGGGAATTATTGGTCTTGGGGCTATTGCTTCCCATCATATTAAAGCAATTAATGCTCTTGATGAATTGAAGCTTCACTCTGTATGTCGTAGAAATAAGGAGGAACTAAATAAATTTTGTAGAGAATACGGAGTTAAAGGTTTTACTGATTATAAAGAGCTTCTTAAGGATGGAGTAGATATTGCTGTTATTGCCTTGCCCCATGCTCTTCATTATGAGGTAGGGATGGAAGCACTTGATTATGGATGCCACGTAGTGATGGAGAAACCTTTTGCGGTGACTATGGAGCAATGCAAAAATTTATATAAAAAGGCAAAGAAGAAAAATTTAAAGATAGTAACTTCAGATAGTGTTTATCATCTTCCAAAAATCAAAAAAGCAAGAGAAATTGTAGGGTCAGGAAAATTGGGAAAATTTATCTCTGCTGCTATCATAAATTACAAGGATTATTATTTTCATCCTCAAAGACCAAGATGGTTTCTTGATCCAAAGATCGCTGGGGGAGGGCAGTTACTTAATGTTGGTGTTCATAGGGTAGCTTTTATTCGCTCTATTGTTGGAAATGGAGAAAAAACTGTTAAAGCTTCGGTGGGATTTTTTGAACCCGGTTATAAGGTAGAAGGAAACGGATTAATTTTCATTGGTTATAAAGATAGTTCTGCAGCTGTAATAGAAGAAATTGGTTATTATAAACTTCATCCTAATTTGGATAAATGCTCTCACTTTAACTTTGAGAAGGGAGTAATTAATTTATCTGGTAAGCTTAATATTGTTTATAAAGATGGAAGTATAGAATATCTCAAAATTCCCCAAGAAGAGGGAAGTGTTTATCTGCCTCATTACAAACAGTTGTTTACTGCTATTGAAGAGAATAGGTATCCTTATCCAGGAGTAAGAGAAGGAATAATGGATGTGAGAGTTATTTTAGCTGCTTATGAGTCAGCAAAAACTGGTAAAGAGGTGAGATTAGATGTACCTGATTGGGAATTAGACATAGATTAAAAAAAATAAGTTAACTTCTGCGTTATTGGAGAATAGGTAAATAATGAAAAGGGGTAATAAGGGTGATAGTGCCTGAAGCTAAAATGAATTCTTTACAAAGAATAAAACTTGTTTTATCTGGGGAAAAAGCTGACCGTGTTCCTTTTGTTCCAGCTATATATGAGCATAAAGCTTTTTTAATTGGAAAAACGCCTTCTCAAGTATCCTGTGATGATGAACTTTTATATCAAGCTATCATTGAAGAATTTAATACTTACAGAGCAGATCTTTTAACCATAGGTCTTGATGTATATAATATTGAAGCAGAGGCTTTAGGATGTAAGATTAAATTTTATAAGACAAATGATGTTCCTGCTATAGAGAAGCATATACTTACAGATAAAGTATCTTTAGATAGTTTAAAAATTCCCAATCCCCTTAAAGATGGAAGAATGCCAATTTTAATTAAAGCAGGAAAGAAAGTTCTAATGGAGCTAAGTGATGAAGTAAGAGTAAGAGGAGCTATGTCAGGACCATTTTCCTTAGCATCTTCTCTTTGCGGGATAGAAAATTTATTTATATTAACTATGGAAGACCCTGATTATGTTAAGCATTTAATGAAGTTTTGTACAGAAGTCTTAAAGGTCTTTGGGAAGGCATATCTTGATGTAGGCCTGGGCATTATAGTTTTTGATTCCATTTGTTCTTTAGTTTCTCCCAAAACTTACAAAGAATTAATTATGCCTTACCATAGAGAGCTTATGTCTTTTTTTCACCAAAAAGGATTAGCACATCGTCCTTTAATTATTGGAGGAAATACTCTTCCTATATCTAAATATTTAATTAAAGTGAATAGTAATCAAATTTTATGTGATTTTAATGCTGACTTAGATAAGTATTTGCAGATAGTAAAAGATGAGAAAATAGCTATAAGAGCAAATGTAGATCCCCGGTTGATTCAAAGAGGACCCCTAAAAAAAACAAAAGAAGCTGGATATATGCTTTTAAGAAAGGGCTTAAGTTATCCTAAATTTATATTAGGAACAGGGGTTATTCCTTATAATACTCCGCCGGAGAATGTACTGGCTTTGAGGGAAATTGTAAGGCAGCCGTAACTTTTAGGTTGCATACATCCTCGCAGGCTAAAGCCTGCGACTACCTTTATTCTTAATGAGATTTCTTTTCAACTTTCAACTAAGAACTAAGAACTACCTTGGTAGTCGCAACTTTTAAGTTGCGTAAAAGGAGTTGTAGATGAAAGAAAATAAAACTAATCCAAAAATATCCATTATTTCAGATGAAATTAGTCAGGACTTTAAAACAGC
>JGI24025J20009_10001567_pt1 | contig 17172 bp, 21 predicted proteins | sample Cruoilmetagenom3_FD_20009 | JGI IMG/M metagenome (IMG submission 20009) | reverse complement strand
TCGACGAACTTCACAAACTTAAAAACTGGAAATCATGGCTCAAAGGCATTTATGATACTGAAGGCGTCCAGCCCCGGATAATTGTCACAGGCAGCGCCAAATTAGATACATACAGGAAGGTCGGCGATTCTCTTGCCGGACGTTTCTTTCAGTTCCGACTGCATCCTCTTGATCTGAAGGAAATCAACAAAATAAACAACCCTGATAATCTTCAAACTGTTCTGGAGCAGTTACTTGATACAGGTGGATTTCCCGAGCCTTATCTGGAAGGAAACAGAAGATTTTACAACAGATGGAAACGGTCACATCTGGATATCATCCTGAAACAGGACATGATCGATCTTGAAAATATCCGGGAGATCACATCTATTGAAACTCTTATCCAGTTATTGCGCAAAAGGGTCGGCAGCCCTGTTTCGTACACCTCCCTGGCGCAAGACCTCCAGTGTTCCGATAAAACAGTGAAAAGATGGCTGACAATACTTGAAAACATGTACGTCATCTTCAGGGTCGGACCATTTCACGGAAATATCGCCCGCTCCATTCTTAAAGCGCCCAAATATTATTTTTACGATACAGGACAGGTTATCGGAGATTCAGGCATAAAATTAGAAAACCTGACCGCCTGCGCCTTATTGAAAGAGATCCATTATATGGAGGATTGTTATGGAGAGCAGGCACAGATCTATTATCTCAAGACAAAAGACAACAGAGAGATTGATTTTTTTGTCATCAGGGATGAAGCGCCCTTTTTGATGATAGAAGTGAAATGGGCAGACAATACCCCAAGCCGGAATTTTTCGATTTTTAGCAAGTATTTTCCCGGGATAAAAAAAATACAGATTGTCAAGAACCTTAACCGTGAAAAAACATATCCTGACGGAACAGAAATACGATTAGCACACAACTGGCTGGCCAACTTCTCCCTGACCTGAACCTTTCATCAATCTTCTTCCCAACCATCACAACTCCTTCAACTCAAAACTCAACACCCGAAACCCAAAACTTTCTTTTAATGCGTAACCCCTTCCCGGTCCGAAGCCCAACCAGATCATTCTGATTAAACAGAGCCGGACGTGGCCCTACAAAACTTATGTCTCCCTTTAAAATACTGTACAACTGCGGCAATTCATCCAAGCTGAACCTGCGCAAAAAAGAACCGATCGGCGTAAGGTAAACATCAGGATTTTTCATAAGATGGGTTGCGACAACCCATTTTTAATTTGACATGGTGTATCACCACTGTTACACTTAAACTTAATTTTATCTGGAGGAAAAGATCATGCCGTCTCAAAATCCACGTATAAATGTAGTCCTGAATAATTTGCTTTACCAGAATGTCCGACTTCTGGCAGAAAAGGATAATGTCTCATTGTCTGCCAAGGTCAGGGATTTGCTCAAAGAAGCCCTGGAAATTCAAGAGGATATCGCCCTTTCTGCATTTGCTGAAAAAAGAGAACAATCATGGAATGACTCTAAGGCGCTAAGCCATGATGATGTATGGTCTTAAGATTCAAATACCATCCGGATGTTAAAAAATCTGACCTGCCTAAAATTGATGCGAAAAACAGGGACATGATCAAGAAAGCCATTGCAAAGAACCCTTAAAGGATACTGGAAGTTAAGAGTCGGAGATTACCGTGTTGTTTTCAAAGTTTCCAATAACAGTATTTTTATCTTCGGTATAATTCACAGAAAAGAAGTTTACAGGCTCATCAAGAAACGGATAGAAGCTTAAGACCCGCCTTCTATAAGAACTCTATCATCGAATATTTATTTTGAGCTCCTTCCGTATTTATCATCTTGTTCATCCAAGATTCCGCAGAAATCTATCCAACTCCCAGACTCTCGACTCTCAGACCCCCGGCCCCTGTTCACTGTTTTCAATAAACACAATAAGGCAAGCCTGGCGCCCTTCAGAGACCCTGTTCAGATTCCAACCCAGTTTTCCAGATGCAGGCCAACAACTCTCTCGAATTCCTTAGTATTGTTGGTCACCAATGTCATGCCCTGTGATCTGGCCAAACCTGCTATGAGAAGATCATAAGGGCCAATCGGCATTCCTTCCTCTTCAAGTTGCGCGCGAATAGTTGCGGCTTCCATAGCAGAGGAACGATCCAGGTCGATAAGGTTCAACGGCAGAAGAAATTTGGCAAGGGCATCCTTGGAACGTTGCCGGTATTGACTTTTTTCGACTCCATATTGAAGTTCGAACAGGGTGATTGTGGAGATTGCGACATTCTGTGGAGAATGTTGCCTGAATTGCTCAAGAACCTCCGATGAGCGTCTTTTAATGAGGTATATGCAAATATTGGTATCAAGCAGATAACGCATCAGAAAGAATCTCTCTTCTGCATGGCAGGCTGATTACGTCCGTCTTCCATAAAATCTTCCGGAAATTCACTGAGAGATTCGAACAACGAGTCCCACGTCGTTTCTATGGGCTCCAGTATAACCTGCTTGCCTTTTTTGAATATTTTCACCTCATTACCAGGGATTCTGAATGCCTTGGGCAGCCTTACTGCTTGAGAACTGCCATTCTGAAATAATTTTGCTGTTTCCATCTTGCTACCCTCCTTGTCATATATATCTTTAGTATATACACCAACGCCCTGAAAATCAATCTATTTTATCTGCGGTTAATTAATCTCTTACTCCCACCCAAAACCCATAACCCAAATGGCCTAAAAAGCGAGGGAGCTTGTTTCTGAGTATACAACAGACAAAGAATTAACCGGCTTTACTGATTTAGACGGTGAGGATTTCCTATGAGACAGGGAGAAATATGGGAAATAAACTTATAACACCATCTGCCATTGACACATTTCAGATCAGGTCCATATCTACAAAACGGTTTTTGGGGAAGACCGGCTCGGTGCCCTCAACCGTATTAAATGAAATAAAAACAGCCATTAAAGCAGTCATAGCTGCGGATTATGCTTAACCTGTTCCTCAAATTCCGTCCTCCCGTTCTCCGTCTCCGATATTCCCGTCTCCTGTCTTTATCCCTTTGCATCTTTGCGTGATCGTCTCCCGGTGTACCGCCTTTTCTCCCAATAACGACAATAAGGCAAGCCTGACCCCCATCCTTACTCATTTAAGATGTGACCCTGTTGGTTTCCCAGAGACGTTTGATTCCCATTCTTTTTCCCAAACGCTTAAAAACGCTTTCACTTTAAGAATCTCAATTCCCTCATAAGTTTCTATATTTAACAAATGGTGGTCACCGGAAACAATATAATCTGCTTCACCTTCAGAGGCGCATGCCAAATATTTATTATCTGAAGGATCGTTTTTGATTATATCAACCATCTCTTCTCCTTCAACAATCCAGGCAAACATTAAGATATCTTCAAAGTATGCGTCAATTTCCTGTGCGGTTTTGCGGTGATATTTTTGAAGCTTTGGGTAGAGCAAGATACGTTTTATCTCTTTTATAATAGCTGGTGACAGAATCAATTCTACTTCATTCTGCTTGCTTAAATTAAGAATTTTGCCAGGATTTGAATTTGGTTTAATCAGCCCCCTGGCAAAAAGATTGGCATCGACAACGATTTTCAAAGTTTATCCTCGACGACATTCGACTTGTTTAGCTGCCTGCGTTGCTTCTGCCAGAATATCATCAAGCTTTCCCAAGTCTTCTCCGGCAAAAGAATTGCTGATTTTCGACATATTACTAAAGAAACGCTGCCTGGCCTTATCCATTTGCTTGAATTTCTTGATCGGAATAATTGCCACCATAGGCATCCCCTTACGCTCAACAATATACTGATCGTTTTTAAATGACACAGCATTCATTATTGTACCAAACTTCTGCCGGGCATTAAGTGCCGTAACTACCTTTAATGACATATTTTGTCCTCCTTTTAAACTATATCAATTGATATAGCTTAAATTTTATTTAATAACAGATGCATTGTCAAGAAAACAACGAGAGCTTTGCAGAACCTTATAAAACATGCCTTTTTGTCATTCCGTGCACGCGAAGCACGACCCGGAATCCAGTATTATCAAACAGTTCCTGGATTCCGGGTCAAGCCCGGAATGATGATTAGAGGGGTTGCGCAAAGGTCTCACAACAGGTACATTTATCTCTGCTACTTTACGTGAGTCCGTTTTTTTGTTCTTCTTTTAATCTGCATAAATCTGCGCCCTGTAGCTTCGGAAAATGGTACTGGAGCCTGCCCACTATTCAAGATTTGTCCCCACAGATACCCTGGGGTAATCTGCGGATTAAACCGAAAAAATGCTTGACATTTGCGTACAGAATCAAGTACACTTTTCTAACCATACAGGGGGAATATATATGCAATCAATAAACTACACAACGTTTCGAAAGAATTTGGCAAAAACCATTGATCAAGTCAACGATGACCATTATCCTATCCTTATTACACGCCAGAACGGACGAACAGCCGTGCTTCTATCACTTGATGATTTTAAATCATATGAAGAAACAGCATATCTTATGAAAAGCCCCAAAAATGCTGAACGTCTCAATGCTGCCATTGCCGACCTCGAAGCAGGCAAAGGCATTGATAGGGAACTTATTAAGGGATGAAACTGTCATGGGCTGAACAAGCATGGGGAGATTACCTTTACTGGCAGAAGACAGATCAGAAAATCCTCAGGCGAATTAACCGCATTGTCTTAGAAACCAAACGAAATCCATTTGAAGGAATAGGTGACCCTGAACCACTACGCTACAACTGGAAAGGATATTGGTCACGCCGTATCAATAAAGAGCATCGGTTTGTTTACAAGGCGAAAAAGGATGAATTGCTAATTGCCCAGTGCCGGTACCACTATTAAAGAATCTGCGTCTGCCTTACCTGCATAATGGAATCAATTTCCTATTTTATTCCATCGGGGTTAAATTTGTCCTTGCTTTTTTCAGCCGAAGGCTGATTGTATTTTTGTTAGTTTCTTCAGGAAACTGACAAAACAAAAGAATAAACATCCTGTAAAATCCTGTGAATCCTGTCCACTATTCACTATTCAAGATGAGACACCAGAGATTCCCTTAACAGAAAATCTCAATAAAACACACCGCCATTCATCTCTTTCCTTTTTCCTCTATCCTATTTTCTTAGCAAGCGTCTTAAGCGAAGCGGGTGGTTAATTTTTTTCAAAAGTCTGCGGATTGCCTTTGCGTGACCTCTCCTGCCTTCTGTTTCCTGTCCCCGGTCTCCTGCCTTTTCTCCCAATAACGACAATAAGGCAAGCCTGACCCCAAGTCTTTCTTGACTTCCTTTCACTAATATGTATAATACACTACAGTGAAATAATCAAAGAGAGGTGCCTGATGAATCCCTTCAAATACGGAACCATCGTTTCAGGCGAGGATTTCTGTGGAAGAAAAGTCCTGATTAAACAACTTATTGGATCTATTGAAGCATCTCAACGCATCGTGCTCCTCGGTGAAAGGCGGATCGGAAAATCATCCGCAGTCCATGAGGCTGTTCTTCGTTGTAATGGAGGGCGGCTCTTGTATGTAGACCTCCTGGGCATCAAGTCAATCGATGCCTTGTGCAGAAGGATTCTTCGTGCCATCGTTATTTCAGAGCAAAAAACAGGCTGGCTCGAAAAAATAGTCAAATCTCTCGCATACCTGAGACCATCCATTTCCGTCGACCCTTTCACATCCCTGCCAACGGTTTCTTTCGATGCTTCTGTTAAGTTGCAGGCCAATTCCATTCCCGAGGTCCTTACCTTGATTGAATCCTTAGGCAAAAAAAGAAAACCGGTCGTGGTCTTTGATGAATTCCAGGACATTCTAAACTTTGAAGATTCCTATGAAGCGCTCGCCCTTTTACGAAGCAAAATACAGTTTCAAAGCACTATTCCCTACATATTTGTCGGCAGCATCCGGCGCAAAATGGATGCCATATTTACCCATCACGAATCACCCTTCTTCAAATCAGCCATCCCCATGACGGTGGCCCCCTTGCCTTACGAAGAGTTTTCTCAGTTCCTGAGCAAGAAATTCACAAAAGGACAGCGTAAAATTGACGATGAGACACTGGAACAGGTATTTGAAATGGCCAACAACATTTCCGGAGACATACAACAGCTGTGTGAGGCCCTCTGGGAAGTAACCTCTGAAAAGGAGGCCATTGGTATGGACAAACTGAAAAGCGCACTTGAATTGATCTTTTCCAGGGAACAAAAATCGTACGAAAATTACATCAGCCTTTTAACGGACATTCAGCACAAGTGCCTCATGGCCATAGCAATGGAGGGCGGGAAAAAGGTTTTTTCCGTTGCATTCATGAAATCCGCCGGCTTCAATAACCCATCAACCGTGAAAAAATCGATCACAAGGCTTATCAAGCTCAACATCCTTTTTCAGAGAGAAGATGAATACAGATTTACGAATCCTTTCTTCAGGGCCTGGCTTCCCCACAAAGGATGATTCTTTTCCCGACATCTGACCACTGTCTCTCAGCGCGCCTTTGCGTCAGCCCAAAGCCTGCGGGGATATGACCCGATTTATCATGGGGACATGACCCGATTTAGTTTTATCAAATCGGGATCGTGTACCCGGAAGCGCCATCTGTGTTGCCACCAAAAAGGGAAATTAATAAGGGCTCTGTCCCTGGTTTAACCCCAAGTCTTTAACTCAAAACTAAAAACTGCTTTCCCCTGGCCCCTGTTCCCAATAACGACAATAATGCAAGCCTGGCCCCAAGTCTTTACTAATTCTTGACAATATATGATAACTTATGATAGATATAACTTATGAAAGTTCTTCAGATGCCGCACTTCAAAAAGTATGTAAAAAAGCTTCCACGACACCTTCAGCAAGTTATCTTAGATGCGGTGGAAAATGTTCTGTCCGATATCGAGATTGGTGAATTTAAGAAAGGCGATTTGAATGGTTTCAGGGTACACAAGTTTACAATGAGCCATCAATTGATACTGATGGCTTATAAGGTTGAAAGCGATTCCCTTATATTTTGTCAGGCTGGTCCACATGAAAGCTTTTATAAGAGCCTGAAAAAGTATTTAAAAGAAATTGGAGGTTAAAATGCCAACAGCAGAGAAAGTCATAAAAGATATATACCTTCTCCCGATGAAGGAAAGAGAAAAAGTAGCGCGTCACATTATAGAATTTGGGATAAAGATCACTCATCACGATCTCCCTGAGATTCTGAACATAAAGGAATGGCAGGATGAAATTGCAAGAAAACCGTTTAATCTGAAACAGGCATCGGAATATATAGGGGTATCATCTGTAACTCTCAGAAGATGGATCAAAACAGGTCGAGTATCGGCCTATAAGGTAGGCAGAGCATATACATTCGATGTGATGGATCTTAAAAGATTCAAAAAGAACCATTTAACAAAAAAATCAACACTGACATCTGATTTCTGATCTCTGTCTTTTCGTCCTCCACCCCCATTCCTTTATCTCAACAAGCCAATACTTAATATTTAAGATGTGACCCTGTTGAAGGCTGTTGAAGGAAAGTCTGATCCCCGTTAAAAAATATTGATATACACCGAGCCTGACTGTCAGTATATATATCTTTGTCCTTGACTTTTCATGCATTCATGCTATCTTAAATCATAACATTAATTTTAGGAGAGCTTATGAACACTATAAAAACAGTCGGCAGCAGCGGGCAGATCTCCCTCGGTAAAAAATTCGCAGGCCAAACCGTAATGTTGGATGAAATCGACACAGGGGTTTGGATTGTCAAGCTGGGTCGCTTTATTCCCGATAATGAAAGGTGGCTTCACAGACCGGATGTCCAAGCCGAACTCAATGAAGCAATTACCTGGGCAGAAAAAAATCTGCCCGAGGATACAAACCTTGAGGAATTAGAAGCCCGGATTAAATGATGAGCCAGAAAACACATCAACGTATACGTTTAGATTTGAACAATCCTGTCTTTCAACGCCTGCTTTTCAATCTGCCCAAAAGCGATCAGCACAACGCCCTCAATACTTTGCGGAAATTGGCAAACATGACATGGCAACAGGTATATTCAGATCATGGTCTAAAATGGGAAGTTATTCTATCGCAAAAAGGCCCGGGCGGTAACAAGCTTTACAGTTTTCGAATCGGCAAGGGATTTCGGGGAATAGCATATCGTGACGGCTCATGGCTGCGCCTTTTGTCGTTACATCCTGGTCATGATTCAGCTTATCAGTGATTTAATTGAATCGAAATACATCCCCTGCCTCCCGCCTCCGTCCTCCAGTCTCCTGTCTCCTGTTTGTTACCTTAGCGCCTTTGCGTAAGCCATCAAAATCGTTTCAACCACCCTATTCAAATCACCATCAGTCATCGCCGTGCCCGACGGCAGACACAGGCCCCTATTAAATAAATCCTCCGCCACACTTCCCCCAACGACTCTGCAAGGATATGTCTTTTTTTCTATATTATTTTGCGCCTTTGCGTCTTTGCGCCTTTGCGTGAGATATTTCACACGTTTTACTACACCCCTTCAAGTAGCTGCGCTATTTGTTCCGGCGAAGGGAGAATTCCCCGCAGCTCTTGCGGCAGGGTGTTCAGAATCCGGTATGATGCCACCCCGATTGGTTTGTTTGATTCCCGCAAAGCATACTCGACAATAGTTTTCTTCTTATCTTTGCAGAGGATAATGCCGATGGCAGGGTTCTCATCTTCCAGACGCAGCTTGTCATCCAACAAAGCGCGGATGTAAAACTCACGCTCCAGATCATCCTTGCACTTTTCAAAAATGAGGATGTTTTTGGTCCAGCTAATTTCTCGCACCATTGGTGCGAGTTTTTCAGGGCAATCAGTTCCTTGTTGACAGCCTTGAGCGCCTCATACTGTGCAGCACGGATACGCTGCTTGATCTCACCCAGCAAGGCGGGGTAGTTACTTGGCAAATTAGTTGTCATAATTTTCTTTTATATTGTTTTTTAACTCAAAACCCATAACTCAAAACTCAAAGCCGCCTTTCAGGCCCAAAACCAAGAACTGTTTAAGTTTTTTCCTTGCTATCGGTAAAATATTAATATAATATTTCCTTTCAATGAGGGAAATGCTATGAAGAACCTATTAAAACGAATCATCCTTGATTTTCACAACAGGCCACTGCCCCCATTTAAAAAGAGGCATGCCGATGTTCCGCCGGACATTGAAAAAATAATTACCATTATCGGTCCGAGGAGGGCAGGAAAAACCTATTATCTCTTTCAGATAATGGACAAACTGGGAAAACAGGGAATCGAACGAAAGCGTATTCTATATCTGAACCTTGAAGATGAGCGCATCGAATTAAATGGAAACTATGACCTTATTATCGAATCATATCTTGAACTCTACCCTGATATCGATATTGCAAAGTCATATCTCTTTTTTGATGAAATACAGGAATTGCATGGCTGGGAAAAATTCATCCGCAGGCTGCAGGATACACATACAAAGCATATCTTCCTGACCGGATCAAACTCGAAACTTCTGTCGAAAGAAATAGCAACCTCCCTGAGGGGCCGCAGCATCTCCTTCGAAATTTTCCCCCTCTCCTTCAGCGAATTTCTGGATTTTAAAGGGATTGATTCAAAAGACACATATTCGACCAGGAATGCATCCGCGATAGGCAACGCATTCGAAGACTATCTGTTATGGGGAGGGTATCCGGAATTAACCGGCATGGATTCACACCTGAAGGCCCAGGTCATGCAGGAATACTTCAACGTAATGATTTACAGGGATCTAACAGAAAGATACGGCACCAGAGACGTCTCCATTCTGAAATATCTCATCAAACGACTGATCAGCTCATTCACAAAGGAATTTTCCGTCAACAAACTATATAACGACCTGAAAGCAAGGGGCCTGTCAATAAGCAAAAACCACATATACAAGACCGTAGAGCAGATATTTTCCGTATACATGCTGGCAAATGTGGAAAAATATGACCCCTCTGTCATCAAAAGAGAGATGAGCAATAAAAAGGTCTTTTTGTATGATAACGGCCTTGTATCCGCCGCAAGTTATTCCCCTTTTGAAGACCGGGGAAAGCTCATGGAGAATCTCGTATTTTCCCATCTCCGCCGCAGCACCGAAGACATCTTTTTCATGAAGAACGGCTGGGAATGCGACTTCCTTACCTTTCAGAAAGGTGATAAACCGCTCCTTATCCAGGTAACGAACCACCTGAATCAAGACAATTACCGCCGTGAAATTAAAGGCCTCGAAAACGCAAGAAAGAAAATTCCCGATGCGGAGACTCTTTTGATATCAGGACAAATAGACAAGAACCTCGCTGTGCCCGAATGGATAACAACATCCCGGATCACCGACTGGCTCCTGGCGTGATGATCCCGCCTGTCTCTTCTTCGGGGACATGACCCGCTTTATCTCGGGGACATGACCCGCTTTATCTTTACCAAATCGGGATCGTGTCCCCGGAAAGACCCGATTTATCTTTACCAAATCAGGATCGTGTCCCCGGAAATGCACAAAACTTTTTTAACCTGCTCAGTCTGTGGCCAATTATAGCATTTTTCTTAATGCGTAATGCCTTTACTGCCAAGGACATTAAAAGCTGTCATCCACAATATCTTAAAGTCCAAAGCAAACGATTTATTTTTCAGATAATACTCATCAAATTCCACCTTCACAGGAATCGGCAGTTCAAAATTGTTTCAACCACCCTATCCAAATCATCATCCGTCATCGCCGTCCCGGAAGGCAGACAAAGCCCCCTCTTAAACAAATTCTCCGCCACACTTCCCCCAACGACTCTGCAAGGATATGTCTTTTTTTCTATATTATTTTGCGCCTTTGCGCCTTTGCGTGAGGCAATCTGCGGATTGAACACCGGCTGCATATGCATCGGCTTCCACACCGGACGAGACTCGATATTTTCCGCCTCCAGCGCCAGCCGCACTACCTCCCGATCCGCCCCAAATTCCTCGGGCGTAATCAGAATCACCGTTAACCATCGATTAGATCTCGACCACTCGGGCTCCGGCATAAACTCAATCCCTGAAATACCACCAAGCGCATTTTGGTAATAATCAAAAATCTCCCTTTTCCTTTTTACCCGTTCATCCAACACTTTGAGCTGCCCTCGTCCAATCGCCGCCAGGATATTGCTCATCCGGTAATTGTAACCAATCTCTGTATGCTCATAATGTGGAAATGGTTCCCGGGCCTGCTGCGAAAGATTGCGGGCATAATCGATAAATTCCTTATCGTCCGAAGCCAGCATCCCCCCGCCCGAAGTCGTGATAATCTTATTCCCGTTAAACGAAAAAACCGCCGCTTTCGCTCCTCTGCCCGCGTGAAAAGAATTTTTATTGTTATTTTCACTTTGCGCCTTTGCGCCTTTGCGTGAGTGCCTTTGCGTGAGATAAAACGCTCCCAAAGATTCCGCCGCATCCGCCACCACCGGCACGCCATATTCCTCACAAATCTCCAGAATCCTTTCATAATCAAAACACTGCCCATAAAGATCAGTCGGAATCACCGCCTTGGGAAACTTTCCCCGCTTTTTACAATCTTCGAGCGCCTCTTGCAGTAAATCCGGGGCCATATTCCATGAAGTGCGGTCACAATCCACAAATACCAGATCAGCACCCTGAAAAATAACAGGCGTCACACTTCCGATAAACGTCAGTGTCGAAGCAATCACCTCATCCCCCCGTACCACTCCAAGAATCCTGAGCGCCAGATGCATGGCCGCCGTCCCACTCGAAAGCGCCACCGCGTAAGGAATCCTTACATACTCGGCAAACTCCCGCTCAAACGCATCCACCTGCGGCCCAAGCGGAGCAATATAGTTGCTTTCAAAGGCCTCTTCAACAAAACGCATTTCCTCACCTGACATATGAGGAGGGGAGAGAAAGATGCGTTTTATTTTTGACTTATCTCGATTCATTTGATGTTTTCTTGTATTTCATTTCATTTAATTCAAAATTTAAAATTCATAACTCATAATTATTTCAAGCCCATGTGCGGAGGAGAAAGAAAGATTCTTTTTGAATTCATTATATTATTTTACATTTTTGCGTAAGATATTTAATTTGTGAAATCTCTATAATCTGCGGGCCTAATCTGCAGATTTGATAACCTTCGCCGGCACACCAGCAACAGTAAGTCCCGCTGTTATCGACTTGGTAACGCAGGCACCAGCGCCTATCACAACATCATCTCCAATTACAATGGGATTCTCCTGTGTTCCATTAATAATAACCGCACCTGTACCAACATATACTCGCTGACCAAAATGAACGCACCCGGAAACATGTACACCAGGCGCCAAAGTAGTGTAACTTCCCATAACGACATCATGCCCGATCGTACAATCAAGATTGATCTGAACGTGCTCGCCCAAAGTGATATTCGTAGTCAGGATATTGCCCGCACAGATAACCGTTCCGGTACCAACCTCAATCCACTGGGATCGTTCAACTTTCGGATGTATAATTGTTTCAAAGCCAAACCCTGCGGCCCGTGCTTTTTCCATCAGAAGCTGGCGGGTCTTGGGAACCCCTACGCCACCCACTACAAAAGCTCCGGGAAATTGCTTGCAGGCATTTTCAAGACTCATCACCGGGATATCATTCAAGAAGGTCCCCTGTTTGGAAGTATCATCATCTATAAAGCACACCACCTCATAATCATTGCACGACTGAATAAGCCAGGCAACTTCCCTTCCGAAACCACTTGCCCCGTACACTGCGATCTTTTTTTTCTGCATTCTTTTCCCCTTTTTCCTGCTCTGCAGACTTAGCGTCTTTGCGTCTTTGCGTGACCCATAAACTCTTTAATTGTAGCCTCCCCCTTTTGGCTAATCCCATCCCGCTTCAGCACCTTCAACACTGTCATCGCAACAATCTTCACATCCAGCCACGCAGACCAGTTATCCACATACCACACATCCAGCTTAAACTTGTCTTCCCAGCTTATCGCATTTCGACCATTCACTTGCGCCCAGCCGGTTATCCCTGGTTTAACATCATGGCGACGTGCCTGTTCCGGTGAGTAGCGGTCTAAATATTCCATTAGCAGCGGCCGCGGTCCTACAATGCTCATATCTCCTTTAATCACATTAAAAAACTCCGGCAGTTCATCCATGCTGGTCTTGCGCAAAAACCGCCCCAGACGAGTCAGCCGCTCCCCATCCGGCAGCAGATTCCCATCTTCATCCCGTTCATCTGTCATGGTCCGAAATTTATAAATGGTAAAAGGCCTGCCATGTAGCCCAGGCCGCACCTGCCGGAAAAGCACCGGCGATCCGATTCTAATACGCACAAAAAAACCAATCAGAACAAAAATCGGCGTAAGAAGAATCATAGAAGGAACAGCAATCGCCAGATCAAAAAGGCGCTTAATGCCACTATTATAGGTATTACAGCGACTCACAAATTTCAGCATATCGCTTTCCCAGTATCTCCCAGTCAAGATTTTCCAGGGCATACCGATAACCATTCATTCCCATAGTATTTCTTTCTGCCTGTGTCATCGCACAAAAGCGTTGAAGCGCATCTTCAAGCTCCTTTGTATTATAAGGTTCTACACTTATACCTGCTCCAGCCTCCTGAACCGGATCATTACTGGTAATATCAAAAGCATGCAAAACCGGCTTGGCGCTCATAAAATAATCACCAAGTTTATTAGGACTTATCCCAAATTTGTATATTTTTTTCTTTTCCCAACCAACAAAACAGACATCTGCCAGTTTCAGCGCCGTAATTACCTGCTGCTTTGATATCTTCGGCAAAAAAGTTACAAAGGAGATAGACTCCTCCCTTTCCAGTTTCATCAACTTTTCCTTTTCTATTCCTTCACCGATTAGAACAAAGTGATATGGTCTGTTTTTGTCCTTATTTAATTTTACCAGACCGAGTATCTGGTCAAGGGCGTTAGGAGGTCCATGAGCGCCTGTATAGACCACAATTAATTTATCCTGTTCTTTTAATTGTTGAAAAACAGCTTGATGCTCATCTGGTAAAGACGCGGACGGCGCATCCCATTCCTCTCTGTTAATTCCATTGGGGATATAATAAAATTTCCGTTTATCAAGCCCTAACGGAGCCATATGTTCAAGAGCATTTGGCAAAAGAGAAACCACTGCATCAGCCTGACGATAAGCCCGTCTTTCAATCCACTTAAACCACAAAACAATTGGATGCTCAGAGGGAACATTTGCCAACTCAACAAGGCTCAATGGCCAAATATCCCTGACCTCATAAATCAATTTAGCGTTGTATTTTCTGGCCAGTTTATAAGCAGGTGGAAAAACAAGGGGGTGCACGCAAGATGGGATTAAAACATCCGGTTGTGGAAGCTCCTTTATATCTATCTTCTGTGACAGTTTTTTTATTGCACGACTAAAATCAAGCATATTCAACAACCTGCCAAGACCATTTCCCTTGTATGAGCGGGCAGGCAAATGGTAATAATCAACACCATCATAATTTCGGCAATTGTACTGGTCACTCAAAGGGGCGGGGTGTTGTCTAAAAGGATGCCACGCCGCACAGATAACAGTAACTTTGTGTCCCAATTTCTCCAGGTTTGTTGCAAGGGAATATGGCCTGCCAGGTAGCCCGTAGGAGGGTGGTACCGCATAGTGGTTAATATACCAGATGTTCATCTTTTCTCGTTTTCCAAATGTCCTTGTATGCTAAAAATATGTCCATTGCACCACCCATCAAGTATCTCAACCACCTTTTCGGCGGCGTCACAACGGCCGTAAACCGCTGAGCTGCTGTCAATTTCTTTTTCCATCATTCTGCTGATGCCCTGGATGATCTTGCCCTTATCCGCACCGACAAGGATGTTTGCACCGGCCTCGACCAGATCAACCCATTCTGTCTCGTCCCTGAGGGTTACACATGGCACCTCGTGGAAGTAGGCTTCTTTCTGTATGCCGCCGGAATCGGTTACGATCAGGCGCGCATTTTTCTCCAGTATCTCCCTAACCCACTGTCTGGCCCTTAATATCCGTGAAATCATTGCTGTCTTGATAAATTGCGGACGCGCTCCAATGATTGTGGTTATTTTCATGCTCACGCAAAGGCGCAAAGTTATTTATTTAAGCCATTAACAACACGTGAAAGGCCATCTTTGAGAAGAGTCGAGCCAAAATTAATCCACAGATTACGCAGATTACACAGATTGTGGAGCTTTATTTGTGTAAATAAGCCTCTTATATTCTAACGAGTTGGCTCCAAAGTTGATTACAAGACCGGTTGTAAAGCCAGATGCTTTAAGGTAGTTAATAATTTGAGACTGTTCATTTCCAGACAACTTATCCAGCGCTTTAATCTCCACTATAACCTCATCATAAGAAATGAAATCTGGTTGGTATGTTTTATTCAGGAGTTGCTCTTTGTATCTTATTTGAATAATAGGTTGAGCTTTGAATGGAATACGCTGAATTGTAAATTCTCTCTCCAGAGCCTCTTGATATACAGCCTCTAAGAATCCACACCCTAATTCCTTATGCACCTCAATTGCGGCCCCAATTATTTTAAACGTCCTTTCGTCCCGTACCATTATCTAATCCATGCAATCTGCGTAATCTGCGGACCAGTCATAATTTCTTTTTTTACCTTAGCGACTTTGCGCCTTTGCGTGAGCTATTCCGTTATAAAACCTGATCAGCTTCTTTTCTTCCATCTCCCAGTTATATCTTTCCTCCACTGCCCTGCACCCGTTTTTGCCCATTTGCTTTGCTTCTGCCGGATGCTCAACAAGGTGCATGGCTAAGGTTCACTACTGTGCAAGAACTGTGCATGCACACTTAATATCTAAGCCTGTACCTGCAGTTTGGATCATTTCTATTTTCAGATGTAGGCTCAACCATATTCTTTTCTATAAGGCGGTTTATCCAAGTGATGGTCGTGCGTTTTGCCAAACCGATCGCAGCGCTTATCTCTCTGGTTTTCATTGGTTTGCCGCTTGTTCGCAACAGATTGAGAATACCCTCTTCGACATCGCCTACCATAGCCTTTTTCTTTGGATAAAGTGTTACCTTAAAGCTGTTATCCGATTCCTCCAGACCAGGCTCTCTTCCGGTATACTCAGTGCATAGTTTCAGTATCTTGACAGGTATTCCCAAACTGTGCAGATCCATAAAACCAGCCTCTTTAAGATATTGCACAAGAATCTGATTCCGATAATATTTTGCCCCCAACCTGATAGATTCCAGTGAAAGCGTATTGGGAAGCTTGCCCGGACTTTCGATCTCAAGCCGATCCGGATAAATATCAACCCGAATATCAATGCCTGATATAGTGTAATCCCTGTGCGCAACGGCATTTACAACAGCCTCCCGAATAGATTCCTCCGGATAGGGATAGCTTACTACTCTTGCAGCCCCTTTAATCGTTACGCTACTTTTTTCAAGAATAATCGATTTTATCTTTTCCAATGCTTCATCTATAAGGCCGGATTCTTCTTTTCCGCCATGCTCGGGAAAAGTGCACATAATCGGTTTATCCAGGCGAAAATCCACATAATTGTAATTGCGTTCAATATCTGCAAATTTAGCAACAGTAATCCCGGAGTAACCAAGCAAAGAAGAAGGTTTTTCCCCAAATAACAACGTCCCCGCAACTGTCGGGTACAACTTCCCCTGATATTCAGCCAAAACCTCTTTGTTTTTGAGGAACCTCTTAATCCTGTCACCCTTCCAATTTGATATATCAATCCTATTGATCTGATTATGCCTGAAGAAATCTACAATTCTTGTAAAATCAAGATCCGCATATCTCCCTTTTATAGTCGGCGTCGTCTCATAATGAATCTGGCCGGAAGTCTGAAATAATCTGAGCAGCTCATCCCTGCTTGCTTCTTGTATCCGCGTCCCCCGCCGGGTATAATATCTCTCCCGTCCTCTTTGTAATATAGCATAAGGCTTTGAAAAACCTGCAGAAATATAAAAACAGAATACGTCCTTTCCATCAATTTCGTATTTCCACAATTCCGGCGCAACAACCGGACGGATAGAATCAGAACAAACATTGTAAATCTTTTCTTCAAATTTCAAGGGATTGCTCACACCGGATACCGTGCCGTCGTCTTCAACACCCACCAGCAGATACCCGCCGGAGCCGTTTGCAAAGGCAGCAATCTATACTACTCCCCAAAAACTGGACAGTTATTTAAGGTGTAAAATGAGCATATCCTGATCAACGAAAAGGAGGCTCATTGATGGGTAGAATTCGAAAAAA
>JGI24025J20009_10001565_pt1 | contig 17177 bp, 10 predicted proteins | sample Cruoilmetagenom3_FD_20009 | JGI IMG/M metagenome (IMG submission 20009) | reverse complement strand
AATGGCAGCCCGTATCGATGCTCTCGAAGGGGAGCTTGCCGAAGCAGAAGCAAAGGCACAGGCGGCCAGCCAAACAGCACTGGCGGCCAACGCAGCAGCTCTGAACGCCAGCAAGGCAGCAGCCAAAGCGCAGCAAGAAAGCGAAAAACGGCCAGCAATTGCGTTTAAAGGCGCGCCCGAGATAAAGGGCGAAGGCGGCTGGAGCTTTAAGCCGCGGGGCCGGTTGCAATATGATGCCGGCTTTACCAATGCGCCCGATTCCACTGGCGCAGCTGATGGATTTGGCAATGAAGTTCGACGGGCCCGTCTGGGCGTGTCGGGCGGTATGCCGGGCGGTTTCGGCTACAAATTTGAAGTGGATGTTGCAGGCAGCGATCTGACCGTCACCGATGCGCTGATCTCGTACAAAGACGGCAATGCCAAGATCTCTGCTGGCCAGTTTAACAATTATCAAAGCCTGGAAGAACTGACCTCCAGCCTGCACACATCATTCATTGAGCGCGCAGCCTTTACCGATGCTTTTGGCTTTGAACGCCGGGTTGGCTTGGGCGCAGAATTCACCGGCGACACGCTGCGCGTCCAAGCTGGATTGTTCACTGACAATATGGACGATCTGTCGAACAAGAATTGGGGCGCCGATGCCCGCATTGTTGCCAATCCGAACATTGGCGATGCAACGCTACATCTGGGCGCGTCGGTCCACTATACCAATCTGGAAAGCGGCGAGACGGTGCGCTATCGGCAGCGTCCGCTGGTGCATTTCGCCTCTGAACGCTTCATCAACACAGACAGGTTGGACGCCAGCAGTGAATTTGGCTTGGGGGTTGAAGGTGCAGTAATCTCTGGCCCGTTCCACGCTGTTGCGGAAGGCTATTGGCAGAATGTGAACATGCCGGTGGGCATGGATGATCCGACATTCTTTGGCGGCTATGCCGAAGTCGGCTATTTCCTGACCAAAGGCGATACGCGCGGATATAAAAGCGGAAAATTTGGTCGAACCAAACCGGTCAATCCGGTGGGCGAGGGCGGCATTGGCTCTGTTCAGCTCAACTTGCGCTATGATCATCTCGATCTAAACGACAGCGGCATTATCGGCGGAACGCAAAATGGGTATTTTGTCTCGCTGGTATGGAAGCCGACCGATTACACCATGCTGCTCGCCAATTATGGCAAGCTGGATTACGACAATGCGGTTATTCCGACTGCTGGCGGCGACACATCTTACGGCGTCGACAGTTTTGGCCTGAGAGCGCAAATTGATTTCTAACTGACTTTGTCACACGCCTGTCACGTCGGAATCATATCGGCTTGGCTTTGAAGTATACACATTTAATCTCACGAGGTTTCGTCATGCATCCTGTAAAAACAGCCTGTCTTCTAGCCATCTCTTCTGTCGCTCTTGCCGCTTGCGGCGGGGCCAGCAGCTCGGACTCGCGCGATTCTGTTCGCGTGGTCGGCTCGTCCACCGTGTTTCCTTTTGCCAAAGCCGTGGCTGAGGAATTCACTCGCTCCAATACTGATTTCAAATCGCCCTTGATCGAATCAACCGGCAGTGGCGGCGGAATTAAGCTGTTCTGTTCCGGCGTGGGCGCCGACACTCCTGACATGGTCAATGCTTCGCGCCGAATGAAAGCGTCAGAATTTGCCAAATGTCAGGAAAATGGCGTGATTGATGTGATCGAAATTCAGGTTGGCCTGGACGGCATTGCATTTGCTGAATCAAAAGAAGGTCTGGATCTGAATCTGACCCCCAAGATCGTTTATGAAGCGCTGGCTGCGAACCCTTATGGCGGCGAACAGACCACAAAAACATGGGCCGATGTTGACCCATCACTGCCCGATCAAGCGATCCTGGTTTATGGTCCGCCATCCACCTCTGGCACGCGCGATGCATTGAAAGAATTGGTGCTGGAAGCGGGTTGTGACAGCAACCCAGAGATGGAAGCGTTGGCGAAAGAAGACAAGGACCAGCATAAGCAGATATGCACCGAAGTGCGTGCGGATGGCGCTTATGTTGATCAAGGCGAGCAGGACAATCTGATCGTCCAGAAGATCCAGAGCAATCCACGCGCGATCGGTGTGTTTGGCTATTCTTACCTCGAGGAAAATTCTGACAAGGTTAAAGGTTTGCCGATGAACGGTGTTCAACCGACCTATGAAAATATCTCGAACTTTTCATATCCGGGCGCCCGCCCGCTGTTCGCCTATGCCAAAAAAGCGCATTTGGACGCGATTCCCGGCTTCCGTGAATTTTTGATCCAATGGACCGAAATGTGGGGCGTCGATGGTCCGCTGAGCAAGATTGGCTTGGTCCCTTCTCCGGCAGAAGAACTGGAGAAGAACCGCATCGCAGCAACCGAATTCACCACGTTGACTGCGGATGATCTGAAGTAAACAAATCGCTGCGTCGGATTGGCGCAACACGATAATGATGCCGCTGCTTTGCCCAAATGCGAAGCGGCGGCATTTTCGTTTTAGGGGATCACCCTTGGGTGCGGCGCTTTTGCAGAATGCCTTGGGTGCGGGTGAAATCACCCGGATTATCAACATCGATTGGGGCGTCAGCAAATGGCATGCTGATGATCTTCAAAGAAAGCTTCCAGCGGCGCGATAGGTAATCGGCAAGCCCTTGAACCGTTGCCAGTCGAAATTTGTACATCAGCATGACCGGCAGACCGAAAGCTTTTAGGATGCGGATCGGTCGCTTGCCAAATTGGCCGCCGGTTTTAAACACTTTGGCCGCTTCAATCGCCTTTGGGGTCATCGCGGCGTAAAGGTTGCAGCTGGACCAGCCACCATCCTTCAGTTCATGGAAGGCGCGCTTCCCATCGGGATAGCTTGCCAAAATTGTCGCGGCCGGTGTCATGGCAACAGCTCCATCCAACGGCTCGCTGAGGATGGCATTGCAGAAATGGTCGAACATTTCTGTCGTGTGCAGTGCGTTATCGCCGGTGGATACGACCAAGGGATAGGGGTCTTTGATCGCATCAGCGGCATTTGTAATGCTGGCGAACAGATTGTTGCCAGCAGGCAGGAAATGGACGCGGCCTTCATCCATCAATTGCGAGACCAAGGGGATCTCGCGCAGGATATCTTCGCGTTCGATTGAGACATAGATGTCGCTGGCATATTGGCTGGCCGCAATTTCGCGCACCACCCGCTGCAGCATGATTTCGCCGTCCAGGTCGATCAAGCATTTGTGGCTCTTGCTTTGCAAAGCAGCCACGGCATCTTCGGGACCAGCGCGGCTGGCCGCCAGCACTAAAACTTTGACCGATCCTGCGGTGTCGCTGCTATCCACACTGCTTCTCCCGTTTAATTTTGTCGCAATTGTCCAACGGCTTGCTGGCCAATTTTTCAGGCTGCTTGCATCGCCTGCGTCAGGTGACGCACTGGTTGGCTTGCGTCAAGTTCGCCCAAGCGCGCCATCAGTGCCCCTTTTTGCACCCTGCCGCGGGTTGCATCAAGGCAGGTTTCCAGCTTGGCCCAAATTTGCTGATCGCTCATCGGAACAGCCTTGCTGCCCACCGGCATGGGGATGGCTATGTCTAAACGTTCGCCCGATGTCAGCACGATGTGAACCTGGGTTGGGAAATCGCTTTCCAATTCCTCGACATATTCCTTGGTGATCTTGGGCATCAGTGCGCGCACTGCTGGGCGCTGGATTGCTTCAGGGGTGTAATCCAGCAGGCCGACTTGCCCGCCATGCAAACCTGCTGCCAAACTGTATTCCAGACTAAACTTTGCTTGCGCTGGGGTCTGCGGGTTTTCATGCATCAAATTGCGCAAATGCGCAGCCGGCGCGCGCACCAGGACGCGCTCGATTTGCGCCTCGTTCAGATTATGCTGCTCCATTAGGGCAAGCAGACCATCCAGCGCGCGATGCAGACTGCCGCAATTGGGAAAGCGTTTTACCTTCAGCCCGTGCTCGACAATATGTAGCGGCAATCCAACAGCAGTGCTGGCAAAGCGCATGGTTTGGCCATGTTCTGCCTTGCCTTCCATCTCCACCGCCAGCTGATCCACGTCGCGCCCTACCATCAACCAGCGCAGGCCATTCTCGCCGTCCAATGTTTGGCTTCCGGCAGTGATCCCAGCGCGAGCAAACAGTGCGGCCTGCACACCGCCTGCTGCGGCCAGCCCTGCGTGAAGCGGTTTGGTGTCTGAACCAAACTGGCTCATGAAACCACCAGCCAGGCTGGTCGATAATGAAATGGCATGGGCGGATTGCCCGCTATCCAGTCCCATCATCCGTGCGCATCCGGCTGCTGCGCCAATCGCGCCCAGTGTTCCGGTGGCGTGCCACCCGCGGCTTCGATGGAACGGGTTCACTGCCTGACCTACCAAGCCCATGATCTGCAAGCCGGTAATATAGCCATCCAGCAAGGCGTCAGTGCTGGCATCTTCCGCATCGCCAATGGCCAGCAATGCAGGGACCAGAACGGCGGAGGCATGCGCCTTGGCCGGGTCAAAATTGTCATCAAAATCCAGCGCATGGGCCGCCGTGCCATTATACAGCGCGGCCATGGGCGCGGGCACGGTCTGGCTGTGCATGGCTGCATGGCAAGGTCCGCTGCCCCAGGATGAAATCACTGGCCACAGCTTTGCTGGTGCGCTGTCATCGGCCCCGGCCATGATGCAACCAATCGTGTCGATCACACTGCGTCGGGCGATATGAAGTGCATTTCGGGCCAGTCATGGCCAGCATCGCTGAGCCATTGGCCATAAGCATCAAGCGGAGAGGGTTGCGTGTCGCTCATCTGTTGCAATTGCCTGCCAAAACTGACCGCTCTAAAGCGGGTTTCCGTCCTGATCGCGGAAAATTTCGCGGCGACCGACATGGTTGGCGGGGCCAACCAGCCCTTCGCTTTCCATCCGTTCGATCCATTTGGCCGCCGTATTGTAACCGACCCCCATCTGGCGTTGCAGCCATGAACCCGATGCCTTTTGGTTTTCAATCACGATCTGACAGGCTTGGCGATATTTGCGCTCGTCCGGATTGTCCGATGCGGTCAATTCGTCCTCGAACATCAAACCGCCGCCATCTTCAGGCTCTTCGGTAACGGCGTCGATATATTCCGGCTTGCCCTGAGCGCGCCAGAAATTAGCGACGTGCTCCACCTCGTCATCGGACACAAATGGACCGTGCACACGGATCATTGCGCCGGTGTTGGGCTTATACAGCATGTCGCCCTTGCCCAGCAATTGCTCGGCCCCTTGCTCACCCAATATGGTGCGGCTGTCGATCCGGCTGGTCACCTTAAAGCTGATGCGGGTAGGTAAATTGGCCTTGATCACGCCGGTGATCACATCGACCGAGGGACGCTGCGTGGCCATGATCAAATGAATGCCAGCTGCCCGCGATTTCTGTGACAAGCGCTGGATCAGCACCTCGATTTCCTTGCCCACGGTGACCATCAAATCAGCCAATTCGTCGACGATCAGGACGATCTGCGGCAATGGTTCGTAATCGAGCTGTTCTTCTTCGTGCAGTTCTTCACCGGTTTCTGGATCGAACCCGGTTTGCACCCTGCGGCCCAGAGGCTTGCCCTTGGCTGCTGCGGCCCGGACTTTTTCGTTAAATCCGCTGATGTTGCGCGAATTGACGCTGCTCATCATGCGATAGCGGCGCTCCATTTCCTCCACCGCCCATTTCAGCGCCCGCACCGATTTATGCGGCTCTGTCACCACGGGGGAAAGCAGGTGGGGAATGTCATCATAGCTGGCCAGTTCCAGCACTTTGGGATCAATCAGGATCATGCGGCATTCAGCAGGAGTGAAGCGATACAATAATGACAAAATGATGCAGTTCAGGCCGACCGATTTGCCCGAACCGGTGGTGCCCGCAACCAACAGATGAGGCATGGCAGCAAGATCGGCGATTATCGGTTCGCCCGCAATGTCCTTGCCCAAAATGATCGGCAGACTTCCGCTGCTTTCGGCAAAATCAGCGCATGCGGCCAGTTCTTTCAAAACAACCATCTGGCGATCGGCATTGGGCAGCTCGATCCCCATCACCGTCTTGCCGGGGATGGGAGAAACGCGAGCCGAAATCGCCGACATATTGCGCGCTATGTCTTCGGCCAAGCCCACCACGCGGCTGGCTTTGATGCCCGGGGCCGGTTCCAATTCATACATGGTAACAACCGGACCAGTGCGGACAGCGGTGATCTCGCCCTTTACGTTGAAATCATCCAGCACATTTTCCAACAAGCGGGCATTACGCTCCAGCCCCATTTTATCCAGTTTAGGGCTGTTATCGGCTGGCGGGTCACCCAACAGATCAAGGCTGGGAAGCTCGAAATTGGCGAACATGTCGCGCTGCTTGGTCTTGGCCATCACCGCCTTTTTGGGCGGAGCAGATGGATCGGTAATTTCGGGTGCGCGGCGCGGCGGCGCTGGTTCGGGCCGCTTCTCGGCCGCTTTCTCACGCTTGGTCGCTCTGGCTTTTTGGGGCAGGACCATGCTGGTGTCATCATCGATCACTTGCTCGCCCCGCAACCGGCCAATCCGTTCGATTACGAATTCGGGCAGGGTCAGCAATCCACGCCAATCAATGGCGAACACGCGGGTTAGCGCGGCCACGCCTCCGGCCAGACTGGCCACCACCAACCCCATTATAACCCAACCTGATGCATCCTCGCCAAACCGTCCGCCAATCGCCTCAATTGCGGCTGCTCCTAACAGGCCGGACAGTCCGCCAGCCTGCGCGGGCAAGGTGCCGCCAGGGCTGTCAAATGCCAGCGACAAAACGGTTCCAATCAGTACGATGGCCAGCAATAACAGGCCCAGCGGGAGCCACCAGCGGGTGGCGTATTCTTCATTCTCATGCTCATAATCGCGCCACAGTTTGCGTGCGCCGATATAAAGCATGGGCAACAGCAAAATGGAGGGCAGCCCAAACAGGAACAGCACCCGGTCCGATGCCCAGGCGCCTGCCACGCCCATCCAATTTTGGATATCATCACCCGAAGCGGCGGTAGATGGCGAGGGATCGGTTTGGGTATAGCTTGCCAGCGATAGGGCCAAGAATACCATCAGGGCGAGCAGGATCGCAGCGCCTGCCATTTGGCCAGCACGGCGCATCGACCGACGAAAGGCGGCGCGCCAATCGGCCTTCGCCTTCTTTGTGCTGACTGTTCGTGTTGCCATGTCAAATTCCCCGGACCAGTTTGGTCCCCACATCTCTTCCAAATGCAAGAATCGCAGAGCGCGGACTCGCGGTCAAGCACAGTATGCTAGCTCAGACCGTCAATTGCGGCCCAACAGGGCCATTGCAGCGCGTGGGCACAGGACGGGTCCATCCCACCCAAGGCGATCACTGGCATGCGGGCATGGCTGGCCAGCATGCGAAAGCGCACCGATCCCAGCGATGGTGCACCGGGGTGGGACCGGGTGGCAAACACTGGCGAGAGCAAGATCGCATCTGCACCCAGCGCATTGGCCATTCCAATTTCGTGCAGACTATGCGCCGTTGCCAATTGGAGCATATCCTTGCGCCTTGGGTAGAGCGCGCGCGGCGCGCCATAAATGCCGTGTGCGCCCCATTCGCGCGCAGTCAGGGCGCTGTCGGCCAGAATGACGCAATGGCCACGCGATTTTGCCAAATGGCTCAGGCGACGAAATCGCGCCAGTCGGTCGGCATCACTGAGGTGATAATGGCGATAGATAAAGCCCGATCCTCTCGGCATGTTGGTCAAGGCATCTTCCAAGACTGCATCATTGCGTTCGTCAGACAGCAACCACAATTGCGGCAAGGGTTTGCTGGATGATGGCAACAGGGGCTGGAACTCGCGCATGGTCACGCTATAGCGCGTGGCCATGAATGTGCCATATGATACACCGCTGGACGAAGTGCGCGCCAAAATCGCGCGCGGGTGCAAGGCCTCTCGCCGGAAACCCGAAGACATCACGTTGATCGCTGTCAGCAAGACCCATCCGGCTGGGTCCATCGAACCTTTGTTGGAGCAAGGCTTGCGTGTGTTTGGCGAAAACCGAGTGCAAGAGGCGCAGGAAAAATGGCCTGCCTTGCTGGAACGCTATCCCGATGTGGAACTGCATGGGATCGGCCAATTGCAATCCAATAAAGCCGAAGAAGCGGTCGCCTTGTTCGACTATATCCATGCGCTCGACCGGCCCAGTCTGGTCAAGGCGCTGGCCAAGGCGATGGACAAAGCAGGTAAGCGCGTACCGTGTTTTGTGCAGGTCAACATCGGCAGCGAAGATCAGAAGGGCGGTTGCCCGATTGATAGTTTACCCGATTTGATCGCGGCTGTGCGTGATGCGGATATTCCCATTGCAGGGCTGATGTGCCTGCCGCCTGCAGGTATCGAAGCTGCGCCGTTTTTCGCGCTGCTGGCAAAGCTGGCGCAAGATAATGGCATAAGGGGCCTCAGCATGGGAATGAGCGGTGATTATGAAACCGCGATTATGCTGGGTGCAACGCATATCCGGGTCGGCACGGCATTGTTTGGCACGCGAAGCTAGCCCACAAAAAAGGGCGCCCGTTGCCGAGCGCCCTTCCAAGGTGTTGACCTTGCGGTGATTAGAATTCGAACAGGACTTCCATGCCAACTTTGCGTCCCTTCGCCAGTGGCGACAAGGTGCCGCTAGCTGGGCTTGGGTCAAAAGGCGTGTTGACGCCGTTTGACAGCGGCCCACCAAATGGCAGCTGCGTGTCCCCACCAGCCTGAACAGTGTCAAGCANNTTGCGNCCATAGATAGACAANCTCAGACCCTCGACCGGGGTTTCCCAAGTCACGTTGGCATCGAGATTGCTTGCTTCCTGGATGAAACCGAAGTTGTTGTCAGTATATGCGATCTCGTCACGATACTGATAATTTANCCGGCTTACGATTGCACCGTTCGCNAGCANCANTTCGTGGATCAGGCCAACACCCCAGGTCACTTCCGGCACGCGCGGCAAACGCAGCGCTGCATCTGCTGCATCAATTACGCCATCGCCCGAAATGTCGAAACGTACTTCCTTATAGTCGTCATCGATGAGGCCAACATTTGCTGTGAAGATGAGCGATTTTGAAAGCTGCGCGCGCGCTTCTGCTTCGAAGCCCCGAATTTCAGCGTCGGCTGTGTTAAGGATGAACTGCGATATGCCTGCGGTAGGCGAGCTTTGGTTCACTTCGCGCTGTAAGTTGCCGATCTTGGTCAGATACAGCGCCGCATTCAGTGTGAAAGAGCCATCAGTGGTTTGGAACTTTCCGCCCAGTTCATAACTGTCGACCTTCTCTTCATCGAAGCCAAAATTTCCGCCTGTTGCCGGGACAACGACTGTTTCGAAGATTGTCGGATTTGTAATTCTGAAGTTGTAGCCGCCACTGCGATACCCACGAGTCCAATGAGCGTAGATCTGGCTGTCGGTGAACTCATACTGGAGTCCAAATTTCGGGGACCAATTGGTCCAGCTTTCGCTGTCTTCAAAGCCATTATTCTCGGTCGGGGTGAACGGGTTTGTCCCGCTGGTTGGGCACGTATCGTCGAGAACTGAGCATGCTGGACGCGGACGTGTGTAGGTAACACCAGCGTCCTTTTCTTCACGGCTCCAGCGAATCCCGGCGATAACCGAGAGCGCATCAGTCAGTGAATACTGACNAGCTGCGAACAGGCCGAGCACCTGGTGATCCTGTGTGCCGCCGCCATAGAATGTCAGCGGTGTAACCGGTGGAAGATGGCGCAGTTCGGTGTAAGCAACCGACTGATCGAAGTAGAAAGCACCTACAGTCAGGTCAAAACTGTCAGCCGAAATTGCATAGCGCAACTCGTTAGAGATCTGATCCTGCTGAGTTTCCGTGGGTGAATGGAAGATAAAGACGGGAAGGCTGTCAATGTCGCCTTGCGTTGTTGCTTCATAGTTGCGGTAGCCAAAGATATTAGTCAGTGTCCCTGGCCCGATATCGAGTTTAGCTGTTAGCGATCCTGTCCAGGTCTCATTGTAATAATCACCTGGTTCATCGATCGAAAAGTCGAAGCTGTCACGCTCGAACAGGCCGCGGTTCTGAGTAGATGGTCCATCACCTTCACTGGTGAAATAGTCGAGCTTACCTGTCAGCGTCAGGTCGCCAAAGCGGCCTTCCAAAGCGCCGCGCAGGATCTTGGTTTCCGCTTGGCCATGGTTCGAACCGTCGAACAGGTTCGTGAAATAACCTTCATCATTGTTATAATAGGCACCCAGCTTGAACAGCAATTTGTCTTCAACCAACGGTCCTGAGATTACGCCGCTGACAGTATAGTTCGCGCCGCCTCGGCCACCATCGACAAACGGTCCGTCAACAGCTGCCCGAAACTTGCCAGTCAGGGTGTCAGTTGGATTGCCGGTGTTGATTAACACCGCGCCACCAGTTGTGTTGCGGCCGAACAGGATACCTTGTGGGCCGCGCAGGATTTCAACGCTATCGAGATCGAAAAGGTCGAATACGACACCGGCGTTAAGGCCGAGATAAACGCCGTCAACGAACACGCCTACGGTCGGGTCGACTGAAGGGATTGAGCTGTTAATGCCTAGGCCGCGGATCGAGAAATTGGCCTGACCGCGGCTGGTGCCGACCTGGTCAAGCGAGACATTGGGAGCGCTGTAGGTCAAGCCTTGCACGTCGCGCACTTTCAGCGCTTCGAGCGAGGCAGCATTGAACGCGGTTACCGCGATCGGTACATCCTGCACATTTTCCGCATTCTGCGTCTTGGTGCCGGTAACGACGATGGTGCTGAACGATCCGATTGCGCTGTCATCTGCATCTGCATTGGCATTTGCTTCCGCAGGATCAGTTTCCAGGGTTGCATCTGTACTTTGAGCCGCCGCCGCAAAGGGGGTCATTGCTAGGCTGCCCAATATGAGAGCCAGCGCGCTGCGGGGAGCAGTGCGAATAATCATAACAGAGAGGTCTCCTCAAGAATTTGAACAGGCCCCCTAACAATGGGTTCGTCAAATGCAACCTATTTTCGTCGGCTGTGGTTAGGCCTCTTCTAATTGCCTTTGCCGCGTGTCACTGGCGGCTTCCAGCAAGCGCTGTTCGATCTCTGACAGGCGATCTTCGGCGGTAACTTTTCCACCCATCAAATCGGTCACATAAAAGGTATCGGCAGCGCGCTCTCCATAAGCAGTCACGTGGGCGGATTGGATGACCAGGTTGGATTCAAACAGCGCACGCGCCAAACGGTTGAGCAATGCTGGCCGATCGCGCGCGTTGACTTCGATCACTGTGAAACGGCCCGACGCTTTATTGTCAAAATTGACCCGTGGCGCTACGTCAAATGCCCCAGCCCGAGTGTGCGCCAGCGGTCGCTGAGCCAATCTGGGCACCAACTCTATGCTGTTGCTCAAGGCATCTGCGATGGCGGTTTTCAACCGGTCCAATTGCCCGGGTTCGTTAAACGGTTCGCCCACCGGGTTCTGGACCAGGAAATTGTCGACCGCCCAACCGCGTTTAGAGGTATGGATACGCGCATCAATGATGTTCGCGCCGGCCAAATGGATGCCGCCGGCAATGCGATAAAACAGGCCGGGATGGTCCGATGCGATAACGCTGACCAAAGTTGCCCCACGCGATTCATAAAATTCGCATTGGATGGATAGCTGGTCTTCTTGCGATCTGGCTTGCTGATATTGCGCCAGATTGTGTGCAATCACATCCTCTGGCTCGGCAATCCAATAGGCATCGTCAAATTCAACCCCGACCAGTTCGACAAGGTCGCTTTGCTGACCCAAGATTTCAGCCACCAAAGCCTGCTTGGCTTCAACTAGCTGCTTGCGACCATGGCGCATATGGCCCAGCCGCATCCGCTCTTGCCCGGCATCGAACAATTCGCCCAACAGTTGACCTTTCCAGCTGTTCCAGGTGCCGGGACCAACCGCGCGAATATCCACTGCAGTCAGCAAGAGCAGTTGGCGCAACCGCTCGACACTTTGCACCTCGATTACGAAATCCTCGATCGTCTTAGGGTCGGTCAGGTCGCGCTTGAAGGCGGTGGCACTCATCAGCAAATGTTGCCGCACCAACCACGCCACCAGTTCTGTCTCGGCAGGGCTGAGGCCAAAGCGGGGGCATAATTTCATTGCCACTTCGGCCCCCAGAACCGAGTGGTCACCGCCGCGCCCCTTGGCGATATCGTGCAACAATACAGCCACATAGGCGACCCGGCGCGAGGCAACTTTGTGGATCAGACTGGTTGCTCGAGGATGGTCTTCGGCCAGTTGACCTTTTTCAATCCGGTTGAGTAAACCGATGGCGCGAATGGTGTGTTCGTCGACTGTGTAATGGTGATACATATCGAATTGCATCTGCGCATTTACGCGGCCAAAATCTGGTACGAAACGCCCGAATACGCCGGCCTCATTCATCCAGCGCAGCACCATTTCGGGATTGTTGTGGCCGCACAGTAAATCCAGGAATAGTGCGTTGGCGCGTTTGTCCTTGCGGACCTTGGCCTTGATCAAGGCACTGTCACGATCCGCTTGGCGCATAGTGTCAGGGTGAATTTCCAGTTCTTCGCTTTCGGCGATCTGGAATATCTCAATCAGGCGCACCGGATCTTTCTGAAACCAATTGTCTGATGGCGCGGCAATCTTGCCAGCAAACACCCGATAGCCCCTCACCTCGCGCGCCTTTTGTGTCCAGCCAGCGAAAAAGCCTTTGCGTGCGCGCTTCTTGGCAAATTCCTCGTCCAGATGCGCCAGAAACACGTCGGTCAGGCTGCCGACCCGTTTTGCTTGGAGGAAGTAGAATTGCATGAACCGTTCGACCGCGCTTTTGCCGGGGCGGTCAGCAAAATTCATCCGCTCTGCAACCTGTTGCTGCCTATCGAAAGTCAGACGATCTTCGGCGCGATTGGTCAGCGTATGCAAGTGGCAACGCACAGCCAGCAAGAACCCTTCTGCCCGGCGGAAACTGCGATATTCGCTCTTGGTCAGCAGCCCTACGTCGACCAATTCCGAGCCAGAGCGGACCTTGTGAATATATTTGCCGATCCAATACAGCGTCTGCAGATCGCGCAGGCCGCCTTTGCCATCCTTAACGTTGGGCTCGACCACATAGCGGCTGTTGCCCATCCGTTTGTGGCGGGCGTTTCGTTCTTCCAGCTTCTCGGCCAGAAATTGACGCTCGCTGCCCTTGACTACTTCTGACCAAAAACGCGCTGAGGTTTCTTCATATAGAGCGCTGTCACCCCAGACAAAGCGGCCTTCCAACAGGGCGGTGCGGATGGTTAAATCTTCGCGCGCCATGCGCAAAGTGTCATCCACTGTGCGGCTGGAATGGCCCACTTGCAGACCCAAATCCCACAGCAGATACAAGATCGCCTCGATCACCTGTTCGCACCATGAAGCGCGCTTCATCGGCGTAATAAAGGCGATGTCGACGTCAGAATGCGGCGCCATTTCCGCGCGCCCATATCCGCCCACCGCCAAAATTGCGAGCCGCTCTGCCGAACTGCGATTGCCGGGTGGATAGATATGGGTGATAACGTGATCGTGGATCACGCGCACCAATTGGTCGATCAAAAAGGACTGACCGGCTGTACAGGCGTGCCCGGCAGAAGGCTTCTCCTCCAGTCGCCGAGCGATTTCCGCCCGGCCAGCGTCCAGCGCCTCACGCAAGGCCGCTACGATATCGCCGCGCGCTTGCTCGCCCTGATCGGCCACCAACCGATCAATTGTAGCGGTCAGCTTTCGTCGATCCGCAATGGCGCGCTGATTGGGGATGCGCTGACTGTTCATGCTGTGTTGCTCATACGGTTATTGTCAGGATGTGCCGGTCATTGGTGTAATGGTAATCAGGCCTTGGCCTTCATATCTGCAAAGGCTGCTTTCACCGTCCGTTTATCGACCTTTTGTGTGCCGAGACGCGGCAGGGTTTCTTTTGCCTCCAGGATAAAATCTTCTGTTGGAACCTTGAACGGTGCAATCTTGGAGAGCAGGAATTCGCGTAATTCTGTTGGGGTCAAAGATTGTCCTTCTTGCACCAGATAGACCGTTGCGGGCACTTCGCCAAAGCGTTCGTCAGGCTGCCCAAAAACGGTGCATTCGGCTATGGCTTCATGCGCATAGATAGCCTCTTCAACTTCGGTGCAGGCAATGTTTTCGCCGCCACGGATAATAATGTCCTTCTTGCGGTCAACGATGAACAGATAGCCATCCTCGTCCAGATAGCCCAGATCGCCCGTGCGGAAATAGCCATCCTTGGTAAAGGCTTCTTGGGTCGCTTCGTCGTTTTCCCAATAGCCGCGAAAATTGGCGATCGAACGGATGCACACTTCGTCCACTTCGCCTTGAGGGCGCGGATTTCCATCATTGTCCAAAATCGCCAGATCAACCATGGGCAGGCTGGCGGTGCCGGTGGAACCGGGCTTGGCCAGATAGTTTTCGTTGAAATTGCCGCAGCCAATCGCATTGGTTTCTGTCAGGCCGTATCCCAGCAAGGGGAAGCCGCCGGGGAAGGCTTCTTTGATCTTGGCCACATGCTCGGTTGGGCGCGGTGCGCCGCCAGCGGCAAAGCTTTTGCAAGCGGTCAGATCGAACTGTTCGCGATCAGGATGGGTGGCGATTTCGTAACTCATCAGCGGAACGCCGACGAAATAAGTGACCTTTTCCTGCTCCATCAAACGCATCGCTTCGCGTGCGTCCCATTTGGGCATGATCACCAGTTTGCGAGCGATCGCAAAGCTTTGCAGGAACAAGGGCACTTCGCCGGTCACGTGGAACAATGGCACAGCGACCAACGCACACGGCTGCGCGCTCATATCTTCGCCTTTACCTACCATATAGGTCTTGGCCATGGCACTTTGCAGGACATAGCTCATAATGGCCTGCACCACGCCGCGATGGTCAGACCATGCTGCCTTGGCATTGCCGGTAGAGCCAGACGTGAAAAGGATGGTGGCGATGTCATCGGGGCCGATTTCGCCTAACATGGCCATAGCGGTATCGCCCTCAGCCCAGCAATTGACGAGGCCTTCAGCAGGCGCGCAATCATGACCAATTATCACCAGCTTCGCGGAATGATCGGTTCCTTCCAGGCGTTTCTCCCGGCTAGCATCAGCCAAGACCACATCGCATTCGGCCAATCGAATGCCATAGGCCAGCTCGTCACCAGACCAAAAACCATTGAGCAATGTGGCGCAGCCGCCCGACAAGATGATGCCCATATAGGCGATGATCCAGCTGGTAGAATTGCGCGCAGCCAAACCGATGCGGTCACCCTTTTTCACGCCATGATGTTGGGCCAATCCGGCCGCAACATGGCTGGCTGCGACCCAGCATTCGCCAAATGTCAGGCGCAATTCACCGTCGACCAAGAAAGTTAAATCTTTGTTTTCATTGCAGAAGTGTGCCAAGTAATGGGCAAGAGTCGGCGGCGCACCTTTAAACGTGGTCATGCTTGCGCCGTCACGTTCAAACGGAACCGTTTCAAACGGTTGACCAGGCTGTATCAAAGCATCGACAATTTGCGAAAGTGTGGTGTCTAACTGTGTGGGCATTTAGTAAATCACTCCTCTCAATCCACCTGCAAAGGTGCCTTGCATTGATACAAGTACCACTTCACAGGCTGCGTAGGCTTCCCCCAAATCCTCCGCTGTGCCAAAAGCTGCGCGGCTGACGTGCCGACGCGTCAGCAAAGACTATTAAGGGGTTCGCTTCGTGCTGTCACTACTCGCTGCAAACGCAGTTTCCGATCCCATCTATTGGGAAAATTTGGGGCTGCGGCCATATTTGTTTGAAATCGGATCGTTTCAGCTGCGCTTCTATTCGCTTGCCTATCTGGGCGGGGTTCTGTTCGCCTATTGGCATCTGTCAAAGATGATCAAAGCGCCGGGCGCTCCTTTGGCACAGCGCCATGCCGACGATCTGTTTTTCTATGGCACATTGGGCGTGATTTTGGGCGGACGGCTGGGCTATGCCTTGTTTTATAAGCCCGAGATTTGGCAGGATCCGATCTCTGTCTTGAAACTGTGGGAAGGCGGGATGAGCTTCCATGGTGGGCTGCTGGGCGTGCTGGCAGCGATTGCCTTTGTCGCCAAACGCGGCAAGCTGAATTTCCTGCGGGTGTGCGATTACATCGCGGTCAGTGTGCCAATGGGCATGTTGCTGGGGCGTCTGGCCAATTTCGTGAATGGTGAATTGTGGGGCAGGGCGACCGATGTGCCATGGGCGATGGTGTTCCCCATGGCGGACGAATTGCCGCGCCACCCCAGCCAGCTGTACCAAGCTGGATTGGAAGGATTGGCGTTGCTGGTCATTTTAACGCTGCTGTTCTGGACCACGCGTGCGCGCTATCGCACCGGATTGCTGGTGGGCATCTTTACGCTGGGCATGGGCATCGCTCGCTTTACCAATGAGTTTTTCCGTCAGCCCGATGCGCATTTGACCGAATTTGCTGAAACCACCGGTCTGTCGATGGGGCAATGGCTGACCATCCCGCTGATTCTGATCGGATTGGTCGTCACTCTCTTTGCGATCACCCGCAAGCAAGTGGGCACCGGCCAAACAATTGCGAAGTGACCGAGCCTGTGGCGCACGCGCAGCCGGACAAGAAGGGCGATAATCAGGCCGAGATTTTTCGGCGGCTTATCCGCGCAAATGGCCCCATTTCGTTCGCCCAATATATGGGCGAAAGCAATGCGCGTTATTACGATGGCCGCGATCCTTTGGGGGCAAGCGGAGATTTCATAACCGCGCCCGAAATTAGCCAAATGTTTGGCGAGTTGATCGGTCTGTGGCTGGCCGATCTGTGGGTGAGAGTGGGTCGCCCGGCCGATGTGCATTATGTTGAACTGGGACCAGGGCGCGGTACACTGGCGCAGGATGTGCTGCGCGCGGCGGGCGCGCATGGATTAACGCCGCAGGTTCATTTGGTTGAAGGCTCGCAAGCTCTGCGCGCCATCCAAAGCGGCGCTGTCCCACATGCGACCCATCATCACGATTTGTCGACTTTGCCCGATGATGGCCCGATCCTGCTGGTCGCCAATGAATTTTTTGATGTCCTGCCAATCCGGCAATTGATCCATGCCAAAAGCGGTTGGCGCGAACGCATGGTCGGTTTGGAGGGGGATGAATTTGTCTTCGTGGTTGGCGATAAACCGATGGATGCGGCTGTTCCGCAAGGCTGGGATGAAGCGCCGCAAGGCAGCGTGATTGAGACCAGCCCGGCCAGCGCCGCCATCACTTCTGA
>JGI24025J20009_10001563_pt1 | contig 17186 bp, 17 predicted proteins | sample Cruoilmetagenom3_FD_20009 | JGI IMG/M metagenome (IMG submission 20009) | reverse complement strand
GTGGCCGTACATTTGCGCGCCGGTTCACTGAAGAAGTAGGTGTAACCCCGTTAAAATGGCTCAGAGGTGAGCGCATTGCGCGAGCGGCTGAACTTCTTGAGCATGGAGACGTGCCTTTGGCCGATGTCTGGATCACCTGCGGGTTCGGTTCCGCCGAGACGTTCCGGAGGGAATTCAGAAAAACCATGGGTGTGCCACCTACTCGATACAGAGAGCGGCTTGGAGCAAGTTTGCATCGCTAGATGAAGTCGCCGAGCGCTCTCGCCTCTTCAGCTCTGCGCAAACTGCGATTGCATGCGAGAAAAAGACTTCGTTCCTGCCCACATGTTTTGGCACGTCATGAGTTCGACATGGCGGTCATTCTCTGTGCCCAGAAAATGTGGTGTTTTGCGCTTGAAGGGGTCATCCGTCTGGCGACTGCAAATGCCGGCGCCCCCCGCAAAAAAAGGCCCCGCCACAAGGGCGGGGCATCAAGTCGGGTGCCGTGGTTTTGCCACAGGCACAGGCGGTAACTGAGGAGTTACGACATCTCGGATCGGATCTGCTGGCGGAGCACGTCGATGGACACGGTTTTGCCGTCGCGTTTGAAGTGCCAATACGTCCAGCCGTTGCAGGAGGGCGCGCGTTCGAGCGCGGCGCCGACCTGGTGGATCGATCCCTTTTCGCTGCCCGCGATGAGCGTGCCGTCGGCGCGCACCTTGGCGATCTGACCGCGCGGGCTGGTCAGCACCTCGCCGGGGCGCAGCATGCCGCGTTCGACCAGCTGGCCGAAGGGCACGCGCGGCTCGGCGCGTTTGGAAGCGGAAACGGTGAGCGCTTCCTTGTCGAACTTGCGGATCTTGGCGAGCCGTTTTTCGGCTGCATCGCGGTAGGCGGCTTCGCGCTCGATGCCGATGAATTCACGGCCCAGCATCTTGGCGACCGCGCCGGTCGTGCCGGTGCCGAAGAACGGGTCGAGCACCACGTCGCCGGGATTGGTGGTGCCGACGAGGACACGGTGAAGCAGCGCCTCGGGCTTTTGCGTCGGATGCGCCTTGTCGCCCTTCTCGTCTTTCAGCCGCTCGTGGCCGGTGCAGATCGGCAGCACCCAGTCGGAGCGCATCTGCACGCCTTCGTTGAGCGCCTTGAGCGCCTCGTAATTGAACGTCGGCCGGGAGCTCTCGGTCTTCGACGCCCAGATCAGCGTCTCATGGGCGTTGGTCAGCCGTTTGCCGCGGAAGTTGGGCATCGGGTTCGACTTGCGCCAGACCACGTCGTTGAGGATCCAGAACCCCTGGTTCTGAAGCTCGGCGCCCATGCGGAACACGTTGTGATAGGAGCCGATGACCCAGATCGCGCCATCGGGTTTCAAAATCCGGCGGGCCGCGGCGAGCCAGTTATTGGTGAACTCGTCATAGGCGCGGAAGGTGTCGAACTGGTCCCAATGGTCGTCAACCGCATCGACCTTGCTGTTGTCCGGCCGATGCAGATCGCCCTTGAGCTGGAGGTTGTAAGGCGGGTCAGCGAAAACGAGATCGACGCTGCCTTCGGGCAGGGCGTTCATCATCTCGACGCTATCGCCGGCAAGGATCTCATTGAGCGGCAGTTCAGGAACTGCCACCTCCACGTGTTTGGTCATCTGACTGCCTCTGTCCCTCGGCGCTTTGTGCGCTCTGTCCCTCGGCGCTTATGCGCTCAATAAAGCGGTTTTCGTCTTTCCGGGCACCGGGGAGGCGAAAACCGTCGCGCGCTGCATTCAGCGTCGGACGGTTTGCATCTCTTGGCTTCGCCGGCGAAATCCAAACCGCATTAGTTATCCACAGGATGAGTCAAAGGCGATTCGACGTCAAATTCTTTTTTGAATCAATGGGTTATGATTTCTCTTGATACAAGATATTGTGCACCGGCTTGAAGGAACGTCTATGGTGTGGGGTCACCCCAAGACCTTGAAGTGCCGAAATATGGCTTTTTGATGGATACCCCACATTTGTTTCCCAACCATAGCCGGGGTGCTGTTGCGCCAATCCCACCATGATCCGATCGCGGGTCACTTTGGCGACGATTGATGCGGCTGCAATGGACAGAGATCTGCTATCGCCTTTCACTATTGCGACAGCCGAAACAGGGCAGCCGGTCGGTAACAGGTTGCCGTCGATCAGCAGATGGTCAGGCGCGGGGTCGAGCGCGGCGACCGCCCGCAGCATTGCGATATGCGACGCGCGCAGGATGTTGTGGGTGTCGATCTCTTCGACGGAGGCGTGGGCGATCCCGACAGCGGCACACGCGAGGATCGCATCAAACAGGGTTTCGCGGCGGCGGCGGGTGAGTTTCTTGGAATCGTCGAGCCCGGGGGGGATGTTGTCGGGGTCGAGCACCACGGCCGCAGCCGTGACAGGGCCCGCGAGCGGGCCGCGGCCGACCTCGTCGATACCGGCCACGCGCGCCGCGCCGCGATCTCGCGCGGCGGCCTCGAAACTGTAGTCGGGGGAATGATCTGCCATGCCGATGGGTCGCGCATCACCCCCGCCAGCGCAAGCAGAAAGGGGCGGCGGGCAAACACCCGCCACCCCCTGGACGCGCGACGAAAACCTGCGACGAGCCGCGCGCCTGTTCGGTGGTCCTCAGCGAAAACCCCGGTCATCCGGCCGATACCCGGCCCGCGCGAGGCATTGCGCCTTGTAGGCGACGACATCGTAATGACGCCGCGGAAGCTCGACCCGCCGCGCGCAGCGGTCCGGCAGACGCGGCCAATGAGCGTAGTTCGCGACCAGGCAATTGCGCCCGAACCATCTTCCGCGGTCGGCACCGTAATGGATCTCGAAGCGGCACTCCGCGGGCAGCAGCTTGCGCGGCGGCGCGGCAGGCGGGTGGGGCTGCGGAGATCGCGCCGCACGATCGCGCGTCGAGGCGATGATCGCGGCGGCAACCAGTCCGAAAAACGCGGCCGCGGCGATCGCGTCGCCGTTGCCGTCGGCGCGGGCCGGAGCCACACCTGCCGTGGTGAACGTGAGCGCCGCGGCCAAGGTGGCCGCGAGGGCCTTGCGGGAAATGGAGCCTGCGAGGGTCGGGGTCATGTCTTGCCCTTTCAACTGGCGCCGGGTCAGGACGCGTTTGATATGCAGCAAGACTGGCCGGGGACGGCGAAGACAGGCAATAACGACGCTGTGTTAGAGGATAACAGGCCAGGTTTGGGCGAAGGATATTGAATATCGCCGAGCTCCCGCGCAGTCTCCACCCCATGAAAAAGCACATTGCCATATTCGGGCTCGCTGCCCTTGTCGCGCTCATGGCCCTTCCGGCCGCGGCCGATTGCTATGCCGACTACAAGGCGAAACGCGATGACCCGTTGCAGCTGCACTACGGCGTGATCGCCCTGCCCGACACCGCCTGTGCCACGCCGAACGCGGCACAAGCCGACATTGCCGCGCGGATCGCCGTGGATGGATGGACACTTCTCACGGTCGTCTCGGTGTTCGACGAGACGGGTTTGGACGACGAAGAGAGGAGGTCCAATGCCGGTGCGTTCTACCTCCGTTACTGAAACCCGCGCCGCCGGCACGCGGGTGGCGCTGATCGGCACTGTTGCGGTCGTCGCGATTCTCGCACTCGCGGCCATTTTCCTGTTCCTCAATCTGCCCGACGCCAACGCTTTCAACGCCCGNGTCGAGCGGATCTTCGTCGAGAACGACCTCACAAGTGCGGCGGAGATCAAGCTTCTGGAGATCCTCGCGCAATCGGGCACCGCGTTTTCCGACACGCTCGCGAGCTACCGCGTGGTGATCTTCGTGCTCCTCGTCTTCGCCACCGCGATGCTCGTGGCGGCACTCGGGTTGCTTCTGACCATCGTCGCGCTCAACCGGCGCATGGGCGAGATTGAACGCGCCGGGATCACGGTGAACTCGCTGCTGATCAGCCGCGAGGAGCGGGCGGTCTACCTCAACAACATGGAGTTCTCCCTGACCGAGGCCGCTATCGAGACGCTCGCGGTGCTCGCCGAGGCGCGGATGGATGATGACGTGTTGAACGGGGCCGAACTCGAGGCGCTGATCTCCGGCAGGAAAGCGGCCGATTGCGACGAATCGGCGGGCGCGATGCGGATCAAGCGGTTGCGCGATGCACTTGGCAACCAGCTCCTGTCCGAGGTTCTGGTGCGCACCATTGCGCGCCGCGGTTACATGCTGACGATCGACAAGGACGTGATCCGGATGGTGTGAGCGCTGAAGCGCGCGCCTCCCCGGACCGTCGCAGGATCATCGCGGGATCAGATGTCGAGGAAGTAACTGTCGACCCGGCGCCAGAAATGCAGGAGATCCTGCGCGGTGGCCGGCCGCTGGCCCATGCTCTCGACCGCGAAGATATCGGCCGCGAGAATGGCGGCGAGGCGATAAGCGAGCGGGGCCGCCTCGGTTCTGTCGGCATCCCGCTTGAGGTTGTCTTCGAGCATGGCGGCGGCGGAGGTCATCGCGAATACGACCGACAAGGCCGGCGCTTCCGGCCAGCGCAGACAGATGTGACGCACAAGCCCACGCCGACGCGCGTCGCTGCCGGAGGCAAGTTCCTCCAGCGCGAACGCAATCATTCTATCAATGACAGACTGCCGTGACATCGGCGCCCCACCCCAAAATCAACAGACCCACGCCGGGTAGTCTACGGCTTTGAACAGATTCGCCCAAGGCATCGTTGCGTTGCGAAAAGAAACAAACGGTTTACCAACTTGGCGGATCGGTGCGGGAAATTTCTGCCGGCTCGACGATTGTCTGCGGGTGCGCCGCCATGCCTATCCCGGTGGGCGGTAAGAGAATCGAAGGAAAGTCGCTTTATGCCGGAGCTGGAACGGGCTTTTTCCCCCGGCTCGACGATTGTCTGCGGGTGCGCCGCCATGCCTATCCCGGTGGGCGGTAAGAGAATCGAAGGAAAGTCGCTTTATGCCGGAGCTGGAACGGGCTTTTGTCCAACTTCGAAAAGATGACGCCGCCATGAAGTTGAAGACCTCGGTATCCACCCCGATCCTCGCGGTGTTCCTCATGCTGGGCATCGTCATCACCGGCAATGCGGTGTTCGGCCTGTGGGGCGTGCAGCGGCTTGCGGATACGGCGCGACGTGTCGGCAACGAGCTCGCACCGCTGTCTCAGGCGGCGATGCAGGTTGTCGTGCATTCGGCGAAGGCCGGCGAGGCCACCGAGATGTTCACCGCCACCCATGACATGGACAAGCTCGACGCGTCTCTCGCGGAAATCGACATCGCCGATTCCTACGTCGCCGCCATGGCCGAAGGCGGTGAAACCCCTGTGGCCACTCTCGCGCCGGTGGCAGATGCCGAGTTGCAGGGTCTCATGCAAAGGGCACAGGAACAGCTCTACGATTTTCGACTTGCCGTCGAGAACCGGCTGGCTTCGGAATTCGGCGAGTTTGGCCCCTCTTCAGACTCGGCGCGGACCTTCCGCGAGGACTTCGCCGGTCTCGACGCGATGTTCAAAGCGCTTCTGTCGGAAGACGGCCCGGTCGACACCATGCATGCACGCCACGCAGTGCTCGCGTCGCGCCATGCCGTGACCGCCGCGTCGCGCACCCTGTTCGACCTGTTGGTGAAACTCGACCCGGAACAAGACACCGCTCCGGTCACCGCCGCCTTCGAAGCAGCCAGGGTTGCGCTCAACAAGGCGGCGCAGGCCTTCAGAGCGCCCCCCCTCGAAGAACAGATCGCGGCGCTCGAAACGCTTTCGGAGGACGCGGCGTGGATTCTGGAAAGCCACGTCGAGGCGCTGCGCTACCGCGCCCAGCTTCGCCGCGACTATGACGCCGCCTACGCAGCCCTCGCCGGATCGACGGGCGCAATGGTCGATCGCGTCGAGGCGCTTACGACCCAGGGAATAACGGAGGTCGCGGCGGTCAAGTCGATCACCCTCATGGCCGCAATGGTCGGAGCAGCCCTCATGGTGACGGTGACAACGGCGGTCTATCTGCTGATCCGCCGACGGGTTGTGCGGCGTCTGTGCAGCCTGGCCCGGGTCCTGAGCGAACTCAACGCCCAGGAGGGTGAGGTCCGGCTGCCGGAATGGACATCGCGCGACGAGCTTGGGCTGTTGCGCGACCAGGTGATCGCCTTCAAGGACGGGCGCGATCAGATCGCGCGCCTGCAGTTCCAGCAGGAAGCGAACCTGGCACAGCTCGGGGCCAAGGAGGCCGAGGCGCGCGCGGCCGCGGCCGGCCTCGCAGACCGCAAGGCGCAAGCCGAGCGCGCGGCGGGCGCGATGGCCGACCGCCAGAACCGGCGTGAGTCCATGATCGCCGATGTGGACGCGGTGGTGGGCGCCGTCGCCGCGGGCGACCTCGGCCAGCGGCTGTCGCTGGATTGGAACGACGACCAGCTCGACCGGCTCGCGGCCAGCGTGAACGGGTTGATCGACACGATCGAGCACGTGTTCGAAGGCGCGAACCGCGCGATCGGCGAAATTGCCGATGCCAACCTCGATGTCGCTTGTGCCACCGATCTCGAAGGGGTGTTCGGAGATTTCCAGCAGATGATCGGCACGACCGCCATTCGCCTGTCGACTGTGATCCGCGCGATAGCGGCCGCCGGTGACGAGGTGTCTGCGGGCTCCGACGATGTAACGGGGATCGCACGGGGGCTGGCGCGCGAAAACGCCACCCAGGCGCAGACGCTGTCCCAGATCGCCTCGGCTGTCGAGCAGATCAACACCGCGGTGGCCGCCAATGCCGCCACCGCCCGCGCCGCGCGCGAAGATGCCGACAGCGCGGCTTCGCAGGCGGCGACGGGATCGGCCGACATCGACCTCACCATCGAAGCCGTCCGACAGATCGCGCAAAGCTCGGCCGAGATCGTCGCCTTCCTCAACGAGATCGAGACCATCGCGTTTCAGACCAACCTCCTTGCGCTCAACGCCTCGATCGAGGCCGCACACGCGGGTGATGCCGGCAAAGGGTTTGCGGTCGTTGCGTCGGAAGTGCGCGGGCTCAGCCAAAAGACGACCCAGGCCGCCGAACACATCAAGGTCATCATCGACCGGTCCGGCGAACACATCGACCGCGGCGTCGAACTCGTCGAGAAGACCGGCCGCCAGATCGGCACGGTCCATAGCGCGATCACCGCCCTCACCGAACGGATCGCCGAAGTCGATCACGCCTCGGAGGAGCAGGCCGGCGCGGTGAAATCGGTCGCGGGCGCGATCGCCCGGATCGATCTAGCCGTCCAGTCCGGGGCGGCGCGGGCCAGGACCTGCGACACCGCCGCCGCGAGCCTCTCGACGGAATCCCGCAGGCTCTCCGAGCTGGTCGCGGCCTTCCGCCTTGCCCCGAATGACGGAACGGACCAGGAGCCGGTGCGGCAGAGCAGGACCGCCAGCGAGAGGCCGTCCTCGGCCGAGATCGGCCTCGCCTCCAGATCCGCCCAAAGGTGGGTGAACGCACCCGCGATCCCGCGCGACGACGCGTCTTTCGCCACGCCAAGCGCAGCGGGTGCGAACCGAACAACACAGGAGCGCGGCGCCCACCGATCGAGGTCGCCTGAAGCGTAGCCAGGCAAGGCTGCCCGCTGACTGCATCCCCCTTGCCGGCAACCGGTTCGTGCGGGCAGCGCACGCACTCCGCTCGGCAATCCCGCGCTGCAAGACTGCGGCGGGACTCCATGCGTCCGGGCCGGAGCCGGTCTTTTGCCGGGACTGACCCCCGGAGGGCGCACGGCCGCGGCACCGGGGCCCGGCCCCGCGGTTTGCGCGGCGATATCCCGCCCCTGGTCTCTCCCCTAGAACGCCGCCAATCCCGCGTTGGTATCCAGAAGGAACTGGCGGAAGATCGGCGCGCTGGCGGCACCGATGGCGCGCGCGTTCGGCCCGACGGCGCCCGCTTCGATGGACGGCGAGATCAGCCCGCGCTTGTCCTGATTGGCAAGGTAGCGTCGCGTCCGCTTTACCAGTTCGTCGCGCACTTCGGACGGAAACGCGCCGTCGATCAGGATCGCCTCGAAGTCGATGACCGCACAGATCGACAGCGAGGCCTTGGCAAGCTCCTGCGCCGTCTGGCCGATCCAGGGCTCGACATGTCGCCAGATCCCGGTCCAGTCCTGCGGCATCTGCCAAAGCCCGACCGGATCAATCCCGGACTCCTTCAACCGCATCTCCAGCAGATTGAGCGAGGCGACGTCGATCAGCTGCTGGGACTCGCCAAAGGGGCCCGTCGCCCGCATCGAACCCAGCGCACCCGCATTGCCACGGTTGCCCTCGAAAACGGTCCGGTTCAACACCACACCGCCGCCGACGAGGGAACCGATGAAAAAATACGCGTAGTCGCGGAATTCCTTGCCGCAGCCATAGAGATGTTCGGCCCTGCAGGCCGCCGTTGCATCGTTGACAACGAGGACCGGCAGATCGGTGAACCGGGCAACTTCGCCGACAAAGTCGAAACCCTTCCATGAGCGGAATTTCTTGGCCGCCAAACCGGTCAGATCGTGCCATTTCCAAAGTTCGAAAGGCGACCCCAGCCCGATCCCGCAAACCCGCTCACGCTTGTCACGGGTGAGGCCCGCGAGCAGGGCGGCGAGGCCCTTTTCGAGGAACCCGAAGACCTCGTCCGGGAGCGGGTAGAGGTATGTCGTATGGATCTGATTGCGCACCTTGCCGGTGAAATCGAGCAGCACGAGATCGGCGCTGCGCCGGCCGATCTTCATGCCAACGCCGAACACCCCGTCGGGGTCCAGCTCCATCGGGATCGACGGTTTGCCGACCTTGCCGCGGATCGGGTCGCCACGCCGGAGAATGCCGTCTTTTTCGAGTTTTCTCAGGATGATGGAGACGGTCTGCGGCGACAGGCCAATGCGGCGCGCGACCTCGGCACCGGGCAGCGCGCCACTGCGTTGCAGCACCGAAAGGATCAGGCGTTCGTTGTGGTCGCGAACCCCGCTCTGGTTCACGCCGCCTACAAGTCTGCTTGCCCTGCTGCCATCCATGGCGCCGACCATAGGTTTCTCCTCCCACCATAGGAAGATGCCACGTTCAATTAATAAATCAACTTTATTTATTTATTGACAGCTGCAAGGGAATCCCGTTCTGTGCAGTGGAACCTGCACGGGAGGACCATGCAGGTTCGGGCTGGGAGGAGACCAGCCTGACACGCCACACGAGAGAGTTCTGGGAGGAACCATGCACAAGCTTCTTTTGACATCGGCCATTGCGTTTGCGGCGACGGCAACCGGCGCATTTGCCGACACCAGCGCCTGCCTCATTACCAAGACCGACACCAACCCGTTCTTCGTGAAGATGCGCGAAGGCGCCGCCGCGAAGGCCGAGGAACTTGGGATCGAGCTCAAGGCCTATGCCGGCAAGATCGATGGCGACAACGAGGCCCAGGTGGCGGCGATCGAAACCTGCATCGCCGATGGCGCCAGCGGCATCCTGATCACCGCATCCGACACCGCCGGCATCGTGCCGTCGATCCAGAAGGCCCGCGACGCCGGCCTGCTCGTCATCGCGCTCGACACGCCGCTCGACCCGATCGATGCTGCCGACATGACTTTCGCGACCGACAACTTCCTCGCCGGTGAACTGATCGGCCAGTGGGCCGCGGCCAAGCTCGGCGACGCCGCCGCCGATGCCAGGATCGCCATGCTGGACCTTGGCGTCAGCCAACCCACCGTGGGCGTGCTGCGCGACCAGGGTTTCCTCCAGGGGTTCGGCATCGAGCTGGGCGACCCCAAAAAGTGGGGCGACGAGGACGATCCGCGGATCGTCGGCCATGACGTCACCGCCGGCAACGAGGAAGGCGGCCGCAAGGCGATGGAAAACCTGTTGATCACCGATCCGGAGATCAACGTCGTCTACACCATCAACGAGCCCGCTGCCGCCGGTGCCTACGAGGCGCTGAAGGCCATGGGCCGGCAGGATGACGTCATCGTCGTCTCGGTCGACGGCGGCTGCCCCGGCGTGCAGAACATCGCCGACGGCGTGATCGGCGCGACATCGCAGCAATACCCGCTGCTGATGGCCTCGCTCGGCATCGAGGCAATCGCGGCCTTCGCCGCTGATGGCTCCAAGCCGGAACCAACCCCGGGCAAGGACTTCTACGATACCGGCGTCGCGCTGGTGACGGGCGAGCCCGTCGATGGCGTCGAGTCGATCAGCATCGAAGAAGGCCTGGCGCTCTGCTGGGGCTGACCTCCTGATCCAGGCTTTCGAAGGGGCGGCACCCGCCGCCCCTTCCTCATAGACGCGGGCCTTTCGGCCCCCGTACACTCCTTCCCGAGGGGCGCGCAAAGACGCCCCCGGCGAAGCCAGGAGGGGAAATCATGACAGAAACCGAATTCAAGGGTCAGGACTTCGAGAAATCCCTGACCGATGCCACCGCAAACGTGGCCGAATTCGACGACAGTGAGCGGAGCGCCCTGCGCCGGTTCCAGCAAATCCTGCACTCGACCCCATCGCTGGTGCCGTTGATCGTGCTGGCCGCCTCGCTGATCGTTTTCGGCCTCCTCGAAGAACGCTTCTTCCGGGCCGCAACGCTCACGCTCATCATGCAGCAGATCGCCGTGGTCGGCATTCTCGGCGTNGCCCAGAGCCTGGTGATCCTGACCGCCGGCATCGACCTCTCGGTCGGCGCCTTCGCCGTGTTCACCTCGGTGGTCATGGGCCAGTTCACCTTCCGCTACGGGATCCCCCCTGCGATCTCGATCGTGATCGGGCTGGCCGTCGGCACCGCACTCGGGGCGATCAACGGCTGGCTCGTGGCAAAGGTCAAGCTGCCGCCCTTCATCGTGACGCTCGGCACCTGGCAGATCGTGCTGGCGGCCAACTTCATGTATTCGGCCAACGAGACGATCCGAAGTCAGGACATCGAGGCCGAAGCGCCGATCCTGCAGTTCTGGGGCACGAGCTTCAAGATCGGGGCGACGACCGCCACGCTCGCGGTGCTGCTGCTCATCGCCATTGTCATCATCATGGCCTATGTCCTGCGTCAGACCGCCTGGGGCCGCCACACCTATGCGGTTGGGGATGATCCCGAGGCCGCCGAGCTTGCCGGTGTTCAGGTCAAGCGCCAACTCATCCAGGTCTACGCGCTGGCAGGCTTTTTCACCGCCGTCGCCGGCTGGGTGATGATCGGGCGCTACGGCTCGGTCAGCCCGGCCGCCTCAACCGGCCAGATCGGCAATATCCAGGCGATCACCGCCGTGGTGATCGGGGGTATTTCGCTCTTCGGCGGCCGCGGGTCGATCCTCGGCATGTTCTTCGGCGCGTTGATCGTCGGCGTGTTCGAACTTGGTCTTCGGATGCTCGGCACCAACCCGCAGCTCACCTACCTGCTCATCGGCGTGCTGATCATTTCGGCTGTGGCCACCGACCAGTGGATCAGAAAGATTTCGGGATGACGAAAGCTATGGAACCCATTCTCAAGGCCCGGGGCCTCGTCAAACGCTTTGGCAAGGTCATCGCCCTCAACAACGCCGATTTCGATCTCTACCCCGGCGAAGTGCTGGCCGTGATCGGCGACAACGGCGCGGGCAAGTCGGTGATGATCAAGTCGCTGTCGGGCGCGATCCGGCCCGACAGCGGCAAGGTCTGGCTCGACGGCGACGAAGTGGCGTTCTCCACGCCGCTCGACGCGCGCAAGCAGGGGATCGAAACGGTCTATCAGACCCTCGCACTCTCGCCCGCACTGTCGATCGCCGACAACATTTTCATGGGCCGGGAGCTGCGCAAGAAAGGGCCTCTGGGCACGATCTTGAAACAGCTCGACCGCCCGGCGATGAACCGTTTCGCGCGCGAGAAACTCACCGAGCTGGGGCTCATGACGATCCAGAACATCGCCCAGTCGGTCGAGACGTTGTCGGGCGGCCAGCGCCAGGGTGTGGCGGTGGCACGGGCTGCGGCGTTCGGCTCGAAGGTGATCATCCTCGACGAACCGACCGCCGCGCTCGGGGTGAAGGAAAGCCGCAAGGTGCTCGAGCTCATCCAGCAGGTGCGCGACCGCGGCATGCCGGTGGTGCTGATCTCGCACAACATGCCGCATGTGTTCGAGGTTGCCGACCGCATCCACGTTCACCGCCTCGGCGAACGGCTCTGCACGATCAGCCCGAAGGACTACACGATGTCCGATGCGGTCGCATTCATGACCGGCGCAAAGGAGGCGCCGGCCCAGGAAGCGGCCTGATCCGGCACAAAGCAAAACAGGCGCCGTCGGATCCGACGGCGCCTTGTCCATTTGTCCGGCATCCTGAAGAACCGCCCTCGAAACCGCCAGAACGGACGGATCCTGCGGGCATTTACGGCTACTCGGGGAGCGCTGGCGACCCCGGCAGAAGGGGGCGAAACGAATTCTGACAAGGGGTTACCGGAAAAAGTTCCAAATCACCCGGTTATGCAAGATCAAGAGCTTGCAGGGGGCGGTTCCAACTCGAAACACCCGCCCGACCCTGAAAAGGCGACGCCGCGCCCCGGGCGAGGGGACAGGGCGCCAAATCTTCCCTTACCGAAGAACCTCAAGAGGCTCTTCGCGAAAACAATTCCACAAATTCAGACCCCTTCGCAGCCCTTGAGCAGTTCGCCGACCCGGTTATTCGTTCGCCGAAAATGCTGGCCTATGGCGTTACCCTGAAGACGGTAGACGGGTGGCAATTGGTTCGGGCGATCTGGGCAGCGCGGCTCAGCGTCGGGGAGCTCGAGGCGCTGATCATCACCGTGCTTCGCGCACTTCCCCTAAAGAACGCGCAAAACATCGCGGCCAGCTTCCTCGACTGCTTCCGGGACCCGCTGCCGCTGCTGGAACAGCAGTTCATGAGCGAGGCCAGGCTCCTTGCCGCGTCGCTGGCGCAAAGCATCTTTGGTAGCCAATTTCGAAGCGTGCAACGAACGCGACCGCGCGGCTTTCCTTGAGTGGGCGCGGGGGAGGGATGCGGAATGAACGCGATCACCGACATGTCGAAGCACCGCCGCAACCAAGCCGCGGACGACGGCTGCCCGCCGCCCTGCCGAATGAAGCCTATGCGGAGATGAACCGGGCGCCCGAACAGCATACCCGGACCACCGACCTGAAGGACGCTCCGCGGCCCGTGGGCGCCATCCATCCTGTTCTGGCGTCCCGCTATCTGGTGAAGGGCTGGATCGACCGGGGGGCGCTCTCCGTGCTGTACGGGGGAGAGCACCGTGGGGGAAACCTTCCTCGCCCCGGACCTGGCGCTTCACGTCGCCGCCGGGCACGCGTGGCGCGGGAACGGGTGGCCGACCCGGCTGGGCCGTTGGTCTATGTCGCAGCGGAGGGCGGGCGCGGTATTCGCAACCGCCTCGCCGCCGTGGGCGTCAAAGACCCGGAGTTGATCGAGGCTGCGGAATTCTTCCTGTTGCCCGTGACCCTGGATCTGTCTCAGCCTCGCGAGCCTGAGGCGCTGGTTGCGGCGCTGGCGGACGTGCAGCCCCCGCTGATCGTGATCGACACTTTGGCTCGCAGCATGGGCACGGGTGACGAAAACTCGGCTCAGGATATGGGCAGGGTGATCCGGGCTATTGACCAGATCCGGACCAAGACCGGGGCTCACGTCATGCTCATTCACCACGTCGGGAAGGACAGCACTAAAGGTGCACGTGGGTCTTCGTCGCTTCGCGGGGCGGTGGATACCGAGATTGAGCTCACCCGCTCTGAGGGCGTCATGACCTCTGAACCGAAATAGCAGCGGGACATGGCCCTGGGCGACGCCTTCACCTACCGCCTCAACGACGTGGAGCTCGGGGTTGGTGAAGACGACGATCCGGTCACTTCGGCGGTCGTGGAACCGACCGACCCGGTGGCCAAAAAGCCGAAGTTGACGGGTCAACAGAAGATCGCGATGCAGGCCCTCAGCGACGCTCTGGCCCACCACGGAGGGAAGAAACTTGGCGACATGTTCCCCCCGAACCGTTGCCTTGTGTCCGTGGAACGCCGGCGCGAGTATTGCGGGCGCCACAATCTCAGCACAGGCAACGCTGAAAGCTCGTTCCGAGCCGCCTTCCTGAAGGTTTCTAAGTCCTCGCACGAGCACGAAACTGTCCGCATTGTGGATGGCTTCGTTTGGAGGGTTTTTTTTGATGAACGTTGCCAAGCGTTGCCCCCCTACGGGGGGCGGCAACGTTGGCAACGACAACGGGCAACGCATCTGACAGACCGAGCCGCAACTTTTTCCCGGTGATTTGAGCACAACCTTCACCCCTGCCGAAGAGTACGAGGCGGCGCAGGATCGCGGGGAGGTAGCGAGGAACGGGGGCAACCGCGGAAACCAGCATGCCAGTGTCCAAGGCGAAGACACTGCCCCGACCACGGAAGAGCTCGGCCTCGACCGGCGCGACATCTCCGAGGGGCGCAAGCTCAGGGTCACCGAAGAGGCCGACCATGCGCCTGGACGCAGCGCCGCAGACGGCGAACCGAACGCACCGCTCAGCCGCTCGGCGCTTCTGAGCCGCACCGACATGGCTGAGACCGGGACGGCCGTCAGAGCGCCGCTCCTGGCCGCTTCGGGTCCTTCCTGACGCGGGCGTGTTGCGGGTCGCCGCTCCCGAAACGTCCCTCTTTTTCAAGTCCGCAACAAGGGGTCCTGAGTGATGGATGATCTTGTGAAACCCGATGAGATGGGCGCGCTCCTGGACCTGCCCCGCCGGAAAGCGAGCGACCTGGCCGCGCGTGGGCTTCTCGAAGAGGAAGGCCGCGGGCAATACCGGATCGCCTCGATTGCGAAGTACGTCCGCCACCTGCGGACCATCGCGGCGGCGCGCGGCGGTGAAGCCGATATCGACCTCACGGCCGAACGCGCCAGGCTGGCGAAGGCGAAGGCCGACGAGGCGGTGCTCAAAGCCGCGGCACTTCGCGGCGAGCTCGTGGAGGCGGATGCGGTAGAGCGGGCTTGGAGCGACGTTCTGCGCCAGGTCCGGGCCAAGGTGCTCGCAGCGCCGTCGCGGGTCCGCCAACGGCGTCCGCACCTTTCTGCGGGTGACGCGGCGGTGGTCGACGCTGAGCTTCGGGCGGTCCTAGCGGAGGTTGCCGACGATGGGTGACACCCTGGCCCGCGTTCGCTCGGCTGCTCTGGCGTCTCTGCGGCCTCCCCTGCGGCTTCCCCTGTGCGATTGGATTGAGCGCAACGTGTTCCTTCCCGAAGGCGTCAGCGCTCTTCCCGGCGCCGTGCGGCTGTGGCCGTTCCAGCGTGAGATTGCCAACGCCTTGGGTGATCCCGAAATCGAGCGGGTGACGTTGGTCAAACCGGTGAGGGTCGGTTTCACCACCCTCCTGACAGGCGCGCTGGCGAGTTTTGTGGCGAACGACCCCGCGCCGATCCTCGCCCTTCTGCCGACCGAGACCATCATGCAGCGCAGCGCGGCGACCCGGCCTTCCACCTGGAACGCTGAGGCCCGGACGGTCGAAGCGGTGATCGCGAGCCCCGCGCCCGTCCGCCGCCTCGATGATCGCGGCGAATACCTCGAAATCCTCGACGCCAACGGGCTCGACCTCGCCAGCGCCGAAGGCCTCGCCGTGATCGACAGTCACAGGACCGACAGCGGTCGCGACGTCCTGGGCCGTGTGGAGCGGGCCTGGATCGAAGGCGGTGCCGTGATCGCCCTTCTGCGCATCACCGGTGCGCAAGACGCCAAGTGGGCGGTTGAGCGCATCTCTGACGGCTCTCTCAGTGGAGTTTCTATCGGTTACACGGTCGCCGCTTGGCGCGCCGCCACTGCCCCCGGAGGCCGCACCAAGACCGCGGCCGAATGGTCCCTCTCTGAGGTGACCTTGACCAGCACTCCGGCCGATCCTTCGGCCCGGCTCCGCAACACGAAAGGAAAGACGATACCTGAGGCAATCGAAACCGACGCCGGGCAGAACCGGCAAACCACCCCGAACGTCGGGCAGACCCGCCAGGATGCCGAGCGCGCCCATCGTGCCGAGTTCCGCACCCTGGTCCGCGCCTTCGGCCTCGACGCCGAGACGGCCGACGACCTCATTGACGACGGCGCCACCCTCGTGGAGGCCAAGGCGGCGATCCTTGACGCCACGCAGGAGGCAGCCGCCAGACCCCGCGTATCCGGGTTCATGGCGGCGGCGGTGACGATCCGGCCGCCAACCGGAAACGCATGACCGACGCTCTCACCAGCAAGATGACCGGCGGCGAGTGCCCGGAAGAGGCCCGGCCATATCTCTCGGCTTCGATGCTCGATATGGCTCGCGAGGCGGTCACCCGCATGGGCCAGTCGGTGAAGGGCATGTCGCCGGACGAGGTGTTCCACCGCGCGGCGCACACCACGAGCGATTTCCCCCTGGTTGTCAGCAACGCCGCCGGCAACGTTGCGCTCGCGACCTACAAGGCCGCCGAGAGCTCGCTCAAGCGTATCTGCCGGCAGCGGACCTTGCCCAACTTCAAACCGTCCACTGCGATCCGCCTGGGCGAGGCCGGGCAGCTCGAACCGCTCGCGGAGGACGGTCAGATCACGCACACCTCGCGCGCCGGAACGGGCGAGACGATGAAGCTCAGCACCTTCGCGCGCGGCCTCAATGTCTCGCGTGAGCTCCTGGTCAACGATGACCTCGGGCTTCTGGGTGACCTCACCTCTACCCTGGGTGAGGCCGCGGCGCAGACCGAAGCGTCGATCCTGGTGGAAATCGTCACCGGCAACCCGGTCCTCAGCGACGGCACCTCCGTCTTCGACGCGTCTCGCGGCAACACCGGCGCCGGCGCTCTGGATGAGGCCGGCCTCTCGGCTGGTCGCCTGGCGCTGCGGAAGCGCCAGGGGCTCGATGGTCAGCCCATCGCCGTCGCGCCGAAGTTCCTGGTGGTCCCGCCCGAGATGGAGACAGTTGCAGAAAAGCTCCTGGCCGCGATCACGCCGACCACGACCGATGACGCCAACGTCGCCACCCGCGACCTGACGCTCCTGGTGGAGCCGCGCCTCGCCGATGGCGAATACTTCCTGTTCGCGGACCCGGCCCGCCTGGCGGCGCTCTCCTACGCCTACCTGAGTGCGGCGCAGGGGGTGCAGATCCAGCGCGCCGAGGCCTGGGACACGCTGGGCCTCAAGTTCCGGGCCTTCCTGGACTTCGGTGCGGGGTGGTTGGACTGGCGCCCCGCTCAGCGTGTCGAGGTCTCGCAATGGCCGCGCGCGTCTGGTCTTTCTCGGATCATCCCTGCGGGCGCGCTGAGGCTCTCCGAGCCCTGCGGGACAAAATCGTCACCGGCGGCGCGGCCCTTGAGG
>JGI24025J20009_10001562_pt1 | contig 17192 bp, 16 predicted proteins | sample Cruoilmetagenom3_FD_20009 | JGI IMG/M metagenome (IMG submission 20009) | reverse complement strand
TCGGCCCAACAGGGGTNGGTAAAACAGAAATAGCACGCCGTTTAGCCACCTTAGCTAAAGCACCGTTTATAAAAATAGAAGCAACCAAGTTTACCGAAGTGGGGTATGTTGGCCGAGATGTTGAGTCCATCATACGTGATCTTGCTGATATTGCCGTTAAAATGACACGTGAAGTTGAAATGGTAAAGGTCAAGCGAAGAGCTGAAGATGCGGCAGAGGATAGAGTGTTAGATATTTTGTTGCCACGTGCAGAAGGGTCCGATATTAACGATACATCGGGTGATGCAACACGCCAGAAATTCCGAAAAAAATTACGCGAAGGCGACCTTGACGACAAAGAAATTGAAATAGAAATGAGCGCACCGAGTGTCGGTGTGGAGATTATGGCGCCTCCTGGTATGGAAGAAATGACTAACCAGTTGCAAGGGATGTTTCAAAACATGTCTGGCGAAAAAAAGAAAAAACGTAAAATGGCTATTAAACATGCGTTAGTAGCGATGACCGAGGAAGAGGCTGGCAAGCTGGTTAACGAGGAAGAGCTAAAGCACAAAGCGATAGACAACCTTGAGCAAACGGGCATTGTTTTTTTAGATGAGTTGGATAAAGTTTGTAAACGTGGAGATAGTGGCGGTGCGGATGTTTCACGAGATGGCGTTCAGCGTGATTTGCTGCCATTGGTTGAGGGTAGCACGGTAACAACCAAGTATGGCCCAGTTAAAACAGATCATATTTTGTTTATTGCATCAGGTGCGTTCCATGTATCGAAGCCTTCTGATTTAATTCCTGAGTTACAGGGTCGTTTTCCTATTCGAGTTGAGTTAGATGCGCTGGTGGCGGCGGATTTTGTTCGGATTTTAACCGAGCCGAATGCCTCTTTAACGGAACAATATGCTGCGTTATTGGAAACTGAAGAGGTGAATCTTCAATTCACCGAAGATGGTATAGCTCGTATTGCAGAAATGGCCTGGCAGGTGAACGAGGGAACCGAAAATATTGGTGCTCGTCGTTTACATACTATTCTGGAACGATTGCTAGATGAGATCTCATTTAAAGCGCCCTCAGCTTCACCTGTAGATGAAGTGATTGATGCGGCTTATGTGAACGCCCATTTAGCAGAACTTGCGTCGGATGAAGATTTGTCGCGTTATATTTTGTAGGTAAAAAATGACCACTATTACAGATTTAGCGCTTGATCAAAAAAGCAGGGTGTTGTCGTTAAGTTTTGACGACGGTAGAACAATAGGGCTTAGTTGCGAGTACCTGCGCGTGTTTTCGCCTTCGGCGGAAGTTCGTGGGCATGGTCCCGGTCAAGAAGTGCTTCAAGTAGGCAAAGAAAACGTTAATATCGTTGCCATTGAGCCTGTCGGTAATTATGCCGTTCGGCTGGTGTTTAGCGATGAGCACGATACAGGCTTATATGCATGGCCATTTTTAATTGAGCTGGCTGAGAAAAAAGCCGAGAATTGGCAAGATTATTTAGATAGGCTTGAAGCGGCAGGGCATCAACGAAACGCTTCGTAAAAACAATGTATAAAAGGGTGAGTGATGACGGATAAAGCGACAACGCATTTTGGGTTTACAGACGTTCCGGTTGAAGAGAAAGTCGGTAAAGTTCGTGAGGTGTTCGATTCAGTTGCGCCCTCTTATGATGTGATGAACGACCTTATGTCGATGGGCGTTCATCGTTTGTGGAAGCGCTTCACGGTAGAAATTGCCAACATAAAGCCGGGGCATGTGGTGCTCGATTTGGCGGGCGGTACGGGAGATTTGTCGGCGCTATTTGCTAAACGCGTTGGGAAAACGGGCAAAGTTGTGTTGGCGGATATTAACGAAGCGATGTTACGTGTAGGGCGTGATCGTATGATCGATAAAGGTCATATTGCTAACATCACCTATAACTTAGCGAATGCAGAATGTTTACCCTATGCTTCCAATCAATTTGATCGAGTGTGTATCGGCTTTGGTCTAAGAAATGTGACCAATAAAGAGGCGGCATTGCGCTCGATGTTTGATGTGCTTAAACCGGGTGGCCGTTTGTTGATTTTAGAGTTTTCAAAACCAACCAACCCTATTTTAGATAAGATTTACGATGCGTATTCATTCAAATTATTGCCTAAAATTGGTGAGTTAGTCGCGAAAGATGGCGATAGCTACCAATACCTTGCTGAATCAATTCGTATGCACCCCGACCAATCTACGTTAAAAGGGATGATGGAAGAGGCCGGTTTCGAACGCTGCCAAGTGAACAACTTAACAGGCGGTATCGTTGCTGTTCACACGGGTTATAAACTCTAGCTACCGTGTCATTAGTCAGCCCTTTTATTAAGCCCCTGCAAATAGCGATTAATAACTATTTGGATTATGACCCAGAGGTGCCAAGGCAATTGGCGAAAATGCAAGGCAAGGTGGTTGAATTGCACTTTCAACAGCTTGAACTGAGTCTTTACATCATTATGACCGCTGATGGCTTAGATATTAGGGAAGAACTTGATGGCGAGGCGGATACGACTATTTCGGGTTCGCCACTCGCGTTAGCGATGATGAGCCTACATGAGTCAGCAGCGCCGAGCTTATTTTCGGGTGATGTGGTGATAGAGGGTGATACAGAGCTTGGGGGGCAATTTCAAACATTCCTTGAGAATATAGAGGTTGACTGGGAAGAGCCACTGTCGAAGCTGACAGGCGATGTTGTGGCTAATCAACTTGGGAACTTTGTACGTGACTTATCGGGGTGGATGCAGGATGCGACGAAAACAAATGCCTTGAATGTGTCGGAGTATTTCCGAGAAGAAGAGGCCATGCTGCCCTCTAAATTTGAAGTGAATAAATTTAAAGCCAATGTGGATGAGTTGCGTTTATCGGTAGATAGATTGGAAGCAAAAGTCCAACGGCTGATCGCTAACAAGCGAAAGCTAGATAATGAGCCAAGTCAGGACATAACGTGATAAACCTAACGACTACCTTTCGACTTCTTCGAATTCAGCGTGTGTTATTGCGTTATGGTTTGGACGAGTTTGTTTTTAATCTGCACTTATTTAGGCCGTTACGGTATTTAACGTATTTATCGCCTAGTTATATTTTGGGCAAGCGAAAGGGGGCACGTGGTGAGCGGCTTCGGATGGCATTAGAAGATTTAGGCCCTATTTTCGTTAAGTTCGGTCAAATTTTATCAACACGGCAAGATTTATTGCCCCCTGATATTGGTGAAGAGCTTTCGCAGCTACAAGATAATGTACCGCCATTTGCCGATAATTTAGCGCGCCAGATTATTGAAAAGTCGTTAGAGGTTCCGATTGAAGAGGTATTTTCAGTGTTTTCAGAAAGCCCACTGGCATCGGCCTCAGTGGCACAAGTACACACCGCAACATTACTTACGGGGGAAGATGTTGTTGTTAAGGTGCTTCGCCCGGGTATTGAAAAAATTATTAACTCAGATGTGGCCTTGTTGTATATATTGGCAGAACTCGCGAATAAATACTGGGACGAGGCTAGGCGGTTAAAGCCCTTAGAGGTGGTGCAAGAGTTTGATTACACCATTCACGATGAGTTGGACCTAGTTCGGGAAGCCGCCAACGGTTCACAGCTAAGGCGAAATTTTGAAGGTTCCGATCAGCTATACGTGCCGGATGTATATTGGGATTACACGCGCCAAAATGTGATGGTTATGGAGCGAATTTATGGCACGCCAATCGGTAAAATAGATGAATTACGTGAAAAAGGCGTTGATTTAAAGTTGCTCGCTGAACGCGGCGTGGAAATCTTTTTTGCACAAGTGTTTCGCGATAATTTTTTTCATGCCGATATGCACCCGGGCAATATTTTTGCATCAGATGATGCCAAATACCTCGCCGTTGATTTTGGCATTATGGGCAGCGTAACCGTCGCGGACCAACGCTATCTAGCAGAAAATTTCCTCGCTTTTTTTCAACGAGATTATCTTCGTGTGGCGCAACTGCATATTGAATCAGGCTGGGTCCCTAAGCATACCCGTGTTGATGAGTTTGAAAGTGCAATTCGCACCGTGTGCGAGCCGATATTTGAAAAGCCGTTAAAAGAAATTTCTTACGGCAACTTGCTGCTACGCCTTTTTCAAACCGCACGCCGTTTCGATATGGAGGTGCAGCCACAGCTAGTATTATTGCAAAAAACCTTATTGAATATCGAGGGCTTAGGTCGCCAGCTCTATCCCGACCTTGACTTGTGGCAAACCGCCAAGCCCTACTTAGAGGAGTGGTACAAAAACAGAGTGGGGCCAAAAGCGACCTTTAATAAACTAAAAGAGCATTTGCCAATAATGGCAGAGAAGCTCCCCGAGCTGCCAGAAATGGCCTATCAAGTACTCAGTGATGCAGCCAACGGTGAGCTAGAAATTAAATGGAAATCTAAGCAACTAGACGATATTAAGCTACAAATGGCGAAAAATCATCGTAAAAGCATAATGGCGATTTGTGGTGGCAGCCTGCTGGTGTCAGCAGCTATTATTCTTGGTTTAGATGGCTTCTCACCTCTGATGCTAGGGGATGCGCCGCTAGTGACATGGGTGTTGGGCGGCCTAGGTGGCTTGTTGTTGTTTAAGGCGCTGGACTAAATAACGAGATGACATTGATGCATACGCCCGTTTGTGAATTTGGCTTAGTAGCGCCAGATTTCAAGCTGCTGGGGGTGGACGGTAGATATTGGACGCGTGATGAGTGTGCGGGTGAAAAGGGTTTATTGGTGATGTTTATCTGCAACCACTGCCCGTATGTAAAATCGATTCAAAAGCAATTAGTAGACGATGTCGCCATATTAAAGGAAAGCGGTATCGGTGTGGTTGCTATTATGTCGAATGACCCAAACGACTACCCAGCTGATTCGTTTGAGAATATGCAAAAAATCGCCATCGAAAAAAACTACAACTTCCCCTACTTAATCGACAGGACGCAACAGGTTGCAAAAGCGTTCGGTGCTATTTGTACGCCTGATTTCTTTGGCTATAACGCCAACATGGAGCTTCAGTACCGTGGTCGTTTAGATGAAAATGGGATGCAAGACAATGCGGTTGAAGTTAAGCGGGATTTAGTTGAAGCGATGTTATTAGTGGCAAAAACGGGCACAGGACCAATTGAGCAAATACCTAGCATGGGCTGCTCTATAAAATGGATGTAGTTGCACTAACCGTTTGGTCTAAAGCGGCTCATTTTCAGTGAGGGCCAGATGCCGATAGCTGCCAGCCACTTAAAACTTGACGACGGCTCAATAACAATTATTGGAGTAGATTGCGCGACGCAGTCGAATAAAGTCGGTTTAGCCCTAGGCTCAATGTCTAATGGATTATTAACGATAGATAAAGCCATGAAGCTTGGTAAAAGCGGCTCAATCGCCAATGTGGTATCGAGTTGGATCAGAGAAAACAGGACTACTAAAACATTGATAGCAATGGATTCACCATTGGGCTGGCCGATAAAGTTGGGGGAGGAGCTGATTGGTCACACGGCAGGTTCTTCACTCAGTACAGAGGCTCATCAAATGTTCCGTCGCAGAACCGACTTTTTTATAAAAGAACAGGCTAATAAACAATCGTTAGATGTAGGAGCCGATAGAATTGCAAGAACAGCGCATGCCGCCTTGGCATTGATAGACGAGATAAAAGAACAGGTTGGAATGTCTATTCCTTTGGCGTGGAACTCTGAATTAAGGCATCCGATAAGTGTGATTGAAGTGTATCCAGCGGTGACCTTGAAGTCTTGTCAGCTGCTTCCTGCTACGAGTTATAAAAAAGAAAGCAATAGAGAAAGAGGGCAGATTTTTGATGGTCTCAGTCAGCTAATGAATNTATCCAAAATGGATAAGCGGTCAACCATCGACGATGATGATGTTTTGGATGCGGTGGTCTGTGTTTTGGCCGGGTGTCACTTTATTAATGATGAAAGTGTGAGCCCGGCAACTGAAGAAGATCGTGCTCTAGCAGAAAAAGAAGGTTGGATTTGGGCAAAATTAGCTGATTAAAGCAATGATCGTTATTGTTTTTATATTTCAAAAGGAATATAAAAAGTGATCAGGCGACTCTTATTAGAAGGGGTGTCAGTTTCAATTCTATACAGCTATATCTATTAAGTGGGAGTGACTCAGTGGCAATAGAAAACTCGACAGAGAAGTTAGATCAAATTATTAGCAAGGCTCNCAAAGAGCGTGAGCAAAGTGATAAAGGTTACCGTGCGAAGGCATTAAAAATGTACCCTTGGGTTTGTGGGCGTTGCACAAGAGAGTTTTCAGTGGAGAATTTACAAGAACTGACGGTGCATCATCGAGACCATAACCACGATAATAATCCCGAGGATGGGAGTAATTGGGAGTTGTTATGCGTTTATTGTCATGACAATGAACATTCAAGACTTATTGACCATGAATATGGCTCACTAACTGAGGACAAACATAAAGAAGAGTTAATGCAAAACCCATTTTCAGGGCTTTCAGCATTATTAAAAAAATAACCTGCTCAGCAGTTGTTATTATTTTATGCTGATGGACCAATAATAAAATAAGGAGAGAGAATGTCTGACGTTAATAAAAAAATTGTTCGGGAGTTTTTTGCCGCGATGGACAGCAAGCGCTTTGATGATATGAGAGATTTGCTGCACCCAGACCACCTGTTCCACTTGCCCATGGCAAAAGAGCCGTTGGATAAAGAGGCACACATGATCATGAATATGAAGTTGCAAGAATCAATGACAGATTTTGATCGACACTTCTATGATCAAATTGCTGAAGGTGACAAGGTGGTTAGCCGAATGAAATTACGCATGAAGCATGTTGGCGAGTTTAATGGTGTTGCGCCGACAAATGAATATGTTGACCTAGATGCTATTCATATTATGCGAATTAAAGATGGGCTGAATATTGAAGAATGGGATGCAGTGGACTTTGTGCCCTTTCTCAAAGCACTGGGTTTTATTCCAAAAGGCTCGAAAGGCCCTTGGGATTGATGAGCGAGAGCCTAAAAAGGTGCTCAAATTATCACTGTTTGTGCTGAATGGATACATTGGGCCGGGTCTCTAATAACAACCCTAAATTGTTAGCTTAAACTCTAACGCTTGTTAGAGTTAGGTCGCAATATTATTTTCAATAAACTGTAGTAAAGGCTGGTTATCTCTCAAGCCTAAAAAGCAGATTGGACAATATGATTTCTGTGACTTTTTTAAGGTTTATGTCGCNTAGTAGGTGTTGTCATAGCTTGGTATAATTAACCCCGATGGATACGACACCAAAAAAGATACCTAAACCAGTTCGCCCCGAGAATGATGACTGTTGTGGTGGCGGTAGCTGTTGCCCGTGTGTTTGGGATGCTTATTTTAATCAGTTGAGTTTATGGGAGGAGCAGCAAGTAACAAAGCCACCTAGTAAAGTAAACGGCGATGCAGAAGAGGTTAAATAAGAAAGCTTTGTAATAAAGGAGGCTTGTAGCTTTGTTGTTACTCCTAGGTGATTTTAACGGCTTGATTTATAGGATTGACTGTCACTGGGTGAAAAGCAACTTAGTCCATGGTTTCTCTTATGCTCGGTTCAGTGTAAAATTAACGGTTTATTAATTGGTGTTTCTAAACACTAATTGTTGCGCCCACTAAACTAGAAATCAATCATGAGCCAAACACCTTCTCGCCAAACGCTGGCTAACGCCATTCGTGTCCTTAGTATGGATGCTGTTCAACAAGCCAATTCAGGCCACCCTGGTGCACCCATGGGGATGGCGGATATAGCAGAAGTGCTGTGGAATGATTTTTTATCACATAATCCTAGCAATCCACACTGGGTTAACCGTGATCGATTTGTGTTATCTAACGGGCATGGCTCGATGTTGCTGTACTCGTTGCTGCACTTGTCTGGTTACGATTTAGATATAGAAGAAATTCGCAACTTCCGTCAATTACATTCTAAAACGCCGGGGCACCCTGAGTACGGGTATACGCCTGGAGTGGAAACAACCACGGGGCCTCTGGGTCAAGGGATTAGTAATGCAGTAGGCATGGCGCTGGCAGAAAAAGTATTAGCTGCGCAATTTAATAAGCCGAATTTTTCGGTGATTGATCATTACACCTATGCCTTTATGGGTGACGGTTGTTTGATGGAAGGCATCTCGCACGAAGCCTGTTCGTATGCGGGAACCTTAGGTTTGGGTAAGTTGATTGCGTTTTGGGATGATAATGGCATCTCAATTGACGGTAATGTAGAAGGTTGGTTTACCGACGATACACCTGCACGTTTTGAAGCCTATGGTTGGCATGTGGTTCGCGGTGTTGATGGGCATGATTCTGATGACATTAAGCAAGCGATCAAACAAGCGCAAAAGGAAACAAGCAAGCCGACGTTAATTTGCTGTAAAACTATGATTGGTTCTGGCGCGCCGAATAAAGAGGGGACGCACCATGTGCACGGCGCTCCATTGGGTGCAGACGAAATAGCGGCCACTAGAAAAGCGTTGGGTTGGACAGCACCTGCTTTTGATATTCCAACTGAGGTAAAAAATGCGTGGGATGCAAACGATAAAGGTGAGCAAGCAGAGTCTAAGTGGGAAGGCCTGTTAGAAGCGTACGTGGCTGAATACCCTGACTTAGCGGATGAGTTACTGCGTCGATTATCCGGTGAGCTCAGTGCTGATTGGGAAGAAAAATCATCAGCGTTTATTCAAGCTGCGCAAGATGCTGGTGAAACGATTGCATCACGTAAGGCTTCATTGAATACATTGAACGGTTTTGGCCCATTGTTACCTGAATTTTTAGGTGGTTCAGCCGATTTAACGGGTTCCAACTTAACCGAGTGGACGGGTTGTACAGATGTAGACGGTACAAATGCCAATGGTAACTACCTACATTATGGCGTGCGTGAGTTCGGCATGAGCGCGATTCAAAATGGTATTGCGTTACACGGTGGCTTTATTCCCTATGGAGCAACTTTCTTAACGTTTTCTGATTACGCGCGTAACGCGGTGCGTATGGCAGCGCTAATGAAGCTAAAAAATATTTTTGTCTACACGCACGATTCTATAGGCTTGGGAGAAGACGGCCCGACACACCAATCCGTTGAGCATGTATCGAGTTTACGTTTAATTCCTAATTTAAATGTTTGGCGCCCATGTGACGCGGTCGAGTCAGCAGTGGCGTGGAAATCTGCGATAGACAGTGAGAGTACGCCCTCGGCGTTGATCTTTACGCGTCAAAATGTGCAGCACCAAGAGCGCTCTGCTAAGCAATTAGCAGTGATTGTTAAAGGCGGTTATGTGCTTAAAGACTGTGAGGGCGAGCCACAGGTCATTCTGATCGGTACTGGGTCGGAAGTGGAGTTAGCTACGGCGGCGGCTGAAACGCTCACGGCAGAGGGTATTAAAGTGCGCGTTGTATCAATGCCTTGTACCGATGTTTTTGATGCACAAGATGCTGAATATAAAGAGTCTGTATTACCTTCGTCAGTGGCGGCAAGGGTTGCTATTGAAGCGGGCTCTACTAGCCTTTGGTATAAGTACGTTGGTTTGCACGGAGCGGTGATTGGCTTGGATCGTTTTGGCGAATCTGCGCCTGCCAAAGAGCTGTTTGAGTACTTTGGTATTACAGCGGAAAAATTGGTAGCGGCAGCAAAAAATACTTTATAAGTGTTAAACCGATGAGTATAAAAGTCGCCATTAATGGATTTGGTCGTATTGGGCGTAGTGTGCTCAGGGCGCTTTACGCATCGGCCCGACAGAAAGACATCAAGCTGGTGGCGATTAATGACGTAGAGTCAATTAATCATTCGCTTGAGCTGTTGAAAGGTGATGCTGTTGATGGCGTGTTTGAGGCTGACCTTAAAGTTAAGGGTAACTCGTTAATGGTTGGTCAGGATGAGATTCAGTATTTCTCGCAAGTCAACCCAGTAAAGCTGCCTTGGAAAGAACTCGATATTGATGTCGTGCTCGAATGTACCGGCGTGTTTACACAGGCAGAACAATCTTATATGCACTGCCTTGCAGGTGCCAAAAAGGTACTGATCTCGGCCTTCTCAGACGATAAGGTGGATGCCACCATCGTTTATGGTGTGAACCATGATGTGCTTCGACCTGAGTTTAAGGTTGTATCGAATGGCTCGTGTACCATCAATTGTTTAGCACCGATGCTCAAGGTGTTGAATGAACAACTGGGTATTGAGAGCGGTTTAAGCACTACGTTGCATGCTTATAATAAAGAACAACTACTAGCGAAAGAGGTGGGAACGTCATTAATTCCAACTCCAACACATTCTCCTAGTGCTATTGGGCGGGTTTTACCGGAGCTGGACGGCAAAATTAATGGGTTATCTATCCGTGTTCCCACGATAAATGTTGCAGTAGTGGATGTGACATTTAACAGTGAAAAAGAAACCTCCGTTAATGAGGTGAATGCCTTGATGCAAAAAGCGGCGCTGTCAGGGATGAACGGTGTACTAAAGTGCAATGAGCAGCCTTCAATCTCAGCAGGTTTTATAGATGACTCTGCATCATGTATTTTTGATTTGACACAGACAATGGTTAGCCAAAGGCAACTGGTTAAAGTAGTGGCGTGGTTTGATAACGAGTGGGGCTTTTCTAATCGTATGTTGGACACAGCAGAAGCGATGATGAACTGTTAAGCGACAATAAATAGGAATTTAGATGACGATTACTAACATGAAAGACATAAACTTATCTGCAAAGCGAGTATTGATAAGGGAAGACTTGAATGTGCCGATTAAAGACGGCAAGGTTAGTAGTGATGCGCGTATTCGTGCAAGTTTGCCCACTATTCAGCAAGCGCAGGCAGCGGGCGCCATAGTGATGGTGATGTCGCATCTTGGCCGGCCGACAGAAGGTGAGTATGATGAAGCGTTGAGTTTGAAACCCATCGCAGAGCATTTATCTATGTTGCTAGAACAGCCAGTGCGGCTAGAGAAAGATTGGCTAAACGGCGTTAGCGGCGAGGCGGGCGATATTATTTTGTGTGAAAACGTACGTTTTAACGTGGGTGAGAAAGCTAATGACGAGGCGTTATCGAGAAAAATGGCTGCCTTATGTGACGTGTTTGTGATGGATGCATTTGGTACGGCTCATCGCGCGCAAGCATCTACACATGGTGTTGCTAAATTTGCACCTATTGCTTGTGCAGGCCCTTTGTTATCGGCTGAATTAGATGCTTTAAGTAAGGCGTTATTTGAACCGGCTCAGCCAATGCTGGCGATAGTCGGTGGTGCAAAAGTGTCGACCAAACTGACAGTATTGGATTCGATGCTAGATAAGGTTGATCAACTCATTGTTGGCGGTGGTATTGCTAATACGTTTATTGCAGCTCAAGGTTACTCGGTGGGCAAGTCATTGTATGAGCCAGACTTAATTGATGAGGCGAAAGCGTTAATGTTAAAAGCTGAGCAGAACGGGGCCAGTATTCCTGTTCCGGTTGATGTGGTTTGCGGCAAAGCGTTTTCAGAATCGGCTGAAGCAACTGTCAAGTCGGTAAAAGATGTTGAAGAAGATGACTTGATTTTAGATGTTGGGCCGAAAACCGCTAAGCTGTATGCAGATATTGTGAAGAAGGCGGGTACGATTGTTTGGAATGGCCCATTAGGGGTGTTTGAATTTGAGCAATTTGCCGGTGGCACTAAAACTTTGTCGCAGGCGATTGCTAACAGTGATGGATTTTCAATTGCTGGCGGCGGCGACACGCTGGCGGCAGTAGACAAGTATAAGATTGCAGAAAAGGTGTCTTATATTTCAACGGGTGGCGGCGCATTCTTAGAGTTTTTAGAAGGGAAGGCATTACCTGCAGTGACTATTTTAGAAGCTCGTAATCGCTAAACATTACGTTTTAATGCAGCTATTATTCTAATGGCTGTATGTTTTTCTATATTATTGATGTGTGTTTGGACTTGTCGAGCCGGCTTGATAAGTTCAACGTATACTTTTGTGTTTAAGTTATAGCCAACTTAGCCGATACAAGGGTTACTTATATTATCAACATGATAGGTGCTTTGAACAGCGCTCAATATATCAATGAAAAACATTAATCATTTTTTCCTCGCGTGCTTTCTGCTCTTTATGCTGAGTATTTCGTATACACAGGCCGCTGTTTTTAATAAAAATAAAGCCTTGGACGTTAGGGTGCTGGTTGATGTATCAGAGCGGATGAAAGTTAGCGACCCAGGCAATCATAGAATTGCGGCACTAAAATTGTTTATTCGACTGTTACCTAATAACGCCAATGTTGGTATTTGGATGTTAGATGAGCTGACGACTGAGATTATGGCGACAGGTAAGTCGGGTGTTTCGTGGAAAGCGCAGGCGCTGAAAAATATAGATAAGATTCACTCCTCAGGTAAGGCGACCGATATTGAAAGAGCATTAGCGGTTACATCATTAGACTGGGTAAAAGAAAGCAAAGGTGCTAAAAGGCATATTGTTCTTTTAACCGATGGCAAAATAACATCGGGTAAAACTAAAAAGGCTAATAAGGCTTCAAAAGAGCGTGTATTAGATTTCCAAGTAGCGCGCTTAAAGGCTGTTGGTGTGAGCGTTCATACCATTGGGTTTTCAGATGATGCTGATGTTGAATTTTTGGAGTCTATCGCCAGCGACACCTTAGGTTGGTTTGATATTGTAAAAACACCTGAGCAACTCGAACGTACTTTATTACGTGTGAGTAAGCGCTTAGTTGAAAAAAATAGTATTCCACTGGTAGCGAATAAATTCACAGTAGACGAAACTGTCCGGCAATTTACAGCCGTTGTTTTTAGAAAAAAAGGCTTTGGCTCAACCCAGCTTGATGACCCAGAAAAAATGGATTTTGGGCGTAGTAGTGAGAGGGATGGAGTGAGCTGGCATCGTGAAAAAAAATACGACATTGTGACAGTCAACAAACCGATGGAAGGTGAATGGAGGTTAATTGCACCAGCGGATCCAGGGAATGAAGTGTTTATCACCACCAGCTTACAGATGGCGGTTGAAGATATGCCGAAGGAGATAGTAGCTGGGTCGGATACCCGAATAAGAATGGTGTTGACCGATAAAGGAAAGCTGCTGAAAAACAGCAATCTGCTGAGTACGATCATGGCAACGGTTGAGATAACCAATAAACGCGGTGACAAGGATATGATTCCAATGGAGCTTGATATGATTACAGGCGGTTATTTCTTTGTTGATATTGGGCGAGAACTTAAAGCAGGGCCTTATGAATTAGTGGTAAAAGCGGCAGGTAATACATTTGAGCGTACAGAGGCGCTATCATTTTATGTTAAACCGAAACCTAAAATTGACTATGTAGAAATCAACCCAGTATTTGATAAGGTGTTAGCAGAGGCTGGTATTGTGTTGCCAGAAGAAGGTGTGACTGAAGAGAACATTCTTCAGTGTCCAGACTTGTCAAAATTAGTTGTTGGCAAAGATGGCTTGCCAGCAACAGAGACAGTTGAGGAAGAGAGCGAATCTAATTGGCTCTTAACTAGCAGTATTGTATTGATTTTGAACTTATTGTTAGCAGTAGCAGGGTTCTTTGGTCTTCGCTTCTATAAGGAGAAAATGGCTGAAGAGGACAGTTTAGTGGCTAAGAAATTATCAACTTGATTTGATCGTCATATTAGCTGAGGGGCTCTGTTGCCTTAATAGCGCTGAGCAGGGATAAGAATACACGGAGAGAGTTGACATGAATGAGGCTTTTCAAATTATATTAATCGAGCTTGTTTTAGTGCTGTTAATCGGCGGTGGCTTTTTAATATTTCAAGCACATAAAAAGAAAGAGGCTTTACGTAATCAAATTAAGGCGTTATTTAAAAAATTTACTAATGAGGCGCCAAATAGAAAAGAAGAATTTTCAACATTCTTAAAAGAATTAAGCTTGACTGANAGTCAGGCGGAAGAGGGTGCTGAGCGGTTAGTTGAGGCGGAAAAAAGTTGTATAAAAGCATTTTCATCTGCGCAATTAACCCAGGCTAAAGACGATGTCACTTTCTTTTCCGATGTGGTTTATGGATTGTCCGCTGCATACACGGAGCTTATGACTATGGCTCGCGATGCGAGCACAGAGGCCGTGGCTCCAGTGGTATCAGATTTAGAAACCCTACCAGAATCGCTTCAGGGTAACGAAGCAGAGGGCGGGTTAGATGAGGACGATGATATAGAAGTGTCGCTTGACCTTGATGATCTGACAAAACTAGCAGAGCCTGAACCCGAGCCTGAACCCGAGAGCCTGCCAGTTAATGATGTTAATGAGGAGGAGAGTGATTCCCCCTCTGAAAAGAGAGGGGGTGCGCCAGAGAAGGGTTCTTTAGTAGAGTAACTGTTGGCAGAAGATGGCGAGGACGATGTGCGCACGTGGTTTTGTGTAAAGAGTCATTTTGACTTGCGAAGAGAGTGTCGGGCAAAGCATTGCCGATGTTAATGACAGAAACGTATTAAGTAAGGTTGTTCGCTCACCTTATTCGGGGTGGTTGTTCATCAGTCGGATTTAATGAAAACAGAAAGGAATGTTTGAACAAATATTAGAACTAGGTAATATAGGCGCATTGAGTTATAAAATGAATAAGCTCCTACTAGAGGATGGGTTATGACAAATGCTGATAAAAAAATGATTACGTTAAGGTACCTTGCAGGGTCCGCGATGTTAATACTGGGTGTGTTTGGTTTTTATTTGGGTGGTCTTTGGACTTGGCTTGGAACCGCCGCGTTTATTTTATTGGTCATACTCGATGTTGCTATGCCTAGAGATGAAGAGTTACCTCAAGTTGAATCAGGCGGCTTTCAACACGCGGTACTTTATTTTCAGCTGCCACTGATAGTTGCTTTATGGCTGATGTTTGCTGGCATGCTAAGTGTGGGTTATGGCAGCCTGCTTGAAATAACCGGGGCTATCTTCTCTATCTCTTTCTTAAGTGCGTTAGGCGGCTTGCCTCCGTCTCATGAATTGATGCACCGCTATGGTTGGTTTGATCGTTTTGTTTGCACACTTTATCTAACTGTATTTTTATTACCGATGAATGACTTGGGGCATGTGAAAGGTCATCATTTGAAGGTCGCGACATCTGAGGATAGTGATACGCCTCGTAGAGGTGAGTGGGTTTACATGTTTGCTTTTCGGTCGATTTGGGGGCAGTTAATGGAATCTATCGCTATTGAGAAAAGTCGTCTGAAAAAAAATAAAAAGCCCCTGTGGTCGTTAAGTAGTCGTTTCTTGCAATCGTTAATTTTAAACGCTATTTGGCTATCTATTTGGTTTTCAATTGCGGGAATTGAGGCGTTGCCAGTGTATGTTTTGACAATGGCCATTTTCTATTTAGTGCTGGGCGGCTTTAATTATACTCAGCATTACGGTTTAATTCGATTGATTGGGGAGCCAATTGAAACAAGGCACTCATGGAATCAATTAAAGCCGCTCAGTCGGGCACTTTCATTTGAAATTTCAAATCACTCTGAGCATCATTTAAAACCTACGCGTTTTTATACCGACCTAAATCCTTATCCAGATGCACCGCAACTGCCAAGTATTGCTTTGTGTTTTGTTTGCGCATTTGTTCCCCCGATATGGGAGAAAAAAATTGTAAGGCCACAGTTAGCTATTTGGGATGAAACGATGGCTAGCGAAGCAGAGCGGAAGCTAGCTCACGAAGCGAATATAAAAGCAGGTTGGGTTTGAAATTGGGCTATTCGTTAGCTTATTCATTACTCTATATTTACTTAAGTAACTGCACCGTTTCATAACTAGAGATTTTTGAGTTGAGGTTTATTTTCTATAGTACGCGAATGAAGCGATTTGATACGAATTTATCCGAAGAACAGATAAAAAAAGGCTGGCTAATCACACACGGAACGAAAAAACCGTTTTATAGTGGTGAATTCAAGTTGCAAGCGCAACGCTAAATAAACTAAAAAGATATCACAAGCATCTGATAAATTTAAATATCAGGAATTCAAGATGGCATATACTCATTTAATAACAGATGAGCATTTCAGTATAGCTCATATCGTATGGCCAAGTTCTCAATGGGATTAATAGCAGAGATCATTAGCTGATCTTCTAGTACTATCAGCCAAGAAATGTCTTAGATCAGTAGTTGTAAAAGGAGCTTTGAAAAAGAGCTAAAGCAGTAGCCTCAACCCTCTTTTTTATTACTAATGATGACTTGCTTGGAAAACCTAAGGGCAGGAAATCCCATTAATCAAAAGATTGCTTATTTGCTCGGCCACTATTTCTGGGTTATCAAGCCTTAAGGAATAATCGGGTAAGTGCCGTCTAAAATGAGTTGTTTCATAATAATGTAAAGACATCCCAAGAATGGTCATGACATAAATATGAGGTTCACAATGAGGGTTAATTTTTTTGATTAGTTTTTCAAAGCCAAAATACTCATCAGCTAATAAAGAACTAGCAAGTTTTTTCATTCGTTGAGGATCACCGTGGAGTTGTTCGCGTTTCAATAGTTGAGTGTAATCAGGTTGATTGTGCATGATTTGACAAAAGGTATAGATGTAACTTTTTAATTGTTCTTGCCAAGTCTCACCCCTGGCCTCAATAGGAATGCTCCAAAAGTTAGAGTTTTCAGAGTATACATAATTAAGAACTTGATCGTACAGGTCATTTTTAGATGAAAAGTGGTGGTAGAGAGAGCTAACAGTCATGTTGCACTTACTAGCTATGAATCGCATAGTTACTGATCTATAACCTCTGTCAGCAAAAGTTTTAAATGCAGTACGTATGATTTTTTCTTTAGTTTTAGAAGAAAAAGTGGAAGGCATATTTTCCTGTTAGCAAAATGACGTTAAGAGATTATTATTAATAAAGCAGTATTTTATACGAAAAGAAATTGACTAATATCAATAATAGGCATTATTATTATAACCGAACATGTGATCGGTGAGTTCACATACATTATCAACCAAAATAGACTTAAGTGGAGAAAAATATGGGTGCTACCCGAATAATGAAAAGTCTGATGAGTATAGGCCTTGCTACATTGGTGGTCAGCACATCGGTGCAAGCAGCAGAATATCTAAACGGCGATTTACGTGTATCCGGTTTTATCCGCGCACAAACAGCCATATCAACAAGTAACGATAAAAATACAGCAAACACGCAGTTAGGTAAGCAGGATAATCCAGACTTTAACTTAAACCGCGTTTGGGGGATTGCCGATTTTGATTATCGTCCTTCAAGTCTAAGGAATGGTTTATTTGATAGCGTACGTCTTTA